>RCUJ01002116.1_pt1 | contig 9929 bp, 7 predicted proteins | sample 2166321 | NCBI WGS metagenome assembly RCUJ01 (sample SAMN09932808, study PRJNA488358) | compost metagenome | feature: garden; material: soil; isolation source: compost soil in an enriched community after 118 h of incubation | place: Germany: Experimental Botanical Garden Goettingen | collected... | reverse complement strand
GCCGCGCCCGGCCCACGGCCGTGGTCGCAAGGACCTGCCCAACGAGCGCAAGGAGCGTCCGCGCGCCGAACGCAGCGACAAGCCCAAGGGCGACAAGGCCGCCCAGCCCGCACGCAGCGAGCAGAGCGCCAGCAAGCCCCGCGGCGAGCGCCCCGCGCGCAGCGCCGGCGCCGCCGAGCAGACTGGCGACAAGTCACGCAATCGTCGTGGCGGCCAGGGTCAGGAGCAGGGCCGCAGCGAGCGCCGCGGCCCCAAGCCGGCGGCCATCCAGCTGGCCCCCGGTGAGCTGCCGCTGCCGACCCGTCCCGACCGCGACCCGGAAGCCTTCCTCGACGACGAGTACGACAACTTCGGCAACAGCGTCGAGTACGTCAGCCCCTACCAGGGCAAGAACCAGGGCCGCGGCCGCCGTCCGGCAGGCGCCGCTACGGGTACTGGCGCCAGCGCCGGCAAGCCGGCCACCGCAGGAGGCGCACGCCCGGCCGCGGCAGCCCCGCGCAGCAATACCGGCAAGCCGGGCGGCGGACGGCAGAACAACACCGGCGGCAAGAGCCGTGCACCACGTGACATCGGCCAGCGCTCGCGCGACAGCCTGCTGCGCGAGCCGGCCCTGCGCGAACCGGCAGCCGTGCGCAGCCCTCGCGACACCCAGCCGGTAATCGTCCACAAGCCGTCGCGCAGCGACCGCCTGCCGACCGCCGAGCAGCTCGAGCAGCTCGAGCAGGAAAACCGCGCACGCAGCGAGAAGCCGGCCCTGCTCACCCGCAACAAGTAAGCAGCAGCCGCAACGCAAAACGCCGACCCCAGGGTCGGCGTTTTGCTGTCTGCGTGGCCGAGGGCTACAGCTCCTCCTCGTCCTCCTCGTGCATCAACGCCAGGCTGCGCGCCACCAGCAGGGCGATGAACATCACCCCCATCACCGCCTCGGCGCCGGCCAGCAGGCGTGCCGCCGGCGCAATGGCGTGGATGTCGCCATAGCCGACCGTGGTCAGGGTCGCCAGGCTGTAGTAGACGAAATCATCCAGCAGCAGCTTGTCGACGCTGTTGAACGCTCCCGGCACCAGACCACTGACCACCTGAAAGGCGAAAGCAAAGGCCATGCCCAGCTGCAGGTACAGCGCGCACAGACCGTAGAGCAGCTCCTTGGTCACCGGCCGCTCGCCGGTGACCCGGTGGAACAGGGTGGCGCAGAGCAGCAGATAGAAGGCGATCAGACCCAGACCATCGCTCAGCGCCTGCGGCAGCACGATCAGTTGGTCGAGGCCGAGCAGCAGCAGGTTGACCCCTCCGATCCACAACGCCAGCTGCTGGAACAGGCGCTTGTGGCGCAGGGTGTTGATCCCGGCCAGCACCAGGCCGAGCAGGCAGCCCCACTCCAGCCACAGCGGCGGTGCGGGCCAGCCCATCACCAGGGTCAGCAGGACACTGGCGACCAGCAGCAGGCGGAAGCGGTAGCGGAGCAGGATGTCGTTCACACGGGCAATCCAGGCAAGGACAGGTACCGAGTCTGCAGAAGGCGCCCTGCGGCGTCCAGCCAGCAGAAACGCGAACGCCGCCCCGAGAGGCGGCGTTCGGCTGGCGCAGCGAAGCTTACTGACGCACGCCTTCCACCGAGATGATCAGCTCGACTTCCGAGGAGGCCGGGCCGAGGTCCTTCTGGATGGCGAAGTCCTTCAGCTTGAGCTTGGTGCTACCCTCGAAGCCGGCGCGGTAGCCGCCCCACGGGTCCTGGCCTTCGCCGATGAACTTGGCGGCGATCACCACCGGCTTGGTCACGCCGTTGAGGGTCAGGTTGCCGCTGATGTCGGCGGTGCCCTCGCCGGTGGACTTCACGCCGGTGGAGGCGAAGGTCGCGGTCGGGTGCTTGGCGACGTTGAGGAAGTCGGCGCTGCGCAGGTGCTTGTCGCGCTCGGCATGGTTGGAGTCGACGCTGGTGGTCTTCAGCTCGACCTGCACCTTGCTCTCCTCCGGCTTGGCGGCGTCGAAGCTGAAGGCACCGTCGAAGTCCTTGAAGGTGCCGTACAGCCAGCTGTAGCCGAGGTGGCTGATCTTGAAGTTGACGAAGGCATGCTGGCCTTCCTTGTCGATCTTGTATTCGGCGGCCATGGCCTGGGCACCGAACAGCAGGGAACCGAGGCTCAGCACCAGCAGGGATTTTTTCAGCATGTTTGGACTCCGTTTCAGTTGCAGGGTCAGTCGCGCTCGCGGCCGAGCATCTGGCTCAGGGTCGCGTCGCGGTCGATGAAATGGTGTTTGAGCGCGGCCAGCGCGTGCAGCGCAGCCATGCCGATCAGCCCCCAGGCCAGCCACAGGTGGACGACGCCGGCGATGTCTTCCTGGCCATCGATGCCGCTCAGCGTCGCCGGCACCGTGAACCAGCCGAATACCTCGATGCCACGGCCGTCGGCGGTGGAGATCAGGTAGCCGGAGAACATCAGGGCGAACAGGCCGAGGTACAGCAGGCCGTGCATCAGTGCGGCACCCTTGCGGGTCAGCGCGCTGTAGCTGGACAGCGCCGGCGGCGGCGGGCTGGCGAAGCGCCAGAGCAGGCGCAGCAGCGTGGCGAGCAGCAGCAGGATACCGATGCTCTTGTGCAGGTCGGGAGCGCGGCGGTACCAGCTGCTGTAGTAGTCCAGGCCGACCATCCACAGGCCGAGGCCGAACAGACCGAACACTGCCAGGGCCGAGCCCCAGTGCAGGAGAATGCTGAACAGCCCGTAACGCCGGGCGGAATTGCGCCAGTGCATGAGAAGAGTTCCCGTTAAAACCGTGGAGGCAAGACTAACAACAAACCCATCGATTTAAAGCGGAAATTCTCGGTGATAAGAATTCAAAATGTTGATTGTTAAGCAGGCTCACCAGCCGGCCTCGGAGCGTCGGCACACGACCCGGACTGCCCAGCGCAGGGCGCCAGCGGCTACACTGTGCGCCCTGCCCAACCCAGCCGAGGAGCGCCGCCAATGAGCCGCAACCAGCAATGGATGGAGCGCGACCTTGCCGTGCTCTGGCACCCCTGCACGCAGATGAAGGATCACGAGCAGCTGCCACTGATCCCGATCCGCCGCGGCGAAGGCGTCTGGCTGGAGGACTTCGACGGCAAGCGCTACCTCGATGCGGTCAGCTCCTGGTGGGTCAACGTGTTCGGCCATGCCAATCCGCGCATCGGCGCCCGCATCAAGGCCCAGGTCGACCAGCTCGAGCACGTGATGCTCGCCGGCTTCAGCCATCAGCCGGTGATCGAGCTGTCCGAGCGCCTGGTGGCGATCACCCCGCCGGGGCTCGACCGGGTGTTCTACGCCGACAACGGCTCCTCGGGCATCGAGGTGGCGCTGAAGATGAGCTTCCACTACTGGCGCAACTGCGGCCACGAGGGCAAGAAGCGCTTCGTCACCCTGACCAACAGCTACCACGGCGAGACCGTGGCGGCGATGTCGGTGGGCGACGTGGCGCTGTTCACCGACACCTACAAGCCGCTGCTGCTGGACACCTTCAAGGTGCCCAGCCCGGACTGCTACCACCGCCCCGAAGGGGTCAGCTGGGAGGAGCATTCGCGGACCATGTTCGCCCACATGGAGCAGACCCTGGCCGAGCATCACGGCGAGATCGCCGCGGTGATCGTCGAGCCGCTGATCCAGGGGGCCGGCGGCATGCGCATGTACCATCCCATCTACCTCACTTTGCTGCGCGAGGCCTGCGACCGCCATGGCGTGCATCTGATCGCCGACGAGATCGCCGTCGGCTTCGGCCGCACCGGCACGCTGTTCGCCTGCGAGCAGGCCGGTATCACCCCGGACTTCCTCTGCCTGTCCAAAGCGCTGACCGGCGGCTACCTGCCGATGGCCGCGGTGCTGACTACCGACACCGTCTACCAGGCGTTCTACGCCGACTATGCAACCCTGCGCGCCTTCCTCCACTCGCACACCTACACCGGCAACCCGCTGGCCTGCGCCGCCGCCCTGGCGACCCTCGACATCTTCGCCGAGGACAACGTCATCGAGCGGAACAAGGCCCTCAGCGCGCGCATGGCCAGCGCCACCGCGCATCTGCAGGACCACCCGCACGTCGCCGAGGTTCGCCAGACCGGCATGGCCGTGGCCATCGAGATGGTCGAAGACAAGGCCAGCAAGACCGCCTACCCGTGGCAGCAGCGCCGCGGCCTGGCGGTATACCAGCACGCGCTGGGCCGCGGCGCCCTGCTGCGCCCGCTGGGCAGCGTGGTGTATTTCCTGCCGCCCTACGTGATCACCCCCGAGCAGATCGACTTCCTCGCCGAGGTGGCCACCGAGGGTATCGACCTGGCCACCCGCGCGCGGGTCAGCGTGGCGGTGCCGGCCGGCGCGCCGGCCGAGTTCCGCGATCCGGGATAGCTACCCAGCTGAGCGCACAGCGGCTGGGCGGGTGGCGGGGGTCTCGGCCTCATCCGCAACCCGCCTGCCCGCTGCGCAGCCGCAATGCGCCGGCCCCCTACTGCTGTGCGCAATCAGCGGTTAAGCTTGCCGCCTTCCCCTTGCTGCCTGCCACACACGTCCCATGCGCCTATCCCGTTTCTTTGTCGACCTCCCCCTCTCCCTCGGCCAGCACCCGCTGCCGGAAGCCCAGGCCCACTACATCGGCCGCGTCCTGCGCCTCGCCGTCGGCGATGCCGTGCAGCTGTTCGACGGCAGCGGCCAGGAGTTCGTCGGCGAGCTGGTCGAGGTGGGCAAGAAAAGTGTGCAGGTGGAGCTGCGCGAGCAGTTCGCCGGCCAGACCGAATCGCCGCTGCGCATCCACCTGGGCCAGGGCCTGTCGCGGGGCGAGCGCATGGACTGGGCGATCCAGAAGGCCACCGAACTGGGCGTGGCCGAGATCACCCCGCTGGTCAGCGAGCGCTGCGAAGTGCGCCTGAAGGACGAGCGCGCCGACAAGCGCCTGGCCCACTGGCGGCAGATCGCCATCAGCGCCTGCGAGCAGTGCGGCCGCTCGCGGGTGCCGACGATCAACCCACCGCTCGGCCTGGATGACTGGCTGGCGCAGACCGCCGCCGACCTGAAGCTGGTGCTGCACCCGGTCGCCGAACCGCTGGCCAGCCATGCCCGCCCGGCCTCGCTGGCCTTCCTGATCGGCCCGGAAGGCGGACTGAGCGATGCGGAGGTGCAGCTGGCGCAGCAAGCCGGCTATCACCCCGCCCGCCTCGGCCCGCGCGTGCTACGCACCGAAACCGCTCCGGTGGTGGCGCTCAGCGTGGCCCAGCAGCTGTGGGGCGACTTCTGATCGCTGTCCGCACAAACGAACAGGCCCGCTTGCACGGGCCTGTTCGTTGACGGTAGGCACAGCTCAGATCAGGCCGATGTCCGCCAGCTTCTGCTCCAGCGCCACCAGGTCGGGAATCCGCGCCACAGTACCCTCGACCAGCGCCGAGTCCAGCTCGAGCGCCGCCAGCGGCGCACCGGCCGGCGCCAGGCCAGTGTCGAGCTTCTGCGGGCGCGGGATGCCCTGCACCAGCAGGGCGTAGAACTTCAGGTGCGGCCGACCACCGATGGCGTTGATCACCGCGACGCGGGCGCCCGCGCTGGGAGCCGCTGGCACGGCGCCATTCGAGGCGGTCTCAAAGGACAGCAGCGGCAGACGCAGGTCGCGCCAGACGATGTCGCCCAGATACCAGTCGGGCGTGCCGGGCCGCGGCTCGACCGGGCGCTGGTTGATCAGCTCGGCCAATGCCACGCTGGGCAGCAGCAGGCTGCGGTCGGTCAGCGGCAGCAACAGGCTGTTGAGGGTTTGCGGCGATTGGCCGGCAACGGGGGCTTGGCTCATGGCTGACTCCTGATAACGGCGGCGCGGATCACTGGTCGTACTGCTCGGCCAACCGCGCCACCAGCGCTTCGGCCAGCTCGCGCGGCGACGCGCTGAAACTGCTGTAGCCACCCTCGCGCAGGCTGTCGGGCATGCTCGGGCAGGCGCAACTGTCGGCCTGCTGGGTCCAGATCAGCCCCCCCTGGCGACGCACATAGGCGGCGGCAGCACTGCCGTCGCTGCCCATGCCGCTGAAGGCGATGACCCCGCAGCAGGACGGGAACTGCTGGGCGAGGTTGAGCATCATCTGGTCGATCGACGGACTGTAGGGCTCCGGCCAGGGACGGGCATGCAGCTGCATGCGCCCATCCTCGGCAAACGCCAGTTCCTGGCTGATCGGCGCCACCACCACTTCGCCGCAACGCACCCAGTCGCCATCGCGGGCCAGGTTCACCGGCCACTGGCTGTGGCGCCCGACGGCCTGCGGCAGGCGCTGCTCGAACGAGGCATCGATGTGCTGGGCATAGACCAGGCCCAGCGGCAGGCCGCCGGGCAGGGCATCGAGAAACTCCTTGACCGCCTCCGGACCACCCAGCGAAGCGGCCAGCAGCCAGACCTCGCGGGCCGGCTGGCCAATCGCCAGCCCGGAACTGCTCAGCGAGTCCGGCAGATTGAGGCGGGCCGGACGCTGGGCCTGGTTGAGCAGCATCTCCAGGCTCGGGCCGACCGCCCGGGCCGGATCGCCGACCAGACGCTTGAGCTTGCCGACCAGACGCCGCTCCCAGCGCGGGTAGTGTTCGGAGCTGCGCTCGGGGGCCTGCCCCTCGCCGAACAGCACCGGCGCCGTGGCTTGATCGAGCAGCAGGTCGATCAGCGGCGAGTCCTCCAGCTGGGCCAGGTCGACCAGCCACAGGTCCGGCGTGCAGGCCCGCAACTGCTCCTCATCCAGGCGCTGTGGGTCACTGTTGAGCAGCACCTGATAGCCGTTGGCGAGCAGGGCCTGCTGCAGCACATGGCGCTGCAGCGAAGTATCGGCGATGACCGCAACGCGGCCGCTGCTGCGCTCAGTCATGACGTTGCACCAGTTGCTGGTTGATGTGCTCCAGCAGCAACGCTTCCTGATAGGGCTTGCCGAGGTACTGGTTGACGCCGATGGCCAGCGCACGTTCACGGTGTTTCTCACCGGTTCGCGAAGTGATCATGATGATCGGCAGATCCTTGAGGCGCTCGTCGTGACGCACCAGGGTGGCCACCTCGAAGCCGTCCATGCGCGGCATCTCGATGTCCAGCAGCATCACGTCCGGCAGCACCTCCTGCAGCTGGGCGATGGCGTCGATGCCGTCCTTGGCGGTCACCACGTCCATGCCGTTGCGTTCCAGCAGGCGCGTGGTCACCTTGCGCACGGTGACCGAATCGTCGACCACCATGACCAGCGGCGGGCGCTGCTTGTCGACGCTCTCGGCACCCGGACGGGCGGAGCCGGCATGCCTCGGCAGCTGCTGGGCCTGGCGCGCACGCAGGGTGGCCAGCAGGTCGAGAATCACCACCACCCGGCCATCGCCGAGGATGGTCGCGCCGGAGATGCCATGCACCGCCGAGAACTGCGCGCCGAGGCTCTTCACTACGATCTCGCGCGAACCGGCCAGGCTGTCCACCTGCACTGCCGTGGCGTATTCGGCGGAGCGCACCAGCACCACCGGCAGCGGCAAGCTCTGCCCGGTCAGTTTGGGCCGCTGGCCGTTGTTGAGCAGCTCGCCAAGGTACTTCACCTCGTACTGCTGACCGGCATACTCGAAGCGCGGCGCATCCGGCTGGTAGTAGCCTTCCAGCTCGAACGGCGAGATGCGCACGATACCTTCGACGGTGTTCAGCGGAATGGCGTAGAGGTCCTCGCCGGATAGCACCATCAGCGCGCGGTTGACCGACACGGTGAACGGCAGACGCACCAGGAAGCGCGTCCCCTGCCCGCTGACCGAATCGATGCTGACGCTGCCGCCCAACTGCTTGACCCCGGAGGCCACCACGTCCATGCCGACGCCACGCCCGGAGATCTGGGTGACCTGGGCCGCCGTGGAGAAGCCGGCCTCGAGGATGAACTGCAGCACCTCGTAGTCCGACAACCCGGCATCGGCAGCCATCAGGCCGCGCTCGACGGCCTTCCTGCGCACCGCCGCGATGTTCACCCCGGCACCGTCGTCGGCCAGGGTCAGCAGGATGTCGCCGCCCTCGCGGCTCAGGCTCAGGCGGATGGTGCCGAGATCCGGCTTGCCGGCGGCACGCCGCGCCTCGATGGCTTCGATACCGTGGTCGACGGCATTGCGCAGCATGTGCTCCAGCGGCGCCACCATGCCTTCCAGCACGCTGCGGTCCATCTCGCCTTCGGCGTTCTGCACCACCAGCTCGACCTGCTTGCCCAGCTCACCGGCGACCTGGCGCACGATGCGGCGCAGGCGCGGCACCAGGCGGTCGAACGGCACCATGCGGGTGCGCATCAGACCTTCCTGCAGCTCGGTGTTGACCCGCGCCTGCTGCAGCAGCAGGGTTTCCGCGTCACGGTTGCGCGCGGTCAGGGTTTCCTTGAGGTCGAGCAGGTCGGAGGCGGACTCGAACAGCGCGCGCGACAGTTGCTGCAGCTGCGAGTAGCGATCCATTTCCAGCAGGTCGAAGTCTTCGTAGCCGGCGCGTTCGTTCACCGCCTGGTAGCGCGAGAGGATCTGCGCCTGGGTCTCGATATCCAGACGGCGCAGCTGGTCGCGCACCCGCTCGATGGTCGCTTCCATCTCGCCGAGGGTGAACGCGGTATCGTTGACCTGCTGCTCGATGCGGCCGCGGAAGATCGAGGTCTCACCGGCGAGGTTGACCAGCGCCTCGAGCAGTTCGGCCGGCACCTTGACCAGCTCCTGCGGAGCACGCTGTGCGGCAGCCTCGGCGGCCATCTGCTGGGCACGCTGGACGAACGGCAGCACCTTGTGCGGCGCCACGGCCGAGAGCGGCAGGATGCGCTGCACCAGCGGCTCGACCTGCACCCGCGGAGTCGACGCCAGGCTGAGCGGGCCGGCATCGGCGGGCGCCGCGGTTGCCGGCAACAGCGCGCGCAGTTGCTCGACGCCCGCCATCAGTCCTTCGTAGCCGGCCTGCAGCACCGGCAGCAGGGCATTGCGTGCACTCTCGTCGCCGGCTTCCAGCAGGCTCTCTTCCAGGCTCTGGCTCAACTCCACCAGCGGCTGCTGGCGAGCCAGCTGGGCTCCGCCCTTGAGGGTGTACAGCAGACTGCGCAGATCATCCAGCGGTACCGCAGCACTGCTTTCCCAGCGCCCCAGCGCCCCTTCCAGGGCCTCCAGCTGGTCGCCGGCCTCGTCGAGGAAGATCGACAGCACTTCGCTATCGCTGAGCGCAGGGGTCATGTAGGCGCCCTGATGCTCCAGATCGGCCGCTGGAGCCTGCGACGGCGCGGTGGGTGCCGGTGCTTGTTCTGCAATGTCTGCAACCGGCTCGGCCTCTGCGGCAGGCTCGGTGGCAGCGAAGGCCTCAGTCTGGCGGGCATCAGTGCCGAGCTGAGCCTGCTGGCGGAAACGACGGATCAACTCGATCTGCTGCGCACCGTCAGGCAGCGCGTCACCGCTGCGCAGGGCCTCGAGCATCATTGCCAGACGATCGTGGCAGTCGTGCAGCACACCGAACAGTGAGCTTTCCGCCTGTAGCCGGCCGTCGCCAAGACCTTCGTAGAGATATTCCAGTTCATGGGCCAGATCGCCGATTTCGCCGATCTCGGCCATCCGCGCGCCCCCCTTGAGGGTGTGCAGATCGCGCTGCAGGGCATCTAGGCCCGGCCCCTTGGCACCGGCCTCGAGCCAGCGCTGCAGGGCCTCGCCTGCCGACTCGAGGATGTCGAAGCCTTCCTCGAGGAAGATCTCCACCAGCTCGGGATCGCGCTCGGCCACTAGGCTGTCCGCCATCGCCGCCTGGGGCGCGTAACCCTGGGCCTGCGGCGCTGGGGTCGGCGTGTTGAATGTGGCAGCGGCGACTGGTGCCGACGGGACCTGCAACGGTGCATCCGGCGCGTCGAGCAACAACTCCGGCCAAGCGTTTGCGGCAGTCTCGGGCGCGGCTTCGGCTTCGGCTTCGGCTTCGGCTTCGGCTTCGGCTTCGGCTTCGGCTTC
>RCUJ01002115.1_pt1 | contig 9937 bp, 6 predicted proteins | sample 2166321 | NCBI WGS metagenome assembly RCUJ01 (sample SAMN09932808, study PRJNA488358) | compost metagenome | feature: garden; material: soil; isolation source: compost soil in an enriched community after 118 h of incubation | place: Germany: Experimental Botanical Garden Goettingen | collected... | reverse complement strand
GCGTAACACTGACTAACCGTGAAAAAGAAGTGCTGCTATGGAGCGCCCGAGGCAAGTCTTCCAGGGAAATTTGGCAGACTGTCAATTGCAACGAATCCGGCGTGAACTACTACTTTTGCAATATCCGCCGGAAATTCGGCGTGAGCTCGCGCTGGTCCGCAGTATTCAAGGCACTGGAGCAAGGTTTGATTCAGCCGTCTTGAACCTGACTGCGGTGTACGGCGCGCCATTGGCCCCTGTCGAGACACCGAATGCCCCCTGCGCAATTGCTATACCCTATTACTGATGCCTCCAGCGGCGTCACACCTGAAACCCGTGTTCGCCGCACGCTGAACGCACCGCGCATCATTCTTGCCGATGACCACCCGGTGGTACTGATGGGCGCCGAGATGACCCTGTGTCCGCCCTCCAGCCACGGGTTCGCGATTGTCGCCCACGCCCACAGCACTGATGAGCTGATTGACCGCCTGGAACACACGCCCTGCGACATCCTTATCAGCGATTACTCGATGCCTTACGGCAGCTTTCCCGATGGCCTAGCGTTGATGGGCTACGTGAAACGTCACTTCAGCCATGTCCGCTTGATCGTGATGACCATGTTGCGCAATCCGTCCCTGCTGCAGGCGTTGCTCAACCAGGGGGCCTACGGACTGTTCGACAAACACAGCCCCTTGAGTGAACTCAGACGAGCAGTACAAAACGTGGCCAGGGGTCGTCGCCATCTCTGCCCGACGTTTGCCAGGATTCTCGAGACCCAGACCTTGCCGTCTTCCAGTACCGAAGCGCCGCTGGTGAACCTGTCCGAACGGGAACTGGAGGTGGTGCGCTTGTTCGTTCAAGGCCTGTCCGGCCGACAGATCGCCGCGCAGCTGAACCGCAGCGAAAAAACCATCAGCCGGCAAAAACGCACCGCCATGGACAAGTTGGGGCTTGAGCATGACGGTGGATTGATGGAGTTTGCGCGAGTAAGCGGATTGAAAGGATAATTCCACGCTGGTTTTAGGTTTAGGAGATCATAGCTATGGCAAAGCACGCACTCCCCACGGATGAATGAAGCAGTGTTAACTCAGCCTCCTTAACGCCTGATCAAGTTTAGATCTTCATTAATTTTATCAATCCTTTTTCGGTAGTTCTGGCCGGGTATTTTTCCTTCTTCAAAGTTCTCATCTCTTCGACAAGTGCATCGGCCAGCTCTGGATTGGCAAAAGGACTTTTCTTAACCGGTGAAATTATCGGGCTAGCGTTCGTTGCTTGGTGAGCTGAGCATTTATTCAATGCTGTGGGTGTCTAAACCTTACTTGAGGCCACTGGAAGCACACGAGGCTGATACGTCAGCACGCTCGCAGTAAAAACACAGCGCTTGGCAGATTAACTTTATTAACAAAATTTCCTTGCACACTCCAGTAGCTAGCTATTGGGGTGTGCAGCGCAAATCATAACAAGTTCACACTCCACACTTGAATACAACTGCACCGCCTAGACAGCTCCCCCGTTAGACCAAACTGAGAGTTCTCTCATATCCCTCCCCCCGCACGACTCCTAAACTCCCCCCGTCGAGACACCGCTCCACCTCTATTGATCCGGACAACCAATGTTGGCCTTCAAAAAAAGACAGTCTCGCGCCCTGTCCTCATACCCTCTTATTCAAAGGAACTGCAATATGAAGAAATCATTACTCACTTTACCCTTGGGCCTGGCATTGGCTCTTGCAGGCCAGGCGGCATTTGCCTTGACCGGCACCATCAACTTCCAGGGTCGGATTGACAGCGTGACGTGCCCGATCGACGTCATTGACCCGGTCACGGGCGCCCCCGGTGGCCCGATCCTGATTGGCTACACCTACACCGACAAATTCCCCAACGTGGGCGACGAAAGCGTGGGTAAAACCTTCCAGTTGAAAATAACCCCGGGCGCCGGCTGTACCGTGCCGCCGGGAAGCACCGCGGCCACGGTGACCTTCAGCTCGGTGCATGGCGGTGTGGGCCCGGGCAATGAACTGTACGGGCTCAAACCCTTGACCGGTGTGGCCACGGGCCTCGGTGTGGCAATCAAGGATAACCTGGGGGCACTGATACCCAATGGCGGTACTTCGAGGCAGTACCCCATTTCCGTGACCGATCCAAGCACCATGGCCTTTCATGCCGTCTACAAGTCCCACGCGGCTACCGTGACAGCCGGCCCCGCCGAAGCGGACGTCAACTTTACCGTCAACATTATCTAAACCTTGCACTAATCCCCTCGGCCAGGAAGTTCGCTTCCTGGCTCAGCGTCGATTTGCAGGTCTGTTCTGATCCATCGTTCAAGGACACTCATCATGCCTGGCCTTTTCCAATGGCTGCTACGCGCCAGAGCAGCCACCCCTGCCTGCGCGCTTTTTATTGCTTTCATGGTTTATTTACCCGTTGCTCAGGCCGCATTGACCCTCAGCAATACACGCGTGGTTTTCAATGGCGACAAGCGCAATGTTTCACTGACCATTACCAACCCCAGCGACAGAGACTTTGCCGTGCAAAGTTGGGTCAATACCGCTGCCGATGACCAGACCACGGCGGTACCCTTTATTGTTTCGCCTGCCTTGTTTCGATTAAATGCAAAAAAAGAGCAGCAAGTCCAGATCAACGGATTGCCCAACACGCTCCCGCGTGATCGCGAGTCATTGTTTTACTTCAACGTTCAAGAAATTCCGCAAGTACAGTCCATTTCAGACAACCAACTGAATATTGCCCTGCGCACGCGGATCAAGTTTTTTTATCGACCACAGGAGCTCAAAGACAACCCGACGGACCGTTTGAAAGAGTTGAGCTGGTCCATTCAACAAGAGGATGGCCAGGCTCATTTACGCGTCAACAATCCAAGTCCGTTTCATGTGTCGTTTATCCGCATCGAAGTCCTCAGTAACGGACAGACTGTTGCGCTGGATAACACCGCCATGCTCGCCCCCCTCTCCAGCCAGCGCTTCGACCTGCAAGGCGTCAAGCCCGACCAGGGCATGCAAGTGACCTTTACGACGATCACCGACTACGGCGGTTTTACTGCGCCCATTACCCTGCCCGTCAGCCCTGGTTTTTAACGCTCTGGCGCTCATGCACTTGTCCGGAACATGACTATGTCTTTTCTAACCCGGCGCTTTTGCCTGCCCATTCGGCAGCGCCTTGTTCATCTGTTTGTGATCGGCAGTGGTAGCAGCCTGTTACTGGAGAGCCCTTCGACACACGCCAGTACAACGATCGAATTCCAATCCACCTTCATGCGTCAACTCGACAGCCACCCCAGCGATGCCGGTGCCCTGGCCTTGAATGCCCTGGCCGAACGCGAGGATCTGGGCCCGGGGCGGTATCTGGTGCGCATTCACATCAATCAGGTGTTTTTCGATCAACGCGAAATCGAATTCCTCGCCTCGCCCGACACCCGCGAACTCGTTCCCTGCCTGTCGTACGAACTGCTCAAGGAGATGGGGGTCAAGCTCGACAGCTTTGCCGAACCGGACGCCACTCCATCTGTCTGTATCGATATTGCTTCGCTGATTCCCGGCGCCTCGACCGATTTCGACGCCCGTCAACTGCAGCTCTCAGTCTCCATACCGCAGATTGCCATGCGCCGGGATGTGCTTGGTCATGTCGACCCCCAATTGTGGGACTACGGCATCAATGCCGCGTTTGTCAGCTACCAGGCTTCGGCCTTCCAGGGGCGAAGTGCCAGCGCCGGGCACTCCAGCAACCAGGACCTGTATTTGAACAGCGGCCTGAACCTTGGGGCCTGGCGCATGCGTAGCAATCATGCCTTTCGTCACGACAATCAGGGCCAACGTGAATGGACCCGGGCTTACACCTATGCACAGCGCGATGTACCGGGAACCCGCTCACAACTGACCATCGGCGAAACCATCACACCCGGCGACGTGTTTCGCAGCGTCCCCATCAAAGGGGTGCAATTGGCTTCGGATATGGAGATGCTCCCCGACACCTTGCAAAGCTACGCACCGGTCATTCGTGGGGTAGCGCAGACCCGGGCCAAACTGGAAGTCCGGCAGAATGGTTATCCGATCTATTCAACTTATGTCAGCGCCGGCCCCTACGAGATCGATGACCTCAGCACTGGCGGTGGCAGTGGTGAACTGGAAATCATCCTGACCGAGGCCGATGGCCAGGTCCGGCGCTTCACCCAGTCCTACTCCACTCTCAGCAACCTGCTGCGCGAAGGGGTATGGCGCTATAGCGCCAGTGTGGGCCAATACAACGCACCTGACACGACCCTGGAGAGTCCGCTGCTCTGGCAAGGCACTCTGGCCGCCGGTGCAAGCGCTGACTCGACACTGTACGGTGGCTTATTGGCCAGCGACTTTTATCAGGCCGGCGCAATCGGGCTGGCGATGAACCTGGGCCAGGTCGGCGCGTTGTCGTTTGATGTCACACAGTCGCGTGCCGACACCAACCCCAACGACAGCCGTCAGCAGAGCCAGGGCATGAGTTACGCCCTCAAGTACGGGAAAACCTTTGAGACCCGCACCAACCTGCGCTTTGCCGGTTATCGCTATTCCACGCAAGGCTACCGTGATTTCGATGAAGCCCTGCGCGAACGCGCTCAGGATTCGCGCTTTCACGGCAGCCGGCGCAGTCGCCTGGAGGCCGCGATTAACCAAAACATCGGCACTTCAAGCTCCATCAACCTGACGTTGTCCCAGGAAGACTACTGGCGCACCGATTATCAGCAACGACAATTCCAGTTTCAGTTCAATACACAACACAAAAACATCAGTTACAACCTATACGCCTCCCAATCGCTAAAGGATTCCGGGCTCAGCGACAGGCAAGTCAGCTTTGGCGTTTCGCTTCCCCTGGACTTCGGCCGCTCGAGCACCGCCACCTTCGATGTCAGGGAAAGCCAAGGACAATTCAGCCAACGCGCCAGCGTTTCCGGTAGCCACGACCAGCACCGCCTGAACTACCGCGCCGCGCTGGCAAACAGCGCCGCCAATCAGCAAACCGCAGAGCTGTCGATGGGTTATCAAACGCCCGTTGCGAGTTTTGGTGCTGGTGTAACCCAAGGTACCCAGTACAACAGCCTGTCCATGAATGCCAGCGGCGCACTGCTGCTGCACGAAGGCGGTATCGAGCTTGGGCCTTACCTGGGCGAAACCAGCGGCCTGGTCGATGTCCCGGATATTGCCGGTATCGGTGTATTGAACGCCACGGCCGTCAAGACCAATGAGCGCGGCTATGCCCTGATCCCCTACCTTCGACCTTACCGCGTCAATCGGGTGGTACTCGACAGCAGTGAGTTGGGGCCGAATGTTGAAATCGACAATGGCGTGGCGCACGTGGTGCCACGTCGCGGGGCGGTGGTCAAGGCCGGCTTTGCCGCGCGCAAGGTACAACGGTTGGTCATCACGGCTCGTAACAGTCGTGGTGAGCCTTTGCCGTTTGGCGCGCAAGTCAGTGATGCAGCGGGCGAGCCACTGGGCATTGTCGGACAGGCCGGACAGTTCATGCTGGGCACGACTGCCGACATCCGAACACTGCATGTGCGCTGGGGTGAAAAACCTGCCGAGCAATGCCAACTGCCCGTGGACATTGACAACCAGACGGAAGAACAAGGCTATCGGATACAGGAACTGACGTGCCTGTGATGCAGACATGGCAACTTTTTTCCAAGCCGATGCGCCATGAGTCTATCGGTCTGCTTATTTCAGGATTTAACATGATATCGAGCAAAACCCTGCTAGGTAGCCTGACCTTTGCCTTGGTCAGCCCCTTTATCCCTTTGGCCCTGGCACACGCCGCCGATACTTGTTATTGGAGGAACGGAACTCCGGGGCCTATCGCCTACACAATCAACGCCGGTACCCATTACGTGCCCAGGGATGTGCCACGAAGCACGCCCATTGGGCCGGTAAACAGACGCTACGGGCCGGTAAGTGGTGGTGGACTGGCAATTGACTGCCATACTAATGGCCCCCGGATCGACTTCATTGGGCGCAATCATGTACCGCTCGTGCCGGGTACTTTCAATCCCGTCAATGGCGAAGACATTACCGGGAAAGTACTCATGACCAATGTCGATGGGGTCGGTGTGGTGGTCAAACTGAGCCCGCAATACGACACCGCATGGACGTCAGTCAGTGGCAGCTTGGCGGTGCCTTATGCGGGCTATATTCAGCGGTACATGCCATTCGTACTTTCGCACTCGCTAATGTGGCCCTATATCACCTTCATCAAAACCGGTGACATCGCACCGGGCATACATCAACTGAATGTCCCAGACCTGCTTGGCGGCGAATTCAGCGGAGTGGGTAATGCATTCACCATGTCCCTGACCGGGACCGTCATTCAAGCGGAGTGCACGCTTTCGACAAACCCCGTCAGCGCCGACCCGGTAGACCTGGGCACGTGGAACCTCTCGGAGTTCACCGCCGTTGGTCACAGCACAACGCCGGAGCCTTTCAACATTACGCTCAATGCCTGCCGGGCCGATGACAGAACCCCTGCGCAAACCATCACCTATGCACACATACGCCTGGATCCGACCGCGGGATCACTCATCCACGATGCCGCATCAGGTCAATTTACCCTGGGCACCGGCTCGACGGCCAAAGGCGTGGTCATGCAAATTCTGCATGACGATGAAACCCCTATCGCACTGGCCAGCGAAGTCAAGCTGAAGGCCATCAACCCCGGGACCACCACCTTGAATTTCAAAGCCCGCCTCTACCAGACCGCAGCACCGGATCTGGTAGAAGCGGGCTCTGCCAAGGGCTCGCTATCGTTCACCATCACCTACTTGTAAACCGCAAGGGACGCCGATCACGCAAGTACCTGAATGTCTAGACTCAGAAAGGGGAGATAGCTACCTGCGCCGATGTTGGGCACGATGGCCGCCGGTGGTATCGGATACTCTCGCGCATTCGCAGGGTTAGGCTCCAGCGCATGGTGAGACCCCAACTCTCCATACCCCCGCCAGAAGACCTCTCGCTTGAGCCCCAGGTCCTCATCGTCCTGTCTGGGGATGACAACGGTCACGCCCGAAACGCCATAAAACAGCGGATCCAGTACTGCGCCTGTTGCCTCTTTGACCGAAGGACGCTTGCGCAGTGGCGGCGGCAGGATGTTGACGTCCAGAAGGACATGCAACGTCGTAACCTCATGACCGACTCGATCACGCACTCGACACGTGGCATACCGCAGGCCATTACCGCGCTCGCGCAACATGTCCCCCTTGAGGGGAAGGTGCAGAGGCTGGCCGACATTGCCCGGGTCCAGGGTCAGGCTATCGACAAGGTGCTGACTGTTGGGGAACTCTTCCCAATACCAGCTAATGACATCACCGACTTTTTTCACGGCGTAATCGGGTAGCGTTGCCAGCACTTGATCACTATTAGCCGGATCGTTCAGGTACTGAGCAGTGATTTTGTATGGGGGAACAACGGCCTCAGGAAAAGCCATCTTGCGGTCACCTGCCAGGACAGGCGGGCTTTTATCGATGGTGACATTGACGGGTTCCGTTACCCGCGGTATCGGCGATTGATTCCAGGACCACACCTTGTAAAAAATCGTGTGGACCCCTTCACTCAGCCTGGACGCCGGCACTTCCAGCCAGAGGTCCGCCAGGTCCTCCTCTGTATAGGGACCGTCAAATTGCTTTTCATGGATCGGCTTGGCTTCATCCCCGTCCCAGATCAACTGGACGCGATCAAATGCGCCTGGACGCGTGGAGTGATCACTCCACAACTCGAACTCGACACGCAGTGGATTCAACCAGGCATCTTTGGGCAAAAGATTGTCTTCCCCACCCTCGATCGGCGGCAATACACCGACTATAACGAGCGGAGCGAGGCTGGCATTGGGTTCATCAACAGGAGCCGTGTGCTTAGGCATGTCTATTCCCTCACTGAACAGCGAGCCGGAAGGACTACCGAGAAACACCTTTCCGGTGAGTGGTTGGAAAACAAACCCATGTTTATCCATGGGTCATCAGAAACAACTGCAATAACGGCTACAAGAGAAGAGGAACCCTCACACCCTCTCCTCAACGCGAGTCCGATTACCAACGATAGCGTGCGCCCACATTGGCGCCCCACGGCTGCTCGATCTTGTCACCGTGGCTATAGTCAAATTCAGCGTGCAGTGAAACCTTGTCCGTCAACGTCAGGCTGACTCCGGCGCCCAGTTCGCCACGGGAACCCGACAGGTCATTGTTGAAGGCGTTGTTGTTGACCTTGACTTCGTTATTGCTGGCGAACTCATGTACGTAAGCGGCGCGCAGATAGGGCTGCACCACCTTGCCCTCACCCAACATGAAGTTGCGTCCGGCCGTGGCACCAACCTTGCCGAGCAAGGAACGGGTACGATCGCCTTCAGCGGACAGGCCGTTGTCCAGGTCATAACTCTCGCCCTGAATGATCACCCCTGACAGTTGCGCAAACGGCTCGATAAAAGAGTCGTCGGCCAGCTTGATATGGCGTCCGAGTTCCAGAGACGCACCGACACCCGTGTTGTCGTACTTGCCCTTGGTCTTTTTGCCGTCACTGAGTTGCACGTCAGACGTGTTCTGGAAACGGTTGAACTTCAAGACGCCGTCAAAGTAGTAACCACTCGGTTCATCCAGCCAAGTGGTGTAGGCACCCGCGTAGTAGCTGTCGACAGTACCGCTGGTGCCGTGGCTCAGGTTCAGATCGGATTTGCTGTACCCGCCGAGCAAGCCCACCAGCCATTGACCGTCACCGAGTGGCAGCGGCGCATCGACACCGAACGACAAGCCTCGCTGGGTTTGCTGGTAGGCCGTGCCGGAACTGGCATTGACATCAAACTTGTTGCCATAAGTACGCATCCAGCCACCCGCCTTGCCGCCGTCCTGACGTACTTCACCCATGCGGCTGCGCAGGGTGCTGAGCTCGCCGTACCAGACGGTCGGCGCGGCGTTGAACAGGGCCATCACCGATTGGGTGCCCGGGCTGACAACGCGGGTCGCCGTGTTGAGAAACCATTCGTTATCGCCCTGCTTGATCAGGTCGTAGGAAAAAGCGCCCTGCTCCACCGGGCCGTTGAGCAATGAAAAACGGGCGTCGCCGTCACCGATACGGACCACTGCCGTAGAACCCGCAGCCACGGGTTCCGTGCCGCTACTGTCGAGTGCCACCTTGTGATCGCCGCTGGCGGTGCCGGTCACTTCCAGGGTGTCGATCTGGCCCGTGCTGAAGTTGTTGTGCATGTAGAACGTGCCGCCGGCGCCCGACAAATTTCCGACTTTCAACTGGTAGTATTCACCTGGATTGCCGTACTGAACGCCACCGCCGTTGAGGGCGAGATTCGCGACCTCGCCATCGGCGACCATCACCCAGCGGGCATCGTTGTTGACCGTCAACTGTTCGACGTTGGTCAGTTGGCCGGTCAGCGTCGCCCGATTCTGCAGGGTGATGTTCGCCGTGGCCGCGGAATCGGCAATGACATTACCCAGCAGATCGCTGTGATCGACCAGCATGCTCGCGGTCGACACACCCTTGACCTCCAGAAGCGTGCCATTGCCCCCCAAAAGAGTGGAGCCGTTACGCACCTCGATATGCGCGTCAATCGGCGTCAGGCCGAAATCGTCGACAAAAATCGCCGAGCCGGTTTTGCCCTCAACCTCCGTATCATCGAGCACTAGCAGCGCCTGACCCGCCGCCAGGTTGCCCGGGGTAAAGAACACTCCGTTGCCGCCGCCTCGAATTTCACTGGCAGTTGCTAAAACTTGGCCACTGGCTAACTGAAGACCACTCCCGAAATCGCTGCTTGCCGTCAGTTTGCTACGGGTCAATTGCAATTGGCCAAAGCTCCCGACCAGGGCTCCTGTCACGCCACCGGAAATATCACTGTCGCTGACCGCCGCCCTGGAGCCTGGCGAACCACTCGCGCTGAAACCCAGTGAAAGGCCGGTGGTTCGGGCGGTAACAGTACTGCCGATG
>RCUJ01002112.1_pt1 | contig 9942 bp, 7 predicted proteins | sample 2166321 | NCBI WGS metagenome assembly RCUJ01 (sample SAMN09932808, study PRJNA488358) | compost metagenome | feature: garden; material: soil; isolation source: compost soil in an enriched community after 118 h of incubation | place: Germany: Experimental Botanical Garden Goettingen | collected... | reverse complement strand
CCAGTATACTCATCCGCTGCAAAAATACTATTGTTAATCTCTTTTATACAACTAATTTGAATTTTATTCCCTTCGTTAGAAATATTAAAAACATAAGTTATCGCTTTATCTTCAGTAGAAATTCGAACAGGTTTCGGTAGTGACTCTACACTATAGCCTTCTGGAATATCTAAATTTAAGTTGAATTTTTCCTGTGTCGGATAACCAAAATAAATTCCCATTTGCCTTCTTTCCTGCGTAAAAGGATTTTTTGTTCTGGTAAAAAACAATAACGGATTGATGAATATTTTGCCACCAATAATCTCCGATTGGTTATCTGAACTAAAAGAAAAAGTCTCTATTATCGGATTAGAAAAATTTGTTTTCTTGTTTTCGATTGCATAATCTGATATCTTCAAATCGCCTAATTGCTCTTCGTATTTCTCAAGATAGCTTTCCTGATTTTTATCTGCATTTTGAACCCTGAAACTATAAGCATCATAATCTGTTCTTTGCACCCTCACCTTTCCTTCTATTTTACCTGAAGCATCTAATTTGACTATTGTATTTGAAAATTCTTTAGATACCAAACCAGGATATAAATCTATTTCTTTAGAAGTTCCGTCTTTTCTAATAAGTCGGCCTTTCCAGTTTAAAAGATTCAGCGGTAAAATATTTGGGGAAGTAAATTTATGAGTCGCATCAAGCAGAATTTGTTTTCCATCAATTTCAGCAGCGGCAATAACATAATTAAAACCAGTTCTCGTAGGGTAGACGGGAATCCCATTTTCAACAGTACTAACCAAAACCGGATTCACTTCTACACCTGCTACTTTTAACATATTGATCAATATAAAATTGATTTCGGCTGCATTTCCTGTTTGTTCTTTGTATGCTTTCACAACTCCTTTATCTGTATAATAACCATTCTCCTCATTCCAGTTCATTTTGTTCTGAACGAATTTAAAAATGATATCTAATCTCTCATTTAGCGATTCTATATTCGCTAATAATTTCCTGACATCTTCCAGCAAAAAATCGCTTTGATTCAGTTCTTTTCCAAAATTTTCATCTTTAAAAATAGTCGATGCGACTCCTTCCCATGTTAGAGAATAATCTTTTACCGGCTGATCAGGATATCGTATACGTTCTAGTTCGTATTGAATACTTCCTTTATAATTTTCAATATTATTTACATAAGGCTCTAATATTAATGGAGAAATATCTTTTCCGCTAAATAGAGAATTAACTTGTTTGAAGTAAAGTGTGCTCGTTTGGTTGTGTTCATTCTCAAAACTCTGACTTCCGGCAGCAATTTTAGCATCGGATGTTATGGGTGTCTTTCCAATTAAAATTGTCTTATAGACATAAAATTCAGGAATCTCTGTTTTGTATTCAAAATAATCAACAGGAATTTCATATTGAAACTCAAAGTCCGGAAGCTTCACAATGTTCTCTGTCTTTAAGACATATTTATATTCAATAATCGAACCCACCTTTACATTTGGCAATGTTATGGTTTTCTCGTTCCAATATTTATTTATTTTTTTCTTAAAGGTTCCCTGATTGTCCAATTTTGTTTTGACAATTGAACCATTTTCTAAATTATATGTAACTGCTTGTGAAAACTCCAATCGGTCTTCGTTTAGCTTTTCATAACCAATATAAAATCGCACTTTTTGATCTGCCCAGACAAGTCCTTCCTTTTTATAAATTTTAATTTTAAATTCATAAACATGATTCGCCGAAAAACCATTAGTGTTATTATAAGTAAAAAAAGTTCTTCCTTTCTTAAAGATAATCGCCGCCGGAGCGCTAGTATCTTTCGGGTGCACTTTTTCCTGTAATTGTGCAACAGTTACTTTTCCCAACTCATACTTTTGAGCATTGACTTTTGAAGCCCAAAAAATCATTAAAGTTGAAACAACCATTAAACGTAATCTCATTAGATTCTTTTTAAAACTATTTTCTCTGTTTCTTTTGCAACCATTCCTTTGTAATATTCTTTCAGCATTTCGTATTTTTCAGTTGACACTATCGCCTCATTGATTTGATGTGAAACCACCAATTGCAACGTTCCATCGTTTGCCGCAATATTAAATTTAAAAGTACCTAAATTGTCTTCCATTGCGATTACAGCAGGAGCTGGTAATGTTTCAACCACAAATCCTTCAGGTATTTTAATAATGATGTTATACTTATCTGTAAATGGGTAGCTAAAATCTACAGGATATTCTCTGATTTCCTGCTTAAACGGATTTTTATCTTCTGTGAAAAACAACATTGGACTCACGTAAATTTTCCCTCCAATAACTTCACAAAAATTATTTCCGGTAAAAGAATAAGATTCTATCAGTGGTAATAAAATTTCCTTTTCATTAGTTCTTGAATATTCACTAATTTCAATTTTATTATTTTCATTTTCTAATTTTTCCAGGTAGGCTTCCTCTTTAACGCCATCAATATTATCTCTCGTAACTAAAGCATTATAATCTGTACATTGTCTTCTTGTTTTGCCGGTAACTTTACCTTCGGCATCAATACTGTAATTCATAAAAACGACATCATTTGATGATTTTTTAGGCATCAAATCAATTTCTTCAGAACTTCCATCTTTACGAATCAATCTTCCATACCAATTTAAAGTTTGAAGTGGTAAAACATTTGGAACTGAAAATTTATCAGACCCATCTAACAAAACATATCCGGTTGGCGTTTGAACAGCTGCAATTACATAATTGAAAGCATTTCTGTTGGGAAACAATGAAATTCCGTTAGAACGCGTGCTAACCAAAACAGGATCAGCATTTAAACCTGCAAAACGCAACATTGCGGTTAACATTAAATTAATATCACCAATGTTTCCTGTTTTCTCTTTGTAAGCCTTTCTAACTCCTAAATCGGTATCGTAGCCTGTGTAGTGATTCCACTTTACATTTGACTTCACATGATTTAAAATCGCCAATATTTTCTCGTCTGGTGTATTTTTTCCAGCTAATACCACTTTTATATCATCTTCAAAATAACCAGTTTTATTCAACTCAGGTCCAAAAGAATCATAATCATAAATTGTTTTTGCAACCGAATTCCAATCTGTCGACAGTGGCTTTAAAGGCTGATTAGGGAATTTAACCATCGCTAACTCATATTGAACACTAGAAAGATAATTATCCATATTATTAACAAAGGCTTCCTGTTTCATCGCTGGAAAATCTTGTGCTATATAAGTAGTCTGAGTTTCAATATAATCTACTTTATCAACAGAATATTCGGTTCTTACTCCACCTCCACCTACTCCTCCGGTAGAAACTCGTTCTTTATTTGTAAAAGTGATTGATTTATTATTTTTAGTAATTATAGATTTAGGAAAAACATATCCTTTTTGTCTCGGATTAAAAACATAATATTCAGGAATATAAGTACTAAACTCTGAATAATTTACAGGAATCTTAGATTGAAAATCCCATTCACGAATCATTCCATCCCTTGGGTTTTTAATGCTATAATGATACTCAATTACAGACCCCTCCTTAACGTTAGGCAACGTTATTTTTTTTTGACCTCTAAATTTATTTATTCTTTCATCAAAAAGCCCCTCGCTTTTGAGTTTTGTTTTTTCAATTTTACCATCGACCAAATTATAAGTACAGACATCGCTAATAATAACTTTTTCAGTTAGACCTGGCATATCATAATACCAAATTGCCTGATTAGCCCAGTTATAACCTTCTTTTTTGTAAATTTTTATTCTGGCCTCTACATCCGTCAACGTAACAAAACCGTCAGTTTGATCGTATTCAATTCGTACTTTCCCCTTTTTATACAAAATAGCCGCTACCGCTGATGAATCTTTTGGATGCACTTTTTGCTCTATTTCAGCGATTGATACTTTTCCTAATTTAAATTCCTGTGCTGCTACTTTCGAAAAAAACAACAAGAGAACAGATAGACTAAAAAGTTTGATAGATTTCATTGGTTGGTTTTGGTTAGTTTTTGGTAAGTACAATTTTGGCATTATCGTTTCTTGACACTTGTTCCATAAAAAGACGATATTCATCATATTCCTTGTTTGAATATTTGCCTTTATTTACAAATATGGAACGTTTGTAAAGCAGTTTGTTATTTTCCTTTTTAATGATTTCAGTTTTGTATTCTCCGAATTTTCCTTTCAATTCATAGTTCGATAGTAAAACCGGCGGGTAAATTGATTTCAATTTCATCTGTATCCAAATAGCCACGCTGAATTTCAAAAGGATTTTTTCTATTTCTGATGCGTCTGATATTTTCTGTATTTTGATTAAATGCATCGACAGCAAAAATCATTTTATTGGATGAAATTGGAGCGTAGTTTATAGCGCTAATTTGAATATCTTCAGTAAAACGAATGCTTTCCTTATCATTAGTAAAGTTTATTTTACCCAATTTCAAATTATTGATGTGATCCCAATACTTCTTATAATATTTTTCTTTTTCCGTAGGCTGGCTGCTTTCCAATCTTTGTTTAGAATTGTATTGACTACCTTCTGAAATTATCGAAATTGAACCCGAAAAATTACCATTTTCATCAATGGTATAAATTCCTTTGTCAATTTGCTTATTGCCTTTGTCTTCATAAATTTTAGTTCTGACAATTACGCCACCTTCCGGTTTAACAACCAGAACATCTCTGTCATCTGTAAAAGTTCCCTGATATCCAAAAGGATCATCCTGACTCGTACATTCCAGGAAAGTATAATTATCCCCGTTTGGAATTGCCAATATCATATGGTTTCCCTGCATAGAAACAAAATCAGACTGTATGTTAGATTTATAGGTATCGCCATATAAAATAGTATTATAGGAGGGAACATCAACAGTCTGTAAAAGTGCTTTAGTGTAATTTGACAACGCCTTACAATCTCCATAACCTAAACGATCCACATCGGTTGCAAGCATTGGTTTCCATCCTCCAATACCAACAGCAATATTTACATATCGTGATTTTTTCTGAACATAGTCATATATGATTTTTGCTTTCTTTATTGGGTCTTTTTCATCACCAACTAATGCTTTTATTTTCACTTTAGTTTCTTCAGATAAATCGGTAGTTCCGGTTAGAATTTTGTCACTATACCATTTACCAAATGCTTCCCAGGTTTTAGCTGTTCCGTCAACACCTTCTAAATGAAAATTCTCTAAACCCATCATAATTCTGGGAAAAAGATCTCTGCCAGACGGGCTAAAGCTTTCCGGTTTCTGAGCAAAAATATTGGTCGCAACATAACTTAATTGCGTGTCAGTATCTACAGTTTTCTTGATATTATAACCGGCAAACTGAAATTCTTTCTTTTTAAATCCGAGGTTATTTGGATAAGTAACATTTAAGACACATTTCTCAATACTTACAGAATAGCCTCCTAAAAAATACCATTGTGGTAAAAAGGCTGTATTTGAGCTTTCAATCTCACTATTGTAGACAATGGTAAACGGATAAGAAACCGGAGTATATTCTAAAAAAATTACACGATTATCTGAAAAGAGGGTGCTCCCGCTAACGGCGCTTTGGTCTTTAAAATCTTTACGTTTGATTTTCTTGATTTCATTCCCAAAAGCATCATAAACAATCGCTTCAATATTTTTTACCGAAGTTGATTTATCATAACTCTGATAGGCATCGATGTCACTCAATCCCTCCTCATTAAAAACTGTTACGATTCTTTGTGTTTTTACGATCATCGCTCTTTGCGAAGCAATGACTATATCCATTTGGTCCAAACGTACTACAGCATCGGCATTAGCCTTAAGACTATCAGTAAGAGTTACAACAGAATAATTGCTCTTTTGAGCAGAAGAAATAAGAGAAAACAATAAAAAAAATAACGCAAAAAAAGGTTTTTTCATTACTAGGGAATTTCTCCAAATATATATTATTTTTAGAAATCCTTAACATTTGTTTATTATTTTTTACTCCCTGTTTTTGCTGTCTATTAAGATTGTAACAGGTCCGTCATTTAACAGACTGACTTTCATATCGGCACCAAAAATTCCGGTTTGCACTTTTTTATTAAAGTCTTTTTCTAAAGATTGTACAAAGTTTTCATACATCGGAATAGCAAACTCTGGTTTAGAAGCTTTTATATAAGAGGGACGATTTCCTTTTTTAGTAGAAGCGTGAAGTGTAAATTGACTTACGACAATGATATCGCCATCGACATCCTGAACTGAGCAGTTCATGACGTTATTTTCATCACCAAAAATTCTCATTTTTATGATTTTCCCAACAAGCCAATCAATGTCTTCCTGAGTATCGGTATCTTCAATTCCAACTAAAACTAATAGTCCTTTTTGAATATCGGCAGTTTTATTTCCTTCCACAGTTACTGACGCTTGGGAAACTCTTTGAAGGACAACTCTCATATATTTAGTCTTAAAGTTGGAAAGTCATAAAGTTGAAAGTCCGGAATGTACCTTTTGACTTTTAGACTTTTGACTTTCGACTGTTTTACTTTTGGTTTCTTGTTTCATCACTAATTTTACGATCTTCATCATAAGTATCCGTGCGATAATTTTCTTCATCGCCTTCCAGAATCTTCAAATAACTATTATAGCGGGACCAGGCGATCTCGTCTCTTTCTAGTGCAGCTTTTATAGCGCAATGTGGTTCTTCTTTATGTAAACAGTTGTTAAACTTGCATTGATCTTTCAATCTGAAAAATTCAGGAAAATATCCACTGATCTCTTCTTTCTCCATGTCCACAATTCCGAAACCTTTAATTCCCGGCGTGTCGATAATCTTGGCATCAAAGGACAAATCATACATTTCAGCAAAAGTCGTGGTGTGTTGCCCTTGTTTACTAGCTTCTGAAATGGTTTTAGTTTTAAGATGTAGAGAAGGTTCCATAGCATTTACCAAAGTCGATTTTCCAACACCTGAATGTCCGGAGAACATACTTACTTTACCAATCATCATTTCTTTTAATTCATCAACCCCTTTCATTTCAGTTGACGAAACACGAAGACATTTATAACCAATTTGCTGATACACATATTGCATATACAATTGATCTTCCAAAGTTGGCTCATCAAAAGTATCTATTTTATTAAAAACCAAAATAGTTTCAATGTTGTAAGCTTCGGCAGTTACCAAAAAACGATCTATAAAATTAAAAGTTGTTGGCGGATTATTAATCGTGATCAATAAAAATACACGGTCAATATTCGAGGCAATAATATGCATTTGATGCGAAAGATTAACCGATTTACGAACGATGTAATTCTTTCTTTCGTGAATATTAAAAATCGTTCCGGTTACGGCATCTGAAGTTTCTTCCAATTCATAATCGACAATATCGCCTACAGCAATAGGATTAGTACTTTTAATACCTTTCATCCTAAACTTCCCTTTCATACGGCATTCTATAAAATCGCCTTGTTCCGATTTTACGGTGTACCAACTTCCTGTAGATTTATATACGAGTCCTGTCATTCAAATTTTAGATTTTAGATTTTAGATTTTTAGATTACTCTGAAAACTAAAAAATATTAAACCACAAAATTACTGTTTTACAATTGAAACCCATTGATTTCGGTATTTAAAATCATAAAAAAATCTCCAACACTTTTTTCAAAGCGATGGAGATTTTAAAAAAACAATCTATTTTTAAAATTATGATATAAGAAAACCAAATAACAAATTTTAGAAAAACCTAAAATTATCTTATATCACTTATATGGTTTAAAAAAATTATGCGTTGAAAATTTTCTCTTGGTGACCAATACTTTCCTGGTGGATAGCTTTGAACATTCTCAAAACGAATTCTTCAGTAAGACCTTTTTTCTCACCTTCTAAAATCATTTTTCCTAAGATTTCGTTCCAACGGTTGTTTTGAAGAATCGCTACGTTTGCATCTTTTTTCACTTGACCAATTTCGTCAGCCACTTTCATACGTTTTCCTAATAACTCTAATAAGTTAGCATCAAGTACGTCGATGTTAGCTCTTAGTTTAGTCATTTTTGAACTGTACTCATCTGTAGTATCATCTGTTTTTCTGATAGTCAAATCTTTAATGATTTGTTTCAAAGCATCAGGAGTCACTTGTTGAGCAGCATCAGACCAGGCATTGTCCGGATCGTAGTGCGTTTCGATAATCATACCATCGTAATTCAAATCTAAAGCCTCTTGCGTTACTTCGAAAATCATTTTACGATCTCCGGTAATGTGAGATGGATCGATGATTAATGGTAAATCAGGGAATTTATTTTGTAATTCGATAGCAATCTGCCATTCTGGAATGTTTCTGTATTTTGTTTTTTCGTAAGTAGAGAAACCTCTGTGGATAACTCCTAATTTCTCGATTCCAGCCATGTGTAAACGCTCAACACCACCTAACCATAAAGCTAAATCCGGGTTTACTGGGTTTTTAACCAAAACGATTTTATCAGTTCCTTTCAAAGTATCAGCAATTTCCTGAACTGCGAAAGGGTTTGCAGTTGTACGTGCACCAACCCATAAAACGTCGATATCATGTTCTAAAGCCAGTTTACAGTGAGCTGCAGTTGCAACTTCAGTTCCCATCAATAAACCAGTTTCAGCTTTTGCTTTTTGTAACCATTTTAAACCAATTTCTCCAACACCTTCAAATCCTCCCGGACGCGTTCTTGGTTTCCAGATTCCAGCTCTGAATACACTAACTTTTGAATCTTTCAATTCATGAGCAATTTTCAAAACCTGATCTTCCGTTTCTGCACTACAAGGTCCAGCTATCACAAGTGGGTGATTTAAATTGAAATCTTCTAACCACTTTCTCATTTCTTTCTTATTTTCCATCTTAATTCTAATTTACTTTTTAGTTGTTGTTAATCCGTTTAGTATTTCTTTTATTTTATTTGTGCTTTCCATTTCTTCAAAAATGGCGTTATAATCTTCTTCTTTTAGCAAATCTCTAAACCGGCTGAGATTTGAAATATATTCTTCTAATGTTTCAATGACGTGTTCTTTGTTTTGCTTAAAAATCGGCGTCCACATTGCGGGAGAACTTTTTGCTAAACGAACGGTACTTTCAAATCCACTTCCCGCCATATCAAAAATATCCTGTTCGTCTTTTTCTTTATTCATTACCGTTTTTCCGAGCATAAACGAACTAATGTGCGATAAATGCGAAACGTAAGCAATGTGTTTGTCGTGCGAAATTGGATCCATATATCGAATTCTCATTCCAATTGAAGTAAAAAGATTTAATGCTTTCTCTTGTAACTTAAAAGCAGTCTTTTCTACTTCACAAATAATGTTTGTTTTTCCTTGAAACAAGCCTCTTATTGCTGCTGATGGTCCCGAGAACTCTGTTCCGGCAATTGGGTGCGTTGCAATAAAATTTCTTCTTTTCGGGTGACTGGCTACTGCTTCACAAATTGGCTTTTTAGTCGATCCTACTTCAAAAACAATCGTTTTATCTCCTACTGAATCCAAAACTTTAGGTAAAACTGTTAGCGCTACATCTACTGGAACCGAAACAATTACAAAATCTGCTTTTTGCAGATCTTCAAAACTTCCTGCTTCGTCAATAACTCCTAAATCAATTGCCTGCTGCAAATGCTGTTCGTTACTGTCGATTCCTAAAATAGTCGCATCAGGATAACGTCCTTTAATGTCTAGCACCATCGAACCGCCTATTAATCCTATTCCTATTACGTATACTTTCATAATTTTTTTTATTAGAAGCTAATCCTGCTATCCGCTATATCTTTTATGGTGAACCCCACCATAAAAGGATGCCGCTTCTATCAGGGCTAAGGCTTCACGTGTTTTCAATAACTTTTGATTAATACCTACATGGTTTTGAAAACCTTGCAGGAAATCTAAACTCTAAAATCAGAAATCTAAAATTAAAATCTATCAATCGCTTCTTGTACTTTTTCTTCTTTTACACACAATGAGAATCTGATATATCCTTCGCCGTTGCTTCCAAAAATGGTTCCCGGTGTAAT
>RCUJ01002111.1_pt1 | contig 9943 bp, 6 predicted proteins | sample 2166321 | NCBI WGS metagenome assembly RCUJ01 (sample SAMN09932808, study PRJNA488358) | compost metagenome | feature: garden; material: soil; isolation source: compost soil in an enriched community after 118 h of incubation | place: Germany: Experimental Botanical Garden Goettingen | collected... | reverse complement strand
ACGAAATGGATATGTTGAATTCTGTGTTTCATGATGAACGCCCCGCTGCTTGTTCACAGACGTCGGCGATATGGGCCGCCGCGTCGGGGCGCGCATGAGCGCGGGCCCGAACGGCAACGGCCTGCAGTTCTTGTCGGGAACGCTGGGCGAGCCAGTCCGCCAGCCACTCGGGCGTCATGGCGGTCTGCGGCTGCAGCCAAGCGGCCTGCGCGTCGCTCAGGAAGCGCGCGTTGGCGGTTTGATGGTCATCGATCGCATGCGGGAACGGCACGAAAAGCGCCGCGACGCCCGCCGCGGCCACTTCCGACACCGTCATGGCGCCCGCGCGGCAGATCAGCAGATCCGCGTCGGCCATGGCGCCCGCCATGTCATCGATGAATGCGCGGCAATCCGCCGTCACGCCCGCCTGGGCGTAGGCTTGCTGCAGCGCGGGTAAATGTTGTTCGCCGGCTTGATGGACCACCATCGGCCGGCTGTCGAGCGGCAAGCGCGCCAGCGCCTGCGGCACGGCGGTATTGAGCGCCTGCGCCCCCAGGCTTCCGCCCACGACCAGCACGCGCAGCGCGCCGCTGCGGCCGGCATAGCGCTGGGCCGGGTCCGGCAAGGCGCACAGGTCGGCGCGCACCGGGTTGCCCATCGCTTCGCCCTTCGGCAGGACGCCGGGGAAACCGCTCAGCACGCGGCGCGACATCTTCGCCAGGCATTTATTCGCGGTGCCGGCGACGGCGTTCTGTTCGTGCACTACCAGCGGCGTGCCGCGCAGCGCGGCGATCACGCCGCCCGGAAACGCCACATAGCCGCCCATGCCCAGCACCACGTCGGGACGCACGTCGGACAGGCGCGACCAGGCTTGCGCGAAAGCGCGCAGCAGAAGAAAAGGCAGCTTCAGCAGCGCGGATGCGCCCTTGCCGCGCACGCCCTGAAAGCGCAGGGGTACCAGCTCGATACCGCGGGGCGGCACCAGCCTGCCCTCCATTTTTTCGGGATTGCCCAGCCACAGCACGCGCCAGCCGCGTTCGCGCAACACATCGGCCACGGCCAGGCCCGGCATGATATGGCCGCCGGTGCCGCCAGCCATGATCAGGATGGTGCGGGGAGTCATCGCAGCGGCGTTCATACCCGCCCCCCGCGCATCATGATGCGGTTTTCCACGTCGACCCGGATCATCATCGCCAGCGCGCAGAGGTTCATCACCACGCCCGAACCGCCGTAGCTCATCAGTGGCAAGGTCAGGCCCTTGGTGGGCAGCAGCCCCAGGCAGACGCCCATGTTGATGAACGACTGCACGCCAAACCACATCGCCACGCCGTGCGCGACCAGGCCCGCGAACGTGCGTTCCATCGCGATGGCCTGGCGGCCGATGTCGAAACCGCGGTAGACGATGATGGCGAACAGCGAGATCACCAGCATGACGCCAGCAAAGCCCAGTTCCTCGCCCACCACGGCCATCAGGAAGTCGGTATGCGCTTCGGGAAGGTAATGGAGCTTCTCGACGCTTGCGCCCAGGCCCACCCCCAGCCATTCTCCACGGCCCAGCGCGATCAGCGAGTGCGAAAGCTGATAGGCGCTGCCGTAGGCGTTGTCTTCGTTCCAGGGATCCAGGTACGCGAACAGGCGCGCGCGGCGCCAGGGCGACAGCCAGATCAGCATCAGGAACGTACCCACCAGCACCGCCAGCAGGCTGCTGAAGTACTTGCCGTTGATGCCGCCCAGGAACAGGATGCCGATGGCGATAGCCACGATCACCATGAAGGCGCCCAGGTCGGGCTCCAGCAGCAGCAGCATGCCCACGCCGGCCAGCGCGACCGCCATCGGCAGGAAGCCGCGCGCAAACGCCTGCATGTGCTCCTGCTTGCGCACGGTGTAATCGGCAGCGTAGAGCAAGGCGGCCAGCTTCATCAGTTCGGACGGCTGGAAATTCAGCGGACCCAGCGGGATCCAGCGGTGCGCGCCGTTGACTTCGCGGCCGATGCCGGGGATCAGCACGGCGACCAGCAGGACGATCGCCACCACGAACAGCGGCACCGCCATCCGCTGCCAGACTCGGATGGGAATCGCCAGGACCACGGCGGCGCCGACCAGCCCGACGCTCACGAATACCGCATGGCGGATCACGAAGTAATAGCGGCCATAGGATGCATAGCGCGGACCGTCGGCCAGCGCGATCGATGCCGAATACACCATCAGCAAGCCAAGCAGCAGCAACGTCGATGCCGCGATGACCAGCGGCAGATCGAAATTGCGCATGCGGGTACGGCCGGGCCGTACGGCATTGACGCTGGCGGTGAGATCGGCGATCAGGCTCATTGCACAGCCTCTGCGCGGCGCGCCGTCGCGATGGGAGCGGGATTGCGGCTCATGCCACCTCCCCACGGTCGCGGGCCAGGTCTTCGACCTCTTCCACGAACATCTGCCCGCGGTGCGGATAGTTGCGGAACATGTCGAGGCTGGCGCAGGCGGGCGACAACAGCACGGCATCGCCCGGTTGCGCCAGCTCGGCCGCGCCGCGCACCGCGGCATGAAGAGATTCCGCCGGCACGCACTTGACGCCGGTTGCGGCCAGCACGCGGCCGATCTCCGGGCCGTCGGCGCCAATCAGCATCACCGCGCGCGCATGGCGCGACACCACGGGAATCAGCGGAGAGAAATCCTGGCCCTTGCCCTGGCCCCCGGCGATCAGCACCACCGGCTGGCCCAGGCCTTCCAGCGCGGCCACGGTGGCGCCCACGTTGGTGCCCTTGCTGTCGTTGATGTAGTCCACGCCACCGATCGTGCGCACGAAAGCCGCGCGATGCGGTTCGCCCGCATACTCGCGCAGCGCGCGCAGCATGGCGCCCCAGCCCAGGTCCAGGCAGCGCGCAAGCTGCAATGCAGCCAGCGCATTCAAGGCATTGTGGATGCCGCGGATGCGCAAGGCATCGACGGGCATCAGGCGGCTCATGCGGCCCTTGGCGCGCACCGGTTCGGGCGCGTCCTTCTTGCGGCGCACGGGCGGCGCGGGTTCGTCGAAATCGCTAGGCTCGCAGGCCACCAGCCAGGCCACGCCCTGCCCCAGTTCCAGGCCCATGTCGCCGACCAGTTCCGGCACGGCGCGGCCGAAACTGCGCACGTTCAGCGCGTTCAGCGTCTGCACCATATCCACGGTGCAGGAATCGTCGCGATTGACGATGGCCACGCGCGCCATCTTCAAGAGGCGCGCCTTGGCTTGCGCATAGGCTTGCATGCCGCCATGCCAATCCAGATGGTCCTGCGTGACATTGAGCACGACGGCCGCGTCGGCCATCAGCGTGCGCGTGGTTTCCAGTTGGAAGCTGGACAACTCCAGCACCCACACTTGCGGCAGCGCGTCGCTGTCCAGCGCGTCCATCAGCGCCGTCAACGCGGCCGGGCTGATGTTGCCGGCCGCCACGACCGACAGGCCGCTGGCGTCGATCAGGTCGCGCGTCAAGGCGGTAACGGTCGTCTTGCCATTGGTGCCCGTCACCGTCAGCAGGCGCGGACGGTATTCGCGCGTTTCGGCCAGATCGGCCAGCGCGCGAGCAAACAATTCAATCTCGCCCACCACTTCGATGCCGCGGGCCTCGGCCTCGCGCAACAAGTCGGCGGCAGGCGCTTGCGTGGGGGCCAGGCCGGGGCTCAGCACCACTTGCGTCACGCCATCCAGCAGCGCCACGTCGAACGACGCATCGCAGCCCAGACGGTATTCCACTTCGCTTTGTGCCAGCGCGTCGCGCAGCGCGGCCAGGCCACCCGGTTCGGCGCGCGTGTCGGCCACGCGCAAGCGGGCGCCCAAACGGGCGCACCAGCGTGCGGCGGCGACACCCGTCTCGCCCAATCCGAGGATCAGGACGAGCGGCGCGTCAACGCGGGAGGTTTCCATCATATTCATCGCAACTTCAGGGTAGAGAGGCCAATCAGCACCAGCATCATGCTGATGATCCAGAAACGCACGACCACCTGGGTTTCTTTCCAGCCGCCCACTTCAAAATGATGATGCAACGGGGCCATGCGGAATATGCGTCTACCTGTTCCATAACGTCGCTTGGTGTACTTGAACCAAGTCACCTGGATCATCACCGAGAGCGTCTCCACCACGAACACGCCACCCATGATGAACAGCACGATTTCCTGGCGCACGATGACGGCGATGGTGCCCAGCGCGCCGCCCAGCGCAAGCGCGCCAACGTCGCCCATGAACACCTGGGCCGGATACGCGTTGAACCATAAAAACGCGAGTCCCGCGCCCCCTATCGCCGCGCACAGCACCATGAGTTCGGAGGCGCCGGGAATATACGGAAACAACAGGTACTTCGAATAGTCCACGCGGCCGACCACGTAGGCAAAGATGCCCAACGCGCTGCCCACCATCACGGTGGGCATGATGGCCAGGCCGTCCAGGCCATCGGTCAGGTTCACGGCATTGCTGGTGCCGACAATCACGGCCCACGTCAGCGCCACGAATCCCAGCACGCCCAGCGGATAGCTCACCGACTTGAAGAACGGCACGATCAGGTCGGCGCGCGTCGGCAGCGACATCGTGAAGCCACTCCCCACCCAGGCCTTGAACAAGGGCCAAAGATCGGTGTTGGCGGGTGCGGATACGGCAAACGCCAGATACACCGCGGCCACCATGCCGATGGTGGCCTGCCAGAAGAATTTCTGCCGCGCGGGCATGCCTTCGGGATCGCGATAGACAACCTTGCGGTAATCGTCCATCCAGCCGATCCAGCCGAAGCCGAACGTCACCAGCAGCACCACCCACACGAAGCGGTTGGTCCAGTCGGCCCACAGCAAGGTGCTGATGGCGATGGAAATCAGGATCAGCACGCCGCCCATCGTGGGGGTGCCGGTCTTGACCAGATGCGTTTCCGGGCCATAGGCGCGCACGGCCTGGCCGATCTTCATTTCGGTCAACTTGCGAATCACACGCGGACCGGCCACCAGGCCGATCAGCAACGCCGTGGCGCACGCCAGCACGGCGCGCAAGGTGATGTATTCGAACACGCCCAAGGCGCGCACATCATCGGAAAGCAGACGGGCCAGTTCAAGCAGCATGCTGGTCTCCCTGCGCCTTGGTCGCCTGTCCGTCGTTCGTGGAAAAAGCCGTCACTACCCGCTCCATGCGCATAAAGCGCGATCCCTTTATCAATACGCAGGACGGGCGCAAGCCGCGCAAGGCGGCAACCACTTCGTCTACCGATGCGCAGGCGTGCGCGCCAGGACCATAAGCGGCCGCTGCCGCCCGGCTGGCTTCGCCTAGCGTAATTAGCGCGTCAAGCCCTTGCTCGCGCGCATAGTTGCCCACCTCGGCATGCAAGGCGGGGCCGTTGTCCCCGATCTCGCCCATGTCGCCCAACACCAGGACACGTGTGCCGGCGATGCGCGCCAGCACATCGATGGCAACGCGAACCGAATCGGGGTTGGCATTGTAGGTGTCGTCGATGAGCAGCGTTCCGTCGCTCATTTGCTTGTGCTGCATGCGTCCCGCCACGGGGGCAAAGCCGGCCAGCGCGCGCACGGCGCTGTCCAGCGGCACGCCGGCGGCGATGGCGCTGGCGATGGCGGCCAGCGCATTGCGCAGGTTATGCAGGCCGGGCACCGGCAGGACCAGGTCCGTCACACCCACCGGCGTCACGACGCGGCAGCGCGTCGAGCCGACGTCGGCCAGAATGTGTTCGGCGTAGACGTCCAGCCCCGGCTGCAAGCCAAAGCGCAGCACGCGGCGCGGTTCGGCCAGCGCGTCCCAGATTTCCGAATACGGCTCGTCGCCGGGGTACACGGCAACGCCGTCGTCCGGCAGCGCGGCGATGGCCGCGCCGTTCTCGTGCGCCACCGCTTCCACGGTGTGCATGAATTCCTGGTGTTCGCGCTGCGCGTTGGTCACCAGCGTAACCGTGGGCGCCGCCATGGCGGCCAACTGGGCGATTTCGCCCGGATGGTTCATGCCTAACTCGAACACCGCGGCGCGATGTTCGGCGCGCAAACGCAACAGGGTCAGCGGCACGCCGATGTCATTGTTCAAATTGCCGGCGGTGGCCAAACGGCCCGACTCGCCCTGCCATTCGGCCAACATTGCCGAGATCATTTCCTTGGTGGTCGTCTTGCCGTTGCTGCCGGTCACCGCCACCACGGGCAACGTGAACTGCGCGCGCCACGCCGCGCCGATGCGCATCAGCGCAATGCGCGTATCGCCCAGCACCAGTTGCGGCAGCTTGGCGTCGGGCACGGCATGCGCCACGACCGCCGCGCATGCGCCACGGCCTTCGGCCTGGTCCAGATAGTTGTGCGCGTCGAAGTTTTCACCGACCAGCGCCACGAACAATTCGCCCGAGCCAATGCGCCGCGTGTCCGTCGACACGCCTTTGACCTGCGGCAGCAGCAGCGCCAGGCGCGCCCACTCGCGGTCATCGAAGGGCAGTTTTTCACCCGCGATGTCTTGATAAGTTTCGTGCCCCTTGCCCGCCAGCAGCACCACATCTTCGGGCGACGCCGACCAGATGGTCTGCATGATGGCGCGCGCGCGGTCGACTTGAACGTCGGCATGCGCCGATTCGGGAATGCCGGCCAGGATCTGTTCGACAATCGCCTCGGGCGACTCGGTACGGGGGTTGTCGCTGGACACCACGACGTGGTCGGCCAGTTCCGCGGCGATGCGACCCATCTCAGGGCGCTTGCCGGGGTCGCGTTCACCGCCGCACCCGAACAGGCAGATCAGGCGGCCTGACCGCGCAACCGCCACGGCGCGCAACGCGGTCAAAGCGCGCGACAGCGCATCCGGCGTGTGTGCGTAATCCACCACCACCAATGTTCCCCGGCCAGCGGAAGCCTGGGTAGTAACAGGAACGGTTTCCACCGTTTGCAGACGGCCGTCAACCGGATCCGTCGCGGCCAGCTCACGCGCGATCTGCGCGAACGGCAGGCCCAGCTTGTACAGCACGCCTGCCACCAGCAACAGGTTCGACACGTTATGCGCCCCCAGCAGGCGCGTCACGATCTGGGCCTCGCCATGCGGGGACACCAGCGTAAAAATCTGACCCTGCGCGGTAGCCTGGAGGTCTCGCGCACGCATCGCGGCGGGAATCTCGGGCGAATCGCTCAGGCTGTAGCCCATGGCAGCCATGCCCGCCGGCAAGTCTGCGATCAGGCGCCGGCCGGCTTCGTCGTCGGCGTTGACGACGGCGGCAGTCAGGCCCGGCCACTTGAACAGGCGCGCCTTGGCGGCCTCGTATCGTTCCATCGTGCCGTGATAGTCAAGATGGTCGCGGGTCAGGTTCGTGAAGGCGGCCAAAGCCACGCGCACGCCATCCAGCCGGCCTTGTTCGATGCCGATCGACGACGCTTCCATCGCAACGGCCTGCGCCCCGGCGTCGCGCATGGCGGCCAGTGTGCGGTGTACGGTCAGCACATCGGGCGTGGTCAGGTCACCGCCCAGCGTGCTGCCGTCGGGCAGCACGGCGCCCAAGGTGCCGATGGTGCCGCAAGGCTTGTCGTTGCGGCTCAGCGCATGCGCGATCCATTGCACCGACGAGGTCTTGCCGTTGGTTCCCGTTACCGCCACCACCGCCAGCGCGGCGGAAGGACGGCCGTACCAGGTATCGGCCAGCTCGCCCAGCAGCGCGCGCAAGCCGTTTACCGGCAGCATCGGCGTATCAGCCGCGGCGGCCAGCATGGCGTCGCTTGCAGGCGCTTCGAACAGCACGGCGCTGGCGCCCAGCGCCAATGCCTTATCTATATAGAGACGTCCGTCGCTGGACAGGCCGGGGCAGGCAACAAACACGTCGCCCGGCTCGATATCGCGCGAGTCCAGCTTGAGATGCGCCGTCAACGAGACGTGCGCATGCAACCACGCCACGGTTTCGGCAACCGTGGCGACTGGGGGAAAGAGGGAGCCTTTGGCGCTCATCTGCCTGGCTCCTTAAGACCAGCAACAATCGTGGATTCGAAGGGCGCGTCCGGCCGCACCCCCATCAATCTCAGGCTTCCCCCAACGATGTGGGAGAACACGGGCGCCGCAATGGCGCCGCCGTAGTAGCCGCCAACGGTCGGTTCATCGATGGACACGGCCACGACGATCTTCGGATCCGACACCGGTGCAAAGCCCACGTATGAGCTCCGGTAGCGTTGCATGCTGTATTTGCCGTCAACAATCTTGCGCGCGGTGCCGCTCTTGCCCGCCACCCGGTAGCCCTGCACCTGGGCGGCCTTCGTGCCTTCGGGGCCGGCCGCCGCTTCCAGCATGGCTCGTACCATCGCGGTGGTTTTCGGCGTGTAGATCTTGACGCTGGTGGGGTCGCTGTCACGCTTGACCAGCGTCAGCGACACCATGTCGCCGTCACGGGCGAAAACGGTATAGGCGCGCGCCACTTGCAACAGCGACACAGACAGGCCATAACCGTAGGCCATCGTCGCCTTTTCGATCAGGCGCCAACGGTCCCAGGGACGCAGACGGCCCGGCGCGGCGCCGGGAAATCCCACCTGAGGCGCCTGACCCAGGCCCAATTCAGTGAAGCGGTCCCACATTTCGCGGGATTCCAGCTTCTCGGAAATCATGGTCATGCCAATGTTGCTGGACTTGCGCAACACGCCCGCCACATCCAGCGTGCCGTTGCGGCTGACGTCGCTGATCGTGCTGCCTTGGTAGCTGAAGCGGCCATTACCGGTTTCGAACAACGTCGACGTGGTGATGCGGCCCAGGTCCAACGCCAGCGCCGCCGTAAACGGCTTCATGATCGAGCCCGGCTCGAAGGTGTCGGTGATGGCCTGGTTGCGCAGCTTTGCGCCGTGGAAGGACTCTCGATTGTTCGGATCAAAGGTTGGCACACTTGCCAGCGCCAGGATTTCGCCGGTATGCACGTCCACGATCACAGCGGTAGCACCCTTGGCCTGGTGCTTGTCCATGGCGTCCTTCAGTTCCTTGAACACCAGGTACTGCAAGCGAGTATCAATGGACAGGCGCAGATCACGGCCGTCTACCGGCAAGGTCACGGCCTGCACGTCTTCAATCACGCGGCCCAATCGGTCCTTGATGACGCGACGGCTACCCGGACGGCCCTGCAATTGCTGGTTGAACGTGAGCTCGACGCCTTCCTGCCCCTGATCTTCAACGTTGTTGAAGCCGACCACATGGGCCATCACGTCGCCATCCGGGTAGTAGCGACGGGTTTCAGGCTGCTGGTGCACGCCGGGCATGTTCAGATGCTTGATCTTGTCCGCCACGTCCATCGAGACCTGGCGTTTCAGGTAGACGAAGTTCTTGTCTTCGTCCACCAGGCGACGACGCAGGTCGGCCACGGGCGTGTCCAGCAGCTTCGCCAAGGCATCCATCTGCGCGGGCGTGCCTTGCTTGGCGTCTTCGGGAATGGCCCAGATGGCTCGCGCGGGTACGCTGGATGCCAGCACGGCGCCGTTGCGGTCCAGGATCTTGCCGCGCGTGGCGGCAAGGGTCAATGTGCGTTCATAGCGGCGTTCGCCCTGCTGCTGCAGGAACTCCGTCGACAAACCCTGCAGGAACAGGGCACGCCCCGCCAGCACCGCGAATCCGCCGAACAGCAGAATCAGCACCAGGCGCGCGCGCCATGTGGGCAACTGCCCGCGCAGCACAGGGTTATCGAAGAAGGGAACGCGCTTCATTGCCCGCCTCCGGCAGCGGCAGCGGCGGGCGCTTGATTCACATACAGCGTGCGGTCCGGAACGATGGAGATCATCTTCAGGCCGTCGCGGGCAATGGCATCCACCCGCGCATTGCGGGCGAGTTCGGCGCGTTCCAACTGAAGCCGGCGCCAATTGGTTTCCAGGTCGCGTGCCTGGGCCTGATCGCGTCCCAGCTCAACAAAGAGCAGGCGCGACTGATACCGGCTGGTGACCAGGGAAATGGCCGACAGCATCAGTAAAGCCGCAACGATCAGGTTGACGCGACCCATTAGCGGCGCCCCCCCTTGCCGCC
>RCUJ01002110.1_pt1 | contig 9943 bp, 9 predicted proteins | sample 2166321 | NCBI WGS metagenome assembly RCUJ01 (sample SAMN09932808, study PRJNA488358) | compost metagenome | feature: garden; material: soil; isolation source: compost soil in an enriched community after 118 h of incubation | place: Germany: Experimental Botanical Garden Goettingen | collected... | reverse complement strand
CTAGATGAAATTATTGCTTTTTCTGGAGTAGAACGTTATATTGATACGCCTGTGAAACGCTATTCCTCTGGTATGTACGTGCGTTTGGCCTTTGCCGTAGCGGCTCACTTAGAATCCGAAATTTTGATTGTTGATGAGGTACTGGCCGTAGGTGATGCGGAGTTTCAGAAGAAATGTCTCGGGAAGATGAATGATGTGAGTAAGGGCGAGGGGAGAACTGTGTTGTTTGTGAGTCATAATATGGCGAGTATTCAAAATTTGTGTAATCATGGTATTTATATGAAAAATGGAACCATTGATTATGAAGGTGAGATCCAACAAACGATTGAACAATATTTATTAGGAAATTCAATAGTCGGAAGTTCTAAGAATTTAATTAAGAAGTATAAATCTCCTTACTTTTCGCAAGTTAGTTCTGTTTCATTACATGATATAGATACTGATATTGAGAGGACTTCATTTAAGATGGGAAATGATATTAAAGTTCGAATAGAATTGAATATCATTGAACTATTTGATAATCTTAGCGTTAATGTTAGAATGAACGATGTTTATGGAAATGGAATTGCAGGTTGGAGAATGAAGGAGCAGGGTATTCAATTTAATGTGAAAGAAAAAACAAAAACAATGGTTGATTTAATAATTCAAAAATTAAATGTTTTTGATGGAGTCTATAATTTTTCGATTTCTTTAACTAATGGAAATGAGGTAATTGATTTTATAGATAATATTATCAATTTTGAAATCATACCTGCAGAAAACGAAATGTTTGGTAAAGTTGTTTCAAAATCTTATAATTTGATTTATACGCCAAATGAATGGAAAATTAATTTAATATAAAGATTTAAACAGCTTGAATTTTTATCTTCAACATTATGAAAAAAGAGATATTTATTTTAGATACGAACCAATAAATTACGGTCTTCAATACATAATCTAACGAAATATAGAAACAGTAAAATGCATGAATAAAATTTTGTATTTGGAAGGTCTTAGGGGATATATGTCCATATGGGTGTTTTTAACTCACGCTTTAACAATGGCAACCTTTCCATTACATAAAGAGTATGGTATGGGGGAAATTTTAGTTAATGGTTTTTGGCCTGTTTCGATATTTATTTTATTAAGTGGTTTTGTAACTAATATTTTATTAGATAAAAATGAGACGTATAAAATTTTTCTATTCAGGAGATTTTTCAGATTATTTCCTATTTATATAATCTCATTAATAATTTCCATAATGATGCTTGATTTTGCCTATGAAGCATTGTCAAATATTCCTTGGGAAAATGCTAAAAATATTAGTAGAATGAATTTAATCAGTAAAGCCTATGATAATCATTTTATTATTAATGCAGTATGGCATTTTTTATTATTGCATGGATTATTACCCGAAAAAATTATTCCTGCGGCCTATACAATAATGGGGCAATCATGGAGTTTGACTTTAGAATGGCAATTTTATATTGTTATACCCTTTATTCGTAAATTAGTCCAAAAGGAATACAGCAAAAAAATAAGTGTATTATTGTTTTTAATGATATTTATTTTGATTTTTTTTGCAATTAATTATATGCCCCAGAATACATTTTTGCCAAACATGATACATTATTTTATGATTGGTTACTTTTCCTATTCCTTATATAAGAGGGGAGATAAAAGATATTTATATATTTTCCTTACATTTCTAGTAAGTTTATTTATGATTTTTAAACTAAAAGAATTTTATATAATTTTATTATGGACTATGGTTCTTTTTTTTCAAATTAACAACTTGTTTTCTTATATTTTTACAAACAAATTAATAATTAAAATAGCTGAGACATCATATTCATTCTATTGTCTTCATATGATAGTTTTATTTGCGATTTCATATTTTTTGATTAGTATAATTGAGATAAAAAATCAATATTTATATGGAACAACTTTAGTTTCGGCTTCTTTTTTAATTGCAATAATTTTATCAAGATTCACGTATAACTATATAGAAAAACCGATGATTGATTTTGGTAGAAAAATGAGGAATAAATGAATTTAATATATTATAAATCTGATATTGGTAATTTTGGAGATGATTTAAATCCATGGTTATGGAAAAAATTGCTGGGAGATTTTTCATTGTATGACGATGTATTTGACTTTGTAGGTATAGGTTCAATAGTAGATAAAAGGATATTAGACGGAAGGAAGAAAATAATTTTTGGTAGCGGTATAAGAGATTTTAGTATTGATAGAAAAGATTTTGAAGGTTTTGACATTCGATTTGTTAGAGGACCTATATCAAGTAAAATATTAGGAGGAGTGCCATTTATTACAGATTCGGCCTATTGTCTTAGATTATTGCCGCAAAAAAAATATATAAAAAAGTATAAGTTATCATTTATACCCTATTTTAGACATGTCCCTTATTTTAATTGGGGATTATTTGAGAGGCTGACGGGGATACATGTTATTTTACCAACAAATGAAGTGGAACAGGTAATTACTGAGATTAACGAATCAGAAAAAATTATTACAGCCGCAATGCATGGAGCTATTTTGGCTGATATATATAGAGTTCCCTGGATGAGAGCTCGTTTTTCAAAACATGGTTATGAATCTAGTTTTACGTCTGAATTAAAATGGAATGATTGGTTTCAAAGCATTGGTTTTAATGAAATACCGACACATAATTTTGATTTTACTTTTAAGAAAAAAAATTCAAAATTCAAATCGTTAATTATGATGGGATTAATGTACATGAGATTTAAGCACAATTCTTTTTTGTTGTCTTCAGATTCTTTTTTAAAAGAAATTGATTCAAAATTAGATTTAGAGATTCAATTTGTAAAAAATAAGTATAATGCTTAAAGTATTAATTACTTCTCAATATAATTCAACCAATACATTTGTTAAGGACATTTCGAATGCCTTACAGAATTTTTGTGAAGTTGTTTGTGATTTAAATTCGTTTTGGTATTCAAATCTTAGTTTTGATATTATTCATATTCAGTGGCCAGAGGAATTGTTACATTGGAGTATTGTCAAAGAAGAAGATTTAGTTAAAATTCAAGAACGATTGGATTTTTGGAAAAAGAAAGGCGCAAAGCTTGTTGTAACTAGACATAATGAAGTTTCCCATCGCAAAGGAATTTTGGATAGAGAATTATATAATTTAATTTACGAAAATGTTCAAGCTGTTATACATTTGGGTGAATTTAGTTTATTAAATTTTGAATTTAAAAATTTAATAAACGTTGTAATCCAACATCCAAATTACTTAAGTCTCTATAATCAAATTGACAAAAATGTTGCAAGGAAGAAAATAAATGTTCCTTCAAAAGGAAATATGTTTTTGTCATTTGGAGCAATTAGAAATAATGAAGAAGAGGGGCAGATTATTGAAGCTTTTAAAAAAATTAGGAAGTCGGACGATTATTTGTATATAACTAATTCAAAAATTAAAAAAGCGATACCAAGTTTGTTTAGAGATCCAATTGCCCGAATTATTTACACCATAAATATCAAAAGGCTTAATTATAATCATGTTTTTTTAAATTCTGCCAAAATTAGTAATGATTATATAAAATATTTTTTTAATGCGGCGGATGTTATTATTATACCTAGGATTAATTCTCTTAATTCCGGTGTGATTTATTTGGGGTATTCGTTTTCTAAAATTGTAATAGGCCCTAAAGTTGGAAATATGAAGGAATTATTAGAAAAAAACGGAAATCCCACTTTTATTCCAAAAGATTATAATTCTATAGGAGAAGCTATGGTAAGGGCATTAACTAAATTAGATTCAAATATTTCTAATCAAAATTTTGATTTTGTAAAAGTAGAATGTGATCCAGAAAAAATTGCTCAATTGTATTTCGATTTATATGGTCGGATTTAGTTAAGTTATTGATTAAAATAATAAATTAAACTAAAGATCAGATCGAAATATTTTAAAAGATGAATAATAGAAATATTAATTATGAATAACCCACTTGTTTCCATAATTATTCCCACTTATAATAGGGCAGACCTAATTGGTGAGACTCTCGATAGTGTCTTAGCCCAAACTTATACTAATTGGGAGTGTATTATAGTGGATGATGGCTCTACGGATAATTCTGAATTTGTAATCTCTAAATATGTTGAGTTAGACTCTCGTTTTAAATTTTACAATCGTCCAGTTGAAAGACCTAAAGGGGCAAATGCGTGTAGGAATCATGGCTTTGAGATGAGTGAAGGAGAGTATGTCATGTTTTTAGATTCAGATGATTTTTTTGAATCATTTTGTTTGTCCGAAAGAATTTCTATAATGCTTGATAAGCAAATAGATTTATTAATAAGAGATATTGGGATATTTAAAAATCTTATAAGGCAAAATAAATCATTTAATAAAGATCCTGAGGATTTATGTGTAGAATCTTATTTAAGGATGTTTTTGCGATATGAGATTCCTTGGCCAATTATGGGTGCGTTATATAAAAGAGCGATTTTATCAAATTGTAGTTTTGATGAAATGCTTGAGAGATTTCAAGATGTAAGTTTTAATATTAAGGTGCTTACCAGAAATAATAATTTAAAAATTTTTAGAGATTATAGAATAGATAGTTATTATAGAATCGATGGAACCAAAAAACATTTAAAAGAATTTGTAGACAAAGTATTGAGATCATTGGTGACTTTTAATGAAATTCATAAAGATTTATTGAATTTGGTAGAGTATAGGTTTGACTTAAGAAAATTTAATAGTAAAATAGTTTCTCAATTTATGATTCCAAATTCTTGTCAGCATAAAAAAGAATCAAATCGAGTTATATTGAATCTTTTAAAACTAAAAATTTTCAAATTTGATCATAAAATAATTCTATTGTTATACTTGATTTTTCTAAATGCAAACCTTCTAGATAAAAAAGGAATTGGTATGCATAGGTTTCATCACTTATATAAAAAAGTAATTTGTAATTAAATGACAAGCGTATTTTAATATTATGACTAATTCAAAGGTTTCAATAATAGTTCCCTGTTACAATCAAGCTCAATATCTTGATGAATGCTTGCAATCAGTAATAGATCAAACATATGAGAATTGGGAGTGTATTATTGTCAATGATGGTAGTCCCGATAATGTCGAAGATGTTGCAAAACAATGGATTGCAAAGGATTCTCGTTTTAAATATTTTTATAAAAAAAATGGAGGATTGAGCAGCGCTAGGAATCATGGTGTCGAACAAGCAACAGGGACGTTTATGCTTCCATTGGACGCGGATGATAGAATTGGTATAAAGTATATTGAATTAGCAATGCAAGTTTTTGAACAAGAGCCCTCTTTAAAAGTGGTGTATTGTAAAGCAGAAAAGTTTGGTGAGGAAATTGGTAATTGGCAATTGCTTGATTTTTCTCTCTTTGAGTTAGCAAGACAAAATATGATTTTCTGTTCGGCTTTTTTTAGGAAAAGAGATTGGGAATTAGTGGGAGGTTATGATGTAAATATGATTTATGGTTTGGAAGATTGGGAATTTTGGATTGCAATCTTGAAAAATGGAGGTGATGTAAAGTGTTTGGACTTGGTAGGGTTTTACTATAGGACTAAATCAATTTCAATGATAAAGTTAGTAGATGAAAACAATCGAAAGTACTTGTTTGAATACGTTAGTATTAAACATGCCGATTTTTTTGTTAAACAGCTAGGGTCTTTTATGTATTTGGATTCGGTTATTAAAAGTACAAAATCAGAATTTCAAAATAAACTAAAGAGTGAAAAGTTTGTAATTGATTTGTTTTGTAGTGTTATTTTTAAGTTTAGTATTTTTGGGAAATATAAAAAACAATAAATGCTAGCCATCGTTATTCCTTATTACAAACACGCTTATTTTGAAGAAACCTTAGAGTCGTTGGCCGGTCAAACCGATAAACGCTTCAAAGTCTATATTGGTGATGATGCTAGTCCAGAGCCCCCAACAGCTTTGTTAGAAAAGTATCAAGGAAAATTTGATTTAGTTTATCATCGATTTGAGAATAATTTAGGAGGAACTTTACTTACCCAGCAATGGGATCGTTGTATAGGTTTGATAGGAAATGAAGAATGGATTATAATTTTGGGGGATGATGATGTGTTAGGCGTAAATGTAGTAGCAAATTTTTATTTCAGTTTTAATAGTTTTAAAGGCAAATCAAATCTTGTTCGCTTTGCTACTATTGTAATTAATGAAAAAACAAGTAAAAATTCTAATGAATACCAACATCCAATTTGGGAAAGTGTTTCAGATTCATTTTATAGAAAAATTGAAGGAAAAAATCGAAGTTCGCTTTCAGAATATGTTTTTTCAAAAAAAAGTTTTCTAAAATATGGTTTTTATAACAATCCAATTGGTTGGTGTAGTGATGATAGAGCTTGGTTTGAATTCACGAATGAATTGCCAATTTTTTCTATTAACAACGCATTTGTAAAGATTAGAATTTCTAATTTAAATATTTCTGGTAAAAAAGATAATATTGAAATAAAAAACCAAGCTGTTTATTGTTTTTTTAGATTTATAATCAAAGAAAAACTATATTTATTTAAAAAAGTTCAGATTATTAAAATTCTTCGTGAATATGAAAATACAATTAAAAAGATAAGAACAATAAATATCAAAGATAGAATTGAATTATTACGATTATATATGAAATATTTTGAAAAAAAAAGTTTTATTGAATTCATTAAAAGATCGCTAAGGACATTTTTTAGGAAATAGAATTTTGTAATTTATAATTGTAAAGATTTTAATAATTTAAATAGTTAAATAGTTAAATAGTTAAATGAATCAAATTAAGTATAGCCATACAATAAAAACACATAATACAAGAGCAGCATTTGAAATTCTTCCTTTTGTATTTGATTTAATTAAACCTAAAAGTGTTATTGATGTTGGTTGCGGGAATGGAAGCTGGTTGAAAGCAGCTTTGGAGTTAGGTGCGGATGATATTCAAGGTGTTGACGGAATTAAAGTTGAGAATGACCAATTGAATATCCCTGAAAATAATTTTTTGCAACACGATTTAACAAAATCATTGCAACTTAATAAAAAATTTGATTTAGCAATCAGTTTGGAAGTTGCTGAACATTTGCCAGAATCAGCGGCTAACATTATCGTTGAAACATTAACTAATCACAGTGATTGTATTTTGTTTTCTGCTGCTGTGCCGGGTCAAGGAGGACAATATCATATTAATGAGCAATGGCCAGAGTATTGGCATCAAAAGTTTAAATCAAAAGATTATTTAGCCTATGATGTTCTTAGAAATGAATTTTGGAATAATGAAAAGATATTTTGGTGGTACAAGCAAAATATTATTCTATATGCTAAAAAAGGGGTTTTTAAGGATAGTGAATTACAATCTTCAGAGATTGTAAATGCTATTGTACATCCAGAGTTGTACAGAAAAAAAATAACACATCCTAAGTACATTACAAATAGAAAAGTGCTACTTAAACTAGCCTTTAAATGTTTAAAATTAGCTTTAAAAAGGTAAATTACAGTAAATGAAAATTGCATTTATAGTTCCTTATTTTGGAAAATGGCCAGTTTGGTTTCCAGCATTCCTCAAATCATGTGAGTATAATCCAACGATACAATGGATTTTTTTTTCAGATTGTGAAGCGCCAGAAAAAAAACCGAAAAATGTTGATTTTTATGGGTCTAATTTACAAGATATCAAATCTTTGGCTACAACTAAAATGGGTTTTGAGGTTGCGTTGAATGATCCTAAAAAGTTGTGTGATTTGAAGCCTGCTTATGGTGATTTGTTCAGTAACTATCTCATAGATTATGATTTTTGGGGTTTTTGTGATATTGATATTATTTGGGGAGATATAAGGAAGTTTATAACTCAAGATAAGTTAGATAACTTTGATATAATTACAACTTTAGATAAAATGATATCAGGTCATTTTACAATTTTCAATAATACTGCGGAGGCAAAATTATTCTACAAACATTCAGGAACCTACATAAACTGTTTTCAGAATCCCAAACATGTAAAATTTGATGAGATTCATTTTAGTCAAATCATAACTGAATTAACGCAACTGAATGAAGTTAAAGTTTTTTGGGACAAACAAAAAATTGTAAAAGGTATTGAGTCTCCAGCGCATCAGGAGTATTATTTAGATAAATGGCAATGGAATAATGGTAAAATTTTTGAAATTTATGGTAAAGCCGTGATTAAAGAGTATATGTATCTTCATTTTATTAATTGGAAGAAAACAATGAAAAAATGTGAAGTAAAATTTACGGATTTAGCGGATTATTTTTATATTTCTTATTCATCAATTCATTTTAAATTGCATTCTGATTTTGAAAAAGGGTTTATTACCTTTAAAAATTTATTTATCGGCTATTTTGTTAGGGAAAAAAAAAGAATTTTTATTAAAAGATTAAAAAAGAAGCTTAAATGGTTGTAGGAGAATAATCTATAAAAATTGTAATAGAATATAAATGAAAATAGCGATACTACATCCATTTACACCCAAAGCTGCCGGAGTGGTCGAAAAAAGTGTACCCACTTATCACAGTCAGCCGCATGCAAAAGCTATGGTTGCTTTAGCGAAGCAAAATGGTTATGATTGTGTAATGGAATACTTTAGTCCAAGATTGTTTCGCTATGCTATTTCGGAAGCTATATTGAAATGGAAGTTTTATCCTGTGAATCTCAGGTTAAATGGAGACCACAAAAAATGGAAAAAGCAGTTTTCTAAATCCTGTTTAAAGCAATATGAAAAGGAAACACCTGATGTAACTATTATTAATATGTCAGGACATTCCAGCCCTTTTTCCTATGAACTGTCTAAGGTTATTTTGAAAAATGGGAAAAAGTACATTGCCATGCTTGGTGGTCAACATTACAACGATCTGGAATGGGCTAGAATTTATTATAAAAAGGCCCATCATATCTTGGTTCATACGAAGATGCAGAAAAAGACTATGGAAGGTATGGAAATGTTTAAGGGGTTAGATATCAGAGTTTTTCCATTAGGTGTTGATTGTGAAGTTTTTAAACCTAATTCTAAGGGAAGCACAGCCTCAGATAGCCCGAAATTGTTATATGTAGGCAGGATTGTAGAATGGAAAAGAGTCCATCTGGCTATTGAAGCTTTACATGCTTTAGTGCAGAATGGTTTTCCTAAAGCTAACTTAAAAATAATTGGACCTACCAGTTCCGAAAATTACTTATCTGAATTAAAGGATTTAGTAGAAAAATATAATCTTACGGAAAACGTATTCTTTCTGGGACATAAAGAACATTTTGAATTACCTCAGTATTTCCAAGAAGCTGATTTGTTTGTGCTGCCTAGTGATAAAGAGACTTTCGGAATGGTGATGATTGAAAGTATGGCTTGTGGAACACCTGTTGCGGGAATTAATTGCCCAGGAGGCCCAGCAGATGTAATTGCTAATATGGTCGATGGATTGTTGTCATCTCCAGAAAACTATGCAGAAGCTATTCTTAGTTTATTTAAAAATAAGGAGTTGCTGAGGGAAATGAAAGAAAATGCGAGAAAAAAGGCAGTATCCGACTACAGCATTGAAGAAACGATCAGAGTATTAATGGATTCAGTAAATTCGGCATTACGTTCAATATGAGTCCTATTATAGTTAAAATATATACGCCGCAAGAGCTGAATCATTCTTCCTATATACAAACGGGATTGTTTGAATTAGAAAAAGAAGCGTTTCTGAAAACCAAAGTTGTTCTTTCTTTTTCTAAACGATTGGGAACTATAAAAGTTGCGACCAAAAATATTGAAGAAAGCAACCAACCCCATCCCAAAACGTCCTTCTATCAGTTGATAGATACTGCGTCTGGAAGAAAAGTAAATTTTGCAACTGATTTATACGATGCCGCTAATTCTTTCTCAAAATATGCTTTAGAAAATTGTGATTATATTTTTAAACGAAATTTTGAAACTCAATATGTAAGTAAG
>RCUJ01002106.1_pt1 | contig 9953 bp, 8 predicted proteins | sample 2166321 | NCBI WGS metagenome assembly RCUJ01 (sample SAMN09932808, study PRJNA488358) | compost metagenome | feature: garden; material: soil; isolation source: compost soil in an enriched community after 118 h of incubation | place: Germany: Experimental Botanical Garden Goettingen | collected... | reverse complement strand
CTTATCTGGCGCTGCTTATTGCACCAGCTCCTGCTCGCTGAACATATCGCTGAACAACATGCTCGACAGGTAGCGCTCGCCGGAGTCCGGCAGGATGACCACGATGGTCTTGCCCTGCATCGCCGGTTCGGCGGCGATGCGCAGGGCCGCAGCCATGGCGGCGCCGCAGGAGATGCCGCAGAGGATGCCCTCTTCGCGCATCAGCCGTAGCGCCACGGCCTTGGAGTCCTCGTCGCTGACCAACTCGACCCGATCGACCATGCTCAGGTCGAGGTTGTCCGGCACGAAACCGGCGCCGATACCCTGGATCTTGTGCGGGCTGGGCTTGAGCTCTTCGCCGGCGAGGGTCTGGCTGATCACCGGCGAGTTGGTCGGCTCGACCGCCACCGAGAGAATCGCCTTGCCCCGGCCTAGCTTGATGTAGCGCGACACGCCGGTGATGGTGCCGCCGGTGCCGACGCCCGAGACCAGCACATCGATGGCGCCAGCGGTGTCGTTCCAGATTTCCGGGCCGGTGGTGGTTTCGTGGATCGCCGGGTTGGCCGGGTTGTTGAACTGCTGCGGCAAGAAGTACTTGGCGGGGTTGGCGGCTGCGATTTCCGTGGCGCGCTCGATGGCGCCCTTCATGCCCTTGGCCGGCTCGGTCAGCACCAGTTCGGCGCCCAGGGCCTTGAGCACCTTGCGCCGTTCCAGGCTCATCGAGGCCGGCATGGTCAGCAGCAACTGATAACCGCGAGCCGCGGCGACGAAGGCCAGGCCGATGCCGGTATTGCCCGAGGTCGGCTCGACGATGCACATGCCGGGCTTGAGCAGGCCGCGCTCCTCGGCATCCCAGACCATGCTGGCGCCGATCCGGCACTTCACCGAATAGGCCGGGTTACGTCCTTCGATCTTGGCCAATATGGTGACGCCCGCCGGGCCGAGGCGGTTGATCTTGACCAGCGGGGTGTTGCCGATGGTTTGTGCGTTGTCTGCGAAGATGCGGCTCATGGCGGTGTCCTTGTGCTGTGCGGCCGGAAGAAGGTCTGAGAGACTAAGATGCCCAGGCGCCGCCGTCCAGTGCGGCGCATTCGACTCCGGTGACGCGCAAAACGTGACCCGCCATTCAGTGACTGAATGGTGCGTCTACGTTCACAGTCGCCGGGGCTGCGCGGTATAGTCGCCTTTTCAAATACTGAACCCGCGGGTATTACCCGGCACGTTACCGTTCGAGGATTTACCGATGAAGTTCGAAGGCACCCAGTCGTACGTCGCCACCGACGACCTCAAGCTGGCGGTCAACGCCGCGATTACCCTGGAGCGTCCGCTGCTGGTCAAGGGCGAACCGGGCACCGGCAAGACCATGCTCGCCGAGCAACTGGCCGAGTCCTTCGGCGCCAGGCTGATCACCTGGCACATCAAGTCCACTACCAAGGCCCATCAGGGCCTGTACGAGTACGACGCGGTCAGCCGCCTGCGCGATTCCCAGCTGGATTCCGACAAGGTTCACGACGTTCGCAACTACATCAAGAAGGGCAAGCTATGGGAAGCCTTCGAGAGCGATGAGCGGGTGATCCTGCTGATCGACGAGATCGACAAGGCCGACATCGAGTTCCCCAACGACCTGTTGCAGGAACTCGACAAGATGGAGTTCTACGTTTACGAGACCGACGAGACGATCAAGGCGAAAAAGCGCCCGATCATCATCATCACCTCGAACAACGAGAAGGAACTGCCGGACGCCTTCCTGCGCCGCTGCTTCTTCCACTACATCGCCTTCCCCGACCGCGTGACAATGCAGCGGATCGTCGACGTGCACTACCCGGACATCAAGAAAGATCTGGTCAGCGAAGCGCTGGACGTGTTCTTCGACGTGCGCAAGGTGCCGGGCCTGAAGAAGAAGCCTTCGACCTCCGAACTGGTGGACTGGCTCAAGCTGCTGATGGCCGACAACATCGGCGAAGCGGTGCTGCGCGAACGCGATCCGACCAAGGCCATCCCGCCGCTGGCCGGGGCGCTGGTGAAGAACGAGCAGGATGTGCAGTTGCTTGAGCGCCTGGCCTTCATGAGCCGCCGCGCCAGCCGATAAGACAAGCTCCTGTAGGGTGGGTTAGCGAAGCGTAACCCACCAACCAGCCGCCAGGCTGGCCAAGGCGATGCCTGCGGCATCGATGGTGGGTTACGCCGCTGCGCGGCTAACCCACCCTACGGATACTATTGAGGGCGCACATATGCTGCTCAACCTGTTCAATGAAATGCGCGCCGCCAAGGTGCCGGTGTCGGTGCGCGAGCTGCTCGACCTGATCAACGCGTTGAAGCACAACGTGGTGTTCGCCGACATGGACGAGTTCTACTATCTCGCCCGGGCGATCCTGGTCAAGGACGAGCGCCATTTCGACAAGTTCGACCGCGCCTTCGGCGCCTACTTCAAGGGCCTGGAAAACCTCAACCAGCACATCGAGGCACTGATCCCCGACGAGTGGCTGCGCAAGGAATTCGAGCGGTCGCTGAGCGACGAGGAACGCGCCAAGATCGAATCCCTCGGCGGCCTGGACAAGCTGATCGAGGAATTCAAGAAGCGCCTGGAAGAACAGAAGGAACGCCACGCCGGCGGCAACAAGTGGATCGGCACCGGCGGCACCAGCCCGTTCGGCTCCGGCGGCTTCAACCCGGAAGGCATCCGCGTCGGCGACGCCGGCCAGCGCCAGGGCAAGGCGGTCAAGGTCTGGGATCAGCGCGAGTACAAGAACCTCGACGACCAGGTCGAGCTGGGCACGCGCAACATCAAGATCGCCCTGCGCCGCCTGCGCAAGTTCGCCCGCCAGGGCGCCCAGGACGAGCTGGATCTGGACGGCACCATCGACCACACCGCCAAGGACGGCGGCCTGCTCAACATCCAGATGCGCCCGGAGCGGCGCAACACGGTCAAGCTGCTGATTTTGTTCGACATCGGCGGCTCGATGGATGCCCATGTGAAGGTCTGCGAGGAGCTGTTCTCGGCCTGCAAGACCGAGTTCAAGCACATGGAGTATTTCTACTTCCACAACTGTGTGTACGAGTCGGTGTGGAAGAACAACCTGCGCCGCAGCTCCGAGCGCTTCTCCACCCAGGATCTGTTGCACAAGTACGGCGCCGACTACAAGGTGGTGTTCGTCGGCGACGCGGCCATGGCGCCCTACGAGATCACCCAGGCCGGCGGCAGCGTCGAGCACTGGAACGAGGAACCGGGCTACGTGTGGATCAAGCGCTTCATGGAGAAGTACAAGAAGCTCATCTGGATCAACCCCTACCCCAAGGACACCTGGGGCTACACCGCCTCGACCAACATCATGCGCGAGCTGCTGGAAGACAAGATGTACCCGCTGACGCTGCAGGGGTTGGAAGATGGCATGAAATTCCTCTCCAAGTAGGCCCATGCCGGCGATATGACTGGCCCGAATCCAATCCGGGCAGTTGATCGCCGCTGCAACCGCTCCCGGATTGCGCGGGCTACGGTATCGCGGGTGATGCGGTTCGGCGCTGCGCAGTTGTAGCCCGGATGAAATCCGGGAAGCTCACCGCCTGTGCAACCGCCCCCTCCGGCTTTTCAGGCATCTCTCACGACCAGACCAAAGTCTCTCAATTCGCCTGGTCAAGATTCCGTCGGCCTAAATACTAAAAACCCTTAGTAATCATAAGCCACTGCCGGCAGTAGAGAATAAGCCCAGCCGTATTACAGCGCGGATAAGCAGATCCAGCCCTTTCAGCGCTTGCGTGAAGCCGAAAACCCGTTCTATACCTAGTTAGCAAACCCACCGTTAGCACCTGAGCGGGGCATTGTTATAGCCCGCCACTTTGATCGTCTGGGGCGGACGGCGAATCGCTTTAGCCGCGGCTAAGCACACAGAGATCTGCAGTCCTGGAGGTTCTATATGGACATGTTGCCGTCCCCACGCTCCGAACTGGCTGAGGTGCTGTTTCGCTTACGCCGGACCTTCTATGCCCTGGCCGCTTTCAGCGGGGTGATCAACCTGCTGATGCTGACGCCTGCGGTGTACATGCTGCAGGTGTATGACCGCGCACTGGTCAGCAGCAACGTCACCACCCTGCTGATGCTGACGGTGCTGGTCGTGGGCCTGTACGTGCTGATGGCCCTGCTGGAAGTGGTGCGTTCGAGCGTGCTGATCCGGGTCGGCAACCGCCTCGACATGATGCTCAACAAACGGGTGTTCGGCGCAGCCTTCGAACGCAATCTGCGGCGCGCCGGCGGCAACCCGGCGCAAGCGCTGCAAGACCTGTCCCAGGTGCGTCAATTTCTCACCGGCAACGGCCTGTTCGCCTTCTTCGATGCGCCCTGGACGCCGATTTTCCTGCTGGTGATAACCCTGGTCCACCCGCTGCTCGGCCTGATCACCCTGATCGGTTCGATACTGCTGATCGCCCTCGCCTACCTGACCGAGGTCAGCACCCGCAAGCCTCTGGCCGAAGCCAACCAGTCTGCCCTGGCGTCCGGCAACTTCGCCAATAACAACCTGCGCAACGCCGAGGTCATCGAGGCCATGGGCATGCTCCCGGCCATCCGCCAGCGCTGGTTCGGCAATCACCTGCGCACCCTGGAGATGCAGACCCTGGCCTCGGATCGCGCGGCTTATATCAACGGCACCACGCGCTTCGTGCGCATCACCCTGCAGTCGCTGATTCTCGGCGCCGGGGCACTGCTGGCGATCGAAGGCACGATCACCCCGGGAATGATGATTGCCTGTTCGATCCTGGCCGGGCGCGCCCTGGCGCCGGTCGAATTGGCGATCTCGACCTGGAAGCAGCTGCTCACCAGCCGCTCGGCCTGGGAGCGTCTCAACACCCTGCTGAGCGACTTCCCCGCACACAAACCGGGAATGCCCCTGCCCAAGCCCCTGGGCATGGTCGCGGTGGAAGGCGCCTACACCACCGCACCAGGCTCGCCTGTAACGATTCTGCGCGGGGTGTCGCTCAACGTCGCCCCCGGCGAAGCGCTGGGCATCATCGGTCCATCGGCCGCCGGCAAGTCGACCCTGGCACGCTTGCTGGTCGGCGTCTGGCCGGCCACCGCCGGCAAGGTGCGCCTGGACGGCGCCGATGTATACCAGTGGGACAAGGAAGAACTCGGCCCCTGGCTGGGCTACCTGCCACAGGATGTCGAGCTGTTCGATGGCAGCATCGCCGAGAACATCGCCCGCTTCGGCGAAATAGACGGTGAGGCGGTGATCTTGGCGGCCCAGCAAGCCGGCGTGCACGAGATGATCCTGCGCTTGCCGCAAGGCTACGACACGCCATTGGGCGCCGACGGCGGTTCGCTGTCCGGTGGGCAGAAACAGCGTATCGGCCTGGCCCGCGCCCTGTATGGCGAACCTTCGTTGATCGTCCTGGACGAACCGAACGCCAGCCTCGACGACGTCGGCGAGGCGGCCCTGATCAAAGCCCTGGTCGACCTCAAACAGCGCGGCAAGACCCTGGTGCTGATCTCGCACCGGCCGACCGTGATGAACATAGTCGACAAGGTGCTGGTGCTGCGCGAAGGCGCAGTGCAGATGTTCGGCAACCGCGATGAAGTCTTCAGCGCACTCCGCCAGGCCAGTGTGATGCCGGCCGCGGCGGGTTCACCGACCCTGGCGTCGGTCAAGACCAAGGAGTGATGAACCATGTCGAATCTCGAGTTCGAAAGCAAAAACCTGCCGCAGGCCAACAATCAGCCAGGCATCGACGTCGATGACCGCCGCCCCGGGCGCTGGGGTCTGCTGCTGGTGCTCGCCGGGTTCGGCGGGTTTATCCTCTGGGCCATCATGGCCCCCCTGGATGCCGGCGTAGTGGCCAATGCCACGGTCAACGTGACCGACAACCGCAAGACCATCCAGCACCTGACCGGTGGTTCGGTCAAGGCGATCCTGGTACGCGAGGGCCAGTTGGTGAAACACAACCAGGCCTTGATCGAACTTGACTCGACCCAGGCGCTTGCCGAGCAAGGTGTGGTCAGCTCGCAGTACATCGTGGTGCGAACCGTTGAAAACCGCCTGCAGGCCGAACGTGACGGGCTCGACGAAGTGACCTTCGATCCCGAACTGCTCGCCCAGTTCGCCGACAACCCGCGCCTGCATGCGGCGACCCGCCTGCAGCAGCGCCTGTTCGCCACCCGCCGCTCGGCCCTGATCGGTGAAGCCGGGATCCTGCAGGAAAATATCCGCGGCGCCGAAGAACAAATCAAAGGGCTGCGCCAGGTTCAGGGCTCACGCTATGCGCAGATCAAGTTTCTCAACCAGGAGCTCGAAGGTATCCGCAGCCTCGCCGCCGAAGGCTATGTCACACGCAACCGCATGCTCGAACTGGAGCGCAACGCGGCCGAACTGAATGCCTCGCTGGCGCAGAACATCACCGAAATCGGGCGCACGCGCAATCAGATCGCCGAGCTGAAGTTGCGCATCCTCCAGCTCGAGCAAAACTTCCAGAAGGAAGTGCAGTCGCAACTGACCGAGACCCAGAAGGAGGCCACGGCCCTGGCCGATCGTTTGCGCTCGCTCGACTATGAAGTCAGCAACACGGTGATCCGTTCGCCCATCGACGGGATTGTACTGGGCCTCAATGTCAGCACCATCGGCGGGGTGATCCAGCCAGGCTCGACTATCATGCATGTAGTACCGGCAGACGAACCGCTACAGGTCGACGCCATGATTCCGGTGCAGGCCATCGACAAGATGGCTGCAGGGTTGCCGGTGGACATCGCCTTCCCCGCCTTCAACCATGCGCAAACCCCGAATATTCCGGGGCGCGTGCTCACCGTGTCGGCCGACCGGCTGGTCGATGAAACCACCCAGCAACCCTACTACCTGGCCGAAATCGAGGTAACCGAAGAGGGCATGAGCAAACTCGGCAGCAACCGGATTCGCCCCGGCATGCCGGCCACCGTGACCATCAAGACCGGCGAGCGCAACCTGATGAGCTACCTGATGAAACCGATGCTCGACCGAGTCGATGGCGCTTTCAAGGAGCAATAACATGGCAGTTCGCCTCACCGTGGTATGCCTGGCCGGCTTGGCCAGCCTGCCCGTTAGCGCCCTGGACTTGCAGGACGCCTGGGATACTCTGCGACTACAAGGCCCCACCTATCGCGCGGCCATGCATGAACGCGATGCCGGCCTGGAGAATCGCAACCTCGGCCGCGCCGGCCTACTCCCGCAAATCAATGCCAGCGCCAGCAAGAGCCGTATCGACGGCACCCAGGAGCAACCTGTGCTCGACCGCACGGTAGAGCGCGACCTGGATTACGATTCGGAGAACCTCGCGGTGCAGTTGCGCCAGCCACTGTTCAATCGGCAGAAGCTCGCCGAGTACCGTCAGGGCAAACAGCGCGCCGAATACAGCGAGGCGGTGTTCGACGCCAAGAGCCAGAATGCCGCGGTACGCCTGACCGGCCGCTATTTCGATGTACTGTTGACACGGGAAACCATCGACCTGGCAGAGGCCAAGCTGAAGGCATTCGAACAGCAGGTCGCGGCCTCGCAGCGGCGTTTCGACTTGGGCGACGGCACCATCACCGACGTCGATCAGGCCACGGCGCGGCGCGACCTGGCTGCCGCCGAACTGATCGAGGCGCAGGACAACCATGTGATAGCCCTGCGCCTGCTCGAGGAAATGCTTGGCGAAATACCCGAACAGGTCGCCACCTTGCGTCACGACTTCCCGACCCCGAGTTTGTTCCCTGAAACCCTGCAGGAATGGATAAGCAAGGCCCAGGCCAATAACCCGGCCCTGCGTGCTCGCCACTACAGCCACGGAGTGGCAGAAGAGGAAGTCAACCGGGCCAGCAGCGGGCACTGGCCGACCCTCGACCTGGTACTGGGCTATACCGACAGTGAGAGCGATTCCCTCTCCACCATCAATGAACAGAACCGCTACGCCTCGGCCGGCCTGGAACTCAATATGCCGCTGTTCTCCGGCGGCGCAGTCAGCGCCAGGGTGCGTCAGGCCGTGGCGAGTCGCGAGCAGGCCAGCGAAGAGTTGAATGCCGCCCGCGAGGAAGTGTTCTCAGCCACTACCCGCGAGTTCCGTGGCGTGCAAAGCGGCCAGGCCCGTATCAGGGCCCTGGAAAAAGCCGTCGCCTCCAGCGAACGCGCCCAGGATTCGGCCAGGAAGGGTTTTCTCGCCGGCTCCAGCACCAACGTCGACATCCTCAACGCCGAGGAGCAGGTATTTCTCGCCCGCCGCGACCTGCTGGAAGCCAAGTTGCGCTACCTGCTGTCGCGCCTGCAATTGGAGGCTGCCGTGGGCCTGCTCGGCGACGACGACATAGGCCGGGTCAACGCCTACCTAGGGCCGGAACTGGCCCTGGGCTATTGAGGCAGGCTCCGGGGTAGCGAGGCTTCCCTCCCACGCAGGCACCGCGTTCCGGACAGGCAACGCGTCCAGCGCGCTCACTGCCTACCACCGATGCTTCCGACCAACACAGACCCCGTGGGAGGGGCTTCAGCCGCGAAGCCTTTGCCGGGTTACGAAACCTTGCGACGACCCGGAGCTTTCGCGGCTGAAGCCCCTTCCACGCAGGCACCGCGTTCCGGGCGACGATCCGCATCGGCCGCGAATCGTTGAAAACGACGACAAATTCCAACTGGCGTCAACGCCAATGCCGCTGCTGCACCTTCTGGTTGCGGCCGACGCCCAGCATCAGCCCCATCAGCAACAACAGGCTTTCCACCAGCCAGGCCAGCAGCAAGGCACAGACCAGGCCCCAGGCGATGGCTTGCGGCGCCAGCAGCACCTGGTAACGGTAGGCGCTGTAGGTTTCGTCCATCAGCTCGCGATCGGCGGCCGTCGCCAGGTGCCAGACCTGGGCGTACCAGGGCCCTTGCATGGCCTGCCATTCCAGCTCGAGGAAACTCGCGCGCTCGACCAGATAGCCCACGCTCTGCGCGTCGCTGCGCATCACCGGGTCGTTGCTGGCCTGATAGTGGGTCACCAGCGCGTGCAGGTCTCCGTTGAAAAAGCGCGTGGCAGTTTCGCGAAAACCCGTCAGGCCCTGCTCGGACTCCAGGCGGTGTGCTTCGACACGCTTGCTGTAGTCGTCGATAAAACCCGGTACCTGCACCCCCACCAGCAGGCCCAGGGCAAACAGCGCCAAGCGTAGATAGCTTCTAAACATCCTGCCCCCGTGGCATCCGCACTCAGATTCGTTGTGTTCAGGCCTGCCCCTGCGCCACGCACTCGCCGCGCCGCCACAGTCGCCACTCGCCCGGCCGATACAGGCTCCAGCACTCGTTGTCGGTCAAGGGCTCGGTGGCCAGCACCGTCACCACGTCGTCGGGCGTGGTCTCGGCCTGGAAATCCACCCGCACATCGGCATCTTTCAACTGTGCCGGGCCAAAGGGCGCGCGACGGGTGATGTGCGCCAGCTTGGTCGAGCAGAAACTGAAAAGCCAGTCGCCATCGCTGAGCAGGCAGTTGAACACGCCGTGTTGGCGATAGATCGCACAGGCGGCGACCAGGCTGGGCAAGAACAGCTCAACGGCTACCGGCTCCGGGAAAGCGCTACGCAGACGGTTGAGCAGATCGCAAAAGGCCGCCTCGCTGTCGGTGTCGCCAACCGGTCGATAGAAGCTCTGCGCCGGCGCAAACTCCGCCATCTGGCCGTTGTGCGCGAAGCACCAGTTGCGCCCCCACAGCTCACGCACGAACGGATGGGTATTGGCCAGACAGACCTTTCCAACATTGGCCTGGCGGATATGGCCGATCACCACTTCGCTCTTGATCGGGTAACGCTGTACCAGTTGCGCCACTTCCGACTCGCTGCTGGCGCGCGGCTCCTGGAACAGGCGCAAGCCGCGCCCTTCATAGAAGCCGATACCCCAACCGTCGCGATGCGGCCCGGTACCGCCGCCGCGGCGCATCAGCCCGGTAAAGCTGAAAACAATGTCGGTGGGCACATTGGCGCTCATGCCGAGCAATTCACACATGGTTAAAACTCTCGACTC
>RCUJ01002105.1_pt1 | contig 9957 bp, 6 predicted proteins | sample 2166321 | NCBI WGS metagenome assembly RCUJ01 (sample SAMN09932808, study PRJNA488358) | compost metagenome | feature: garden; material: soil; isolation source: compost soil in an enriched community after 118 h of incubation | place: Germany: Experimental Botanical Garden Goettingen | collected... | reverse complement strand
ACGCGGGTCCACGTCGCCGATGCTGACCTTGTGCAATGCGCAGTCCAGCGCTCGCATGCCGCGCTGCGCCGATTCGCGCCAGTCGCCGCCGTCTGGTGCATATTTACCGGCCAGTTGGCTCAAGCCCAGGTTGTCACGCACGCGCACGCGCTCCAGAAAGTCCTCCGTGCGTTCGGGCTCGATCATTTCGGCGGCGACACAACGGCCTGCCGTGCCATTCAGTTCTGGTAGCTGCGTCCGCCGGCATTGCGAACATCCTGCCGGGTTCCTGACCCGTAGCGCTGCGTCATCCAGTTGATAGGCGTTCAAGATGCCTGCTATCCAGGCCCGCCAATCCGGCGTGCCTTCGGATAACGCAGCCGCGCCACGCCCGCGCCACAGACTGTCTATCGGTAACGCGCAGCTCGAACACAAGCGCGGCAACAGGGTTTGATAGATCAGCAGCTTAAGAATGCCCGGCGTTGCCAGTACGTCCCGCGACACGCCGATGGCGTCGGACGCAAGACGTTCGGGAATCATGGCGGCCGAGCTCGCGTGCGTCGTGGCGTACAGGCTGACGCCCGAACCGGCAAGGTCCATGAACGCGCGGCCGGTGTTGACATCGCGGATCTCGCCGATCAGCAGATCGTTCATTGCAGATCGCTTGATTGTCTTGAGCTTGGCGTCGAACGCGGACCAGGCGGATTCCGCCAGCGCGCTGCCCAAGGTGTTCTGCAACGCATTGGCAATGAGGTATTCCACCGGATCTTCCAGCGTGATGACCTTGCGCGTGGACTCAATGCCGCGCATCAGGCTTGCGATGGTGGTGGACTTGCCCGACCCCACCACCCCAGCCAGCACAATGGCGCCCCCATCACGGTCTCGGGCGCGCAGCAGGGTTGAAATTTGTTGGGGCGGATATCCCAGCGCTTGCAGGTCGCCGTCGGCGGTGGCGTCCAGGCGCAGGATGCGCAGGCAGACAGAAGGCCCGGCATCGGTGGCCAAGGACGCCCACCGCAGCACGACGGGAATGCCGTCGACGGTAAAGGCAATGCGTCCTTGCTGTTCGACGGTGGGATCAAACACGGCGCCGTTGCCGCCGCGCACATCCATCCATGCCACCGCCAGCACCTCCAGCAAGGTGTCGTTGGACAGCCCCGAAAATCGCTGCGTGCCGACGTAGTCGCCGTTGATGGTGTAGCGGATGTCGCAAGCCTCTTGCCGACGGTTCACATTGATGTGTACGTCGCTGGCGCCTTGCGCGACGCCCCAGCGGACGATATCCAGAAACAAGGCGGCCAAGCCCGAGGTGCGTTCGGCCTGCGGCCCAGCGCCGCGCCGGCCCAATCCCGCCGCCGTCAGTTGCCCACGGGCGATCATCAGCAGCAAGGGCGCGGGCAGCGTGTAGCGCGCCGGATCAGCCAAGCGGTATCCCGCCGCAATCACCATGCGTTGCAGCTCGTCGACGGCATCGCCTTGAACGTATTCCTTGACGGCGAAAATTGCCGCGTCGCCGTTGTCCAGCATCACCGGACAGAGCCTGCCGGCCAACGAGGCCAGATCAAATTCACGTGCCAGCGCACGCGCAAAGGGAGGATTCAGCCGAGCGATGTCATCAGCGGTTTGCAACGCGGGCGGCACGCGGGTTTCCAGCGGCGTGGTCGACGAATTCATGGATAAGCCCTGCCAACATCAAGACAAGCGGTACGGTTGAGTTCATCGCGGCGCAGATGCACGCAAGCGCCCTCCACGGCAAGTAAGCGGTACCCGGCAGTCGACACCGCACCCGCCACGGGCGCACCATGGCCCGCCCGATAGCGCAGCAACGCGCCATTGACAAGAACATCGATGGTGAGCCGCCGGGTGGATCCGAAGATGGCCGCAACGCGAATGTCGTCCTCCCGCTGTGAGACGCGCTCGCCCGAGTCCGCGCGTTCCGCCCCGGGCCGGCAGATCCCCGGCACATTGCAATCCGCCAGCGCGGCGGCGGCGTCCGCACGCAGCAAGGTGCGCACGGTTTCCACTTCCGGCCAGGCCTGCATCTCTTCAACCGGTGATGAAGCCTGCGCAGGCGCACCCGCGCACGCGCACAACACCACGGCCACACAAGCCGCCGTGCGCGGGCCACGGGCAATGGCGTGCCTAATCCTGTTCATACAAATCTCCTTGAAGCTCGGCGACCAGCGTGCTGGCGACCAAGGTGGGCCGGTGTTGAGGCTGCACATCAAGCACCAGGCGAGACCAACGCGCGGGCGCGATGGCGGCGGGCAACAGGGCTAGCGATCGCAGCGGCCCTTGCAGGCGCAATGCGCGCCGTCGCAACACGGGCAACGGGTCCGCCAGCGTGGCATCGGCGGCATCCCCGCCCGCACGCCCAGGCACGGGAGCAGGCGGCGACAAGGCGATGGCGGGCGCCAAGGTCATGGACGAAAATGCGGGCTGCAAGCGCTGCAAGATGGCGACAAGCTCGGTGTCGACATGCAATGCGCTGGGCAACATCAGGCGCGCCAAGGGAACAGGCGGTGAGGCGATATGCCATGCCAAGGCGGCTTCGTCCAAGGGTTTGAACGACACCCGCCACCCCGCCGGCAGCCGGGCATAGAGCCGACGGTTCGTGGCTTGGGGATGCGCGCGCACATAGACCGCCGCGCAGTTCCAGCCGCTGGCTTGGGCATCGCACTGCGCGCGGCGCAGCGCCCAGCCTTGCACCTGAACCGGCAGTTCTCCCACACTGCGCAGCAGCCGTGAAACCTCAAGAGGCCCATGCGCAGCCATTGCGCTGATCATCGACTGATAAGGATTCGGCTGACCCGCCGACACCGTCTCTTCGGCACGCGAGGCCCGCGGCTCGGAAAGAACATAGGACGCCACGGCGCGCCATAGCGGTGGCGCAAGGGCTGACACGGCCACGCACGCCAGGAACAGGCGCGGAGCAAATGGCAGCGCCGCCCAGCGCGAAGGCAGGCGCGCCATGCGAGCGCCGGGGTCCACGGCCCGTAATAGCGCAGCCCATACCGCATCGGCATCGTGTTCGACCAGGCCGGGGCGCTGTTCCCGCAAACGCGCCAGGGCCTGCTCCGCATCGTCTCGCGAATTGAATACCCGGTCCGCCTGCGACAGCACCACGCCATCTTGCGCGGCGGCCAGCCAATAGCGGCCGCCAGGGAGGTTGATCAGGCAATGCCCGCCCAGCGGATACAACAGTGCATAAAGTTGCGCGGCGGCCTGGATCCGAGGGCTGCCGTTATGCCGGGCCCGCTCACCCTGCCCTCTGACGCGCCACGACAAGCGCAAGCGGCCAAAGCCGGCCATGGTGGCGGGGGATCCGCCCACGATGAAATGCGTGGCCCGCAGCCTGCGCCCACGAGCGCGCGCCAACGCCGGAACGTCGGAACCAATCAGCGCCAGCCACCGCAGGCCGAACGCCAATTGCTGGCTGGCGCCGGGACAATCAAGCAGGAAGAGAACCGGGGCTCGTTTCATGGCGCCTCAATACCCTTCTTCAACCTGCGCCGTGACCAGCATCAGCGTGGTCTCGCGCTCTTGCGCCGCGCTGTCCTGCCCGCCTGCGATCAGGGGCATGCCGGGCGTCAGACGCTGGCGGTCGTGTTGGTCCGTGCTGCGGTCAAAGCCGGACAGGATGACGGGCTGACCCGGGCGCAGTTCAATCTGCTGCACCGTGCCATTGCCGTCGATCGTGATCTGCTGCACCTGGACCTGGTTGCCGCGCTCACCGAAGGTGATGGTTTTCAAGGGCTGCGCAACCGCGTTGTCGTAGGCGACAGACAGCAAGATCTGGCCGTCATGCTGGATGTCGGGCACGAGCGTCAGGAACGAGCCCACCGTTTCTTCTTTCTGGGTAATGGACACGGCAGGCAGCGACCCGTTGGCGCCGCCCGACGTGGTGCCTGGCACGGCGGTGCTTTGCACACGATCGATGTACGAGAACGTGGTGCGGACCGCGTGGGTGACCGGCCGCCGGTTCAGCGTCAGCACAGGGACCTTGCTGTGCCGCACGATCGCGCCCATGGTGCTGAGTGCGGAAACAATGGCTTGCGACCCTTGCAGCGGGCCCCTGCCTACCGAGGTTTCCAGCGTGCCCGCGCCCAAGGCGGCCGCCGCAGGCATGACATAGCGCGCCGACGAACCCGCCGCGGCGTAAAGCGCATTCCAGTCCAGCCCGCCTGATGCCGACTGCTTGACGATGACGGTGATTTCTTCGAAGACCAGACGCACGCGGCGAGTCATGGCCTTGTTCTCGCGCTCGAGGTAATGCGCCACGCGCTCCAGCGCTTCGGGCGTATCGGTGACAACGATGGAAGATGCGCCATCCACGGCGTCGGCAACCAGGCCCGAGCGGGTCAGGAAGGGCACGATGCTTGCGCGCAGAACCGCCACGGCGTTGTGTTCCTTGGCCGACAAGGTAGTGCTGGAGGTACTTTCAAAGCCCTCGCCGTCTTCGCTGCCCGACCGCCCCAACCGCACATCGACCGCGCTGGCAAGTGATAGCGCGCGCACGTCAAACACCCGAGTGTCGGTTCGATAGAACTCCAGCGCGTTGCGCACGTACCGCCAATGCACTGAGAAACGCGCGGCAAGCGCATCCAGCAAATCGGCAAGCGGCAAGGGGCCATCGCGGACTTCCATACGAACGGGCGCGGGCACGGACACGCCAGCGGTGACGGCCAGGCGCGGCAAGAACTGCTCAATGGGAAGCAAGGCTTCCGGCTGCACGCGCACCGGGATGCCGGTGGCGGCACCCAAGCGCTGTGCAAGGGCAAACAGGTCGGTCTCGTCGGCGAGCATCAGCGTGGTGGGCACGTTCTCGCGCAAGGCCGGAGGCAACGACACCTCGCGCGCCAACGGCTGCGGCGCGCCGGCTACCCAAGGCGCGGCCACGTCCTGCGCGGCGATACGGGCTTGCCGGTCGGACAGCCCCTGGGCAAACGCCTGATGACGGTCCGAGACGGCGGCAAGCCGATCCTTCGCCGCGCGGTTCAGGTCCGCAGCGTGTTGAGACGCCGCGCAACCCGCTAGCGCCCCGGTGGCGACGAGGCAGATCATTCGAAAAATGCTCATATCCCAGCTCCTTGCGTGACGGCCGCGCGAGAACACGATTGGGCCAAGGGCACCACGCGCAGCACCTGGTTGCCGTAGAAGCAGGGCTGCAAGGGCTTATCGGCCAGTTCAGTGGCACTGAGCAACTCACGGACAGCGGATTTGAAGTCCCCGGAAAATTCGGCCGAGGCGGACAAGGGAATATCAACGTCCACCGCCCAATGCTGCGGTTGAAACGTCCAGCCGGAATCGCCCGCCCAGCGCGCCAACACGGCACGCAGGGTGGTGTCGGGAGGCGCGGCCCGATAGAACCGAGCCGGTGCGCTGGCATCACTGGATATGGACGGCACGGAAGCGGCCATGGCAGGCGGCGATTCCGTCGGGGTCACGTCAACAGCTGTATCAAGCGCGGTGGTTGCCGCCCTTGCGGTGACGCCACCGGCGCTGCCCATGGGCCCCCGGGCGGCCAATTCACCGACACCCGACGACGGGATGGCTACCGAAGGCGTGGCATCGGGCAGCGTGGAGGCGGAGGCAGAGGTAGATGCAGATGCAGATGCAGATGCAGATGCAGATGCAGATGCAGATGCAGACAGCATGACGGACGCTTCAACATCCCGCTCAGCCCGGGCCGATAGCTTGCCCCCGCGAAACCGCAACGCGCCCCACGAGCCCGCGACCACTGCGTAGGGCTCGCGCCGCGTATACGGCAACGGATGTTCAAGCCCTTCGCGCATGCCGAAGATCGCCGGCAAGGCCTGCCCGGGGGCGAAGTGCAGCCAAACCTCTTTGCCATCGTCAAAGACCTGCATGGGCGCCACCGCCGGGTCGCCCGACAAGCGCCAGTCAAAACGGAAACCGCGCGCGGCGGATCCGGTGGTTTGCCAAGCCGACTCGGCGCCGCCATTGGCGGGCCAGCTAGTGCAAGCCCCCAGGCAGGCCAGGCCTGCCGCCAGGAAGAAGATTCGAACCATGCCTCACCGCAAGCGAAAGGCGCACCGGAAGCGGTACGCATGAACGGCATGGTGGACGACGGCTGGGCGTGCCGCCAGACTGGCATGTACGCATGGATGAATTGATCCTCCCCGCGACGAGCGGGGGGCACAGACGAAAAAAAACCCGATCCTTCCGGACCGGGTTTCGAGGGGCGCGGCCGGCAGCGGATCCGCTGCCAGGCACGGTTGTAGATCAGCGCTGCGCGGCGATGCTGCGTGCTTGCGAGGCGGCGTTGTTCAAGGCCGCCACGGGCGGAACCTTGCCTTCGAAAGCGTCGTTCAGTTGTTGATTCAACACCGGCTCGATGCGCGTGTAGTTCGCCATGCGGAAGCCGCGGCTGTTGCTGGCCGGACGGTTGCTCATCGAGGCGATCACGGACTGCGCGCCCGGGATGCTCTTGTAGAACGACACGTCCGACGCGCGGAACGCGGCTTCGGTCAGCGGCAGGAAGCCCGTACGCTGATGCCATTCGGCGGCGACGACCGGCTTGGACAACCACGCGAGGAACTGGGCGGTGGCCTTTTCCTCGGCTTGCGGACGGCCTTCAAGCGCCCACAGGGCCGAACCGCTGACAAACGGTTGGCCGGCCGACTTGGTGGCCTGGTCGTAGTAAGGCAGCGGCGCCACGCCGAACGACAGCGACTTGGTGTTCACGAAGGTGCCGAACGCACCGGAATTCGCGGTCAGCACGGCGCACTCGCCCTTGGCGAACAGCTTGTCGGCTGAGGCGTCGCCGGTGTGTGCCATGAACAGCAGCGACCGCTTCCAACTCACCATCAACGAAATGTGGCGCATGTAGAGCGTGTCGAACTGCATGGCGGGCGCGGCGCTTTTCTTGGTGACGGCGTCCAGGCCATTGTTGTTGCTGGTGAACTGCTGGCCGTTGACGGGGGCCAGGTTCTCCAGGTGCACGGTGACCTGGTCGCTCGATGCGTAGGGGCAGTCGATGTCAGCCACGTCGCGCAGCTTGAGCAGTTCGGCTTGCAGCTCGTTCCAGGTGCGGGCGGGCTTGTTCGGGTCCAGCCCGGCCTTTTTGTAGGAGGCGGTGTTGTAGAACATCACCGGCACTTCGGCCATCCAGGGGAATGCCAGCAGGCGGCCCTTGCCGTCGCGCGTGAAGCTGCTGGTGCCCGGCACGAACCAGTTCAAGTCCTTGATGGGGTACTTGGCCAGCAGCTCATACATCGGCAGGATGGCCTTGTGTTGCGCCACGACTTCCGGAGAATGGTTGTCGGTCAGTTGCACCAGGTTCGGCGCCTTCTTGGCCTTGACGGCCGAGACGGCTTCTTGCTCCAAGGCGTCTTGCGAACTGAAACCACGCAGCTTGACGCTGACTTGGTCCTGCTCTTTGTTGTACTTCTTGGCCAGTTTTTCGAACTCGGCCTTGTTGGCGTCCGACAGCGTGTGCCAGACCTGGATTTCCACGGGAGCGGCATTCGCCACGCCCGCCAGCGCCATGGCGGCGCCGAATACCCATGCACGCCGGCTGGCGAACATCGCGCGGGCAACACCCGCCAATTGCAGATTCTTCATAGGTTCACAGACCAAGAAAAGGGAATTCCGGTTCTGGCCGCCGTCCGCTGAGCAGATCGGCCAAAGCCCGGCCTGAGCCAACACCCATCGTCCAGCCGAGCGTACCGTGCCCCGTATTGATATACAAATTGGGGATGCGGCTGCGGCCAATGATGGGCACATTGGAGGGGGTGGACGGGCGCAGGCCCGACCAATAACTGACGCGCCCGAAATCGAGCGCGTCGGGAAAGAGTTCTTGCGCCAGATGGGTCAAGGCTTCGCAGCGACCGGTGTTCAGGCTGCGGGAATATCCCGACAGCTCTGCGGTACCCGCCATGCGCAGGCGGTCGCCCAAGCGCGAGAACACGATTTTATGGCTGCTGTCCGTCAAGCTGACCGTGGGCGCGGCGTCCGGCTGTACAACCGGAAACGTCGCCGAATAGCCCTTGGCCGGGTAAACGTTGCAGGGGATGCCCAAGGGGCGCAGCAGATTGGGGCTGAAACTGCCCAACGCCACGACATAAGCGTCGGCGGAGACTGTGCCAAAACTCCCATCGGGTTCAATGATTTCAATGCCTTGCACGGCGCCGCCCTGGGTCAGCAAGCGGGTGGCGCGCGTGCTGTAGCGGAATTCAACGCCCGCTTGCGCGCAACGCTCGGCCAGCGCGACCGTGAACAAATGGACGTCGCCGCTTTCGTCCTCGGGCGTGTAATCGCCGCCGACGATGGTCTGCCTGTGCGGCGCCAGCGCCGGTTCAATGGCAATGACTTCGTCCGCGGTGACGACGCGGCGTTCGACGCCGAAATCGCGCATCAGGCCCGCGGCCCGTTGCGAGTTCTCGAATTCATGGGGATCGCGATAGAAGTTCAGGATGCCGCGTTCAAGGTGATCGTATTCGATGCCCAGTTCGGCGCGCATGCTGCGCAACGTAGCGCGGCTGTACTCGGCCATGCGGACCATGGCGCGGATGTTCGGCGCCAGGCGGCCAGGCAGGCATTCGCGCAGGAAGGCAAGGCCCCACATCCATTGGCGCCAGTCGAGTTGCGGCCGGAACAGTAGCGGCGCGTTGTCCTGGAACATCCATTTGAGCAGCTTGAGCGGTGCCTGGGGATTGGCCCAGGGTTCGGCATAGGACACCGAGATTTGCGCGCCGTTGGCCAGACTCGTTTCCTGGGCGGGACCGGTGCAGCGATCAATGACCACGACGTCGTGGCCGGCCTGATTCAGCCACCAGGCGCTGGAGATTCCGATAATGCCGCTACCCAATACCGCTACTTTCATGCCCGCATTGCTCCTTGCGTGCCAAATCGGCCACGGACCCGATGTCCGCCCCCCTTGGCAAGCCGCTGCCAAAGCAGTTTACCCCGCCGATTTGCCTACGCCTACGTATAAAAAAGGGGCGGAAGTCACCAAGCTTTTCAGCCTGTGAATTCCCCCCCAGTGGCTCGTGCTGTCCGGTTACGACGCGGCTTTCGCCAGGTCGGCCTCAGACGTGAACGCATCCGCGTAGAACTCTTCCGGCGGCAGGCCGTTCTGCACGCTGAATTCGCGGCGGGCGGCATCCACCATCAACGGCGTGCCGCAGGCATAGACCTGGTGGCCGGACAGATCGGCGATGTCGTGCATGACGGCTTCGTGGACAAATCCGGTGCGACCGGTCCAGCCGTCTTCCGGCACGGCGTTGGACACGACCGGCACATAGCTGAAGTTCGGCAGCAGACCCGACCAGGATTGCGCCAGCGCGTCCATGTACAGGTCTTGCGGGCGGCGGCCGCCCCAATACAGCGTGACCGGACGGCTGATGTTCTTGTGAATCATGTGCTCGACGATGGCCTTCACGGGTGCAAAGCCCGTGCCGCTGGCCAGCAGGACGATCGGCTTGTCGCTGTCTTCGCGCAGGAAGAAGGACCCGAAGGGTCCTTCCAGCCGCAGGATCTCGCGCTCTTTCATCTGCGTTTCGCCGGCGCCGAAGACGTGGTCGGTGAACAGGCCACCCGGCATGTGCCGGATATGCAGTTCCAGCGGGCTGCCGGTGTGCGGCGCGCCTGCCATCGAGTAGCTGCGGCGGCGACCGTCCTTGAGGATGACCTCAATGTACTGACCCGCGTAATAACGGAACTGCTCGGAGGCCGGCAGTTGCAGCTTGATCACCGTTACGTCCGGAGCCACGCGCTCCAACGTTTGCACGCGCGAAGGCAGCTTGCGGATCTGGATGTCGCTGGCCAGGCGGACTTCGGTGGATTCCACCACCATGTCCGATTCCGGCCGCGCCTGGCAGAACAGCGTGTAGCCGTCGGCCAGTTCTTCGGGCGACAGGATCTGGGCGGGATACTGCCCGGCGTCGAACTCCCCGGAGACCACTTTGCCCTTGCAGGTGGAGCACGCGCCGTTGCGACAGCTATAGGGCAGCA
>RCUJ01002104.1_pt1 | contig 9960 bp, 11 predicted proteins | sample 2166321 | NCBI WGS metagenome assembly RCUJ01 (sample SAMN09932808, study PRJNA488358) | compost metagenome | feature: garden; material: soil; isolation source: compost soil in an enriched community after 118 h of incubation | place: Germany: Experimental Botanical Garden Goettingen | collected... | reverse complement strand
AAAAGAAGACACCCAAAGCCAGGGCCAATAGATTTCCGGGAGCGAGGGACATGGTGTTTTTCTCCCGCGTGGTTTCATTCAAGCCTAGATCGATCCGAGTATTTCCCAGTGTTTATTTGAAATTGGAATCACCCACGTATTTCATCGACGCTGACTGACAGCTTTTGGCCGATTCGTGCCTGTCATGAGGGGCAGAAAACGACTGTGGATTCAACCGGTCGATGCAACACAACTAAATTCTGTGTAAGCAGAAGGAGTGTTGCAGATGAAGCAGAGACCTCGGATCTATTACACCGAAAGCCAGAAAAAACTGATGTGGGATCACTGGCAGAAAGGCAACTCTCTCCAGCATATCGTCCTTCCTTCCATGAACCTGTTAGATGCGTCAATGGTGCTCCAGAGGTAAGTTGTTCGATTGACACGCCAACTCGAACCTACCTCTGAGGCACAACATCACTGCTTGATGGCGATTTTCAGCTTTGTAAATGACATCGTACGCGCTGCTGCTCATCTCCCATCAATGCCTGGGGCTTTTCGCAGCCAGCGGTGCGCAGGCCACAACGTTCGTAAAAGAAACAGCCACTCGGTAGCTGGCGGTTGCCGGGCAATTCGGTCGGCGTCGCGACCTGTTCTGCATGCAGCGGCACGCCGAGTCGCGGTACTGCTTCGAGCAACAAGCGGGTATAGGGATGGCGTGGCTGATCCAGCACCTGAGCAGCGCTGCCCAGTTCAACGATTTGCCCCAAGTACATCACCGCTACGCGGTTTGCCATATGGCGTACCACTGATACGTTGTGGGAAATCAGGATGTAAGTCAGATTACGAGCACGCTGTAGTTCCGCTAAAAGGTTAAGGATTTGTGCCTGGACCGAGATGTCCAGTGCCGACGTCGGCTCGTCCAGGACAATAATATCCGGGTCTGATGAAAGTGCTCGGGCGATGGCAATCCGTTGACGCTGACCACCGGAAAATTGGTGGGGGAAGCGGTCGAGGTATTCCGGGCGGATGCCGACTTGCGCTGCGACCCTGGCCGCCACATCGCGCATTTTCGAACGCGCGGCATCGCCTCGGGCGTACAACGGCTCGGTAATGATTTTCCAGATCGGCAGGCGCGGATCGAGCGAAGACTGTGGGTCTTGGAAAACAATCTGAACGTTGCTGTTGCCTTCGCCGTCGTTGCGGCGGGGCCAGTTCAATTCGCCGCTGCTGGGTGGTACCAGGCCCATCAATAGCTGGGCCAGGGTGCTTTTGCCGCAGCCTGACTCACCCACGATACCCAGGGTTTCGCCGGCCCGTACCTGAAGGTCGATGCCGTTCAGGGCATGGGCATAGCCCCGTGGTCGGCCAAGCCAGTCATTGCTTACAGGGAAACGTACGCGAACATCGTTAAGCTGGAGAATCTGGTGTGCCATTTCGGTAGCGGTTTGAATGACAGCACTGTTCATCACGAGAGTTCCTTAGCCGGTAACCAGCATGCGCTTTTACGTTGATCATTACCGTTGATGGGATTGAGAGTCGGACGCTTGGCACAGATCGGCATGCGATGTGGGCAGCGTTCTTCAAAAGTGCAGCCTACGGGCAGCGAGGCCAAGTTCGGCACTTGCCCGGGGATGGTCATCAGTGGCATCCCCGGTTCGACCATCTCAGGCAGGCCGCTGAGTAACCCTTGGGTGTAAGGATGCTGTGGATTGCCCATGACTTCGTCGGTGCTGCCCTGCTCAACCACGGCACCGGTGTACATGACGTAAACCCGATCGCAGAACTGCGAAACCAGGGCCATGTCATGGGTGATGAGCAGGATGGCGGTGCCCCGTTGCCGAGCTTTTTCTCGCAGCAGCAACAGCACCTGACGTTGTACGGTCACGTCGAGGGCGGTGGTAGGCTCGTCGGCAATCAGCAGTTGCGGTTCGCAGGAGAACGCCAGCGCGATCATTACCCGTTGGCGCATGCCTCCAGACAGTTCGAAGGGATAGCTTTCCAGTACTTGTTCCGGGCTGGCGATGTGCATGTCGCGTAACAGCGCAATCGCTTTGATACTGGCCTCGGCTGCGCTGATTTTCTGGTGATGGATGATCACGTCGAGCATTTGCCGACCGATGCGTCGAGTCGGGTTCAGGGCCGTCATTGGCTCCTGGAAAATCATCGCGGCATCGCGTCCGCGTATCTGCAGCAGATCCTTTTCGGGTGCGGCCAACATGTCGCGACCGAGCATGCTCAAGGTGCCGGCAGTGATTCGGTAACTGCGCTCGGGTAACAGCCGCATGCTGAGCATCGCCGTGACCGACTTGCCCGAACCGGACTCGCCGACAACGCCGACGATTTCGCCGGGATTGACGTGCAACGACACGCCATTGAGGGCTTTAACGTTGTTTTTGTAAGCCGGGAACTCCAGGCTCAGGTTGTCGATGGCCAGTACTGGTCTTGAAGTGTGCATGGTCATTTCCCCTGTTGCCGTGGATCGAGCAGATCGCGCACGCCATCGCCCAGCAGGTTGAAGCCAGTGGCCGTGATCAGAATCGCCAGGCCTGGGAAGGTTGAGTACCACCAGTTGTCCAGAATGTAGTTGCGCCCGGTGGCGACCATCGCGCCCCATTCGGCGGTGGGTTGTTGCGCACCCAGGCCGATAAACCCTAAGGCCGAGGCCATGAGAATCGCGCTGCCAATGTCCAGGCTCAGTTGCACCAGCAACGGTGGCATGGCATTGCGTGCTACGTGCCAGTGCACCATGTGCCAACGGTTCGCGCCGAAAGTCTGGGCGGCTTTGACGTAGCCCATCTGCCGGATGCTCAAGGCTTGCCCACGGGCCAGTCGCACGTACGACGGAATCCGCACGAGGGTGATCGCCAGCATCGCGTTGAACAGGCTTGCGCCCAACGCGGCCGCCAGCGCCATGATCAGCACCAGTGACGGTATCGACAGCATGATGTCCATGAGGCGCATGATCAGCGTGTCGAAACGCCCACCGATCACCCCGGAAAAGCAGCCAAGCAAGCCGCCGATCAAACACGAAGAAAAGGCCACGAACAGGCCGACGCCCACGGACTGTTGGCTGCCGAACAAGACACGGCTGAACAGGTCGCGGCCGACCTCATCGGTGCCGAACCAGTGCTCAGCGGACGGCGCGGCCAGGCGTTCAGCGAGGTTCAGCGCATTCGGGTCGTGGCTAGCGAGCCAAGGGGCGAAGATCATGCACAGCAGTACGATCAAAGTGATTGCCAGGCCCGCCATAGTCAGCGGGCTGCGGCGGATCTGGTAGGCCAAGTAGGCGAGTTTTTCGCTCCAACCTGGGCGGCGCGCTGCCGTTAAGGTTCCGGACATTTCAATTCACCTCGCCGATGCGTGGGTCGATCACGCGGTACAAAAGATCGATGACCATGTTCAGCAGTACGTAGATAAATGACACCAGAATTGCGAAGCCCATCACCGCCGGGAAGTCCAGGGACTGGATCGACTTGACGACATAGGCACCCATGCCGGGCCAGGCAAACACGGTTTCGGTCAGTACCGCGCCATACAGCAAATCACCCAGGGTCAGCCCGAGGACGGTCACCGACGGGATCAGGGCATTGGGGAGCGCGTGGCGTAGGATCACCGTCCAGCGAGACAGACCGTAGGCGCGCGCGGTACGGATGTAGTCCTCGCTCAGCTGGTCGAGCATGGCTGAGCGAATCTGCCGTGCGACCACGCCCAAGGTCACGAACCCCAGGGTCGTCGCCGGTAGAATCAAGTGTTCCAGAGCATCGAGAAACTGTCGGCCATCGCCGGCGAGCAGCGAGTCGATCAGGTAGAAGCCGGTGACGGTGGAGGGCGGCGAGAGCCCTTCGGACAACCGTCCACCTCCGGGTAGCCAGCCAAGGTGGCCGTAGAACAGAACAATTGCGCCAAGACCGAGCCAAAAGGCGGGTGTGGAAATCCCGGTGACCGCCAGGGTCCGAGCGATCTGGTCAATGGCCCGGTTGTGGTAGACCGCTGACAGCACACCCAGCGGCACGCCGACCAGGATGGCCAGGACCAGCGCTGCCAGCGCGAGCTCCAGTGTGGCCGGGAAAAACGCTTGCAAGTCTTCCAGCACGGGGCGGCTGGTGCGGATCGACGTACCGAGATCTCCGTGCAGCAGGTCCATCAGGTAACGACCGTATTGTTGATACAGCGGCAGATCCAGCCCCAACTGGTGACGGATGCCCGCTACCAGCGCATCGCTGGCACGGTCGCCAGCGATCAGTCGGGCAGGATCGCCAGGGATCAAGTGTGAAATTGCAAAGGTAATCAGCGAAACACCAAACACGACCAACACCAGGCCGAGCAGGCGCTTGCGCAACAAAGTCAGGAAGGCCATCTGGCACCTCAGTAACACGAGCGACAAAAATCAGAAGACGCGCCAGCCGCGATTGGCTGGCGCGAGGGAGCAGGTTTACTTGCTCATGTCACCCAGATTGAACACCTGTTCGAGCATGGGGTTGAACGCGTAGCCCTTGACCGAATCACGCATCGGCAGGGTGTAGCTCTTCTGATAGAGGTAGGCATAGACGCTGTCGTTGAGCACCATTTTTTGCGCGCTCTGATACAGCTCGACGCGCTTGGCCGTGTCGCTGGTGGCGGCGGCTTCGCGGATCAACGTGTCGACTTGTGGGTTGCTGTAGAACGAGCGGTTGCCTTGCAGGCCCTGCATCTTGGAATCGAACCAGAAGTTCATGAACATGTACGGGTCAGCGAAGTCCGGGCTCCAGGCCCCTACAGCGATGTCGTAGTCCGCCTGACCAACGCGTTCACGCAGGGTAGCGTTGGCCGTTTTCTCCAGCTTGAGGTTAATGCCCAAGGGGGCCAGAGCCGCTTGCAAGGTCAGGCCGATCGGTTCCCAGTTAGGATCCTTATCCGAGTACATATAGTTCAGGTTGGTGATTTTCTGCGGTGCCTTTGCAAGGTTGTCCTTAGCGGCAGCCATATCCTGCTTCATTGGCGGCAGCGATTTATCGTAAGCCCACATGCCATCCGGGATCGGCCCGTTCATCAGCTTGGCCTTGTCCTTGAGAATGCCTTTGATGATGCCGTTGTAATCCACCGCTTCGGTGATCGCCCGACGTGCGTCGACGCTGGCAAGCGGGCCCTTTTTGTTGTTCAGGTACAGGTAGGTCACCCGCAACGACGGGAACTCCTTGACCAGCACGCCCGACTTGCTGGCGAGTACGCCGAGCTGGTCTTCTGGCATGTCTTCAATGATGTCCAGATCGCCGCGTTCCAGTTGCAGGCGGCGTACGGACGGCTCCGCGATGATCTTGACGATCACGGTTTTCAGCGCAGGTTTTGGACCGGCGAAATACGTGTTCGGCTCCATCGTCAGCGACTGGCCTTTTTGCCAGTTGCTCAGGCGGAAGGGGCCGGAACCCGCGGTGTGGCTGGATAACCAGGCGTTGACGTCAGCGCTCTTGCTGACCACCGCCGGGTTGATGATCGAAGCACCGTTGTGGGCCAGGGTAAACAGGAACGGCGAGAAAGGCGTCTTCAGGGTGAAGCGGATGGTCTGCGGGTCGACGACCGCCACGACCATGTCCTCCGGAAATGCACCGGACGGTCCTTGCTTGAGGGTCATCAGGCGATCGAAGGAAAACTTCACCGCGATAGCATCTACCGGCGCGCCGTCATCGAACTTGTTGCCTGGCTTGAGTTTGAATTCCCAGACCAGGTTGTCCGGAGAAACGGTCCAGCTCTCGGCCAGGTCGCCCTGGACTTCGGTGCTGCTTTTGTCGCCCTGGATCTTGTAGCCCACCAGACGTTGGTACGATGGGTAGGTGATGGTCCAGTCGTTGTTATCAAAGGTCACAGCCGGGTCAAGGGTCTGTGGGTCGGCGGGTTTGCCGATAATCAGCGTGTCTTGAGGCACTGCGGCGGTAGCGGCCTGCCAGGCACCGAGGCTCAAGGCGCTGCACAAAACGCTCAGTAGTAGTTTGCCGACGCCGGGGAAGTTTTTGCAGGTCGCGGTTTTTATTGGGGTCATTCCGGTTTCCTTGATCATTCGATGTATGGAAGTACGTCAGTTTGTTTTTATTAAATCTATAACCGGGCAGTAGCAGGTGAGGCGGTGGTACGTGTTGCACGTTCGATTGGCTTTTAAGGCGATTGCCTACTCCTCCAGCAGTGGGTAATCGTCGGCATTAGGTAGCTCGTAATGCCACCATTCAGTGGCGATGGTCTGGAAGCCGGCGCCGAGCATGATCCCCAGTAACAGCAGTCGATTGCGCTGAACGTTGGCTGGCAAATCAGGGAAGAACTGATGCGACTTTTCTTCCATGGCGTCGAAGGCGGTGCCCATATCCAGCGGTTCGCCATCGCTACCCACTAGGGTCAAATCCACGGCCACGCCGCGGCTATGGTGAGAGCCCAAATGTGGGTCGCGCACGTAGTCGTTGTTGGGTAAGGCCTCCCACAACAGGTACTGGGCGTAGGGCGGGCGGTAGGCGTCATAAATGCGCAAGGTATAGCCAGCCAAGCGCGCCAATTGACTGGCCTTGTTCAAGCAATCGGCAGCTTGACGGTGCAACAGGCAACGAGCGGTCGGGTAAATCACTTTTCCAGCCAGGTTGTCTGCACTAGCGTAGATCAGATCGATTTGCACCTGATAACGCTGAGCATCAATTTCTACAAGGGGGCTGTTGTTCACGCAAAGACTCCAGTTGGGGTTCGATGTGGCGATGGGATCAGCCTTCGAACTGGCCGAAGGATTTTTGCAATTGACGGTTCTTGGCCAGGCGTTCATCGAGACGGTCACCGTACTTCTCCGCGACGGCCGAAACGATAAGGTTCAACAGGCACGCCAGCGGCGCAGGGGAGTCCCAGAACTGCCCGACATCGGTTTTGAGCTGCAAAAGATCAAACGGGTAATCTCGTGCCCAGGGGCATTGCACGTCCGTGATCAAGGCCAGTGGCAGGTCGTTGTCGAGCGCCACGTCGCAGAAGGTCTGGGTCACGCTGGAATAAGCACGGAAATCCGAAATGATCGCGTACGGATTAGCGAAGCCGGAGTTCAAGGTTTCTGCGTAGATGCCTGACAGGCCATCTACGTAGTAGACCTTGGGGCGGATGTATTCAAGGTGGCTATGAAAAGCTGTGAGAATCCCGCGAGTCGACTGGACCCCGAGAATGAACACGGCATCAGCTTCGTAGATGCGCTGCACGATGCTGGCAAAGACATCACTGCGCGCCAGGCCATAGATATGCTGGATAGCCTCGATTTCGCGATTCATGGACCGGTCGAGGGCGTCATTCTGGTTGGTTTCTGTACGAAAGGCTGCAATGCGGTCGGTGATCAGCCACGACGTCGGCGCGTCACCTCGCAGACTCTGTTTCACATCATCAATGTTTTGGTAACCAAGGGATCGAAAAAAGCGCCCCACAGAAATTCCGGTGGTGGAGGCTTGCTGCGCGATGCTGTCGGCGGACTCGAATGGAAGCTGTTCCGGGTTACCCAGCAGATAGCTGGCGATTCGTTTGCCAGTGGGTGTGAGGCTGGAGAACTGTTGCTCTAGTAACTGAAGAAAGCTGTTCTTTTCCATCGACATATCGGCGCGCCAGTATTGGGTTGTTATTGCTGTGTCATTAACTTATCCGGTGTTACGAACATAACATCGGTTTTCAAGGCAACACAATCTCTTTTTTCAAGCGATGCCGTAGGGTTTTGTCAGTCGAGGTGGCTGTACTGATTTAGTTTTCTGAAGAGCGAGAAGGTGTCATGCCCGCCCCTTCTCTGGGGCACGTGTTGCGCAGCCGCAACAGTCTGCTGTCAGCAGAAATCATGCCAAGCGAGATTGGTACGAACCCCAGATGTTCCACCCGCTCGGTAACGGCAACACCCAAAGGCTCAATAGCGCCCACTGACAGGCAGCAATTGGCCGATTTCTGCCTTCTACGACCGGCTGAAACCGACCCGATATAGATAGTCCGTCGTCGACTGCTATCCCCAAGCTGACAATGGAAATCGAGGTCTCATAGGGTTATCGCCCGGACCAGCAGGGCCGAACTATGCGGGATACCAGCGGTCAGCCCGTGGCGCGCTCGCGTAGCCGTCCCCCCGCCCGACAAGCGATTTTTTTCAAGACATAACGTCCAGCTTCTGGACATATTGATAATTTGACAGTAGCTCCATCAGTCCTCCCGCGGGGCACTATGCTCACCTCTGTATCGTCGGCGGGTTTGTGATGATTTCGGGACAGTTGCCTGTCAATGCCCAAGGGCAGGCGTTGGCAGACAAGAGTTTCGAGGAACAGACCCGCCAGGTCCTGGCCAATCTTGAGCATTGTCTGACTCGGGCGGGTGTGGGCAAAGACAGCCTGGTGCAAGTACGCGTCTTTGTCACCGACATTGATCAATAGCCAGCTTTCAATCGTCTCTACGAGCAATGGTTAGGTGATCACCGGCCCGCCCGAGCCGTTGCAGGAGTGTCTCAATTGCATTTTGGCTCAGCCGTCGAGGTGGAAGCCATGGCACTTGCGGCGACTGCCTGAGCGTATTAATTGCGCACACTTTTGAAAATTTTCATATCAAAAGCGAGGACCCTATGACCACGACGCAACTGACGCTCCCTACCTATCAAGACGTCCTTGACGCCGCCGAACGTATCCAGGGCCACGCTCATCGCACCCCGGTGCTGACCTCACGTACGTTGAACGGACAACTGGGTGCCGAGGTGTTCTTCGAGTGCGAGAACTATCAGCGCATGGGCGCTTTCAAGTTCCGCGGTGCTTTTAATGCATTGGCCCGTTTCGACGAGCGCCAGCGTAAAGCCGGCGTGGTGGCGTTTTCTTCCGGCAATCACGCCCAGGGCATCGCCTTGTCTGCACGTATCCTGGGTATTCCCGCGACCATCGTGATGCCCCATGACGCTCCGGCCTCGAAAATGGCAGCGACACGCGAATACGGAGCCAGTGTGGTGCTCTATGATCGTTACAGCGAGGACCGCGAAGCCATTGGTCGAAAACTGGCTGAGGAGCATGGTTACACCTTGATTCCATCCTATGACCACCCGGATGTCATCGCTGGACAAGGGACGGCGACCATGGAGTTATTGCAAGAGACCGGCCCGCTGGACGCACTGTTCGTTTGCCTCGGTGGCGGCGGGCTGTTGGCGGGCGGTGCCTTGGCAACCCGTGCACTGTCGCCTGACTGCAAACTTTACGGTGTAGAGCCGCAGGCGGGGAATGACGGTCAACAGTCGTTTCGCAGGGGAGAAATTGTACATATCGACACACCAGATACCTTGGCCGACGGCGCCCAGACCCAGCATCTGGGGCACTATACATTTCCAATCATTTGCCGCGACGTTGATGACATCCTGACTGTCACAGACGTACAGCTGGTCGAGGGTATGCGTTTTTTTGCCGAGCGTATGAAGATGGTCGTGGAGCCTACCGGATGCCTGGGGTTGGCCGCTGTACGTGAGATGGGCAAGGTGCTGGAGGGTAAACGCGTCGGTGTGATCGTGAGCGGAGGTAATATTGACTTAGATCGGTATGCCCGGTTGCTGGCGTAATTTTTAGCGCTGACGCTAGTCGATCTCTTCGGGGCGGACCCGAAGAGATCCTGTGCGATCTGTGGCTTCTTTTAGCGACCGCTGCGATCGATGCGCATAGGTTTGAGTGACCGTATATGGACTCCTCCTCGTTGCAAGCCTCCTTTGCTTTGGCGCCCGTGCCGACTGCGCACGTATATTCGGCCTCTGACTTCGGCATCGATTCGATGCAGGGCCATGATGGGCTATTCGCGCGTCGGCTCCCAATCGCTTCTACGTGCTTTACGCACCTGGACATTTGAGGGTTTTGCCGACGCCGGTTCGACCGGTTTGCCATTGCTCGGGTTGCTTCGCAATCGTGGTGTGGGTGCTTCTCCCGGGATGAATGGGTCAGGCCGCTGCCCGATCCGGTTGGTAATCAGTGCCGTTGCGCAGCATCGCCCAAGCCATGCGTGCAGTTT
>RCUJ01002103.1_pt1 | contig 9961 bp, 8 predicted proteins | sample 2166321 | NCBI WGS metagenome assembly RCUJ01 (sample SAMN09932808, study PRJNA488358) | compost metagenome | feature: garden; material: soil; isolation source: compost soil in an enriched community after 118 h of incubation | place: Germany: Experimental Botanical Garden Goettingen | collected... | reverse complement strand
GCGCCTCCTTCTATGAACAATTTGTTGTCAAGCATCTTCCACAATTCGACTCATGTTCCTCCAATCGCTGAACCTTGAGTCAATGAAGCGGGGCACTTTTTGCGTGAGACCTGACGTCTCACCACCTTCTATCCGTTGGCGCCTCTGGCCAACCTTATCCTGCATGCGCGTTGCGCTCAGGAGTGCCGTTTAAAAACACGCCCCATCTACAGAATCGGTCGCTGTGTGCTACCCAGGAGGCGCACGGGCGTGTTAGCTGCATTGATTCGTTCAGCGTTTGTGTCTGGTTGATCTCGAACCTCGTTTTAAGCCGCCGCTTTCAGTTGTGAGCCTTCTGGCGGTACACCCCGCTCCAGATAACGCCACAGGGCAATCAGCAAGCGCCTGGCCAGCGCAACGATGGCCACCCGTCGACTGCGCTTGCTGTCGCCCTGAACCTTGCTGGCAAACCAGCAACTCAGCGCGCTATTCGGCTGGTAACGCAGCCACATCCAGGCCAGTTCGACCAGCAAGGCGCGCACTCGTCGGTTGCCCTGTTTGCTGATGCCCTGATCTTTGCGCATCGTCCCGCTGTCGTAGGGCTGCGGAACCAGCCCGACACAGGCGCCCAGCTGGCGAGCATTGGCAAAGTGGCGCCAGAACAGTTCCAGCACCAGCCGCTGAGCGCTCACCGGGCCCACGCCGCGCAGTTGCACCAGCTGTGTCAGCTGCGCCTGCTGCTGGGCGCTGAAGCGATCTGCTCGCTCCTGCTCCAGTTGCCTGAACTGGTCGCGGGCTTGCTGCCAGCGCGTCAGCTCGCGCTGCAGCCGCGCCTGCAGGGTGGCGCCCAATGGTTTGCCCTCCCAGTCGCGCAGCTCACCGTTCGCCAGGCGTTGGGCAAACGCCCGGTCCAGCTTTTCCCAGCAGCCTTGTGTGACCAGCAGCTTCACCATGCGGTCACGGTGCTGTTGCATCTCGCGCTGCAGCTGCTCCCGCTCACGTCCCCAGTGCCGGCTGTCTTCCTGGGCGACACTGGGCTGGCGAAGCACCCGGAAACGTTGCTGCTCGCCCCGTAACCAGCCCAGCAAGGCTTCCACCAGGCGGCGCGCATCCAGTCGGTCGGTCTTCGCTCGCCGCGCTTTGCGCTCCACCGGTAAGCTCGCCGGATCGATGATCAGCGTCTCGATACCCCGCGCCGCCAGTGCACGCTGGATCCAGAAACCGTCCTGCCCGGATTCATAGAGCACGACCACCCGCACGTCCTCGGGTAGCGTCCATCGTGCCCGAGCGTCCTTGATCAAGGTCAGCACCTGCTCCAGGCGCTCCAGGGGCTGCTGCGCATCAGCATTTTTGATCCGCGGGTTGTGCTGGGCATCGCTCATCGCCACTTTCCAACTGGCCTTGGACAACTCCAAGGCCACTGCCAAAACCTGGTCGTCCGCTCTATGCTGTTTGTCGTAGGTCGTCCGCATGTCGATTCCTCCTCGAAGGCCATTCACTTGTCGCGCCTTTAAGAATCGGCGTGCGGATGACCTTTTGCATAGGATCTACAGGGGATTGCGGTGTCTGTTGCTCTTGTGGGAGGGTCGACCTCGGCGCGATGCTTTTGATTGTTGGGCGGACGCTGTCCGCCAATCGCCGCGGGGCGCGCCTCCTACAAGGGGATGCGGTGTCTGCTGCTCTTGTGGGAGAGTCCGGGCGGCGTTCCGTGACCCGGCGCGATGCTTTTGATTTTGACGGAAAGGATTCCATCATGTGCAAGAACAGTTCACCGGCGGCTCGGCGGCTACGTGCAGGGCGTTGGTCTGAGGTTGGGCAGGTCTATCTTGTCACTGCGGTAACTCGTGATCGTCTACCGCTCTTTGAAGACTTTGATAAGGCGCGGATGCTGATAGGCATCATGCGGGCGGACCAGGCCAGAGGGTCACATCAGACTTTGGCGTTTGTGGTAATGCCGGATCATCTGCATTGGCTACTGCAACTGGAGCAGGGATCGCTTTCGCATTTGGTCGGGCGGGTAAAGTCTTTGGCGGGGAAGCGGATTGGGCGATCCATCTGGCAGGATGGCTTTCATGATCGAGCCCTGCGCCGAGAAGAGGACTTGCCGGCAGTGGCGCGTTACATCGTTGCCAATCCCGTGCGTGCCGGCCTTGTTGAGCGTGTCGGACAATATCCGCATTGGGATGCGGTTTGGTTGTAGTGGCTGCTTCTGTAGGAGGGTCCGGGCGGCGTTCCGTGCCCCGGCGCGATGCTTTTGATTATGGCGCGGACTGTGTCCGCCATCGCCGCGGGGCGCGTGACCCACATGGATGTGGGAAATGCCGCAAGCCCGTCGGGAACGGGCGCGGCCCTCCTACAGGGGATCGCGGTGTCTGCGGCTCTTGTAGGAGGGTCCGGGCGGCGTTCCGTGACCCCGGCGCGATGCCTTGGGTTTTTTGAGCGGGTGTTGTCTGCCATTACGCGTGGTTGAGGCCCTGCTGTTCAGCGCGGGTACAGCGGTGGCAGCGGGCTGGTTTCCTGGGGCGTGGTGGTAGTGGTGCCGGCTTGGTTGCTGGGCAGGGTGCCGATGGCTCGCCAGAGCTCTTCGCCTTGCCAGTGCTGGCCGATTTCGCTGTAGAGCGCGCCGTTCAGGCCGTCCAGGGCGTCGGACAGGGGCACGAAGCGGGCGGCCATTTCGGCGAGGGTTTCCGGCTGTTGGCGGGCCCAGGCGTCGAGGGCGTGGCGGGTGGCTTGCGAGTCGTTGGCCAGGCAGGCGCGTTTGAGGTCGTCGAGCAGGGTACGCGGGCTGGGGCCGGTCTGGTTGGCGCGGGCGATGGCCGGTTGGCGGCGGGCATGCCACCAGAGGCCGAAGCCGAGCAGGGTGGTGACGGTCAATATGGCGCTGCTCAGCTGCCAGGGCCACAGCGGCGGGCCCTGCACCCAGGCCTGGGTCGGCGTGTCGCTGGCTAGCGGCTCTGCTTGCAGGTCGGGGGCGGGGGCGACGGCGAGGCGGCGGGCAGGCAGGCTGGTGCGTTCGAGGCGATCTTCGTGGGTATTCCACCAGACGATTTCCACCGCTGGCAGTTCGAATTGTCCGCTGCGATTGGGCACCAGGGCTTCGCGCTCCTCACGACTGCCGATCACGCCGCTGTCGCTGACCTGGTTGGCCAGTTGCGCTTGGTCCGGGTAGCGCCGCAGGCCATTGACTTCGGTGGCAGGCAAGGGCGCGAGTTGCGCGCTGGACAGTCCATCGGCCTTGAGCAGCAGGCTGCGCGTCAGCGAGTCGCCGACTTTGCCGCTGTCCGGTTGCGGGCTCCAGGTTTCCGCCAGGCTCAGCGCGCGGGCCGGTAGCCAGGGTGCATCGCTCGGGTAGTCGGCGGGCTTGGCTTTGACCGTCAGGGGGATTTGCGGCGACTTGACCCGGGCGACCTTGCCGGGGCGCGGGCCGAATGGCTGGAAGTCGTTGCGGCTGGCGCGGTCGACCAGGGTGGCGCTGAACGCCTGGGCGGGAATGATCATTTCGCCGCTGCGCTGGGGGAAGATCGCGTAGCGCAGTTCGATCACGCCGTGGCGGATGCCGTTGATGTCTTTTTCGTAGGTGCGCGGCTCGCCGAGCTGTTCGATGCGTGCCTCGGGCATGTCCAGCGGGCTCAGGCTGCTGTCGTCATACAGCGAGACGGAGTGGTAGATGCGCAGGGTCAGCACGCTTTGTGCCTGGACGTAGACGCTGGGCTGATCGAGGCTGGCGTCGATGAATACCGGGGCCAGTTGGCCGGTGGCGTTGTCGCCGCTGGCTTTTTGCACGTGCAGGGGGATCGGCTGGGTCTGCAGGTCGCCCAGACGCAGCGGCGGAACCACCACGTAGCCGCTCTGCTTGGGTTGCAGGGTGAGAATCCAGCGGGTGATGGTGCGGGACTCGCCGTTGAGCGTGATCAGGCGATTGACCTGACGGCTGCCGAGTACCTCGAACAGGGTGTCGAGCGGACTGAGGTCGGGTTTGCCGAATTGGGTGGCGTCGTCGGACTCGAGGGTCAGCTCGAAGGTTTCGCTGGCACTCAGGCGCGCTCGGTCGATGCTCGCGGTGAAGCTTTGCGCGCTGACCTGGAGTGCCAGCAGGCTGAGGAGAAGGGTGCAGAGCAGGCGGGTCATCGAGTCTGTTCCTGACGCTGTTGCTGTTGGTACCAGAATTTACGCCGCAGCAATTCACCCGGCTCATCGGGGATTTGCCGCAGCCATTGCTCCAGGGCCTGGCGCCGCTCGCCGTCGAGGGCCGGCGCGGCGCTGGCGATCTGCTCTTCGCCCTGCAGCTCGTCCTCCGGTTCGCTGGGTGTCGGCGCGTCGCTGTCGCCGGGCGTGGGTTGGCTGGGTGCCTGTTCCTGATCGCCCGGGGCGGATTGACCGGAGGCGGGCGGCGGCTTGTCGGCGTCGGGCTGGGTCGGTCCGGTCTGCGGCGGCGGGGTGGAGGTGCTGTCCGCTTGTGACTCCTGGTTTTGCTGCTGGTTCTGTTCGTGCTGGCTTTGCTCCAGCAGTTGTTCGATCAGGGCCTTGTTGGTCTGCGCCGGGAGCAGGTCGGGCTGCATTTCCAGGGCTTGGTTGTAGGCATCCAGGGCGGCTTCCAGTTCATTGCTGCGGGCCAGGGCGTTGCCACGGTTGTAGTGGGCAACCGCGTTGTCGCCGCGGGCGAAGCGTTCGGCTGCGGCCGGGTAATCGCCCGCCTGGTAGAGCGCCAGGCCTTGCCACTGCGGATCGGCGAAGCGCGCGGCGGCTTCGGCCGGGCGCTGCGCCTCGAGCAGGTGCTGGCCCTGTTGATCGGCGCGCCACCAGAGGTCGTCAAAGCTCAAGGCGTAGCTGCTCTGCGGCACGCCGAGCAGCAGCAGCGGCAGGCAGAACAACCAGCCGCGGCGTCCGGCGCAGGCGGCCAGCAGCAGCAGCGGCAGGAGCAGCCAGTGGCCCTGATCGGCCCAGGCCTGCAGGCGCGTCTGTTCGCCGCCGCTGCGCAGTTGCTCGGGCGCGGCGAGCAGGCCGAGGTCGTGCAGGTCGCGGTCATCCAGGCTGGCCTGGCGATAATGCCCGCCGATCTGCCGGGCGAAGCGGGCCAGATCGGCGCTGTCCAGGCGCGGGATGAGGATCGCGCCCTGGGCGTCTTTGAGCAACGAGCCGTTTTCCTGAACGATAGGCGCGCCCTCGGCGCTGCCGATGCCGAGCATGTGCAGGCGCACGTCGCGGTTGCCGAGCGCCTGGCGGATGCCGAGGCGTTCCTGCTGATCCAGGCCGCTGCCGATCAGGAGAATCCGCCCCCGGCCCTGTCCAGCCTGCTCAAGCAGTTGCAGGGCCTGGTCCAGCGCCAGGTCGGCACGCCGGCCGGGTTCGGGCATGATCGAGGGTTTGAGCGATTCGAGCAGGTTGCGGCTGGTGGCCAGGTCGTCGGACAGCGGCACCAGGGTGTGGGCGCTGCCGGCGAACACGACGATGGCGGTCTGCGCATCGCGGCGCGCCTGGAGCAGGTCGAGCAGCTTGCGTTTGGCCTGCTCCAGGCGGTTGGGCGGGCTGTCGCTGGCGAGCATCTGCGGGGTCAGTTCGAGCAGGACCACCAGCGGGTCGGCGGGTTTCAGGTTGCTCTGCTCCAGGCGTTGCCAGCTGGGTCCGAGTAGCGCCAGCAGGGCCAGCAGCCAGGCCAGTCCGAGGGCGATCCAGGGCAGGCGGCTGCTGCGACCTCGGCCGCCGCTGAGCAGCGCCGCATGGAACGCCGGCGGCAGCAGCAGCTGCCAGCGGCCGGCGCGCTTTTCGCGGTGCCAGAGTTGCCAGAGCAAGCCTGCCAGCAGCGGTACCGCCAGCAGCCAGTAGGGGCGCAACCAATGGGGCGATAAACCCGCTAGCCAGTCTTCGATCATGGTTGTCTCCGCCAGGGCCGTTGTGCCAATGGACGCAGCCGTTGCCGCAGTTGCGGCCAGTGTTCGCGGCCCACCAGCAGCACGCTGAGCAGCAGCGCGGCGCTCAGTGGCCAGGCATACAAGGCCAGCGCCGGGCGGGCCAGGGTCGGCTGCTGCGCCACCGGTTCGAGGCGGTCGAGCTGCTGCTCGATGGCGCGCAGTTCCTGGCTGTCGCGGGCGCGGAAGTATTCGCCGCCGGTCACCTCGGCTATCGCGCGCAGGCCCGGTTCGTCCAGGTCCAGCCCCGGATTGAGGCCGAACAGGCCGGCGATCCCGCCTTGTTGCGGGTCCGCGCCGATGCCGATCGGGTAGATCTTGATCCCTTCCTCGGCGGCCAGGCGTGCCGCGATCATCGGTTCGATCTCACCACCAGTATTGGCGCCATCGGTCACCAGCACCAGTACGCGGCTGTCCGCCGGGCGTTGGCGCAGGCGCTTGACCGACAGGCCGATGGCATCGCCGATGGCGGTGTTCTTGCCGGCGATGCCGATCACCGCTTCGTCCAGCCAGGTGCGTACGGTGCGCCGGTCGAAGGTCAGGGGAGCCTGCAGGTAGGCCTGGCTGCCGAACAGGATCAGGCCGACGCGGTCGCCCTGACGGCCTTCGATGAAGTCGCCGAGCAGGTGTTTGACCAGGGTCAGGCGGTCGACTTCCTCGTCTTGCCAGCGCATGTCGGCGTAGGCCATGGAGCCGGACACATCCACCGCCAGCAGCAGGTCGCGGCCGCTGGCGGGAATCGGCAGCGGCTCGCCGACCCATTCCGGGCGGGCGGCGGCCGTAAGCAGGAGCAACCAGAGCAGGGCGAAAGGCGCCTGCTGGCGCCAGGCCGGCAGGTTGGCCCGCGCGCGGCGTCCGGCCAAACCCTCCAGTTCGCCGAGGAAGCTGACTTTCAGGGCCGCCTCGCCGCTGTCTGCTGCCGGCAGCAGCAGGCGCAACAGCCAGGGCAGCGGTGCGAGCAGGATGATCCAGGGCCAGGCGAACTCAAACATGCTTGCGGATCCAGATGGCGACCGCCTGGTTGAGCCCGTCGATGGCCTTGTCGTCGAGCGTGCAGTGCGGTTTATAGGCGCCTTCGACCAGAATCATCCAGCGGGTCAGGCCGGCCGCCGGGCAACGGCTGTCGAGGAACGCCAGCCAGCCGCGACTGCTCAGGGTGTGGCTGTGGCTTTGCGGATAGTGCTGGCGGCACAGGCGTTTGAGCAGGCCGTTGAGTTGCTGCAGCCAGGGGCCGGCGGGCGCGCCGCCGTAGGGTTTGGCCAGTTGTTCGAGTTCCGCCAGGGCGGCCAGCCGCAACGGATCGAGGGCGTTGTCGCTGACGCTCGCCTTGCGCCTGCGCTGCAGACGTCGCAGCAGGCGCGTCAGGCCCCAGAGCAGCAGCGGCACGAGCACGGCCAGCAGCCACCAGCCGGGCGCGGGCGGCCACCAGCCGATCGGTGCCGGGGCGATCAGGGGCTCGAGTTGCTCCAGCGGGTTCATAGCCGTTTACCGGGGCGTTGTGCGTTGAGGTGGTCGCGCAGTTGTTCGATCATCTCACGCTGGGTGCTCAGCGCCAGCAGGGGCACGCCGAGCTTCTGTGCCAGGCGTTGCCAGCGCGCCTGGCGCGCCTCGCCCAGGGCGCGGTAGGCCTGGCGCAGGCTGGCGTCATGGGTGTCGAGTTCCAGTTGCGCGCCGCGTTCGGCAAAGCGCAGCAAGCCGGCGGCCGGCAGGGCGTGGTCGAGCGGGTCGCAGATCGGCAGCAACAGCAGGTCGGCGTGGCGGGCCAGCAGGTTCAGTTGCTGTTCGCTGCTGTCGCCGAGGGTGCGTTCGTCGCAGATGATCACCGCCAGGCTGCCGGGGCGCAGCACTTCGCGGGCGCGGCGCAGGGCCAGGCCGAAACTGTCGCGGCTGGCCTGGACGTCGCCGGACAGCGCCTGGTTGGCGCGGGCCAGGCGACTGAGCAGCTGCAGCAGGCTCTGCTTGCTGCGCCGCGGTTTGATTTCATGCTGCTCCTGATCGCCGAACACCAGGCCGCCGATGCGGTCGTTATGGCCCAGTGCCGCCCAGCCGATCAGGCTGGCGGCCTGGGCGGCGAGCACCGATTTGAACATCAGCCCGGAGCCGAAGAACAGGCGCGGACTCTGTTCCACGAGGAGGTAGATCGGTCGTTCGCGCTCTTCATGGAACAGCTTGGTGTGCGGCTCCTGGGTGCGCGCGGTGACCCGCCAGTCGATGGTGCGCACGTCGTCGCCGGCCTGGTAGACCCGCACCTGGTCGAAATCCACGCCGCGTCCGCGCAGCTTGGAGTGGTGCAGGCCGATCAGCGGGCTGCGTTGCGCCGGGGTGGAGAACAGCTGCACCTCGCGCACGCGGTGGCGCATCTCGATCAGCTCGGCGAGATTGACCCGGACGCCGGGTTGGCTGGGTTGGTTGTGCATGGCGGGTCAGCGGGGCGCCCGGAGGCGATCCGGGGATGTTGTGCGCTGCTCCCCGGATTGCATCCGGGCTACGTGGGCGCAGGACATCAGGCCACCGCCACCACATCGAGAATGCGCTGGACTACGCGATCCTGGTCGATGCCGGCCGCTTCGGCCTCGAACGACAGGATGATGCGGTGGCGCAGTACGTCGAACAGCACCGCCTGGATGTCTTCCGGGCTGACGAATTCGCGCCCGGCCAGCCAGGCGTGGGCGCGCGCGCAGCGGTCCAGGGCAATCGAGCCGCGCGGGCTGGCGCCGTAGGCGATCCATTCGGCCAGTTCCGGGTCGAACTTGGCCGGCGTGCGCGAGGCCATCACCAGTTGCACCAGGTATTCCTCCACGGCATCGGCCATGTACAGGCCGAGGATTTCCTTGCGTGCGGCGAAGATCGCCTGCTGGCTGACCCGGTGCTCGGGCTTGGTTTCGCCATGCAGCGCCTCGCCGCGGGCCTGGGCGAGGATCTTGCGTTCGACGCCGGCATCCGGGAAGCCGATCTTCACGTGCATCAGGAAGCGGTCGAGCTGGGCCTCGGGCAACGGGTAGGTGCCTTCCTGCTCGATCGGGTTCTGCGTGGCCATCACCAGGAACAGCGGCGACAACTCGTAGGTGCTGCGACCGACGCTGACCTGGCGCTCGGCCATGGCTTCGAGCAGCGCCGATTGCACCTTGGCCGGCGCACGGTTGATTTCGTCGGCCAGCACCAGGTTGTGGAAGATCGGGCCTTGCTGGAACACGAAACTGCCGGTTTCCGGACGATAAATTTCAGTGCCGGTGATGTCGGCGGGCAACAGGTCGGGGGTGAACTGAATGCGATGAAATTCCGCCTCGATACCTTCGGCCAGTTCCTTGATCGCCTTGGTCTTGGCCAGCCCGGGCGCGCCTTCGACCAGCATGTGACCATCGGCGAGCAAGGCGATCAGCAGCCGTTCGATGAGCTTCTCCTGGCCGAGGATCTGGGTAGCAAGAAAGTTTCGCAGCGCGATTAGCGCTTCACGGTGTTCCATCGTTGGCTTATTCCTGGCGGGATTGGCGCGTCGGGAGGTTCATGGCAGGCCGACACTTTAATGCATAAGGGCAAGGGCCTGCCATGCGCGACCACGCATGCCGGTAGTTGGCAGCCTTGGATGCGGACGATCGATCACGGCCAGGGCGCCGCTTCAGTCGAGGCTGTCCGGGTCGCCGCAGAACATCTGGATCCGCGAGCGTAGCCAGCGCTCGGCGGGGTCGTTGTCCTGGGCGCCGCGCCAGGCCATGGACATCTCGAAGCTGTTGGTCTCGAGGGGCAAGTCTTCGGCGCGCAAGCCACCGGCGGCGGTCAAGGCGGCGGCGGTGTAGTCCGGCACCACCGAGAGCAGGTCGGTGCCGGCCAGCAAGGTGCCCAGGCCGTTGAACTGCGGTACCGCCAGCACCACTTTGCGGCTGCGGCCCATCTTCAACAGCTGGTCGTCGATAAAGCCGTTGAGGTCGCCGGCGAAGGACACCAATGCATGCGGCCTGGCGCAATAGTCGTCCAGGCTCAGGGCGCCCGGCACCGAGTCGGCACGCAGCAGTTTCGGCTTGCTGCGGCGCAGGGTCTTGCGCTTGGCGTTGGCCGGCAGCTCCTCGGTGTAGCTGACG
>RCUJ01002102.1_pt1 | contig 9965 bp, 7 predicted proteins | sample 2166321 | NCBI WGS metagenome assembly RCUJ01 (sample SAMN09932808, study PRJNA488358) | compost metagenome | feature: garden; material: soil; isolation source: compost soil in an enriched community after 118 h of incubation | place: Germany: Experimental Botanical Garden Goettingen | collected... | reverse complement strand
ATCTTGCTGTGACGCTTACGGCGCCGACGACCGCCCTCACTTCGAATGGCATCCCCCTCATCTGGTCGGGCAATGGCACTTCAACGTTGAGCGCAAGCGCCGGCGGCAATCCGATCATGACCATCAGCATCACCAGTACGGGGGCCTACATGGTTACCCTGCTCGGCCAGGTGGATCATTCACTGGCGAATGCCGAGGATGTGCTCAGCTTCTCGGTAGGCGTGACGGCAAGCGATGGCTCGACTTCCGCCAGTTCGGCCCTGCAAGTGAAGATCGAAGACGATGCTCCGCTCCTTGCGACTCCGATGCGAGCCATCCTGCTCGACAGTTCGGGAGCGACGGCCATAGGTGATCTCAACCTGTCCACAGGTGCCGACATCAACGGCGCTTCCGTGGAGTTCAGCACGACGACAGGAGTGTCCGTCGATGCCAATGGCAATATCCTGAGCACAGCCCTGAGCAAGGACGGAAGCGTGATCAGCTCGTCGAACTACATCACCTACCAGGGCAGTAAGCTGCATTACGTGGCGGGAGCCAACTCCTTGACGGCGGTCAGCGCGGACGGCACCGAAGTGTTCAAGATCACTGCCGACCCGGCCAGTGGTCAGTATCAGATCAGCAACTTCGTCAGCCTCGACTCGCCCTCTTCGACCTTCACGAACTTCAACCTCTCCGGCGGCAACTCCGGCTCCTATGACCTGGGCACCGGCAGCCGCTTCTCCCTCCAGGCCACGGCGACCGCCAATGGTGCAGCCGCCACGGTGAACACCAGCGACAACAGCTTTGGCGTCGGTTCCGGCCAATCGATCGATACTGGGGACCTGCTCTCCTTCACCTTCATCGACAAGAGCACCAATCAGGCCACGGACATGACCGCCGTCTCGCTGACCACCGACAAGCTCGGTACCGGCGAGCAACTCACTTGGACCGCCTACGACATAGCTGGCAACGCCGTCGGCAGCGGCACGGTAAATGGCGTGTCGGGGGGCACCACCTCCTTCACCATCGATGCCAGCAAGCTCAACAGCGGCGAGTACGAGTTCAGCACGATCCGCTTCGGTGCCGGCGCCAGTACCTCGTACAAGTTGGCCATCAGCGCCATCACCGGGCAAACCGAGGCCTACGACCAGAGGATCAACCTCGGCGTCAAGGCAAGCGACGGTGATCAGGACAGCACTGACACCCAGTCGCTGCAGATCACCTTCGACTCGGACAACACCATCCAGGCGGGGTCCAACGATTCCGCCCTAGGCGGGGGCATCGGTGCCAATAACCTGGTCGGAGGTGACGGTGATGACATCCTCACCGGGGGCAAGGGCAGCGATACCCTGACCGGCGGCAGCGGTGCCGACAGTTTCGTCTGGAAGTCCGGCGACGCGGGCTCGGCCGGCAGCCCGGACCTGGACGTGGTGATGGACTTCAAGGACAGCGAGGATGATCGCCTGGACCTGAGCGACCTGCTGCAAGGGGAAACCTCGAGCACCATCGACAACTTCCTCAAGCTGATCGTCGACTCCGGCACCGGCAACGCCACCCTCCTGGTGAGCAAGGACGGCCATCTGAACGATGGTGGCAGCGCCGCCAGCCATGCCGACCTGAGCATCACCCTGGAAGGGGCGGCCGCGCAGCTCAGCGGGTCCTCCATCAACTCCCTGATCGCCGGCGCCGACCCGACCATCAAGGTCGACCACAGCTGATGATCACCCTGTCCGCAATCGCTCCGGTGGTTGCGGACAGGGGCCGTCTGCCCTCATGCTCGCGGCAGTCCTGAAGGGAGGCTCCCCATGCTCTATATCCAGCGCGACGAAGAAGGAAGACTGGTTCGCGTCGAAGCGGCCGGGTTCGATGAAATGACCGGAACCCTGCCCGCCGACGACCAGGAGATCCAGGCCTGGTACGCCAACCTGGCGATGCAGAGCAGCCTGCTGCAACTCAAGCAGAGCGACCTGGACATGATCCGTGTGCTCGACGACCTGATCACGGTATTGATGACCAAGGGCGTCATCCGCATCACCGACCTGCCGCCGGCGGCGCAGTCCAAGCTGCTCAGCCGGAACCAGGCACGCGAGGCCCTGGGCGGCATCTCGCGGCTGATAGTCGAGGAAGATGACGAGGCGGGTTCGGGATTGATCTGAGCCCTGCCCGGCTGCAGTTCTTTTGTGGGGGCGAATTCATTCGCTATGCAGGCCACAGGCCTGCCGGGGAATTCCCGGGAGGCGCTGCGCGCCCCCAGCCCCCGGAGCAGATTGGCAAATCGTAGCCCGTATGAAATCCGGGAGCGGCGGCTGGCTTTCCCCCGGATTTCATCCGGGCTGCTGACTGCCCCACAGTATCCCTGCCATGGCTACTGCGTCGTTTTAACGCCAAGGGGCCGGCGCACCGACCAACTGCCCCTGTACGCCCTGGATACCCATCCCCCGCAGCACGCCCATTTCACCTTCGGTTTCCACCCGCTCGGCGATCAGCGGCAGATCGATGCTGTGGGCCGCGCGCTGCATGGCCTCGATGAACAGGCGCTTGTCCGCCTCCAGGTCGATGGCGCGGATATAGCTGCCGTCCACCTTGAGGTAGGCCAGGCCCAGGCGGGCCAGGTTGCCGATCATGCTGAAGCGGCCGCCGAAGTGCTGCAGGCTGAGGCTGAAGCCCAGTTCGCGCAGGCGCCGGGTCAGTTGCTCCAGCATCGCCTGCTCCGGCAGCTGGTCCTCCTCCAGCTCAAGCACCAGGCGCGGCCCGAACTGCGAATGCTTGCGCAGCAGCTCGAACGCCCGCTCCAGGGTTTGAGGCTCGCGCAGTAGCGCACCGGAGAGGTTGAGCGCCAGGGCCTCGCCATGGCCGGACAGCTGTTCCAGCACCAGCTCCAGCATCAGCAGGTCGAGGCGTGCCGCCCAGCCAAAGCGCTGCAGCCAGGGCAGGAAACGACCGGCCGAGATGTTCTCGCCGCGCTCGTCACGCAGGCGCGAGAGCACCTTGTAATGCAGCACCCGCTGACGGTCACGGCTGTCCACCACCGGCTGGAAGTAGAGCTGGAACTGCCGCTGGCGCAGCGCCCGGTCAAGCAGTTGGTGCCAGGCATGGCGTTCGTCGCCCACACTCGGTGCCTCGCCTTGGACCAGGGTCGCCCAGGTCTTGTCGGCCTGGCTTTCCGCCTTGGCCAGAGCCTCGTCGGCCAGGCGCAGCAGATCGGCGAGATCATCGCCCGGACTGAACGGCACCAGGCCCATATGGGCCACCGGCAGGGTATCCGCCGCGCCCGTTGCCACCAGGTTGGCCAGGGCCCCGTCCAGGCGCTGCGCCAACTGCTCGGCCTCCTCCGTCACCAGACCGGGCACCAGCAGGGCGAAATCGCCGCCGCGGCTGCGCGCCACCAGGTGGCCGGCACCCGCTCCCGCAGTGCCTTGCGTCAGTACCTCGGCCACCGCCAGCAGCAGCTGGTCGGTACGTTGCCCGCCCAGGCGCTGGTTCAGGCCGGCCAGGTCATGTACCCGCAACAGCAGCAGGAAGCCGGTGCCGGCGTGGTCCTCGGCGCTCAGCCGCGCGTGCAGCTGCATCTCGAAGTAACGGCGGTTGGCCAGGCCGGTCAGGCTGTCCTTGTAGGCTTCGTCGCGCAGGCGCTCGCTACGCTCGGCCTGCTCCTGGAACAGCGCCTTGAGTTTCTCCACCATCTGATTCATCGCCTGCACCACCCGGCGCAATTCGGGGGTGCGCGGCAGCTCCGGCAGGCTGAGGAATTCGCGACGAGCGATGGCATGGGACTGCTCGACCATGTAGTCCAGCGGCTTGAGCTGCCGACGCAGAAGGAAGGCACCCAGCGTGGCGCTGACCAAGCCGCAGGCCAACAGCCAGCCCAGGCTGCCCAGCGCGCTCTGCCAGAGCCGGGCGATGGCGAACAGCGGGTGGCTCCGCACCTCCACCCGCGCCGCCTGTTGCCAGCCACGGCTGACGATGGCGTCGCCGCCGGCCGACTGCAGGCCGATCAGATCGACGAACCACTGCGGCACCTGGGCACCCGCCGCGTCGGCGACGCCGGTGCGCTCCACCAGCACCTTGCCGCTGGCCAGGTCGATCACCCGGATGCGCTCGAAATAGCCGCTGTCGAAGATCGAGCTGACCATCAACTCGACCATCGCCGGGTCGTCGATATGCGGCGTCAGCGACAGGCCAAGGGCCGTCGCCGCGTCCTGGGCATGGGAGCGCAGCTGGTTGACGTACTGCTCCCGCGAGCTCTCCAGCCCGACCATGAAGCTGCCGCTGAAGGCGACCACCAGGAACAGACAGATGGCGATCAACAACTGTTTGAACAGAGACATCTCGACTCCTATCGGGCCGGCTCCACGGGGAAGCCCTCGGCCTTCATCTTCTTGAGCAATTCCTGCCAGCGCGACAGCCGCTTGGCGTCGCCCACTTGCTTGCCGCCATCGCTGCCGGGCAGCCACAGGCCCTCGGCGTTGAAGGCATAGACCGGCAGCAGGTCGGTGCGCTGGCTGGCCGGGCGGATGGCGCCCACCAGGTTGTCCAGCACCAATGGCATGGCATTGGGCGAGGCGTAGTAGGTCAGCACCATGTGCGCCTGGTTCAGACGCAGCGCCTTGACGTAGGTGATGCGCAACTTCTCGCTGGGCACGCCTAGCTGACGCAGGCTGAAGTACTTGGCGATGGCGAAGTCCTCGCAGTCGCCGGCGCCGATGCGCAGGGCCTGCACGGGCGTCGCCCAGTAGTCGGTCTGGTGCCAGAGTTCACGGTCGTCGCGAAAGCGCAGCTTGGCGTTGAAGAAGCGGTTCACCTCTTCCAGTTGCTTCTGCTCGTCGGCGCCTGCCAGTCGGCCCAGTGAGGCCTGCCAATCATCGATGCGCTGCTTGCCGGGGCCGAGCGGACCGTAGAGCGCTTCGGCGCGCCGGCTGATCAGGGCAAAGTCCCAGTCCGCCTGCAATGCGCCGGCCAGCAGCAACGGCACTGCCAGGGCCAGCCTCCGCCGCCCCCGACATGCACGCCAGACCTGAACGCTACCTCGGAACATCCGCCATCCGTCTCGGGCCCACCGGGGCCCATGGAACACGCCGCGAATGGTGCAAGTTGGCCCGGGAAAAAACAATGGCATTCTGCCGCCATCTGGTAGCCGGAGCTGTAGGAGCGAGCTTGCTCGCGAACGGCCGGAGCTTTCGCGAGCAGGAACCTGGCGTCCCCCTCGCTCCTACACAAAGCCGCCCAATGCAGCCGCCGGCGCTCGTTTGGAAGGCAGGCGACGCGAGGATTACCGCACGGTCAGGGCGATGGGCGCCTCGTCGAAGTCGAAGCAGGCGAGGAAGGTCTTGATGTCCAGCAGGTTGCCGTCCACCTTCACATCCCCCAGCAGCGCGCCCTTGAGCAGGCCGTTCTCGCCGCTGATGACGGTGTCGAGGTAGGTCTTGTCAAAGGTCAGCTTGAGGCTGGTGCCCGCGGGTATGCCCTTGTGCAGCTGGGCCACGCCGCGGCGCACTTCCAGGGCCCACTCTTCCTTGATATCGGGGAAGACGAAGCCCAGGGTCAGGTTGACGTCGGCGCTCTTGTCAGGATCGATACGGGTCACCCAGTTCTGCAGGAAGATGCGCGCCGGCAGGTTCTTCAGCATGTCCGAAGACAGGAAGGCGTCGCGCAGGCCCTGGGACAGCTGCAGGGCGGCTTCGCCGTCCAGTTTGCCTTCCAGCTCCATGGCGCTCATCAGGTACCAGTTGCGCCAGTTGATGTTCATGCTGGCGTAGCCGAGGCGACGGAAGCTGCGCGCCTTGATCTCGCGGGCCAGCTTGTCCTCTTGGTCGAGGCGGATCGCATAGCTGGCCAGCTCGGCAGCCCACTGGTAGTCACCCTTGAGGTAGGCGTCGCCGGCGGCCAGCAGCACCTTGTCGCGGCCGCCCATCATGGCCACCAGGCGCTTGGCCTTCTCCTCCGGCGGAGTCGGGTCGAGGTCCACCGGGTCGCCCTGGAACCAGCCCAGGTAACCCTGGTAGATCTGCCGCACGCTGTGCTTCACCGTGCCGTAGTACTCGCGCAGGTAGGGTGTGTAGCCCGCCAGGTAGGCCGGCAGCTTGACCTTTTCCACCAGCTCGTCCGGGGTCAGGCCCTTGTTCATCCAGCGCACGGTCTGGTCGTGGACGTAGGCGATGGCGTCGCGGGTCATGCGCAGCACTTCCTCCACCTTGTCCTTGCCGGACACCGGCTGGCCGTGCAGCGGCACCATGTGGTCGGCCTGGAAGGCGCGCAGCTTGTCGAGGCTGTTCACCCAGACCACCGGGTCGCGGAACTTGGTGCCGCGCAGGGTGTGGATGTTCGGCAGGGTCGGGCCCTGGGTCACCTCGGCGCTGATCAGCACCTTGTTCTGCGGCAGGAACAGCACGATCTCGTCCGGCGCCTCGCTGGGCACATGGAGGAACTGCACCGGCAGCCCGGCAATGGTGGTGTCGAGCTTGTCCTTGAAGGTGATGGTGGGCGCGATGAAAGTGGACTTGCCCACATGGGCCAGCGGGCCGAGGCCGGCGTTCATGTCCTTCTTGTCGCTGTCCGGCAGGGCGGCGCCGAAGCTGTAACCCGAGCGCATGCCGAGGATGGGGCCGACCAGGGCGCCCTGGGTCACCACGTTCTCCAGCAGGGTTTCCTGGGCGTAGATCTGCACTTCGCCCCGTTTCACCTGTTCTTCGCTGACGAAGCCCTTCACGCCGTTGATGTGGTCGGGGTGGAAGTGGGTGTAGACGATGGCCTTGATCGGCTTGTCGCTGATCTTGCGGAACTCCGCCAGGACCTTGCGCGACTGCTCAGCCGACTCGCCGGTGTCGACGATGATCAGCCCTTCCGGCGCCTCGATCATCACGCTGTTGGCGAGGTTCCAACCCACCGCCGAATACACGTTGTCGGCGATCTTGTAGACCTTCTCGCTGAAGTGCCTGGTGTGCTCGGCCAGTTCGGCATTGATGCTGGGTTCGATCGACTCTTCCGGCAGGGCGGCGTCCGCGCCCAGGGGCAGTGCGGCGGCCAGCAGCAGGCCGCTGAAACGGGTAGTGATGCGCATGGTTCGCTCGGGGATTGTTGTTATGGGCGCAGACAGGCTGGCAGGGGCCTGCTAATAATTCCAATGCATTCTCTTCCCGATAACAATGCAGACTACGCATGAACGACTTACGCCAGCTCCGCCATTTCGTCGCCCTCGCCGAGTACGGCCACTTCGCCCGTGCGGCAGAGGCGGTCAATCTCAGCCAACCGGCCCTGAGCCGCAGCATCCAGGCCCTGGAAGCCAGCCTCGGCTGCTCCCTGCTCGACCGCGGCCCACGGCAGATCAGCCTGACCGCCCATGGCCGGCTGGTGCTGGAACATGCACGGCGCCTGCTGGATGGCAACCGCGCCCTGCGCAGCGCGGTGACCCAGCTGGACAACCTCGACAGTGGCGAGCTGCGCCTGGGCGCCGGCCCCTACCCCGCCGCGCGGCTGGTGCCGCGCGCCCTGGGCCGGTTCGCCAGCAACCATCCGGGCGTGCAGGTGCAGCTCAGCATCGAGAACTGGCACAGCTTGCGCCAGCGGCTGCTGGACGATGCCATCGAGCTGTTCGTGGCCGATGTCCGTGAGCTGGAGGGCGATCCCCTGCTCGACATCATTCCCCTGCGCCGCCACGCCGGCACCCTGTTCTGCCGGCCCGGCCACCCGCTGCTGGAACGCGGACCACTGGCGATCTCCGACCTCGCGGACTACGCGCTGGCGGGTACTCAGCTACCCGCCGAAGTGGCCAGCGCCATAGGCGAACTCAGCGGCAGCGCCAAGGCTCTGGGCATCGAGTGCGACAATTTCATGGTGCTGAAGGCGCTGGTGGCCGAAAGCGACGTGATCAGCATGGCGCCCTGGGACGTGGTGGCCGACGACGTCGCCAATGGCCGCCTGGCGGTGCTCGAGCCGCTGCGCAGCTCGCGGACCTCATCCGCCTATGGCGTAGTCAGCCATGCCGCGCGCAGCCTGTCTCCGGCTGCGCGGGCGATGCGGGAACTGTTGCTGGAGGAAGACCGGGATTTCCCGGCCGTCTAGCGGCGGTTGCGCAGCGACCAGTCGCTGCGGTTGTTGTGGCGCGGGTTGTTGTGACGCGAATTGTTGTGCGGTCGAGCCTCGTAGCCGGGCTGAACCCGGTACTGCTGGCGGTAGTTGGGTTGGACGTCGTTCCTGCCCCAGGTCCGCAGGCGCGGTGTGTAGTCGTGGCGGCGCTCCTGGTAGTTGTCATAGCGCGGCTGGTAGTAGCGGCGGTCATGGCGGAACTTGCGGTCATGGCCATCGAAACGCTTGTCGTACCGATGCATGTTGGGTTGGTAGTAGTCCTTGCGGCCGTCGTGGTAACGGCGGTCGTAATAGCGACGATCGTAGTAACGGCGATCGTCGTAGCGCTTCTCGACTATGTAGTAGTTCGCCCTTGGCGGATCGTAGTCATAGCGGTGCACGCGGTAGTCGTTGTCGCCGTAATAGCGGCGACCGTAGTAATCGTTGTCGTAGTCATAAACGGCACAGCCACCGAGGGCCAGGCCAAGCACTGCAAGGAAGAATGATCGATATGACATGGCGGCCTCCTTCGACCGCTGGGACGGCGCGGACATATGTCGGCGACTGGGATTTCTCCCACTGCGTTGGACAACGGGTCCTACCTACCAACGCGTGTTGTCTGTCGGAAAATCCTTTTCCAGTTGTTGCAACGCCCCCAGAGGAGGCAGCCCCTACCACGGCAACAATTCTTGCGGGAGCAGATGAATTCGCTCCCACAGCTATCCCTGTCCTTGGCTCGCCTGGCCAGACGTTAGCCGCTAGAGTTCAATCGGCACCGCACGCACAAGGACCCGCAATGCCGCCACTCAGCCGCGACCAGGCGCAACACCGCGCTGACGACATCCAAGCCTTCTACCGCGAAGTACAGCACCTCCACGAGGAGCGGGTGCTGCTCCTCGATCAGGAGCAGGTAGACCGCCTCGGCGCGCATCATCGCCGGTTGCTGGCCGACTACCGCGATGCCTACGACATCGACCCCGACGCCCAGGCCCGCCGCCTCTCCCTCGGCATGCGCATCGCCTCCCTGCTCGGCGCCCTGGCCTTGGCCGCCAGCCTGCTGTTCTTTTTCTACCAGTTCTGGGGCCTGTTCCCCGAAGTTGCCCAGGTGGGCATCCTCGCCGCCTTCTCCGTGGGCAGCCTGCTGCTGACCCTGTTGCTGCGCCAGCGCGACCCGTCCGGCTACTTCAGCAAGCTGGCGGCGATACTGGCCTTCGCCTGCTTCGTGCTGAACGTCGTGATGCTCGGGCAGATCTTCAATATCACCCCCAGCGACAACGCCCTGCTGCCCTGGGCCGCCTATGCCCTGCTGCTGGCCTATGTCTGCGAGGTGCGTCTGCTGCTCGGCGCCGGCCTGCTCTGCATCCTGGCCCTGTTCGCGACGCGGCTGGCGAGCTGGACCGGCCTCTACTGGCTGGATTGCGCCGAACGCCCTGAACATCTGTTGCCCGCCGGGCTGCTGATCTTCCTGGTGCCGCAGTTCCTTTCCCAGGCACGCTACAGCGGCTTCGCCGTCATCTACCGGGTGATGGGCCTGCTCGGTCTCTTCGTGCCCGTGCTGGTGCTGGCCAACTGGAGCGCCGGCAGCTACCTGCCCTGGCCGAGCGACCTGGTGGAGGGCTTCTACCAACTGCTCGGCTTCGCCGGCGCGGCGCTGGCCATCTGGCTCGGCAATCGCCGCGACTGGCCGGAGGTGGTGCACACGGGCCTGCTGTTCTTCGTGGTGTTCCTCTACATCAAGCTGTTCGACTGGTGGTGGGAGGTGATGCCCAAGTACCTGTTCTTCCTGGTCCTCGGCCTCACCGCGGTGCTCATCCTGCTGGTGCTCGGCCGCCTGCGGCGCGCCCAGGCGCAGAAGGGGGGACAGGCCGCATGAGAACCCGCAACGCCTTGTTCGCCGGCCTGGCACTGATCGGCCTGGCCAATGC
>RCUJ01002100.1_pt1 | contig 9971 bp, 7 predicted proteins | sample 2166321 | NCBI WGS metagenome assembly RCUJ01 (sample SAMN09932808, study PRJNA488358) | compost metagenome | feature: garden; material: soil; isolation source: compost soil in an enriched community after 118 h of incubation | place: Germany: Experimental Botanical Garden Goettingen | collected... | reverse complement strand
TCCACCGCACTCTCCACCGTGGGATGAAAGTGCGCGTCACTGAAAACCTCCGCCAGTTCAAAGCGCTTGAGTTTGTCGCGGACCGGGTCCTTCATCTCGGCAAAATGCAATTCAGCGCCCTGCTGAGCCAGATGCTGGCTGAGTTCGCGCAGCATGTCGGCCGACGTCACATCAACGCTGGTGACGGGTTCGGCCGCGACCACCACGCGCCGTACCGGCGTGGGCGATGCCTCGACGGCTTGCATCAGCCGTTGCTGGAACAGTTCGGCGTTGGCGAAGAACAGGGGCGCGTCCCAGCGGAACAGCACCAGGCCGTCGATCAGTGCGGCATGCGGGTAGCGCTTCAGGTCGTGGTAGCCGCGCAGGTTCGGTACACGGCCCAGCACGGCGAAGTGCGGGCGCCAGCCGTCCCACAGGAATTCGATGACGGCGATGACCACGGCCAGGCCGATGCCGGGTATGGCCCCAAACGCGGCCACGGCGGCAAAGCACAGCATGGATAGCCAGAACTCCCATTGCTGGATGCGGTAGATGCGCCGCAGGTCCTTGAATTCAAACAAGCCGATGGCGGCGGCGATGACGACGGCGGCCAGCGCGCTGCTGGGCAAGTAGCGCAGCAGGTTGGGCGCCAGCAACAACAGGACGGCCACGGCAATCGCCCCGACGACGCCGGTAAGCTGCGTGCGCGCGCCGGCCGCCTCGGCCACGGGCGTGCGCGATGCGCTGCTGCTGATGGGAAACCCCTGGAAGAATCCCGCCGCCAGGTTGGCCATGCCCAGCCCCACCATTTCCTGGTTCGGATCCACGCGCGTGTGCGTGCGCGCGGCGTAGGTGCGCGACAGCACGCTGGTATCCGCAAACGCGATCAACGCCACGGCGCAGCCGCCCAGCACGATCGTGGCCCAGTCCGCATTGCTCAGCCGCGGCAAGGTGAACGTCGGCAGCCCCTGCGGGATTTCGCCCAGCACGTTGACGCCATGGGCGTCCAGCCGAAAGAAGCTGACGGCCAAGGTCGCCAGAATCACGGCAATCAGAATGCCGGGTACACGGTCAAAGCGCTTTAACAGCAGGATCATCGCCAAGGTTGCCGCGCCCACGGCGAAGGCGTACCAGTTGGTGTTGCCATCTATCACCGCCTGCGCCAGCAACCACAGTTCCTGCAACGGGCCGCGGCCGTCGATCGGGATGGCGAATATCTTGGGCAACTGGCTCACCAGCACCGTGAACGCAATGCCGTTCATGTAGCCATAGCGGATGGGCTTGGACAGCAGCTCGGTAATGAAGCCAAGCCGCAGCAGGCCCAGCACAATGCAGAACAAGCCGGCAACGATAGCCATCAAGCTGGCCACGGCGACGGCGCGCATGGGGTCGCCGCCGGACACGCTGAGCACCACCGCTAGAATCGGCGCGGCAAGCGCCGAGTCCGGCCCCAGCACCAGGATTCGGCTGGGGCCGAATATCGCATAGGCCAACAGCGGCACGATGGTGGCGTACAGGCCGTAGACGCCCGGCACTCCCGACGCCTCGGCGTACGCAATACCCACGGGAACCAGCATCGCCGTCAGCGCCAGGCCGGCAGCCAGGTCCCTGGGTAGCCAAGCCGCTTCATACGACCTCAGTACCGCCAGCCCCGGCAGCCAGCGCAGCCAGCGCCGGGGCGGGTTGTCGACATCGGCGGGCGGGGGCAAAGGGGAAGCCATGAAACACCTGGTTGGTCGCAGGCTGGGCGACGGGTAGTTGAAAAGACAACAAGGGGTTTGACGTCAGTACATCAGCCAGACGATCACCGTTCCCCATGTGGTGATCAGGATATGCCCGAACGCCACGGTGCCGGAATAGCCGATGACGGCAATGGGGCTGTCGGATTTTTCCTGCACCGCGGCAAGACCGGCCGTCATGGTCTGCACCCCGGCCAGGGCGCCCAGCAATAGCAGCGGTTCAAGACGCAGCACATAGCGCCCCACCAGCAAACCAACGAATAGCGGAACCATCGTCACGACAATACCCGCCAGGAATATCGTCAGCCCGACTTCTTGCAGGGCTGCCACAAAAAGCGGGCCCGCCTTCAGCCCGATCATGGCGACGAACCCCGCCAGCCCGATCGACTTCATGAACTCAAGCGCGCCATGCGATATGCGGCCGAACAACGGCTTGGCTGAATTCCGCCAGCCCACCAACAGACCCAGGATCAATGTGCTCACACTGCTGCCCAGGGCGATATGCATGCCGCCAATGGGAAGCACCAGCGATATCCCGACCACCGCGCCGATGAAGATGCCAAAGCCCAGCGCGACAAAATCCGTGGAGTCCGATGCGCGCACCACGCTGCCGACACGGGCGGCCACCCGCTCAACGGCAGGCTCAAGGCCCACGATGTTCAGCACGTCGCCACGCAGAAGCACCGTGCCCGGGCCTATCGGTATTTCTTGCCCCGCGCGCCGGATATGGCGCAGGAACACGCCGCGCACTTCCTCGGCTTGTTCGGCGATTTGAGCCACCGTCTTTCCGACGAAATCTGCGTTGGACAGCACCACGTCGAACATCGCGCTGGGAATGTCGAGCAGCTCTCGGTCGGCTTCCGCGACCGCGTTGCCGTCCAGAAGTTTGAGTATCACCTCGCTTTTGCCTAAAACAGCGACCACATCCCCAGCCAGCAGGACGGTCGCGGGTGTGGCAAAAAAGATGTCGCCGTCGCGTCGGACGCGCTCTACGAAGATGCGTTCGGGGGCATACCGGGATTCGACCCAGGCCACGGTTTGGCCCACGGCGGGGTGATCGGCCTGGATGCGATACGCCCGCAATTCGAATCTGCGCCAGGCAGAGGTCACGCCCGCCTTCTGCCGCTGAATGCCGTACATCTTTTCAAGCCTCACGCCTTCGGCTTTCAGGTCCACGCCCAACAGTTTTGGCCCCAGGCTGGAACAGAACCAGATGACGCCGAACGTGCCGAAGATGTAGCACAGCGCATCCGCCACGGCGATCTGGCCGATAAGGCGGTCTTGCTCTTCGACGCTGATGGGCAGATGCCGGATAGCTTCGCTGCCCGTCCCGATCACGGGAGACTCGGTCAGCCCGCCTGATATCAGGCCCACGGCATACCCGAGTTCCAGCTTGAGCAGGGCCGCCAAGCCCCAGGCGGTAAGCAAGCCCGCCACCGGGACGACAACACCCAGCACCGCCCACCGCCACCCGCCATCCTTCATCCCGCGAAAGAAGCTTGGCCCCACGGAATAACCGATGCCGAACATGAACAGCAGGAACAGCACCTGCTTGGCGGTGTCGGATACCGGTACGCGGACGAAGTAGCCAATCAACAGGCCCGCCAGCAAGGACCCGGTTACCGGCCCGAAGCCCACACCGCGAAACTTGAATCCACCCACCCAATAGCCCAGCCCGATTGCCAGGAAAACCGCCAGCTCGGGGTAGCGCTGCAGCATGTTGCTAAAGTAGTCCATGGCGTTCGCCCCTAAAAAGACGACGTTCTACCTTCTGGAATGTCCCGTGACTGATTCCCCTGGCCCTCTACTTGGAGGAATCGTCCGAAACGAAGCGGCCTCCCAACGCAAGATGCAGGTTCACGCGCTGAACCAGGCGTTGCGCGCGGATGTGCATCAGGTCGCTCTGCACCCGCAACAGATCGCGCTTGCGCTGCAACACATCAAAATCATCGAATTGGCCGATCTGCCGTTGCACCCGCGCCAGCTCCAGCGCGCGACGGCTTTCGGAAAACTGGCGCTGTATCGACCGCTCGCGCTGCGCCAACTGTTGCTCGCCCGTCAGGCCGTTTTCCACTTCCGCCATCGCCGTCAGGATCGCGCGGGCGTATAGCGCCAAGGCTTCGCGTTGCTGCTCCGTACGCAGCTCCAGCGTGACCTGGCTGCGTCCCGCGTCGAACAGGGGCCAGGACAGCGACGCGCCCACCGGGAACACCCAGCTTTGCATGCTGGTGGCCAGGCCGGAATAGTCTTTCGTGAAGCGTCCGGCTCCGGCAAATATCGAAATGTTGGGCAAGCGCGCGGCCTTTGCTTCCTCGGCGCCAAAGTACGCCGCCACCAGCCGCTCGCGCGCGGCGACCAAGTCAGGCCTGCGGTCCAGCAAGTCCAAAGGCAGGCCGGGTGGCAGCAGTGGCGGCGCATCGGGAATGGTCTCGTTGGCTTCCACGACGCCGGCGGGGTAGCGTCCCAGTATCAGCTCCAATGCCCGCAAGGCCTGGGCGCGCGCCTGTTCGCGCTGGGCCACGACGTCAGCCGCTGCCGCCACCTGCTCCGACCAATACGCCACGTCCATTTCGCTGACTTTGCCGATGCGGCGGCGGTACTGCACCAGCTTGAGTTGCTCGTCGGTGGCGCCTTCAATTTCCTGCGCCAGCGACAGTTGGCCGCTTGCCTCCAGGGCCGCAAGCCAGCTTCGGGCGGTCAAGGCGCCGATGGACTGGCGGGCATAGGCGTAGTCCGCTTCGGCGGAACGATATCCGGCTTCGCCAGACAGCTTCTGGGCCCGCGCCCTGCCCCACAAGTCGATTTCCCAGTTCAACAGAATGGCGTAGCCATTGGCCGAAAACGCGCTGCCCGGCGTCGGATCCGATGCGGTCCGCGCACCGACGCCGACGGTGGGCAGCAGGTCCGCGCCGGCCAACCTGGCCTGGTGCGCCGCCTGTTGCATCCGGCTGGCCGCCACGCGCAGATCGATGTTGTTGGCCAGCGCTTCATTGATCAACAAGGTCAGCGTGCCGCCGTCCGCAAAGCCGGCCCATTGCGGCGAGAACGCGGCGGCCGCCGTGCTGGCAGTCCATTGCTCGGGCACGTGCGTGCCGGACATGGCTTGCTCGTACAAGGCGGTGTCTTCTGGGCGGTCCAGGTTGGCGCAGCCCGCCATGAAGGCCAGGGTGCAGCACACCGTTGCAATGCGTGGGGCGATCGGGCGGCGCGCTGGCATGGAGGCCCCCGTCAATGAAGCTTAAGGACCAGGTAATCCAGCTTCGCGGAGACGCGAACAACAACCTTGCGCACCATATGCAGCATCCCCAGACTGTCTGTGTAGATGGCGGCCCGGCCGCGCGCGCCCATTGCCAGCGCCATGTCCTGCGGCGTTTCAAGGTCGATGCGCACGGCAAACTGCATGGGCGCGGCGGCGTGGGCGCCTTCGGAAGTCGTGCCGGGCAGCGCGCCGGATGCCAGGAACTGGCCCTGGGAAGTGGCCCAGACAATCGAATCCACCTTGCCCTTGAAGATGTGGCCGGGGACAGTGCGTAGCGACACCTCCACCTCGTTGCCGGGCTTTACCTTCGTGAGTTGGTTCTGATCGAAGAAGGCGAGCACCTGCTGCGTGGTCTCGACGAACGACATGATGGGGCGTAGCGGTATCGCGGCGGCATAGGAACCCACGCGCGCCTGCAAGTTGATGGCGTACCCATCGGCTGGCGCGTAGAGCGTGGTCTGCGCCAGTTCCCATTTCGCGGTATCGAGCTCGGCCTTCACCTGCGCCACCGCAACCTGGTCGCCATCCACAATGGCGGATACGCTCAGCCGGACCTTTTGTTCCGCTTCGCGCGCCGCTTCCCAATTGGCAATCCGTACCTTCAATTCACTTTGAAAGCTCTGCACATCGTATTGGCTACCCGCCCCTCGCGCCGCCAGGGCGGTGCTTTGGCGCAAGCGCATACGGGTCAATTCCACTTGCGCCAGGGCGGCTGCGGTCATTGATTGCGCCGCCGCCAGGTCGCGGTCCAGGGACTGCTGGGACGCTTGCGCATCGATAAGCTTGGCTTCAAGCTGCCTGACTTTCAGTTGATAAGGCTCGGCGTCCAGGCGCAGCAGTACGTCGCCTTTTTTGATCAGCCGATTGCCTTCCACGGGAATTTCCACCACGCGCCCCGTTACCCTGGGCACGATTTCGACCACATAGTTAACCACCCGCACCTCGCTCGACGAGGGCGTGACGACATTGATCGTCAGCACAAGCGCCACCAAGCCGGCCACACCCACGGCGACCACGCCAACCTGCGATTGGATGTTCCACGGGAGCAGCTTCAGCTTGATGAAGACAAGCCAAACCAACAGCCCATATACGACGGCAATGAGCTCAAGCATTGCAACCCCTCGTCAACTAGCGGTTTCGGGACCGGGTCGTGCTTCCTGCCGTGCTTCCTGTTGTGGACTGTTGCCGCTTCCTGGTTTGTTCGCGGTCGCCGTGTTGTCTTCCGTGGCGCTTATCTCCTGGTAATAGTGATCGTGCTTGTCTCGGCCGTACGCCAGCCGGTACCCCACCGGCTTCGTATACGCCCATAGCCAGGCAAAGGGCCACAGCATTCCGCCAAACACCAGCGACATCAGGCAAAGCGCCTTGATGGCATCCGCTTGGGGATGATGCCGCTTCTCGGCAATGACTTCCGGCAAGACGTGGAGCTTCCAAAATAACCAGATGGCCAGTATCGGGACCATCACCAGCACAACCCAGACGAGCACATCGGCGATGGCGTCCTCCAGGTGTCCGGAAACGGCGTGGGCCGTCATGGGCAAGAGCGCGGTCGCGATGGTTACGGCTACGACGAGTCTTGACCGCGATTTGGCAAGAAACATATAGCGCCCCTTTTTTTCAACTAACGAAAGCCGCGCGAACTTGAATTGCATTGTTGCTACTGACTGCTCGCAAAGTCCATGCTAATTTCGGCAAAATACCGCTAGTTCCGGTGCGCGGAGGAAGATATGAATCTTCATCATTTCGAGTCGTTTGATTCCTATGCGCAAGCAATCCTGGGTGCGCACGCCCGGGTATTTCTGCTGGGGCCACGCGGTAACGGATGGAGAATCGGCCATCTTGATGTGAGTGGAATCGAAGTTCAACGTGGCGTCGCGGTGGCGCCAAACTTATGCGAGGCAACGGGCCGAGCCACTCATCTGACACTGCTGTTGTCGCAACCGCCTTCAAGTGCAACGTGGTTGAACGGCGCGCCTTTTTCAGAGGATTCCATCGGAATACTGGCGCCGTCCAGGGGCTACGCCTTTCGGGCGGCGGGCCCCAACGAGTGGATCACGATTGCCTTGCCGCTCGGTTCGGACTTGTTCGTGGGCAGTGGTTTGACGGCACAGACGCTGCGGCGCTGGACCGACGCAGAAAGCATGGTGCATACAGACTACTTGCAGGTGGCGGCTTTGCGTGACGCCGCCATTACGTCCATGGCGCCGTCATGCCCGCCGGAAATTGGCCGCCGCCTGATCGAGCAGCGTTTGCTCGACCTGATTGCTTCCCGCACCCCGGTCGAACGGTGCCGGGGACGCCCTTCGATATCGATGTCCAAGCTCTGCGAATCCGCCTTGACGGTTTTTCGCGAGCAAAACGCCACCGCGCATGTCAACGACCTGTGCAAAGCCTTGAAAATCAGCGAGCGCAGCTTGCGTGACTTTTTCCTGGCGTGTTTCGGCATGGGCCCGGGGCACTATCTGTGTCTGCGCAAGCTGCATGACGTTTATTTGGACCTTGCTAAAAACGGCAACCCGCGAATGACCGTGGCGGATTGTTTTCTTCAGCATGGATATGCGTATTCAACGTATGCGGCGGCGCATTACCGAAAATTATTCCTGGAAACGCCGTCCCAGACACGGCACCGGCTGCATCAGCAATAACGCCGGGCACGCCGGATTTCGTTCCTTACAGCTTTTCGCCGGAATCATCATGGACGTAAGGCTTTAACTGCGTTCACAATCAACGCCGGACGCCTGACCTGGTCACATTGTTCCTTCCCATCGAACTCGCACAACGGGTTGAGGAGTGAAATCATGGCTAAGAAGAATACGGCTGAAAAAAACACCGCTAAAAAGCAGGATGCGGAGGAAAACGGCGCGCCAGAGCAGCCCGCGTTATCGGGTAAACGATACGAAGAAGAATTGGCGCGGCTGCACATCGAACTCGTCAAGCTTCAGCAATGGGTCGTTCACACGGGCGCCAAGGTGTGCATTATTTTTGAAGGACGCGATGGCGCCGGTAAAGGTGGCACGATCAAGGCCATCACAGCGCGCGTCAGCCCGCGCGTCTTCCGTGTCATCGCGCTGCCCGCACCCACGGATCGCGAGAAGACCCAGATGTATATGCAGCGGTACCTTCCCCTATTGCCCGCCGCCGGCGAGATCGTGATTTTTGACCGTAGCTGGTACAACCGCGCCGGCGTGGAACGGGTGCTGGGGTTTTGCACCAAGGAAGAGGCCAAGGGTTTCTTGAAGGCGGTGCCGCTGGTGGAGCGCGCCCTCACGGAATCTGGAATCATTCTGCTCAAGTACTGGCTGGAAGTCAGCGAAGAAGAACAAACGCGCCGCCTTCAAGCGCGCATTCACGACGAGCGCAAGATCTGGAAGCTATCCAAACTGGATCTGGATTCGTACAGCCATTGGTATGACTATTCCCGTGCGCGCGACGACATGTTCGCGGCCACGGATACGGGCTTGGCGCCGTGGTTCATTGCGGATTCCAATAACAAAAAGCGGGTGCGCTTGAACATCATCAGCCACATCCTGCAGAGCATTCCGTATAAGGCGCTGCCCAGGCCAAAAATCACGCTACCGAAGCGTCAAAAACCGCAAGGCTACCGCGAGCCCACCCACACGATCAGGCAAGTTCCGCAGAAGTTCTAGTCAGTGCGGTGCGGCGATATGGCCGAGATAGGCGGGGTTCGTCCAACGGCGCCAGGATGGGAAAACAGAATATTCCTCGGCGCCGGAGCTTAAGCATTGAGGACGCCGACGCAGACCATGCGTCGCGAGGGATGTTGAGGTGCGTGCGCTGGTCCAGGTTTGACCCGCTGACGGTGTAGGTAACCAACAGCCCGTGGCAGCCCGGATTCGCCTTCCCATTCAGGCTGTTTACAAGCTTCACGTACTCACTGGGCGGGATTGTCTTCATTGTGGTCATGGCATCTGGCTCCCAGGCACCGCGTGCCTATCCCTGACTGCTTATCTGCATTTTATTGAGCCTGGCCGAATCGTTGCGCGACCAATCCGGTCTGGTGAAGCAAATAGTTGACGCGGATCAACATCGATGCTGAGTCAATGAGAAATGCCATGACGACGTGATCCATAGTGTGCTCAACACGGCCGTCCTCGACGTGCCACTCACTTCGCATGCTTCTTCGTCACCGAGTACGGGTATCCACAAAGGAGAAGGACATGACCTGGTTTGTTGCAACCTTGAAAGCCTATCCAGAGATCGCCATTTTCCTGGCGCTGGGGATCGGCTACTGGATCGGGGGCAAGAGCTTCAAGGGATTCAGCCTTGGCGCCGTCACCGCGACCCTGCTGGTGGCGATTGGTATCGGCATTCTTGGCGTGAAGATTTCACCCAATGTGAAGTCGGTCTTTTTCCTGATGTTCCTGTTCGCCGTGGGCTACGGCGTCGGTCCCCAGTTCGTGCGGGGCATTGCCAAGGACGGCTTGCCTCAAGCGATCTTTGCCGTGTTGATGGCGCTGCTGTCTCTAGGGGCGGCCGCGGTGGCGGCGATCCTTGCGGGCTATGACATGGGCTCGGCCGCGGGGCTCTTCGCCGGCTCGCAGACCATCTCTGCGTCGATGGGTTTGGCGACAGACGCAATCAACCGCCTGGGAAAAACCCCCGAGGAAACACAAGCCTTGTTGGACGCCATGCCCATCGCGTATGCCGTGACGTACATTTTCGGCACGGTGGGATCGGCGATCATACTGGCGCAGATTGGCCCGAAGCTGCTGGGCATCGACCTGGTGGCGGCCTGCAAAGCCTATGAACAGAAGCTTGGCGCAGGCGGCGGCGCGGCTGACGCCACCCAGTGGTACGAATTCGAGGTGCGGGCCTATTCGGTGGCGCCGGAAAGCCCCTTCATCGGCAAGACGATTGGCGACATCGAGGCTGGGACGCAGACGGGATATCGCGCATTCGTGGAACGGATACGCCGGGGTGGCGCCGTCATCGAGGTGGATCTGACCACGGTGATTGAAACAGGCGACATCGTC
>RCUJ01002094.1_pt1 | contig 9987 bp, 11 predicted proteins | sample 2166321 | NCBI WGS metagenome assembly RCUJ01 (sample SAMN09932808, study PRJNA488358) | compost metagenome | feature: garden; material: soil; isolation source: compost soil in an enriched community after 118 h of incubation | place: Germany: Experimental Botanical Garden Goettingen | collected... | reverse complement strand
TTTACGGCGAGTCGATGTTCCTGCGCACGGGCTCCATGATCTCGCGCAGGGACATGCGCTTGAACGCCTCGACCAGCGCTCGCCCCTCATCGGGTGCACAAGTGACCGCCAACCGCATGGTCGCCTCCCCCAGGTGCCAGATCAAAAACGCGGACTCCTCGACCTGCTGTTCGTCGCAGTCGGGATAGACGCGAAGCATGGCCTGGGACAGCAGCGCTCCGGCAACCCGGCTCTCCCCCAGCTCAAGCTGCAACAACTGCTTGTCGGCCTGCATGCCGGACCAGATGTCACGCATCACCGGTGTCGCCATCACGATCTCGTAATACTGATCGAGCAACTGCGAATAGGCGGCGCGCAAACCCCGGGCATCCTCGACAGCCTCCATTGCCTCGGCAATGCAACGACGGCTTTCAGCGTTATAGCGCTCAGCCAGCGTACGGATCACGGAACTCTTGTCAGGGAAATACTGATAAAGGGAACCGATCGAGATCTCGGAGCGCTCGGCGATTTCACTCATCTTGAGTTGATCGCTGCCCTTGTCCGCGATCAATTGAGTGGCCATCGCCAGAATCCGCTCCTGACGCTCGCGGCTGCGCTGTTGCGTGGGATTACGTCGAACCGCTTGCGCAGCAGGCTGTTCGAGGGTTTCAGAGGGCTTTTTGCGCACGAGCGAATTCCCGATCAATAACGTGACATGTACTCACCTTAGCATCGCCACTCCCTACGCCCAATAACAGATGCCACACGTCGGGGAATTCGCTTTGGCGGCTTGACGGCAAAACATGAGGATCTATCATCTTTTAAACATGAGCATCACTCACATTAACCGATGGAGATGAACGCAATGAAAACGGCTCAACCAATCACGCTGGTCCTCGGCGCCACCGGCAAAACCGGACGGCGCATCACACAACGACTCGAAGCGGCCGGCCTGCCCGTTCGCCGGGGTTCGCGCGACGCCAATCCACCCTTCGACTGGGAAGATCGATCAACTTGGGACGCCGTGATCGATGGCGTTCAATCGGTCTACGTTTCCTTTCAACCTGATCTCGCCGTTCCAGGCGCCCTTGAAAGCATCCAGGCTTTCACCGACCTGGCGGTGAAAAGCGGAGTCCGCAAACTGGTCTTGTTATCCGGGCGCGGCGAAGTTGAAGCGGAACAGGCCGAACGTGTCGTACAGGACAGCGGGATTGACTGGACGATTCTGCGGGCCAGCTGGTTTTGCCAGAACTTCAGCGAGGCACACTTTCTTGAACCCATTGTGCAAGGTGAACTCGCACTCCCCGTCGGCCAGGTCGCCGAGCCCTTTGTCGATGCAGAAGACATCGCCGAGTGTGCCGTCGCGGCACTGACCCAACCCGGACACACTGACCAGCTCTATGAATTGACCGGCCCTCGGGCGTTGACCTTTGCTCAAGCCGTGACCGAAATTGCCCGCGCCACCGGTCGCAACATCGAATTCGTGGCCGTACCGCCGCACGCCTATCGACAGGCAATGGAACAGGAACAACTTCCCCCCGAGTTGATCGATCTGGTGTTGTATCTGTTCACGACTGTGCTCGACGGTCGCAACACACCCGTGGCCGATGGCGTGCAGCGGGCACTGGGTCGGCCGGCCCGCGACTTTAGCGACTACGTACAGCGCACTGCCGCTACGGGCATCTGGGGGAATGGCAGTCCGACGTAAAGCAGTGGCGAGAACCTGCTTCGTCGACTAGGGTTTTTGGCGTATCGAACAGCGGCGCCTTTATTGGCAGGAGCCTGATCAAGGAGGTACCCATGTCACCCAATCGTAGTGCTGAACAAACCTACCGCCAGTGGTCCAGCCCGATCCTGTTGGAACTCAAGGAGCGAGAACATCAAATGAACCCGTCAGACCGCCAGGCCCTGGAAAACGTACTGCTGGAAAGAAGGCTGATCGATACCGGCAACCCGGCCGGCAGCGATCGCCGCAAGGCAGACCCAGCGTCCTGAAACATCAGGCAACCACGATCAAGATAGAAATAATGGAGCAGAAACAAACAAGGGCTTGCATCAGTTTTCGCTTGCAGGCCCTTGATTTTATGTGGTGCCCGACACTGGAATCGAATCGACACACCCTTGCGGTCAGGAAAAACCACCTGTTTCAAGTGCCAACGTTCGCTCTGTGTCCGACGTTGTTCCAGCTCTCATTAATCTATTTTTGATAATTATTAATTTCCCTACTCCGCTCCTTTGGCTTTGAATGCGCATCGAGGAGGGTCGGCCAAGGTAGGACTTACAGGTGACGCCTTTGACGGATGCTTCGAATGCAGCCAAGCCTGCATTTGAAGAGGCTGACCCTCCTCACCATGTGTACTATTTTGCCCCGCATCTTCCCCCAGGAGGTGCGGGGATTTTTTACAGCAATAAGTACAAGTCAGAAGCAAAGCTGTTAAGCGCTGGCAAGTAGCATGTGCTTCAAGCAGGTTAGATACATACCCCCTACTACCCGACCATCAAACTCACTGGCGCTTTGACTTCCTTTACGACAAAGGAGGTGCAAACGTCTTTGACACCTGGAAAACCATTTATATTGTTTCTGGCAAACTCACTGAATTCAGCCAAATCAGTTGCCAAGACCGTTAACTGGTAATCATAAACACCTGAAATGCAGTGGCAGGCTATAACCTGCTCAAAAGAAGTTATCGACTCCTCGAACGCCTTCATATGGGTAGTATCCTTTTGACCCAGGGATACCTGTACAAAGGCAGTAATAGCGTATCCAAGCATTTCAGTATTAATGCTGGCATGGTAGCCTCGCACCAGACCTATTTCTTCGAGCCTTTTGACCCGTCTCCAGCATGGCGATGCGCTCAGTGATACCAGCTCAGCAAGTTCCGCACTCGACAGCCTTGCATCCCGCTGGAGCGCCGCCAATATGCGGCGATCCGTAGCGTCTATCTTAACCTTTGGTATGATCATTTCAAAAACCCCAAAAATACAGAATATACATTCCATATCCCCTCAATAGAGTAAGGGATCTTAGCATAAGTTTTTTTCAAGAAGGCCGTAGTATCTTCCCACCGGTTCGCATACTGCACTGGGCTGGGCTGGGAGCCCGCGCCTTGAAACAACCTCGCAAGGGACTAGTTCTCGCTTAAGCAATAATATCAGTTTAAGCCCGAAGCGCGGCAAAGGCTAAATTTGCTAAAAGTCCGAAGTCCTGACGTATAATTAATTTCATGCAGTGGCACCCCAAGCCCCCGGGCTAACTTACGAACTGATGGTGAAGCGAACGGCAAAATTTCATTGAAAACTACTTTCTCAATGTTTGCCTGACAGCGTTAATTGGAATAATGGGCGAAAGCCATTTCGATGCCACCGTCACAAACTCACATCAACATTCCCAAGGGGCTGTTTCGTCAAATCCAATGTCGTATTTTTCAATTGCACGAGAGCAGATTTCAGCACTAAGTTTCCCTTCGTGCACCAAGGCCCACAGGGCGCTGAGGACTATCTGATGACGGTCGACTTCAAAAAATTTGCGTAAAGCTGCCCGAGTATCGCTGCGACCAAAACCATCGGTACCCAGAACGACATAGTGATCCTCAACATAGGAACCAATAAGTTGCGCAAGCGCGCGCACGTAATCGGTCGCAGCAATGATTGGAGTCCCCTTCGGCAAACACTCAGCCACATGGCTAGTCTTCTGATCGCCTTCAGGATGATGCCGGTTCCAACGTTCTACTCCTCTGGCGTCCCTGGCGAGCTCTGTAAAACTCGTGACACTCCATACCTCGGAATCGACCTGCCAATCTGCGCTCAGGAGTTCTGCTGCAGCCATCACTTCTCGCAAGATGGTTCCTGATCCGAGCAGCCGAACTTTGTTCGATTCCGTTCCACACTTTTGTTCTGAGAAGAGGTACATGCCTTTGATGATGTCTTTCTCAACATCAGTCGGCAGGCTAGGCTGAGCGTAGTTCTCGTTCATAAGGGTGATGTAGTAGAACTCATCAACCTGTTCCTCCAGCATTTGACGCATGCCATGGTCTAGAATTACGGCAAATTCACCAGCGAATGCAGGGTCATAAGCTCTGCAATTTGGCACCAGAGCAGCCATCAAATGGCTACTGCCATCTTGATGCTGCAGACCTTCCCCGCCCAAGGTTGTACGGCCTGCCGTGGCTCCGAGCAGAAAGCCTCTAGCCCTCTGATCAGCTGCCGCCCAAATGAGATCGCCGACTCGCTGAAAACCGAACATTGAGTAATAGATGTAGAACGGCAGCATGGGCAGGCCATGGGTGGCATAGCTGGTTGCCGCTGCCACCCAGGAGCTGATGGCACTCGCTTCGCTGATACCCTCTTCGAGTATTTGACCATCCAGCGCCTCCCGATAGCTCAGAATCGAGCCAATGTCCTCTGGCTCATAATGCTGACCGACGCTGGAATAGATACCGATTTGCTTGAACAGATTCGCCATCCCGAACGTCCGGGCTTCATCTGCCACAATGGGAACCACACGCCGTCCCAAAACAGGATCTTTCAGCAAGCTGCTGAGCATCCTGACAAAAGCCATAGTCGTGGACATTTCCTTGCCTTGCGCTTTAGTGGCAAAGCTTGCATACACATCCAATCCGGGTACCGCGACCACCGGAACATTCGTTTGCCGGCTTGGCGTAAAGCCCCCAAGGCTTTGCCGACGCTCAAGGAGATAGCGAATTTCACGACTATCATCGGCAGGTTTGTAGAACGAGAGAGTCTCAACCTGCTCATCAGTCAAAGGAAGATTGAATCGATTTCTAAAGCCGATAAGCGTTTCGCGATCAAGCTTCTTTTGCTGATGAGTCGTCATTTTCCCTTGGCCGGCTTCGCCCATCCCATAACCTTTTTTGGTCTGGGCAAGAACCACAGTAGGCTGGCCCTTATGAACAGAAGCAGCGTGGTAGGCGGCATAGATCTTCACCATATCGTGGCCGCCACGTTTCAGCCGATCGATTTGTTCGTCTGTGAAACCTTGGGCAAGCTTTGCCAATGCTTCGTTTTGACCAAAGAAATGATCCCTGCTGTAACGTCCGTCTTTCGCCGCAAAAGTCTGGAACTGCCCATCAACGGTTTCCGAAAGGGCCCGCACCAGGCTTCCGTCAGTGTCACGGGCGAAAAGCCCATCCCAATCAGACCCCCAAACCAGTTTTATGACGTTCCAGCCAGCCCCGACAAACAATGCTTCCAGCTCGTCGATGATTCGTCCATTGCCTCGCACCGGCCCATCTAACCGCTGAAGATTGCAATTGACTACCCAGATCAGGTTATCCAGCCCCTCCCTTGCAGCCAAAGTAAGAGCTGACATACTTTCCGGCTCATCCATCTCACCGTCACCGAAAACGCCCCACACTTTTCGCTCAGATGTGTTTAACAAGCCACGGTTGTGAAGATACCGCATGAATCGGGCCTGGAAGATCGAACTAATTGGGCCGATGCCCATCGATCCCGTCGGAAATTGCCAGAAGTCCGGCATTAACCAAGGGTGTGGATAGCTGGATAAGCCCTGTACCCCGTGGCCAGAAGCGGTGATCTCCTGCCGGTAATGCTGAAGGTTCTCTTCTCCCAGCCGCCCCTCAAGAAAAGCTCGCGCGTAAACGCCTGGTGCCGAATGAGGCTGATAGAAGACCAGGTCGCCACCAAAAGCGTCGCTCCTCGCTCTGAAGAAATGGTTAAAACCAACCTCGAACAAATCAGCCGCACTCGCGTAGCTGGCGATATGACCACCCAAGTCCCCATATGCCTGGTTAGCACGTACGACCATGGCTAGAGCATTCCAGCGAATTATCGATGACAGGCGTTCCTCGATTGCCAAATCGCCTGGGAATGCAGGCTGCTTTGTCACGGGGATGGTGTTGATGTAGGGCGTACCCAGCGTAGGTTTCCAGCCAATGCCGGGATCACGGACGAGACTGACCAGCTCATCGATGATTTCGCGAGCCCTCTCAGGGCCACTATTTTCAATCAAGGAAAGTAGCGCATCACGCCACTCTGCAGACTCCTGCGTGTCGCTTTCGCTGGCGGAAAACTCCAAACTTTCAGGAGTACCGTGCTGGGAACTATTCATGGTTATCTCACCTCACATCAAGAAGTCTAGCCACCATTAGGAATAGTTGACTGTGGCTCCAGCAATAGCCGCGACATCCTGGTCACCCGACCATCAAACATGGGTCAACCAATGAGCGTACTTTTCATTAGTTCCATGTACTGCGCAGAAGTAGACCTCTTGAAGCTGCTGTGTGATCGGGCCTCGCGAGCCCGCGCCAATTGTCCGACCATCGAGCTCACGAATAGGTGTCACTTCAGCAGCGGTACCTGTAAAGAACGCCTCATCGCAGCAATACAGTTCGTCGCGAGTGATCCGTTTCTCCCGAACTTCGAAGCCCAAATCCCGAGCAATTAGCATAACCGAGTCACGGGTTATGCCATCAAGGCAAGACGCCAGATCGGGAGTGTAAATAACCCCGTCTCGAACCATGAAAATATTCTCGCCAGCCCCCTCACTCACATAACCCTCGGTATCCAGTAATAGCGCCTCGTCAAATCCGAGCGAAGTAACCTCTCGGTTAGCCAGGATCGAGTTGATGTAATAGCCACAAGCTTTTGCACGCACCATGGAAACGTTGACGTGGTGGCGGGTGAAAGACGATGTTTTTACTCGAATGCCTTTTTCCATGCCCTCCTCCCCCAAGTAAGATCCCATGGGCCATGCAGCGGTAGCGACATGAATTGTGTTGTTTTTTGCTGCGATACTCAGAAAGTCTGAACCGATCCAAACCAAAGGACGTAGATAGCAAGCGTCGTACTTGTTTGCTCGAATGACTTCTTCACACGAGTTACGAATAGTTTCTTCGTCGAACGGAACTTCCAGCTGAAAAATTTTAGCCGAGTTAAAAAGACGACGAATATGCTCTTTCAGACGAAAGATTGCAGGGCCACGCACAGTTTCGTATGCGCGCACACCCTCGAACACGCCCATGCCATAATGAAGTGTATGGGTCAAAATATGAGTTTTGGCCTCACGCCATTCAACTAACTCGCCATCTTTCCAGATTTTCCCATCACGATCTGACATCGACATTTACAACCTCCGACACAAACAATGAAAACAACAAATACTCATCGATACCACTCGATATTCAATCAGGTATTATCTTTTGAAGTTAAGAGCATCCAGGGCGTCTGTCGCCCCCTTGGTCAACCAACCTGTATCAGAGTGAAGCGCGATAAAGGTCACGCCCTTTTCCCTGTACTGGCGGGCTTCTTCCACCGAAGTCGCAAAGATTCCTACTGCCTTGGAATGTTTGCGGGCAGCTGTCAAGACGCTCTCTACCGCAGCCTTGACATCATCGTGCCCGGTCTGCCCCAGTAGCCCCATGCTTGCAGACAAATCAGCCGTACCAATGAACAGGCAGTCAACGCCCTCGACTTGAGCTATAGAGTCGACGTTCTCTACCCCTTCCACTGACTCGATCAGGACAATGGCACAAGCCTGGTTGTTTGCGTCTTTGACATAGTTACTGTCCAGCCCATACGCCCCCGCTCTGACCATTCCAGCGACGCCTCTGACACCACTTTGATCTGGTAGTGGAAATAACATCGATGCCACTGCGGCTTGCGCGTCAGCCGCACCGTTAATGTTCGGGAAGACAATAGTCTGTGCCCCACAATCCATGGCGCGCTTGACCAAAGAAGGATCATTGGCGGTTACTCGCACTGCACCTACGGCTCTTGCCCCATTAAAAGCCGCCGCATCAATGGCTCTAAGTTGAGCAGCAATATCCTGGGTATCATTAGGGCCGTGCTCGGCATCGATGACCAACCAATCAAAACCGCAATGAGCAATCAGTTCAGCGACCGCAGGGCTCGCGAGCGTCAGCCAGCAACCTAAGGTTGGTTTAGCGTTTTTCAAACTGTGCTTGATTGGATTTACAAAGCGCATGGCAGATCTCCTGGCATCGTGATGCGGCGGTAATCGATGGCTCATGTTAGGCAAATGCCAGGGGTATTTTTTGCGCATTTTCATTAACAGAAACGACATGCGACAGAACATTCATTCCACTTTTTTGGTATCCGCGAAATCGTCATGCTGATGTCGGTGAATTTCAGTGGAATGCCGCCGAAACGGAACTCCCGCCAAAACTCACATAGACGTTTTCAGTTCACCGACATGCCAGAACCATTGAGTACATCTGGGTTATTTGTAACGACAGAAATCGTTGAATTGAGAGAACTTGGCAGTGAAGGTCAGATCGACGCAACCGGTCTAGTCGCCCAATACGTCGGGTTAATCACCCATCTGCCACGCTAAAACCACCCACTCCGATCATCTTCCAGTTCCTGGCGGCATTGCTTGAGTTGCGCGCTGTAAATCTCTGACTGCTTTTGCACTTTCTGGGCAACCTGCATCAGCCACGGTTTACTGCGATAGGAATTGCGGCTAAAGCCCCCACGCCCCTCGTGATAAGCCAGGTACTGATTGTAGGTGTCCCATTTGGAGATTCCGAGCTGACGTTGGGTGCCAGTGGTGTACCAACCGATAAACATGATCGCGTCGTCAAAACTGTCACGCGAACCACCGTTGCCCGTATTGTCCTTGTACTCACCCCACACCGGGTCTTGAGCCTGCGCATAACCGTAGGCCGAACTGACTCGCCCCCAGGGGATCACCCAGAGCAGGTAGTCACGCGGCGGCAATGCGTCCGCCACGTAGCTGCTTTCCTGCTTCATGATCGCCATGGCCACATGCAGAGGCGTCCCATATTCACTCTGCATTTGCAGCGAGTCCTCATACCAGTCGGGATACTCACGGTAAATACTGCAGAGATTGCTTTGATCTTTTGGTGGCGTAGTCGTGCAACCTGTCAAAAACATAAACAACAAAGCCAACAGCAAAACTAGTCCTTGTTTCATTCATCATCCTCAAAAATAGGGGCATAAGGTGCCCTCCGTTTACTGCAAGGAGCCAGAGTCAGGCAGGTGCAGGCAAAAACGTCAGAAGACATCTATCTTGACCGCGTCACCCTTAGCACTACATTCGCAAGCGTAACGGGATGAAGGTGACGGCTATCAGCCAGAAGCGGCCTTTCTCGACCCGTTAAATCCACGTCGCCTCAGGGCAAGCAGCCCCTACCAAAAGCGGTCGGTGAAATCGGGTCGCTACTATCTCCATAAATGGGGCATTACACCCACCCAACCGGGCGTTTATCACCTAATTTGAGGAATACTCCCCGCCTTCACCCTTTCCCTCGCTTGAAACACTCAGAAACAGCCTGTTAATTAATTTGAGCTTTTTCTTCGCCCTATTGAAATGGCTCATTAGTTGCACCACCCCGTGGTACCCGCAACAGCTGTCGTCCCGGACATCATGGATGACGGCGGGGCTCGCCAGATTCGGCATGACGCGAGGGGTGAAAAATGAAACGCGTGACACCGCCATGCAACTCCATTGCCTTGCTGCTCAGGTCAAGCCCGCCCTTTACGATGCGGCTTACCGACCACAAGGCCGCACTGGCCGTTTTTGTTCACCCTGGTGCTGATGTTCCTCGCTTACATCGGCCAGGCACTGAGCATCTGGCCGAACATCATCCCGCCATCCGCCAGCCTGTGGGCGGCGGTATCACCGGCCACCAGTCGGCTGTTCGCCCTGATCAGCACGCCGTACAACCTGCCGGTGATTCTGATGTACGCCTTCTGGGGCTATTACGTGTTCCGCGGAAAAGTGAGAATTGATGATGGCTTCCTCTGATAAATCAATTGCTCGAATCACAAAAAGGCCGATGCCCCTTTATAAGCAGATCGCTCAGTTGGGCCTGATGTTTATCGCGTTGCTGATGATGCTGGCGTTGTCCGCTGCACTGGCGATGGAGTTGACCCTTGGAACGCTCTGACAAGTCCGGTAAAAAAAGCAAACCATCCTCTTGTTGCGCTTGCGCGCAACGCGCCATGCCTGGCGCACAAATAAAAAGCCCCGGCGTTATGCCGAGG
>RCUJ01002090.1_pt1 | contig 10004 bp, 7 predicted proteins | sample 2166321 | NCBI WGS metagenome assembly RCUJ01 (sample SAMN09932808, study PRJNA488358) | compost metagenome | feature: garden; material: soil; isolation source: compost soil in an enriched community after 118 h of incubation | place: Germany: Experimental Botanical Garden Goettingen | collected... | reverse complement strand
GATAGAGCGGTCCCCTCCTAAGGGACAGGCCACTGGTTCGACTCCAGTCGGGAACACCATACAAGACAAGGGGTTGGCATCATCAGATGCCAACCCCTTGGTCGTTTTTGGCTTTAGCGCACTGGTTGGATCAGCCACGCCGCTTAACGTACTTGGCCGAAACATCACCCACAATACGCCGAGATAATCCCTCAGGATGCGAAACAAGCTGAGGGCACTCTCCTTTAGCCATGGTCGGCCGGCGGCACACCAAATTCAGGCATACCGTTGTCATTCCAAGCGATCGTTTTCAGACGGGTATGACGATTGGGATCGTAAAGCGGATCGCCTTCAATTTCCGTATAATTCCGTGCGTGATAAACCAGCACATCTTCCCCTTCTATCGTTTTGGTAAAGCTGTTGTGACCCGGTCCGAACTGCTTGTTTTCATAGCTGGTGGTAAAGACGGGTTGCGGAGACTTATGCCAGTTTTCGGCCTTGGTCGGGTCCGCGGTCATGTCTATCCACAATAGTCCAAGGCAATAATTTTCATCCGTGGCGCTGGCCGAGTAACTCACAAAGAGTCTTTCACCATGACTCACCACGGCGGGGCCTTCGTTAACCATGAATCCTCGACATTCCCAGGGTAATTCGGGTTTGCTGAGCAACACGGGTTCACCCTTGATTGACCATGGTGTATCCATCTCCGCGATATAAATATTCGAGTTACCAGGAATATCGGGAGCTTTTTGAGCCCAGAGATACCATAGTTTCCCCTGATGGTGGAAAGTAGTCGCATCCAGACTGAATGTATCGAATTGTGTCTTAATTTGTCCCTTCTCGACCCATTGGCCTTCAAGCGGATCCATATCCACACATTCCAGTACGAACATTCTATGCTGGAACATATTCAGACTATCGAGTGCCTGCGTATGAGCAGCGGCGAAATAGATGTACCATCGCCCATCGATATGATGAATCTCCGGTGCCCAGATGAGATTGCTCATCGGGCCCGTTTCAGGTTTGTGCCATACAACCACCGCCTCTGTGTCCGCCAGCGCACCGATAGTGACCGCACGTCGAATTTCCAGCCGGTCATATTCTGGCACTGAGGCAATAAAGTAATACCAACCTTCATGGAGCAGAATAAACGGATCGGCACGTTGTTCAATGAATGGATTAGGCCACACTGTCTGCGTCATTCTATGTTCCCTATGCTTAGGCCTTGGCAGGCTTACCATCATTATTGGTGGTGAGTTCTTGATAGTTGACTCGACGTTTTTTCAAGTCTTCCTGAATACGTTTCATCAATTCGCTATCGACTTTAAGCAGACGTACTACACCCGCGGTGATCAGATATCCAATACCAGGAATAACGGTGAACAGCATGATGATACCCTTGACCGTGTCCGGGTTTTGCTGTTCGGCACTCGCGTCATAGCCGTACCAGGAAAGCAGGAAACCGACCATGGCACCGGCTATCGCCAGGCCGAGCTTCAGGAAGAACAGGTTTCCGGAGAAACTGATCCCGGTGATACGTTTACCGGTTTTCCATTCACCATAGTCATCCACATCGGCCATCAGCGACCAGTGCAGCGGGGAAGGGATCTGGTGCAGAATGTTGAGCAGGAAGTACATCACCACGATAAGCACGGTTGCATTCGGGTCGAGGAAATAAAAGCCGCAAGAGAAGAAGCCCAGCACTATGTTGGTCCAGAAGAAGACCTTCAGTTTGCAGAATCGGTCGGTCAGGGTTTTGGCTAGCATGCTGCCGCCCATCATGCCGATGACGCCAAGGCTGATGAACATGGTGGCAAAGCTGGTGCTTTGCTGCATGACCCAGGTGACGTAATACATGGTCGCCGCCATACGGATAAAACCAGGGCAAACGTTGCACAGCGTCAGCAGCAGAATGCGTACCCACTGGTCATTCTTCCATATGTCTTTCAAATCAGATTTCAGATCACTGTTCGTTGGCACGGCCGGACGAATACGTTCACGGACAGTAAAGAAGCAGAACAAGTACATGCACACGGCGAGCATCGCTAACACCGCCATTGCCCATTGATAACCCTTCGCCTTGTCGCCATCACCAAACCACTCCACCATGGGGAGCAGCGTCAGCGAGAGGATCAATGTTGCGATACCCACCATGACGAAACGATAGGATTGGCAAGAGACGCGCTCTTTAGGATCGTTGGTGATCACACTGCCCAGCGAGCAATAAGGCACACCGATGGCGGTATAAGCAAGCGAACACAGGAAATAAGTCACAAAGGCGTAGATAACCTTACTTTCATAACTCCAGTCTGGCGTCGTAAACATCAGAATACTGAATATGGCGAAGGGTAACGCCATCCATAATAACCATGGACGAAAACGTCCCCAACGACTCTGTGTTCGGTCAGCAATGGCACCCATGATGGGATCAGTTATTGCATCAATAATTCGCACCGAGAGTAGCAGCACACCGACTAGCGCTGGCGCAAGGCCAAACACATCGGTATAGAAATAGTTAACAAATAACATTATGGTGCCAAACAAAATATTGCAGCCGGCATCCCCCATCCCATAACCTATTTTTTCTTTAATCGACAGCTTATTATTTTTCATCGTCAACTCTCCCGAGCGATAAGTCGTGGGCAAGATTATTCATTCTTAATGATGAAGTTGCCTGCCAAAAATTTGCTGCCGATATGGATAATGTTGTCATTAGCAGTGAAGTGTGAGGTAGGTTGCGTCAGTTCGAAGCAGAGCACGGAAAATTTCCTGATATAAGATCATCGAATTTTCTTCATATAAGGGTCAATCGAGTTCAATTATAAATACTGCCTGCACAGCAGGTGGTCACCCTGCTGTGCAGGAAACACCGACGCCCCTGATTTGCCATGTATTCAGGCACTGGCAAGATCGGACCACCTCATATCACGAGGCCCGAGCCGTTCAGCAATATCAGGTCCCGGATATAAGGCAAGGATGGCTTCATCAGAGCGGGGTGGCGCATTTACGGTATTCAGTCGGGCTCACTCCTACCCGTTTCTTGAAGACTCGCGAGAAGTAGAGCTGATCGTCATAACCGACCTGCTGGCCGATGACCGCCACCGTCAAGGGAGTGGTCTGCAGCAGCAGCTTGGCGCGCATGATCCTTTGATCCTCGCGCCAGCGAACGATACTCACCCCAATCTGGTCTCGAAACAGATGGGCAAGGCGAGACGGGGAGAGGAAGACTTGTTCGGCCAGCGCATCAATCGAAATCTCTGCCGAGAGCGACTCGCTCAGGATCTGGCAAGCCTCATGGACGCGGTGATCAACCGTGGCATATTCCGTCTGGGAGGATAATTCATAGCAACGGATCAGCAGGCGCTCCAGCAGATTCATCGCCAGTTGCTCTGACATGGGACGGATCTGCTTGTACGTCTCTTCGATATCGATGAAGAGATCATCAAACTCCTGGATCAGCTGGTTATCGCCCAGGCTCAACCGCCCTACCCTCTCCAGCACTCGCGGCCATTTGAGCCAGTCTGCCCAATATGCCCTTGGCCGGAAATAGACCCAGCGGTGATACCACTCCTGCGCATCCGGCGCCCGGCCGTAGTAGTGTACGGACGCAGGTGGAAACAGCAGCAGATCACCGGGCTCAACCGTGAAGGCCTGATCGCCCTGGAAGATTTGCCCCTTGCCCTTGATGGTCAGATTGACGATGAAGCCCTTCATGCCGCCGGGTCGATCGATGATGAAATCGAGCGCACTGTCTTTCTCGATAGGCGTCATGTCTGATACCAGAAACACATTGAATGCATATCCTGGCAACAAGGGGTTGAGTTGTTTTGGCTTGTCTTTTTGTATCGAGGACATGGCAGAGAAAAGCGTTTCGGTAAAATAATCAGCGTCAGCCATTGTAGAGATTCATCCTCTTAATGCGCTATCTGGCGGTCGGTGCGATACGGAAAAATTGAGCTCGATCACACTCATTGATATTAAACACAGTATTAGCAACCAGGCCAGCGGGGGCTGGCCTGGCATGAGGGTTTAGCGTCGCGCCTTGCGCACCTGCTTGTAGCGGTCAAACAGGACGGCGGCGAGCAGGATCAGTCCGCGTACCACGTACTGGGCAAAAGGCGAGATGTTGAGCAGGTTCATCGCATTCTCCATCAGCCCCAGGATCAGCACCCCGGCGATGATGTAGGAGATCTTGCCGATCCCCCCCTTCATGGAGACCCCACCCAGTACGCAGGCCGAGATGACCACCAGCTCGAAACCGATGGAGGTCATGGGCTGACCCGAGGTCATACGGGAGGCGAGGATGATGCCCGCGATCGAGGCAATCAGCCCGGTCATGGTGAAGATGATGATCTTGGTGCGCACCACATTGACCCCGGCCAGGCGCGCCGCCTCCTCATTGCCCCCCATGGCCAGAGTATTGCGGCCGAAGGTGGTCTTGTTGAGCAACAGGCCAAACAGCACGAAGCAGATTAACGTCAGCCAGACCGGCGTCGGGATCCCCAGCATGGCCGAGTTGCCCAGTTCGAAGAAGCCCTCCTCCACAATGCCGACCGCCTTGCCGTCCGAGATGATGTAGCCGACCCCGCGCGCCATCTGCATGGTCGCCAGGGTGGTGATCAGGGCGTTGATCTTGAACTTGGCCACCACTATGCCGTTGATGAGCCCAAACAGCACACCGATCGACATGCCGGCCAGGATGCCGACCGTGATGCTCTCGGTCGCATTGATCCCGACGGCACAGGCGACGCCGGAGCAGGCGACCACGGAGCCGACCGACATGTCGAACTCGCCGGAGGCGAGGCAAAACAGCATGCCGCAGGCCACCATGCCCGACATGGAGACGGCGAGTCCCAGCCCGCGCATGTTGATCAGGCTGGCAAAGTTGGGTACCAGCAGGCAGGCCAGCAGAAACAGGATGGCGAAGATCACCAGCATCCCGTACTGATCCCAGATCCGGGCAAGTTGCAGTCTGGCGCCGGTCTCCACCGAAGCAGCGCTTCCCTGGCTGACAGAGGTCGTTGTTATCATTCTATTTCTCCTGAATTGTTTCGAATCGCTATCGGGTCATGTCGGCGGCTCAGCGGGCCGGCATGGCCAGATCCAGCGCCTTGATTTCATTGGCATCAGCATGGGAAAGCTCCCCTGCGATCACCCCTTCCCGCATGACCATGATGCGATCCGCTATGCCCAGCACCTCCGGCAGCTCGCTTGACACCACCACCACGGCGATGCCCACCTTGGCCAGATCGTAAATCACGTTGTAGATCTCGTTCTTGGCTCCGACGTCGATGCCACGGGTCGGCTCATCGAGCAGGATCACCTTCATGTCTTCCGAGAGCCAGCGACCTAAAATGGCCTTCTGCTGGTTGCCGCCGGAGAGGTTCATGATCGCCTGATGGGGGGACGGGGTCTTGACCCGCATGTCACGGATCCGCAGCCGTGCGTTCTCGTCTTCCCACTGCTGATTGATCCAGAAGCCCCCCCACGCCTTGTGGCGACGGGCGCTGATGTTGATGTTTTCCTGTACCGAGTGGATGGGGATGATGCCCAGCGCCTTGCGATCCTCGGTACAGAGCATGATCCCGCTGTGAATGGCATCGATGGGATTGCGGATCGGCACCGGTTTGCCAAACACCGAGATCTCGCCGGACACCATCTTGTCGGCGCCAAAGATCAGCTTCATCAGCTCGCTGCGACCGGCCCCCACCAGGCCGAAGATGCCGAGGATCTCCCCCCGTCTGACGTCAAACGATATCGGCGCCTTCAAGCCCGGCCCCATCAGGTTCTGCACCCGCAGGCCCAGCTCCCCCAACGGGCGGGGGCTGTAGCCGTAGACATCGGTGAGCTCACGCCCCACCATGGTCTTGACCAGCAGATCCCGGTTGACCTCGGCCATGGAGCCGAAGGTGCGCACGAACTGACCATCCTTGAAGACGGTGATGGCATCGCACAGTTCGAAGATCTCATCCATGCGATGAGAGACATACAGAATGACCTTGCCCTCGTCGCGCAGCTGGCGAATGACCCGAAACAGCTGCTCGATCTCGCGGGACGAGAGGCTGCTGGTCGGCTCGTCAAAGGCGATGATCTGCGCGTCGCGGGTCAGCGCCTTGGCGATCTCCACCATCTGCCACTGGCCCAGCGACAGGTACTTGAGTGGCGTCTCTGGCGACACATCCATGCCGAGGCGTGCCAGCTGCCTGGCCGCATCCTGATAGAGTCTTTCCCGATCGATGACCCCTCGCCGGGTAGGCAGCTGGCCGAGATAGATGTTCTCGGCGATGCTCATCTCGGGCACCAGATGCAACTCCTGGTAGATGATGGCGATCCCGCTCTCCAACGCATCGACCGTGTTCTGAAACACCCTCTCCTGACCGGCCAGCTTCACCACCCCTGTGGTGGGCGCCTGAAAGCCGCTCAGGATCTTGAGCAGGGTGGATTTGCCTGCGCCGTTCTCCCCCATCAGCGCATGCACCGAGCCCTGCTGGCAGGAGAAGGAGACGTTCTGCAGCGCCTTGACGCCGGGGAACTCCTTGCTGATGCCGCAAAACTCCAGATAAGGAACTGACTGATTCATGTTTCACTCCAGCCGACCGGCATGGCACACACCGCCATGCCGGTCTCGGTGTCAGGGTTTAGATGGCGTCAATCACAGACCTTTCTTCTGCAGCTCGACCTTGAAATTGTCGCGGGTGATGAGCACCACGTCGGTCACCTCGGTGAACTTGGCAGGCTCTGCGCCGTTGACGACCCAGTCATGGAGCATCTGGATGCTCTTGTAACCGTGCACGTCCGGGCTTGGCAGCAGGGAGCCGAGGAAGCCGGTGGCGCTGGACTTGGAGAGCTCGTTCACCGCATCCACCCCGTTGATGCCGATGCCGATGACGTTCTCGGCCTTGAAGCCCTGTCCTTCGGTGGCGCGCACGCCGCCGAGCACTGTGTTGTCATTCATGCCGACGATGAGCCAGTTCTTCACCTCGGGGTGCTGCACCAGCATGGAGTTGGCGGCATCCAGCGCCCCCGGAATATCGTTGGCCTTGGTCGGCGAGCGGAAGATCTGCCCTTCGGGGAAACCGGCGGCCTTGAGCGCGCTCAAGGAGCCTTCGACCCGGCGGCGGGCGGTGTCGAGCTCGTCGGCGGTGATGGCGAGCACCCCGGTCGCCTTCACGTCCCACTGACGCTTTTGCATCTCCTTGTAGAGCTCCTGACCCTGGCGTTCACCAATCTTGGTGGCGGCCATCATCACCAGGGGCACCTGCTCCATGGGCTGGCCCTTGGCGTTAACGAACTGGTCATCCACCGTGATGACCTTCAGATCCATGCTGTTGGCCTTGGCCATGATGGCGGCCCCGAGCTTGGGATCAGGGGTGCAGATGACGAAGCCCTTGGCGCCGTTGGCCGCCAGGCTGTCGATGGCATTGAGGGTCTTCTCGCCATCGGGGACGGCTATCTTGATCACCTCGAAACCGAGATCCTTGCCCGCCTTGTCGGCGAAGTTCCATTCGGTCTGGAACCAGGGCTCCTCCGGTTGCTTGACCAGATAACCCAGCTTCAGCGCCTCGGCCGAGAAAGCAGAATTTGCCATACCAAGGGCAAACCCCATTGCGATCATGCTGTTAACGATTTTGTTCATGCGAGTGTCTCCAGGTGTTCTATCAATCCATGTATCCATGAAGCGCGGCCATCGGGTCCATTCCTCAAGCTGCCACATAAAAACATGTCCAAACATGACGTTATTGTTGTTGCTAGATGAGCGAACCAAGTTGTAATCGTTTTCACATGGAAAAATGGAGAGCAGGATCACGCCATGAAATTGCAGCCGTTTCGTCTATATAATTAGCAAAATTGTCACATACCCAATTCTGGATGGCCGTCACCCTCTTGCAGCAACAGCGTTAAAATCCATATTTCCAGCAGCCAATGGCTAACCGCCCCTCCGGTCCATCTCCTATGGTTCCTCACCAGTCACCCCTCATTGATGGTCAGGAGCACTTATGTCTGAGCACCCCAGGTCCGAGCACATCGCCATCGGACTCGATTTCGGCAGCGATTCGGTCAGGGCACTCGCCGTGCGCTGCCAGGACGGCGCCGAGCTGGCAACCCAGGTCGTCTATTACCCGCGCTGGCAGGCAGGCCACTACTGCCAGCCGGTCACCAACCAGTTCCGCCACCACCCCCTCGACTATCTGGAGTCCATGGAGCAGGCGGTGGTGGCTGTGGTGAGTCAGCTCACCCCGAGTCAGCGCGCCGCCGTGCGCGGCATAGGGGTGGACAGCACCGGCTCCACCCCGGCCCCCATCGATGAGGAAGGGCAGGTGCTGGCCCTGCGCCCGGAGTTTGCCGACAACCCCAACGCCATGTTCGTGCTGTGGAAGGATCACACCGCCATCGAGGAGGCCGAGGCCATCACGGCGCTGTGCCACGGCGGCCGGTTCCCCGACTACAGCCGCTACATCGGCGGGGTCTACTCCTCCGAGTGGTTCTGGGCCAAGATACTGCACGTCTCCCGCAGTGACGCGGCGGTGCGCGCCGCCGCCTGCAACTGGGTCGAGCTGTGCGACTGGGTGCCCGCCATCCTGAGCGGCACCCAGGCCCCGGCCGACATCCGGCGCGGGCGCTGCTCCGCCGGCCACAAGTCCCTCTGGCACCCGAGCTGGGGCGGCCTGCCCCCCGCCGAGTTTCTCAACGCCCTGGATCCGCTGTTGACCCAGGATCTCGACTACCCGCTCTTTACCGACAGCTGGACCGCCGATCTGCCGGTCGGCACCCTGACCCCGGAGTGGGCGGAGCGACTGCATCTCTCCTGCGAGGTGGTGATCGCCGGCGGCGCCTTTGACTGCCACATGGGGGCGGTGGGGGCTGGGGCCGGCAACAATGCCCTGGTCAAGGTGATCGGTACCTCCACCTGCGACATCCTGATCGCCGACGAAGCCACCATAGGCGATCGCGCCATTGCCGGGATCTGCGGTCAGGTAGACGGCAGCGTGGTGCCGGGCATGGTGGGGCTGGAGGCAGGGCAATCGGCGTTCGGCGACATCTACGCCTGGTATCAGCGCCAGCTCGGCTGGCCGCTGGAGAGCCTCGCCGCCCAGTACCCCGAGCTGCGCACCGCCATCGAGGCCCACAAACGGGAGCTGCTACCCAGCCTCGCCGCCGCCTGGGAGCAGCAGCGCGATCTGGCCCACCTGCCGGTGGTGCTCGACTGGTTCAACGGCCGCCGCACCCCCTATGCCAACCAGCGCCTGCAGGGCACCCTCACGGGGATCAACCTCGGTACGGATGCGCCCGACTTGTTCGGCGCCCTGGTGGCCTCCACCGCCTTCGGGGCCCGCAGCATCATGGAGTGCATGACCCACCAGCAGGTGCCGGTGGAGCAGGTGATTGCGCTGGGCGGCATAGCCCGCAAATCAACGACTGTGATGCAGACCTGCGCCGATGTGATGAATCGCCCCATCCAGGTGGTGGCCTCGGATCAGTGCTGCGCCCTGGGGGCGGCCATCTTTGCCGCCGTGGCGGCCGGGATCCACGCCGATGTGGCCAAGGCCCAGCGCCACATGGCGAGCGCCGTGGAGCGCACCCACCAGCCTGACCCCGAGCGGGTCGCCGAATACGAGCGTCTCTACCAGCGCTACCTCGCCTGGGGCGCCGCCGCCGAGCCGCTCTACAACCGGGGGATACCGGCATGAACCTCAAGATGCTCAAGGAGCAGGTGCTCGTCGCCAACCTGGATCTGCCGCGCCACGGCCTGGTGACCTTCACCTGGGGCAATGTGAGCGGCATCGACAGAGAGCGCAATCTGGTGGTGATAAAGCCGAGCGGCGTCAGTTACGAGCGGATGCGGGTCGAGGACATGGTGGTGCTGGATCTGGCGGGCAAGCAGGTGGAAGGCGCCTTGCGCCCCTCCTCCGACACCGCCACCCACCTGGTGCTCTATCGCGCCTATCCGGAGCTTGGCGGCGTGGTGCACACCCACTCCACCCATGCCACCGCCTGGGCCCAGGCGGGGCGCGCCATCCCGATCT
>RCUJ01002087.1_pt1 | contig 10011 bp, 11 predicted proteins | sample 2166321 | NCBI WGS metagenome assembly RCUJ01 (sample SAMN09932808, study PRJNA488358) | compost metagenome | feature: garden; material: soil; isolation source: compost soil in an enriched community after 118 h of incubation | place: Germany: Experimental Botanical Garden Goettingen | collected... | reverse complement strand
GCTGCTGGAGCCTGAGTCATCTGCCGATTTCACTAACAGTAGAGGAGGTGCGGTATCTGCGCGGCAAATTGGCCGGTGTGGATGCCTGATAGCTATGGGACGATTGACCACACATGTTCTGGATGCCGCGCACGGCTGCCCCGGCAGCGCCATCACTGTCGAGTTGTATCGGGTCGAAGGCGCGCAGTTGCAGCTGCTCAGTCGCACGGTGACCAATGATGACGGCCGCTGCGATGCGCCCATTCTGCAGGGCGACGATTACCGCAGCGGTGTCTATCAGTTGCACTTCCATGCGGGCGACTATTACCGGGCCCGCGGCGTGCAGTTGCCCGATCCGGCATTTCTCGATGTGGTGGTGCTGCGCTTCGGCATCGATGCCGGCCAGGATCACTACCACGTGCCCCTGCTGATTTCCCCCTACAGCTACTCCACCTATCGCGGTAGCTGAGAGCGAATGCTCGTGGCCCCTGGCTCATCCTTGGAGTCCCTGGCCCGCATTGATTGCGGGCTTTTTGTCGGCTGCACGGGCGGCCCGGACGGCGATCCGTGCGCCGCGCAACGACAACCCGCCGGCTTTGTGCCGCGCCGATTAACCATGGTGCACTGCCTCCGGCGAGTGACACCCCGGGGGCGTGGCGAGGTAACGGGGCGGGCGCAGCGTGATCGGAGCTTTTGTAGGATGTGCGGGCCGCGTAGGCTTGAGCGCAGCGATACCCATCACAACGCCCGAATAATCAGCAAAACACCACAACCGTCAACAACCGATGGGTATCGCTGCGCTCATCCTACAGAGGTAATTGCTGCCTAACGCGTGGCGATCCAGATCAGCAAGCCGGCCTGGAACATGCAAAACGCCACCAGGCAGGCGATGGTGAAGCGCAGGCTGCTGTCTTCGCGGCGGAACAGCTCGAGGCGCGACTCCAGCTTGCGCAGTTTGACGTCCTGTTCGCGCAGGTTCTGCTCGGCTTGCTGCAGCATGGCCGCGGCATCGAGCAGGTCGACGATCTGCACCTTGTCGTTGTGCCAATCGCTGTGCAGCACGCTGACCCGGGCGGCGCTGTAGCGGGCCTTGAGTTGCAGCGGGTCGAGGTATTCGATGACGAAACCCTGGGCTTGCAGGCAGTGGTCGCGGCGCAGGCGGGCGTCTTCGCTCAGCGCGTCCTTGGCTGGCAGGGCCGCGCCTTCCACCAAGTAGGGGGCGCAGTGTTGCTGGGCCCAGGCGATGCCCTGGGCTAGCAGGAAACGTCCCAGGCCGCGATTGGCCGGCTCTACCAGCAAGCCCTTTTCCGGGCCGAGGCGCATCTCCTTGCTGCGGTGGTCGATCCACACCTCCAGCAGGTTCAGCTCCTTGCGCAAGCGCACGCCGGGCAGCTGCAGGCTCAGGCGCAGCAGGCTCTGGCCCTTGGCGTGCCGCTCGACCCGGCCCAGTTGCACGAAGCGCAAGGGCCGCGCGCCGGTGTGGCGGTCGACCGGCAGGGGCGCCAGGCGCAACAGGCGAAAATGCTCGGGCGCGAGATCCGCCCAGGGATGGGCTTTCTCGAGCGCAGCTTGCGCAGTGGCGTCAGGCGCAGATTGTGGGGCGTTGGCGTCGGTCATAAAGGCAGTCCTGTGCGCGATACCAGGGCAAAGTATCGCGCTGGCCAAGCCTTTATCGGCCGGTTTGCGCGGCGCTGGAGGCTGGCGCTGTGCCAGTGTGCGCAATAAAGCTGACTATTCGCTCGGTCAGCAGGCGCGCCAGGGGCAGGCGCGGATTGTCGTAGGACGCCAGTTGCGCCCTGAAGTCCGGCGCGACTATGCGCAGGACGTGGTTCATGCCCGCGATTATCGCCAGTTGCGCATCCGGCTTGGCGGTTTTGAGTGCCTCGGCATCGGCGACGCCGACCTGGATGTCGTGGCTGCCCTGGACGATCAGCGCCGGGATCCGCAAGCGGGCGAAGGCCGCGCTGGGATCCTGGCGGAACAGTGAAATCAGGTAGGGCTGCACGCTGGGGCGAAACAATACCTGCAGCTCATCGGGCACCGCATCGCTCGGCTGGCCGGCCAGCAGCGAGTCGAGCAGGCGATTACTGTGCGCGAGCAGTTGCGGCGGCAGGCGATAGTGCAGCTGTTCGCGCAGCACCTGATCGATCGGGCGCGAACTGCCGGCAATCGAGATCAGTGCATCGGCATCTGCGGCGGGCGCGGCCAGGCTGGCGATCAAGGCGCCTTCGCTATGCCCGATCAGGATCAGCCGGCTGTAATCGCTATCGGCCTTGAGCAGCTGGCCCCAGGCGGCAGCGTCGGCGACATACTGCTCGACACTCAGGTCGCGCTCGTCCGGGGTGGCCGCACGGCTGGCGGCGACCCCGCGTTTGTCGTAACGCACGCTGGCGATGCCGTGCTTGGCCAGCGCCTGGGCCAGGCGCTTGAGGCTGTCGTTGTGGCCGCCGTCTGGGTTGTTGCCATCGCGGTCGGTCGGCCCGGAGCCGGCAATCAGCAGGGCGACAGGCAGCGGTCGCTCGCTTTGCGGGCGCAATAAGGTGCCATGCAGGCTGCCCTGTTCGGTGGTCAGGCTGATCGGCCGTTGCGCGATGATATGGGGCGCGGCCTGGGGCAGGCCGGCAAGCAGGGTCAGGGTCAACAGCAGAACTCGCGGCATGATGGGCACTGTGGCAGGGGACCTGGGTTGGACGTCGACATCGACATAAGGTGCCAGCAGCCTGTCGGACTTAACACTGTCCTACTGCGGAGAAGCCGGAATGGTCATTTTTGCTGCTATTTCTCGTTAAATAGCCAGCTATTCGCCGCGAAAGAGCAACAAAACTGCCTCAGTCCGGTCTTCTCCTCGCTACGGACGGTCAAGTCCGACAGGCTGCCAGGGTGAACTGGGCTTTCGCCGCGGGTATACTCGCGACCTTTATTGCGTAAGGGGCCGGCGCGCGCAAGCGTTGCGCCGGGCCCGCTGCTGATTCCCGCGGAGTATCCTGCACATGTCCGGCAATACCTACGGCAAGTTGTTCACCGTCACCAGCGCTGGCGAAAGCCATGGCCCGGCGCTGGTCGCCATCGTCGATGGTTGCCCTCCGGGCCTGGAGTTGTCGCTGGAGGACATGCAGCGCGACCTCGACCGGCGCAAGCCGGGCACCAGCCGCCACACCACCCAGCGTCAGGAAGACGATGTGGTGGAAATCCTCGCCGGGGTGTTCGAGGGCAAGACCACCGGGTGCGCCATCGGCTTGCTGATCCGCAATACCGATCAGAAGTCCAAGGACTACTCGGCGATCAAGGATGTCTTCCGCCCGGCCCATGCCGATTACAGCTACCACCACAAGTACGGCATCCGCGACTACCGTGGCGGCGGCCGCAGCTCGGCCCGCGAGACCGCCATGCGTGTGGCCGCCGGCGCCATTGCCAAGAAGTACCTGGCGACCCAGGGCATCGTGGTGCGTGGCTACATGAGCCAGCTCGGTCCGATCGAGATTCCGTTCAAGAGCTGGGACAGCGTCGAACAGAACGCCTTTTTCAGCGCCGACCCGGACAAGGTGCCAGAGTTGGAGGCCTATATGGACCAGTTGCGCCGCGACCAGGATTCGGTCGGGGCGAAGATCACCGTGGTCGCCGAAGGGGTGATGCCGGGCCTGGGCGAGCCGATCTTCGACCGCCTCGACGCCGAACTGGCCCATGCGCTGATGAGCATCAACGCGGTCAAGGGCGTGGAGATCGGCGCCGGTTTCGCCAGCGTCGCCCAGCGCGGCACCGAGCATCGCGACGAGCTGACCCCGGAGGGCTTCGTCTCGAACAACGCCGGCGGCATCCTCGGCGGCATCTCCAGCGGCCAGCCGATCGTCGCCCATCTGGCGCTCAAGCCGACTTCCAGCATCACCACGCCGGGCCGCTCGATCGACGTGGACGGCAACCCGGTGGAGGTGATCACCAAGGGCCGTCACGACCCCTGCGTCGGCATCCGCGCCACGCCGATCGCCGAGGCGATGATGGCCATCGTGCTGATGGATCACCTGCTGCGCCACCGCGCGCAGAACGCCAATGTGCGGGTCAGTACGCCGGTGCTAGGGCAGCTTTGAATAGGCGGAGGTTGGGCCGGGCCGCGCAGTCTGAACGCAGTGAAACCCAACGGTGGCAATCGCAGTTGTTGGCCTGCAACTGGCAATGTTGGGCTTCGTCGCTACGCTCTTCAACCCAACCTACATTCGTTAAGCCATGACCTCCGCGTTGCCCTACTGGCGTCTGTCCGGTTTCTATTTCTTCTATTTCTCGCTACTCGGCGCCACGGCGCCGTTTCTGGCGTTGTATTTCGATCACCTGGGCTTTTCCGCCGCGCGCATCGGCGAGCTGGTCGCCATTCCCATGCTGATGCGCTGCATCGCGCCGAATATCTGGGGCTGGCTGGGCGATCACAGCGGCCAGCGCCTGGCCATCGTGCGCTTTGGCGCGATCTGCACGCTGCTGTGCTTCGCCGGCATCTTCATCAGCCAGAGCTATGCCTGGCTGGCGCTGATCATGGGGTTGCACGCGTTCTTCTGGCATGCGGTGCTGCCGCAGTTCGAGGTCATCACCTTCGCCCATCTGCAGGAGCAGGCGGCGCGCTACAGCAAGATTCGCCTGTGGGGCAGCATCGGCTTCATCGTCGCGGTGGTCGGCCTGGGCAAGCTGTTCGAGCTGCTCAGCCTGGATGCCTATCCCTGGGCGCTGATCCTGATCATGGGCGGTATCGTGCTGAGCAGCTGGTGGGTGCCCAACGCTCAGCCGCGCATGCGCCCCAATGCGCTGGGCGAGGGCGGCTTTATCCAGCAGTTGCGTCGCCCCGGCATCCTGGCGTTTTACCTCAGTGTCGGCCTGATGCAGCTGAGCAACGGCCCGTACTACACCTTTCTGACCCTGCACCTGGAGTCGCTCGGCTATTCGCGCGGCCTGATCGGCCAGCTCTGGGCCCTCGGGGTGCTGGCCGAGATCGTGCTGTTCATGGTCATGGCCCAGCTGCTGGCGCGTTTTTCACTGCGCAGCGTGCTGTTGGCCAGCTTTCTGATCACCGCCGTGCGCTGGTTACTGCTGGGCAACCTGGCCGATCATCTGCCGGTATTGCTGTTCGCCCAGTTGCTGCACGCCGCGACTTTTGGCAGTTTTCACGCCGCGGCCATCCACTTCGTGCAGCGCAGTTTCGCCGACCGTCAGCAGGGCCAGGGTCAGGCGTTGTACGCCGCGCTGACCGGGGTTGGCGGCGCCCTGGGCGCGCTCTATTCCGGTTACAGCTGGAACAGCCTCGGCCCGGCCTGGACGTTCGCCATCGCCAGCCTGATCGCTCTGGTCGCGGCTATTACCGCCACGCGCATGCACGAGCCGCGGCCATGAGCCGGCCGTGTATGACGTCATTGGCTTTGCGCTGCACGCGTGCCTTTAATCCGCCTACGGATCACCAACGGGAATTCTGAATATGAGCAGCCTGAGCGTCTACCCCGAGTCTTCTGCCGATCTGCCGAACAAGGTGCTGACCCATCTGGAAGATATCGCCAGCACCCTTGCAGCCGTCGGCGTGCATTTCGCGCGCTGGCAGGCGGTGGAGCCGCTGGCTCCTGGCTGCAGCCAGGAGCAGGTGCTCGCCGCCTACCGGCCGCAGATCGAGCAACTGATGACCGAGCGCGGCTATACCGCGGTCGATGTGCTCGGCGTCAGCGCTGAGCAGCCGGACCAGGCCGAGCTGCGCGCCGGGTTGCTCGACGAGCAGCGGCATGCCGAGGACGAAGCGCGTTTCTTCGTGGTGGGCAGCGGGCTGTTCAGCCTGCATATCGACGACTACGTCTACGCCCTGCTGTGCGAGAAGGGTGACCTGATCGCGCTACCGGCCGGCACGCGGCACTGGTTCGACATGGGCGAGCATCCGCATTTCGTGATGATCCGTCTATCCAGCAACGCTGGCGGCTGGGTCGGCGAATTCACCGGCGATGATATCGCCAGCCGCTTTCCACGCCTGGATGATTGATACACGGCTTGTTTTGCGGAGGATGCAGCAGAGGCAGCGCAATGCCGGGCAGCGATGGCTATCCTAGAGGGGCAACCCTTCGCACAGGAGTGTCCTCATGGGTTCCACATTGAATGGCCTTGCTGGCCTGATCGTTCTGGTTCTGAGCATCTGGGCCATCCTCAATATCGTCAAAAGTACTGCCGAGGTCGGCAAGAAAGTTCTCTGGGTATTGTTGATCCTGTTTCTGCCGGTGATCGGCCTGATCATCTGGGCGCTGTTGGGGCCGCGTGGCAACGTCCGTTTTTAAGCTGCTCGGCTGGGTCTTGCTGGCCTGTCTGAGCCTGCCAGGCTTCGGCTACGCCAGCGATAGCCTGGCTTGGGATGCCCTGCGTGAAGGGCGTGCGCTGTTGCTGTTGCGCCACGCCAGCGCGCCGGGCTTCGGCGACCCGCCGGGCTTCCAGCTTGGCGATTGCACCACCCAGCGCAACCTCAGCGAGCAGGGCCGCGAGGAGTCCCGGCGTTGGGGCGAGTTGCTGCGCCGCCAGGGGATCGAGCGGCCCAGGCTGTTCAGCAGCCGCTGGTGCCGGGCACGGGATACGGCGAAGGAAATGGGTCTTGGGGCGGTCGCCCCCTTGCCGGCGCTGGACTCCGTCTTCGCCAGCCGCGCCAGGGCCTGGCCGCAGACCGAGGAGCTGCTCGCCCAGGTCAATGGCTTGGCCCAGGGGGCGCCTATGGTGCTGGTGTCTCATCAGGTCAATATCAGCGTCTTGACCGGCATCCATCCCGCCTCCGGCGAAGGCCTGATCCTGGCCTTGCCGCTCGGCGCGCCGGCCCAGGTGCTGGCGCGCATCCCGGCGCCCTAGCAGGGGCTTTCCCGTCAGCGTTATCGAGCAGCAAACTGGGGCACTCAAGGATCAAGACTGTAGGATGGGTCGGGCCGCGTAGGTTAGGCGCCCGCAAATCGACCTGCTGCCAGCAGAATAACCGCGCCGTAACCCATCATCGATATTCGCCCTGCCAACGGGTACAGGCATAAATTGTCCGATGGGTATCGCTGCGCTCAACGCCATCCTACGGGCGAGTTGCGCCTGCATTTGCAGTACGGATGGGTTGTCACCTGCGCGGCCCGCCCCACCTTTGTATCTCGGCTATTGCCTCCCAGGGAGGCGATAGTCCCCGACTGATTCAGCGCTGGAGGGCCAGCCTGCCTCAAAGCGCCAGGATTGCCTGCTCCGGTAACTGCGCCCCTTCCAGCTGCAACAGCAGCGCCTTGCGCGCCAGGCCACCGGCATAACCGGTCAGGCTGCCGTCGCGGCCGATCACCCGGTGGCAGGGGATGATCACCGCGATGGGGTTGGCGCCATTGGCCGCGCCGACCGCGCGCACCGCCTTGGGCCGGGCGATCTGCGCGGCCAGGGCGCTGTAACTGCTGGTCTGGCCGAAGGGGATACCCTGTAACGCCTGCCAAACCGCCTGTTGAAAGGCCGTGCCGTGCGGCGCCAGGCGCAGCTCGAAGCGCCGCCGGCGGCGGGCGAAGTAGTCGTCGAGTTGCCGGCACACCTCATCCAGTTCGTCGGCGGCGGTTCGCCAGTGCTCAGCGATCTGCCAGGGTTTGTCGTCGATCTCCATCAGCAGTTGCTGCAGGCCGGTTTCGTCGCCGGCCAGCAGCAGGCGGCCGATGGGGCTGTGGTGGTAGCGGTAGAACATGCTTGGTCACCTCTGCGAGTAGTTGTGCCACAGGTGGGCGGCGGCGTAGGCGCGCCACGGCCGCCAGGCTTCGGCACGGGCCTTGAGTTGCCTGGCGTCGATGCCGTCGGCGCCCCACAGTGGCGCCTTGAGCAGGCCCAGGTCGCTGGCGGGAAAGGCATCGGCTGCGCCGAAGGCGCGCAGGGCAATGTATTCGGCGGTCCAGGGGCCGATGCCGGGCAGGGCGCAGAGCCGTTCGATCAGGGCTTCGCTGCCATGGCGCAGATCCAGGTGCAAGGCGCCGCTGGCGATCAGCCCGGCAAAGTGCTGCAGCGTCTGCACGCGTTTACCCGGCATGCCGATGCCCGCCAGGTCGGCCCCGGCGATGGCCGCGGCGCTGGGGAACAGGCGGTCGACGCCGGCGTCCTCGGCCGCCGGCAAGGGCACGCCCAGGCGCGCGACCAGGCGCCCGCTGATGGTCACCGCGGCTTTTACCGTGACCTGCTGCCCGACGATGGCCCGCACCGCTTGCTCGAACGGGTCGAAGGCCGTCGGCAGGCGCAGGCCCGGATTGCGCGCGACCAGCGTGGCCAGGTAGGGATCCTGGGCGAAATGTCGGCCGATGCGCTGCGGTTCGGCATCCAGGTCGAACATCCGTCGCACCCGCTGCTGCAGTTCGGCCAGGCAGGGGATGGCCGAGGTGCTGTAGCTCAGGGCCAGGGCGTTCTGTCCGGGCTGCGGGCTTACCCTGAACCAGCCGCTGACATTGGCCAGGCGGAAGCTGCGGCAATAGTGCTCGCGGCTCAGCCGTTCGACGCCTGCCAGGGCGCGCAGGGCGAAGTGGTCGTGGAACTGCTGCCAATCCCAGGGGGCGTGGTAGGGCAGCAGGATTGTGTGCGGGGGGGTATTCATGCCCGGACGATACCCCCGGGGCGCGTACTTGTCAGCGCCAAACTGACTTTCAAAAGGCGCCGTACTCGTAGTCGAGTCCGTAGCGGGGCATGGCCCGCCGCTTGGCTGTTGCGCATGGCTATTTGCCCTCAGCACGGAATTTCTCTCGATAACCCTGCGATTGGCGGCGCTGTGGCGCTAGACTTGCTGCGCTTCGCCCTTGTACTGAGCGGCGCAGCCCCCATCTTTTGACTTCTTCTTTATTACAGGTGCGTGCATTTTTTATGAGTACTGCTCTGTCCATCCGGCAGTTGACCAAAACCTACGGCAATGGCTTCCAGGCTCTGCATGGCATCGACCTGGATGTCGCCGAAGGCGATTTTTTCGCCTTGCTCGGCCCCAATGGCGCCGGCAAATCCACCACCATCGGCATCCTCTCGACCCTGGTGACCAAGACCAGCGGCACGGTCAACGTGTTCGGCCATGACCTGGACCAGCAGCCTTCGGCGCTCAAGCGCTGCCTCGGTGTGGTGCCCCAGGAGTTCAACTTCAACCAGTTCGAGAAGGTCTTCGACATAGTCGTGACCCAGGCCGGTTATTACGGGATTCCCGCACGCATCGCCCGGGAGCGTGCCGAGCAGTACCTCAACCAGTTGGGGCTGTGGGACAAGCGCAATGTACCCTCGCGTGAGCTGTCCGGCGGCATGAAACGGCGCTTGATGATCGCCCGTGCCCTGGTCCACCAGCCGCGCCTGCTGATTCTCGACGAGCCGACTGCCGGGGTCGACATCGAGTTGCGCCGCTCGATGTGGAGCTTTCTCACCGAGCTCAACCAGCAGGGCATCACCATCATCCTCACCACCCATTACCTGGAAGAGGCCGAGCAGTTGTGCCGCAACATCGGCATCATCGATCACGGCCGCATCGTCGAGAACACCAGCATGAAGGCGCTGCTGAAGAAGTTGCATGTGGAGACCTTTCTGCTCGACCTGAAAGAGTCGTTGCTGGTGCCGCCGCAGCTGATCGGCTATCCGGCGCAATTGCTCGACCATCACACCCTGGAAGTGCAGATCGACAAGAACCAGGGCATTACCGAACTGTTTCGCCAGTTGGCGCTGCAGAACATCGAGGTGATCAGCTTGCGCAACAAGACCAATCGCCTGGAGGAGCTGTTCGTCTCCCTGGTCGAGAAGAACCTGGCGAAGGTGGCGGTATGAGCACGGCTTATCTGAATTCCGAGGTCGCCGCCAACCTGGTGGCGTTGCGCACCATCGTCTACCGCGAGATCCGCCGCTTCACTCGCATCTGGCCGCAGACCCTGCTGCCGCCGGCGATCACCATGGTTCTGTACTTCGTCATCTTCGGCAACCTGATCGGCCGGCAGATCGGCGACATGGGCGGCTTCAGCTACATGGAGTACATAGTGCCGGGGCTGATCATGATGTCGGTGATCACCAACTCCTACGGCAACGTGGTGT
>RCUJ01002084.1_pt1 | contig 10016 bp, 7 predicted proteins | sample 2166321 | NCBI WGS metagenome assembly RCUJ01 (sample SAMN09932808, study PRJNA488358) | compost metagenome | feature: garden; material: soil; isolation source: compost soil in an enriched community after 118 h of incubation | place: Germany: Experimental Botanical Garden Goettingen | collected... | reverse complement strand
GTGTTTCAGCATCCATTGCCGAGTTGGGTTCTTCCTGTACAACCTGGTTTACTTCGTTAAAGAAGCTGTAATTCATGGAGTGAATCGTATTGAGGGATTTTCCGGAAGCATTTATGAATATAGTTTTAGGAGGATTAGCCGCTTGGGAGAGCGGATAGATGCGCAGGTTATTTTTGATATTGTCCACCCCCGGTTTAGGATCGCCATTTACCAAAAAACCTCTTGAAATCAACAGGTTATTATAGGTCTGCGACTTACAGATATAATAGCCTGCAGGCACCTTGCCTGTATAACCCGGAGGAAGGAAGAGAAATTTGCCCCCTTTACCGCGGTCAGGACCTGCGGCGCCCAGATCGGCAACATAGTGAAACCAAAAATCATCAACCAAACCAAGTGTACTAGCCGGTGATTCTACCACCACCGGGCCATTCTTTAGATTCAGCCAGGCTGCAGCATAGATACTTTCGGTGTTGGCGGTCAGAAACAATGATCTGGAATCCACCAGAGTTTCAAAAATGGCTACCGTTTTGTTGTCGGGCCCAAATTCACGAATTGCTTTTCTCATGGCCACCAGCGAGGCGCCAGGCATAGTATTTAAAACGGCAATAACGCCGCGGCTGAAATCAAGGTTGTCATATACTTTTTGAACAGTGCTGTCATCCGGGAAACCATCTTTAAATGTAAGCGTGCCCAAGCGGGTTTCTACCTTGTCAGGGATGGTAATTGATGATGGAATGCCAGTTGTATATTTATGCGAAGAAACCGTCTCTAGAACTGGTTTTTGCTGATCTTTGGATTTGGATTCACCACCGCCTCCGCAGCTTACAAATATTATAATACCTATTAAAAGCACTGATAATATAAGGATTTTTTTTGTTTTCATATCGATTTAATTTGAAAATTTTAAAAACTATTTTACCTCTTCTATTTCACTTGGCCTCCACGTTTTATCGAACCAAGGCTCAAGCGGTCCGTAAAGTCTGAGAATGATATTCCAGCCTTTTCCGGGAATCGTTTGTACCCAATTGTTTTCCATTCCATTGGGAGCTTTTGGGCCGAAATAAACATCCACCGATTTGTCTGCATTTACTACAACTCCTGCTTTTTGGCTGCCCGTGCTGGGAAACTGCTGGTCGGTCTGGAGCATTGAGCGGGTCTGGTTGTCGTAAAGCACAACAGACCAGAATTGTTTGGCCGGAATATTGGCCGGCAAATGCATCTTGTAGGTCTTGCTGCCATCGAAAGATTTTTTATCTGCATCGAAAAATGCCGCAGCATAAGCCGATCCTGCGCCGACATGCTGAATAGTCATGGCCGGAGTGATGCCTGTTGCGTAAAAGAACATAAAGGAGCGGGCATCCCACATGCGGACTCCATTATTTTCAAAGAGATAGCTTCCTCCTACAAAAGGAGTGCACCATGCGCTGTTTGGATAAAAATAGGCTTCGGTAAGGCGTGTGCGATAGGCATTGGCACGTGCTGTAGCATTACCTATCACCGCAGCCTCGGTAAGGATTGCCTTCATTCTGGCGTCGGGCGCAAAGGGCTTTCCTTTTTCAATACCGATAGCAGCCAGCAGACCCAATGTTTCAGCATCCATCGCTGCACTGGGCTCTTCCTGTACAATCTGGTTTACTTCTTCAAAAAAGTTATAATCCATAGAGTGAATGGTGTTGAAAGCTTTTCCGGAGACATTAAAGAAATTTGTTTGTCCAGGATTTGCTGCCTGTGATAGCGGATAGATACGCAGGTTGCTTTTGATATTCTCTACACCGGGTTTGGGATCGCCTTTCACTACAAATCCTCTTGTGCCCAGAAGGACGTTATAGGTATTGGATTGGCAAACATAATACCCTGCAGGTATTTTTCCTTTATAGTTTGGAGGAAGAAAAAGGAATTTGCCGCCTTTGCCCTTATCGGGACCGGCGATGCCGAGATCTGTTACATAATGAAACCAAAAATCATCGGCTAAGCCGAGCGTGTTAGCGGGTGATTCCACCACCACCGGACCGTTTTTCAGATTCATCCAGGCCATGGCGTAAATGCTTTCGGTATTGGCGGTTAAAAACAGCGATTTTGAGTCCATCAAAGTTTCAAAAATGACTACTGTACCGTTATCGGGACCAAATTTGCGAAATGCTGTTCTTTGGGCTGCCAGCGAGGCGGCGGGCATTGTATTTAAAAAAGCAATAACGCCCCGGCTGAAATCAAGATTGTCATAGACTTTCTGAACTGTACTGTCATCCGGGAAGCCATCTTTAAAAGTAAGCGTGCCCAGACGGGTTTGTATTCTGTCGGGAATGGTAATGGCCGAGGGGATTTTCGTTGTGTACTTATAAACAGCTGTATTTGTATTGTCGGTTTGAGTTTCTTTGTTTTTTTTGCAAGCCACAAACAGGACCAAGCCAATCACTAGTGCTATTGATTTTTTCATCATTTTTTTTAATAAAGTTCTTACTTCACTGCTTCTACGTCAGGCATCTTCCACTTTTTATCAAAAAGGGCTTTCTGCGGTCCATAGTAGCGCATCATCAGCCAGAAATCTTTCCCGCCTGTAGGTATCCAGTTTTTTTCTTTGCCTTGCGGCGCTTTTTCCCCTATGTAAATATCCACTGAGCCGTCCGGGTTGACAATCATTTTGTTTTTGTCATAAGAAGAAAGGCCAACGCGGTTTTCCTCGGTATGGATAAATGCGTTTGTGGAAAGGTCGTAGGCGATTACCGACCAGAAGTCATTCACTGGTGTGTCGGCCGGAACATTCAGGCGGTACAGGCCCGTACCTTTTAGCAATGTTCCTGACTTGTCACGGAAATTCATAAGGTAATAGGATGCTGGCAGCTTGCCTGGGTCGCCAAGGCGCTTGGGCGCAAAAGTAGCCCAGTAGGAAAAACCCGTTGCCCGGCTGCTGTAATCCAGCCTGCCGTCTCCATAGTAAGAAAAATCAAAGTTTTTTCCCAGTGTAACCATCATCCATCTTCGGTCTTTCCAAAAAGGCACAAATACATTGTTGAGCATTTCATACTGCATATATTGGGCAGCCTTGCCCACGGCGGCAGTTAAAAGTTTAATTTTTGCCTGATCCGGGGAGAAAGGCTTTCCTTTCTCAATTCCCAGAGTGGCAAGCATGCCCAGCATAGCAGCATCTTTAGGCTGCGCGGGTTCTGCGTTTACCACCTCGGAGAGCAGGCGCATAAAATCCATATCGAAGGTTGGAAGCTGTTTCCAGACCTTGGGATAAGCATCAACATACCTGTTGGCAGGGGGATTTGCGGCCTGTGCAAGAGGGTAAGCTTTTAATGTAAGGCTGTAAGCGACGGCATCCTGCATAGTGCCTTGTCCCAAGGTGATAGGGCGAAGTGCAATATGGGTGAATACAGTGGCAGATGCAACCGCTATATAACCTTTGGGAGAATCTTTGCTGTAGCCTGGCGGCAGAAAGAGATATCTGCCCCCTTTGCCTGCATCTTCACCCGAAGGCCCGATATCGGCAAGTGGCACTTCCCATGAGTCTATGGCGCTGCCGAAGAAGGCAACTTTTTTTGTTGCAGGCGGGACTTCCAGTACCATGGGACCATTTCTTAAATCCAAAAATGTCATCACATAAGGTGTCTGGTTATTTGCAGTAAGGGCCTCATGCCTTGATTCGAGCACTTTAGAGCAGTAAATGATGTCACCTAGATTTGCATCCAGGTCCCGTTTAAGCGACTGGCGCAGCGCGGCCATGCTCACCGCCGGCATACCCCAGAGCGTTGCTTCAATAGCGCGGTTGTACGTTAATTGCTCTTCAATGCTGGCGGGTTTGAAAGTTATTGTGTCATCTTTTGAAGTAACAGATGATACGGGATTATTTTCTGTTTTTTTTGTACAGGCTACAAGCAATAAGATTGCCATAATTAAGATGAGATCCTTTTTCATAACTTTTTTGGTTTATTTAGTTTAATGCTGTCTGAGTTTTTTATAATCGTCGGTATTAAGTAAAGTTGAAGATCAGATGCCTCAGAAAAACGAGGTATACTTTTTTCAGTTTGGAAAAGAGCGGTTTAGCACCAAGTTCATATAGATACAATTTTGTTGTAAAACAAATGTTTCTGCTAAGCATTTCAGTCAGACTTTTACAGACTTCTATTTACTATTACTTTAAAGTATTGTTCTGATTTTGCGCTTTACGAATATAATTAAATTTTGTAAGTAATAACTACAAAAAAGAAAGTTTATGCATTAAAAATAGATAAAATTCTCTATATATACAAAAGATAAATATCTGGAAGTGAGTTATTAGTCCGTTTGAGCCTAAGTCTCAATTTTAGGCACCAACTAAAATGTCCTTGGTAATTATTTGTACCATATTTTTTCAGTATTATTTTTATATTGGCTAGAAAACATATTCTCGCAAACCTGAATCGTTTGTATATCATCACAACTATGATTTACTGGACATAACCAAGCTCTTATATGGATCAAATTAACGTACGTTTCTGCGTCTCGGCGCAGTAGTGCATTTTATCTGTTTAATCTGGGAATTTGATTTGCTTTGACTTATTTATACAACTGGTATACTGTAAAATCAAATTCGTTAATTCAACTGAAAACCCCTAAAAATATTACTACAATTTCGTTATAATTTCAAATGATATTTTAAAACAAAGCTTAGACCAATAAAGTTGCGTTTTAGAAGATCCGTATGCTTTTTAGATTCCTTATCTTTTTCATGTCAATACTTAAACTTGATAGATATAATATAATTAGTTTTTGAACAAATTAAAAATGTCATATCTTTGAGCTGATGAGAAGACAGGGAGAAATTATAATTATTGAGGATGATGAGGATGACAGGCTGTTCCTAAAAGATATTTTTGAGAGCCTGGATTATCCTAATAAAATTGTTTTTTTTGAAGATCCTACGCAAGTAGTATCGTATCTGTCAGACCCAAGTGTAAATCCGTTTATTGTTATTTCAGATATCAACATGCCAAAAATAGATGGATATGAGCTTCGCGAACAGATAATTGCCATTGAAAAGATTAATGAAAAGTGTGTTCCTTATATTTTTATGTCCACTTCACGGAATCCTGAAAACGTAGCACGAGCTTATAAGCTTGCTGCACATGGTTATTTTAAAAAAGAAGATGATTTCCTCACTTATAAAAATATAATTAAAAATATAGTAGAGTACTGGCGTGTAAGCCTGACTCCAAGTACAACTTTTTAATAGGCCAATCACAACACCTCCAAATAAAAATTATCTTTTTTTGTTGTTGAGGATCTTATATGATTTTACTATGTAAATTTAACGAAATTTCCAAAATAGATCCCGTCACTTCATTGATTTTCTCATGGTAGAAATAAGGTAATAGCAACGCTGCTGCTTGATTAGATAATAAGAGACTATATGCTTATCTTATACAAAAGCAAGAGATAATAAGACAGGGTATATTACTGCAGGTATGTTTTACATATAAATGTTTGACCCTCAGTCGCACATCATTCAATATTTAATTCTTAGTATTTATCAGATGCCTCTACATCAGAAATTTTGTGTTTGCATAGAAGAATAATATTTTCAATCCACTGGCTGCAGAAAAAATGATATTGTTTGAATGTAACTTCTTTTAAAAAGATATACTTGATGTTGCGATGAACAGTGACTATAATTTCAAATGTCTTTTTTTAGAATGGCAAATACAATTTAAAACTTTCCCTAGAAAACTTTAATCATAAATAGATTATGCTCACAGTAATATTTTATATTATGTGCTTAAATGAACGAACACTAGACAATACGGAAAGAAAAAACAGTCTTGTAAAGTATTATCTTTGTTAACATGAAAGATAAATATTAATTGACAACTGAAAAAAGGGAGTTATAGGATAGATATCTAAAATTGATAAAAAAAATACAAAATGCAGTTTATAATATATTTGATTTTAATAGCGTGCCTAGATTTATACTTATTCATTTTCGCCTTATAGCAATATTGTAACTTATATATGGGCGTTTTTTCCTTAATAAATTAACTTCCTGAAAAAGGTCGTACTATGGAAGCAATAATATTTATTATGTCTGAAAATTATCCTGAACTCCATTATTTAAATGAAAAATTGAAGATTAAATAATTGCTCTGCAACAGTTTAAATGCAATAATACAGATTTGAAGGAAATGGATAACCTGCAGTGCAAAGAAAATTTTCTTAAGCTGCAAATTTAAATTATATTTCGTATTATCAGGAAAAAGACAATACGAATCAAGAAAATGATATTATAATAACAAAATTAAATAGACTGAAGAAAAATATTTTACAAATTGAGCCAGATCTATTGTACTGTTCGAACAGAGTGTCAGTAGAAGGTCGAATTTTGATCTGGTAATAATTTTACCTGTTAAATTCCTAACCTTTTACAAATGACTTTTTTTTTGATAATCAAAGTAAAACTTAAATACCAATGTTTTATATCTTGAACCACGTACTGGCAAACATTATTTTAACAAGATATTTTTAAGGATGGAAATAAGCTCGCAATGACTACTTGGCTTGGATATATATTGGAGAATATCATTTTTTTTATAAAGTCATTCATAAATTCTTTTGAGGGGGAAGAAAGCATAATTACTGGAATGTCTTTTAATTTTAAATCATTTTTAATTTTTCCTAAAAATTCAGATCCGTTTAGAATCGGCATATTATAATCCAGAAAAATGAGATCGGGTAACTCCGGTATGTTTGTCAATTCCCCTAATGCAGTCACTGGTTTATCATATGTACGGCAATTAATACCACTGCTAATAGAAGTTACGGCTTCTAAAAATATTTCAATATCCTCAGGATCATCATCAATTAATATAATATTTTTGTAGAACATGGTCTCTTACTGTTGAGTATTAGATCATGAATATAATAATTTTATTTTTAAAATTAAAATCCATAAAATTCTTCTATGTGAATTATATAACTTTTATTGAAATTTTTATAAGAAATTTCGCTTTCCTCTAGCCGATATTTGATGTACTTAGATTATCCTAAATAAACATAAATGGAAGATTATGTTTGTGGACAGCCCGTCAATACTTTTTTAATGTATATGACGGGTTTATATTAACTAACGATTAAACTTAGATTGATTGTTATAGTTATCCAATAATGGAAAATAAAAAGCTATTTATAATTAAAATTAAGCATGATACATACTATATTGTATAGTTGTCAATTACAAATAATCAGATTGAGTTATAGAAAGAAAAGATTCACTGCAAAATTGTTGCCTATTGCCTTTTTATTAAATAGATCAAAATTTCTTCTGCTAATTCTTCTGCTAAGTTTTCAAACTGTAATTTACTATGTAAATTTTTTTCAATTTTTTTTTGATGCAATATATTCTTGGTCTGGCATTCACAATAATCATCACAAATGCTTTTGAATTGGTCATCTACCATATATAAAATCTGAAGGGATTCCATATACTCAACAAATTTACTATTAAATAATTCTTTTGGAAAAGACATACGAAGGAATTTTTAAAAAACAATTTCAAACCGGCATTTAAATTTTAAACCAACTTGTGAATCTTGTAATTTTGAGAGTTTTTACATTTAACAATTTGACTAAATAATATTAATTTGTATAAAATATGAATTAGTATATACATATTTTAAATTGACAACTATTGAAAAATACAGCAGGATTGCAGAATAGCACATAGAAAAGTAACCCAATAGAGCTATCATATTGTCTTTGGAGAATCCAAAATTAACAGCAATATAAATAACAAGGGCAATAATACCCAAAATAGTAAGTGCTACAAAAATCAATATTTTTCTCATCAGCTTAAAGATAGGAATTTTATCCTAAATATGCAAACGAAATAGAATAGAACAAAACCTGTATAGAGGCAAAAAAATCGAATTTTCACACTGCATTCCAATCGATTATGCGTTGGATCAGTAATGATGTAATATTATATTGCTGTTATAATAAATTCGCTTCGTCTGTTTGCCTGATGCTCTGCTTCTGTACACATAACTCCGTCAGAGCATTTATTCACAAGCTGGGTTTCTCCGTAACCCACTGCGGACAGCCGGCTTGAATTTACCCCATTTTTAATTAGCCATTGTATAGTAGATCTCGCCCTGCGGCTAGATAGTGCTTTATTATATAGAGATATTGCACGGCTGTCTGTGTGAGAATGTATAGCAAGTTTCATAGTTGGATAATCTTTTAGTACCGTTAGGATTTTCTCTAAATCTAATGCTGCTTCCTCACGGATATTGGATTTGTTGAGATCAAAATAGATCATTTTGATTCCAAAACATTTTCCTAAATCATCTCCTACGGTAACTTTGCAGATTGCTTTATCTAAAGCAATTGGAAGATTAGTTTTTCCGCTTATTTTCGGAATGGTCACGTTTACTTCTTTTGTCGTATAGTCAGGATTTTCAGCCCTTACATTATATGTTTTGCCACATTCTGCAGAAAAACTGTAAAAACCCGTTACTTCTGATATTACTGAGCTTTTAATTTCCTGATTTTCAAATAAAGTAACTTTTGTTCCCGGCAGAATAATACCTGTTTCTGCATCTGTTATTATTCCGTTGAGCTCCTGAATACATTTTAGTTTTCGGGTTTCCAAAAACATATAAATATCGTCAGAACCTTCTCCGCCATCTTTATTCGAGCTGAAATATCCTTTTCGGGAAACCGGATCAATAATATAGGCAAAATCATCTTTTGGTGAATTAATATCAGCACCAAGGTTTTGAATGTCACTTACGGTTCCGTCATTTTCAAGCCTTCCGATAAATACATCTAATCCCCCAAGTCCTGGATGGCCATCTGATGCAAAATAAATTTCATTTTCATCCGTCACAAACGGAAAAGTTTCTTTTCCTTCGGTGTTAATGCTCCTTCCGAGATTCTGCGGAGTTCCAAAATTACCATTGGTTATACTCACTTTATAAAGGTCGGACTGACCTAAAGTTCCTGGCATATCAGATGCAAAATATAATATTTTTTCGTTGGGACTTAATGCCGGATGCGCGGTGCTGTAATTGTCACTTGTAAAAGGGAGTGCTGTAATATTGGTCCATTTTCCGTTTTCAAGTGTTGCTTTATAAATTTTAACTAAAGTCACTTTTTCGCTATCTTTTCCTTTTTTGCCGTCAGCAAAATTATTTCGTGTAAAATATACTGTTTTACCGTCTTTAGTAAAAACAGGTGTTGCTTCATGAAATTTGGTATTTATTGCGGTTTTTAATTTTTTAACTTTGAGAGAATCAATATCAGCTGCATACAGGTTTGTAAAATATTGATTTGTCCAGGCATGTTTACGTTTTGAGAAATTCCCCGTATCTCTGGCAGAAGCAAAATATATTTTATTATCGTGAACAATAGTGCCATAATCTGAATATTTAGAGTTGATGCCTGCATTTTCTATTATATATCGGCCAGAATTAGCTTTAATTTCGTCCAGATAATTTCTGTTTTCCTGATATAGTTTTGCTCTGCTGTCATTTGTATTTTTAGAATTGAATTGCTGAAGGATTGTATTGGCCTTATCAGTTTGCCCGATTGATTTTAAAGATTGTCCGAATCTGTAATAATACTCGGGCTCAATTCCGGTAGTTATGGCAAATAATTCGCCATACCATTTTGCCGCTCCCTCAAAATCGGAATTAAAATAATAGGCGTTGCCTAATTTTTTGAACATTTCTTCAGATTTGTATCCCTTATTTGCTACTATTTCATAGGTCTTTATCGCATCAATATAGGCGTACTTTTCATATTTTTTATCACCAGTTGTAATTTTTGATTTTTGACCATAAAGCTCAAATTCAAAAGAGCTTATAAATAACAGGCAAAACAATATATAATTTTTCATAATCATTGTTTTAGAAGAAACGAGGAGTTGTCATTTTACCATTGTTTATGATAAATTCATACCGTAGGAAGATCTCATGGGATCCTGAATTGTAATTATTTAAGTTTGTGGTTTCACGATCGTAACCATAACCTAAATAAAGTCC
>RCUJ01002083.1_pt1 | contig 10019 bp, 7 predicted proteins | sample 2166321 | NCBI WGS metagenome assembly RCUJ01 (sample SAMN09932808, study PRJNA488358) | compost metagenome | feature: garden; material: soil; isolation source: compost soil in an enriched community after 118 h of incubation | place: Germany: Experimental Botanical Garden Goettingen | collected... | reverse complement strand
TGAAGCCGGTGATGTTCTGCAGGAACAGCAGCGGGATGCCGCGCTGGCAGGCCAGCTCGATGAAGTGTGCGCCCTTCTGCGCCGCCTCGGCGAACAGGATGCCGTTGTTGGCGAGGATGGCGATCGGGTAGCCGTGCAGGCGGGCGAAGCCGCACACCAGGGTGGTGCCGAACAGCGCCTTGAACTCGTCGAATTCGCTGCCGTCGACCAGCCGGGAGATCACCTCGCGCACGTCGAACGGCTGCTTGGCGTCGGCCGGGATCACCCCGTACAGCTCATCAGCGGCGTACAGCGGCGCGCGTGGCGCGCTGGCCTGCACCTCGCCGAGCTTGCGCCAGTTGAGGTTGGCCACGCAGCGGCGGGCGATGGCCAGCGCGTGGGCGTCGTTCTCGGCGTAGTGGTCGGCCACCCCGGAGGTCTTGCAGTGCACGTCGGCGCCGCCCAGCTCCTCGGCGGTGACCACCTCGCCGGTGGCGGCTTTCACCAGCGGCGGGCCGGCGAGGAAGATGGTCGCCTGGTTGCGCACCATGATGGTCTCGTCGGCCATCGCCGGCACGTAGGCGCCGCCGGCGGTGCACGAGCCCATCACCACGGCGATCTGCGGGATGCCCTGGGCGCTCATGTTGGCCTGGTTGAAGAAGATCCGCCCGAAGTGCTCGCGGTCGGGGAACACCTCGTCCTGGCGCGGCAGGTTGGCGCCGCCGGAGTCGACCAGGTAGATGCACGGCAGGCGGTTCTCGCGGGCGATGGTCTGCGCGCGGATGTGCTTCTTGACGGTCAGCGGGTAGTAGCTGCCGCCCTTCACGGTGGCGTCGTTGGCGACGATCATGCACTCGACGCCCTCGACCCGGCCGATGCCGGCGACCACGCCGGCGGCCGGCACGTCCTCGCCGTACACCTCGAAGGCGGCCAGCGCGGAGAGTTCGAGGAAGGCCGAGCCGGGGTCGAGCAGGGCGTTGATGCGCTCGCGCGCCAACAGCTTGCCGCGCGCGCTGTGGCGCTGCTGGGCGGCGACGCCGCCGCCCTCGCTGATGCGGCCGAGCAGGGCGCGCAGGTTGTTGACCTGCTCGCGCATCGCCGCGCTGTTGGCGGCGAACTCCGGCGAACGGGTGTTGATCTGGGTGTGCAGGATGGCCATCGGGCGCTCCTCGGGCTGTTCGCTATCCCCCCTCTCCCGCGTGCGGGAGAGGGGCCGGGGGAGAGGGTGGCGTTGACTCAGCACCTCTCCCTGACCCTCTCCCCGGAGGGGAGAGGGGATGGTCCGCGCGGCTTCAGCGCGTCTCGTTGAACAGCTCGCGGCCGATCAGCATGCGGCGGATCTCGCTGGTGCCGGCGCCGATCTCGTAGAGCTTGGCGTCGCGCAGCAGGCGCCCGGTGGGGAACTCGTTGATGTAGCCGTTGCCGCCGAGGATCTGGATCGCCTGCAGGGCCATCTGGGTGGCGTTCTCGGCCGTATAGAGGATCACCCCGGCGGCGTCCTTGCGGGTGGTCTCGCCGCGGTCGCAGGCCTGCGCCACGGTGTACAGGTAGGCCCGGCTAGCGTTGAGCTGGGTGTACATGTCGGCGACCTTGCCCTGGATGAACTGGAACTCGCCGATGCTCTGGCCGAACTGCTTGCGGTCGTGGATGTAGGGCACCACCACGTCCAGGCAGGACTGCATGATGCCGACCGGGCCGCCGGCGAGCACCACGCGCTCGTAGTCGAGGCCGCTCATCAGCACCTTCACGCCGCCGTTGAGCTGGCCGAGGATGTTTTCCTCCGGCACCTCGACGTCGTCGAAGAACAGCTCGCAGGTGTTGGAGCCGCGCATGCCCAGCTTGTCGAACTTGTTGCCGCGGCTGAAGCCCTTCCAGTCGCGCTCGACGATGAACGCGGTGATGCCGTGCGCGCCCTTGTCGATGTCGGTCTTGGCGTAGATCACGTAGGTGTTGGCGTCCGGACCGTTGGTGATCCAGGTCTTGCTGCCGTTGAGGACGAAGCGGTCGCCCTTCTTGTCGGCGCGCAGCTTCATGGAGACCACGTCGGAACCGGCATTCGGCTCGCTCATCGCCAAGGCGCCGACGTGCTCGCCGCTGATCAGCTTGGGCAGGTATTTGGCCTTCTGCGCGGCAGTGCCGTTGCGGTTGATCTGGTTGACGCACAGGTTGGAGTGGGCGCCGTAGGACAGGCCGACCGACGCCGAGGCGCGGCTGATTTCCTCGATGGCCACCACGTGGGCCAGGTAGCCCATGCCGGCGCCGCCGTACTCCTCGGAAACGGTGATGCCCAGCAGGCCCATCTCGCCGAACTTCTTCCACATGTCGGCGGGGAACAGGTTGTCGTGGTCGATGGCGGCGGCGCGCGGCGCCAGCTCGCTGGTCACGAAGGCACGCACCTGGTCGCGCAGCATGTCGACGGTTTCACCAAGGGCGAAGTTGAGGCTGGAGTACGTCATGGAACCACCTTTGTCTGTCTTGTAGTTGTGCGGTTTGCGGAGTAGTACGGTAGGTCGCTGCGCGAGTCCGGCCCCTGGAGCGCTGCTCCCGGAGCCCCCATTCCAGCTTAGCGTTCGGCTCTGCGGAGTGGGTTGTCAGTCGATCACCTTTACGTTAACGTAAACAAACCCTGCAGCAACGTCAACTCCTGACGGTTGCTGTGGAACAGCAAGACTCAGAAGCAGCAAACCTCATAACAAACATAAGACTGAGGCATTCCATGAATCTTCCGAGCTACACCTGCGGACCGCAGGAGAAACCGCTGCTGGCCATGACCATCGGTGCAGCCTTCGATCAGACGGTATCCCGCTTTGCCGAACGCGAAGCGCTGGTGGTGCGCGAGCAGGGCCTGCGTTACACCTGGGCCGAGCTGGCCGAAGCGGTCGACCGCTGCGCGCGGGCCTTCATCGCCATCGGCCTGCAGCCGGGCGAGCGTCTGGGCATCTGGTCGCCGAACCGCGCCGAGTGGTGCATCGCCCAGTTCGCCAGCGCCAAGGTCGGCGTGATCCTGGTCAACATCAATCCCGCCTACCGCCTCAACGAACTCGAGTACGCGCTCAAGCAGTCCGGCTGTCGCTGGCTGATCTGCGCCGACACCTTCAAGACCTCCGACTACCACGCCATGCTCGGCGAGCTGCTGCCGGAGCTGGCCACCAGCGCCACCGGCGCCCTGCACAGCCACATGCTGCCGGAGCTGCGCGGGGTGATCAGCCTCGGTCGACAGCCGGCCGACGGCATGCTCGGCTGGCAGCAGCTGCAGGCGCTGGCCGAGCAGGTCGGCCCCGAGCAGCTGCGCCAGTGCGGCGAGCAGCTGCAGTTCGACGAGCCGATCAACATCCAGTACACCTCCGGCACCACCGGCTTCCCCAAGGGCGCCACCCTCAGCCACTACAACATCCTCAACAACGGCTACATGGTCGGCGAGAGCCTCGGCCTCACCGAGCACGACCGCCTGGTCATCCCGGTGCCGCTGTACCACTGCTTCGGCATGGTGATGGGCAACCTCGGCTGCCTGACCCACGGCAGCACGATGATCTACCCGAGCGCCGCCTTCGAGCCGCTGGCCGCCCTGCAGGCGGTGGCCGAGGAGCGCGCCACCGCGCTGTACGGCGTGCCGACCATGTTCATCGCCATGCTCGACCACCCCGAGCGCGCCGGCATGGACCTGTCCAGCCTGCGCACCGGGATCATGGCCGGCGCCACCTGCCCGATCGAGGTGATGAAGCGGGTGATCGCCGAGATGCACATGAGCGAGGTGCAGATCGCCTACGGCATGACCGAGACCAGCCCGGTGTCGACCCAGACCGGCCCTTCCGATGACCTGGAGCGCCGCGTCACCAGCGTCGGCCGCACCCAGCCGCACCTGGAGAGCAAGATCGTCGACGAGCACGGCCATGTCGTGCCACGCGGGCAGATCGGCGAGCTGTGCACCCGCGGCTACAGCGTGATGCTCGGCTACTGGAACAACCCGGAAGCGACCCGCGAGGCCATCGACGGCGCGCGCTGGATGCACACCGGCGACCTGGCGACCATGGACGAGGAGGGCTACGTCAAGATCGTCGGGCGCAACAAGGACATGATCATCCGCGGCGGCGAGAACGTGTATCCGCGCGAGATCGAGGAATTCCTCTTCACCCACGAGGCGGTGGCCGACGTGCAGGTGATCGGCGTGCCGGACAGCAAGTACGGCGAGGAGGTCGTCGCCTGGGTCAAGCTGCATCCTGGGCACACGGTCGAGGCCGAGGCGCTGCGCGAGTTCTGCAAGGGGCGCATCGCCCACTTCAAGATTCCGCGACACATCAAGTTCGTCAACGAGTTCCCGATGACCATCAGCGGCAAGGTGCAGAAGTTCCGCATGCGCGAGGTCAGCGTGGCGGAGCTGGGGATTGGCCAGCACTGAAGCGGCGCGCAACGAGCGTTCCCGCACTGGGTGGGAACGCCGCACGGTGCCCGCGCAGGAGCGTGGGTGCCTTCAGGCATAAAATGAGGAGTCGTTCATGACCGCCCCGATCAGCCGTTTCCCCGTACCCGAATCGCTCGACGCCCTGCCGGCCGACCTGCGCGAGCGCATCCTCGCCGTGCAGGATCGCGCCGGTTTCATCCCCAACGTGTTCCTCATGCTGGCGCACCGCCCCGAGGAGTTCCGCGCCTTCTTCGCCTGGCACGACGCGCTGATGGAGCGTCAGTCCGACAGCCTGACCCTGGCCGAGAAGGAGATGATCGTGGTCGCCACCAGCGCGCGCCATGGCTGCCTGTACTGCGTGGTGGCGCACGGCGCGGTGCTGCGCATCTACAGCAAGCAGCCGCACCTGGCCGACCAGCTGGCGATCAACCACCGCAGCGCCGCCATCGGCGAGCGCCAGCGGCTGATGATCGACTTCGCCATGCACCTCAGCTTCGACCACGGCGTGCTCGACGACGCCTGGCAGGCGCGCCTGGAAAGCGTCGGTTTCAGCCTCAACGACATCTGGGACATCGGCGCCGTGGCTGCCTTTTTCAGCCTGTCCAACCGCCTGGTGTCCCTGGCCGGCACCCCGCCGAACGACGAGTTCTACCTGATGGGCCGCGTTCCACGCGAACCGCGTACCTGATCACAATGCACTGCACTAAAGGCGTACGAACGGTGCTTGCCGTGCGCGTCGGGATGCTGTTAACGTTTACGTAAAGGCCAGTGACGGCCAGCGCCATAACCAACAAAAACAATCAAGGTTAGAGGGCACCCCATGGCACCAGAGTTTGTGCTGGAAACACGCGGCCTGACCAAGGAGTTCCGCGGTTTCACCGCGGTCGATTCGGTCGACCTGCGCGTGCAGCAAGGTCACATCCACGCGCTGATCGGTCCCAACGGGGCCGGCAAGACCACCGTGTTCAACCTGCTCACCAAGTTCCTCACCCCGACCCGCGGGGAGATCCTCTACTTCGGCAAGCCGATCACCGCGATGAAGTCCAACGAGATCGCCCGTCTCGGCCTGGTGCGCTCGTTCCAGATCTCCGCCGTGTTCGGCCACATGAGCGTGCGCGACAACGTGCGCGTGGCGCTGCAGCGCCAGCAGGGCAACTCCTTCCACTTCTGGAAATCGGCACGCTGCCTGGACGAGCTGAACGAGCGCGCCGACCAGCTGCTCGCCGAAGTCGACCTGCTTGGGTTCGCCGACACCTTGACCATCGAGCTGCCCTACGGCCGCAAGCGCGCCCTCGAACTGGCCACCACCCTGGCCCTGGAGCCCAAGGTGCTGCTGCTCGACGAGCCGACCCAGGGCATGGGCCACGAGGACGTCGACATGGTGGTCGGCCTGGTGCGTCGCGCCGCGGTCGGTCGCACCGTGGTCATGGTCGAGCACAACCTCAGCGTGGTCAGCCGCCTGTGCGACCGCATCACCGTGCTGGCGCGCGGCGCGATCCTCGCCGAGGGCGACTACGCCGCGATGTCGGCCCACCCGCAGGTGCGCGAGGCCTATCTGGGCAGCGAAGCTGCCGCACTCGAGGAGGCCCACGCATGACCGGCCTGCACACCACCCCGGACTTCGAACAGCTGCGCATCAGCGACCTGCACGCCTTCTACGGCGAGTCGCACATCCTCCACGGCATCGACCTGCTGGTGCGCCGCGGCGAGCTGGTGACCCTGCTCGGCCGCAACGGCGCCGGGCGCACCACCACCCTGCGCGCGATCATGAACCTGGTCGGCCGGCGCACCGGCTCGATCATGATCAACGGCAACGAGACCATCGGCGTCGCCGCCCACCTGATCCCGCGCCTGGGCGTTGGCTATTGCCCGGAGGAACGCGGCATCTTCGCCAGCCTCAACGTCGAGGAAAACCTGCTGCTGCCGCCCACCGTGCGCAGCGGCGGCATGGACCTCGACGAGATCTACGAGATGTTCCCCAACCTCTACGAGCGCCGCTTCAGCCAGGGCACCCGGCTGTCCGGTGGCGAGCAGCAGATGCTGGCCATGGCGCGCATCCTGCGTACCGGCGCCAACCTGCTGCTGCTCGACGAGATCACCGAGGGCCTCGCCCCGGTGATCGTGCAGAAGCTCGGCCAGGTGCTGCTCAAGCTCAAGGAAAAAGGCCTGACCATCGTCCTGGTCGAACAGAACTTCCGCTTCGCTGCGCCGCTGGCCGACCGTCACTACCTGATGGAGCACGGCCAGATCGTCGAGGAGATCGCCGCCGGCGAGCTGTCGGCGAAGCAGGAGCTGCTCAACACCGCTCTCGGCGTCTGAACCCCGTAATACCCCTCGCGATCCGCCTGGCGCCTTGGCGCCGGGGGCTCCCGTCGGTCTGCACGTCTGCATCTCTGTTCAACAAAAAACAATAACCATGCACAGTGGGTGAATAAATGAAAGCGTTCCAGAAGACTGCAAGTGCCATCCTCGCCTCCACCCTGATCGCCAGCGCCGCCCAGGCCGCGCAGATCAGCGACGACGAAATCCGCATCGGCTATCTCGCCGACATGTCCGGCACCTACCGCGACCTCGCCGGCCCGGGCGGCCTGGAGGCGCTGAAGATGGCGGCGGAGGATTTCGGCGGCAGCGTCGACGGCAAGAAGATCGTCATCTTCAACGCCGACGACCTCAACAAGCCGGACGTCGGCGCCAACACCGTGCGTCAGTGGGTCGACGAGCGCAACGTCGACATGGTGACCGGTCTGGTCGCCTCCTCGGTGGTGCTGGCCGCTACCAAGGTGGTCGAGCAGGCCGACAAGCTGGCGCTGATCTCCGGCGCGGCGTCCTCGGGGATCACCAACGAGTTCTGCTCGCCCAACCACATCCACTGGACCTACGACACCTACGCGCTGGCCAACGGCACCGCCAAGGCCGTGCTCGGTGCGGGTGGCAAGAGCTGGTACATGCTGACCGCCGACTACGCCTTCGGCCATGCCATGGAAGCCGACATCACCAAGGTGGTGGAAGGCGGCGGCGGCAGCGTGGTCGGCAAGGTTCGCCACCCGTTCCCGAGCAGCGACTTCTCCTCCTACGTGCTGCAGGCCCAGGGTTCCGGTGCCGAGGTGATCGCCCTGGCCAACGCCGGTGCCGACACCGTCAACGCGCTGAAGACCGCCAGCCAGTTCGGCGTCACCCAGTCCGGGCAGAAGCTGGCCGGCATGGTGGTGTTCCTCAACGATATCCACGCCATGGGCCTGGACGTGACCCAGGGCCTGATGCTGACCACCGGCTGGTACTGGGACATGAACGACGAGACCCGTGCCTGGGCCAAGCGCTACCACGAGCGCGTCGGCAGCATGCCGACCATGGCTCAGGCGGGGGTGTACTCGGCCACCATGCACTACCTGAACGCGGTCAAGGCCACCGGCAGCGACGACACCACCACCGTGCGCGCCAAGATGGCGGCCACCCCGATCAACGACATGTTCGCCAAGGGCGGCCAGATCCGCGAGGACGGCCGCATGGTCCACGACATGTACCTGGTGCAGGTGAAGACCCCGGCCGAGTCCAAGGGCGAGTGGGACCTGTACAAGATCGTCAGCACCATCCCCGGCGAGCAGGCCTTCCGCCCGCTGGCCGAGAGCCAGTGCAAGCTGGTCAAGGATCAGGTGGCCAAGCACTGATCGACCGCCGGCTCCCGCGCGCCTGAGCGCGCGGGAGCGAGCCATCCACCCGGCCCGCGCGGCCGGGTGTCGCGGACTTCCTCTGGGTGGTGACTCATGACTCTCCTGTTCGGTATTCCCCTGAGCGTACTGCTCGGCCAGCTGCTGCTCGGCCTGATCAACGGCGCCTTCTATGCACTGCTCAGCCTGGGCCTGGCGATCATCTTCGGCCTGCTGCGCATCATCAACTTCGCCCATGGTGCCCAGTACATGCTCGGTGCCTTCGCCGCCTGGCTCGGCTTGAGCTATCTGGGCGTCAACTACTGGGTCGCGCTGCTGCTGGCGCCGCTGCTGGTCGGTGCCATCGGCATGGCCATCGAGCGCCACCTGCTGCGGCGCATCGCCGGCGAGGACCACCTCTACGGCCTGCTGCTGACCTTCGGCCTGGCGCTGATCGTCGAGGGCAGCTTCGTCAAGCTGTTCGGCGTGTCCGGCGCCTCCTACCCGATGCCCGAGCTGCTCAAGGGCGGCTACAACCTCGGCTTCATGTTCCTGCCCACCTACCGCGCCTGGGTGGTGGTGGCCGCCCTGGTGGCGTGCCTGGCCACCTGGTTCATGATCGAGCGCACCCGACTCGGTTCCTATCTGCGGGCCGGCACCGAAAACCCCAGGCTGATGCAGGCCTTCGGCATCAACGTGCCGCTGCTGATCACCCTGACCTACGGCTACGGCGCCGCCCTGGCGGCCTTCGCCGGCGTGCTCGCCGCGCCGATCTATCCGGTCAGCCCGACCATGGGCGCCAACCTGCTGATCGTGGTGTTCGCCGTGGTGGTGATCGGCGGCATGGGCTCGATCATGGGCGCCATCGTTACCGGTCTGGCCATGGGCCTGATCGAGGGCCTGACCAAGGTGTTCTATCCGGAAGCGGCCAACACCGTGGTTTTCCTGGTGATGGTGATCGTGCTGCTGGTTCGTCCTGCGGGACTGTTCGGGAAGGAGGCATGAGCATGTCGAGTCTGGAAAACATTCAGGCGGCTGCGGCCGTGCACCCCAAGGTCGAACAGCAACGCCAGCGCGCGGCGCTGCTGCGCAAGCGCGGCTTCTACCTGGCGCTGCTGGGCTTGGCGCTGGTCGCCCCGCTGGCGGTGTACCCGGTGTTCCTGATGAAGCTGCTGTGCTTCGCGCTGTTCGCCTGCGCCTTCAACCTGCTGCTGGGCTTCGCCGGACTGCTGTCGTTCGGCCACGCGGCGTTCCTCGCCAGCGGCGGCTACGTCACCGGCTACCTGCTCAGCCAGTACTCGGGGCTGTCCACCGAGCTGGGCATCCTCGCCGGCACGGCGGCCTCCGGGCTGCTCGGGCTGGGCTTCGGCCTCTTGGCGATCCGCCGCCAGGGCATCTACTTCGCGATGATCACCCTGGCGCTGGCCCAGCTGGTGTTCTTCATGTTCGTGCAGGCGCCGTTCACCGGCGGCGAGAACGGTCTGCAGGGCGTGCCGCGCGGCCACCTGTTCGGCCTGTTCGACCTGTCGAGCAACCTGGCGATGTACTACTTCGTGCTGGCGGTGTTCGTGTTCGGCTTCGCGGTGATCCAGCGCACCATCCACTCGCCCTACGGCCAGGTGCTCAAGGCGATCCGCGACAACGAGCCGCGGGCGATCTCGCTGGGCTACAACGTCGACGCCCACAAGCTGCTGGCCTTCGTCATCTCGGCGACCCTCACCGGCCTGGCCGGGGCGACCAAGACCGTGGTGTTCCAGCTGGCCTCGCTGACCGACGCCCACTGGCACATGTCCGGCGAGGTGATCCTGATGACCCTGCTCGGCGGCGTCGGCACCGTGCTCGGCCCGCTGGTCGGCGCCGGCGTGGTGGTGACCCTGCAGAGCTACCTGTCCAACGGCCCGCTGGGCGACTGGGTGCATGTGATTCTCGGCGTGATCTTCGTGCTCTGCGTGCTGCTGTTCCGGGCCGGCATCGTCGGCTGGCTGCAGAAGCTGATC
>RCUJ01002082.1_pt1 | contig 10023 bp, 8 predicted proteins | sample 2166321 | NCBI WGS metagenome assembly RCUJ01 (sample SAMN09932808, study PRJNA488358) | compost metagenome | feature: garden; material: soil; isolation source: compost soil in an enriched community after 118 h of incubation | place: Germany: Experimental Botanical Garden Goettingen | collected... | reverse complement strand
TGCGCGCCGGATACACCTCGACCGCGCCCAGCTCGGCGTCCTGCACGCTGAAGGCATCGGCCAGCGGGTTGTTGTCGTACAGCCGCTGCGGCAGCACCTGGCGCAGCACGACCAGGCGGTCCTCCACCTGCTGGGCGGCGATCTGGCTGCTGGTCAGCTGGTCGCCGATCAGCAGCAACAGGGCGACCAGGGCGCAGACCGCGGCCAGCGACAGGCCCTGGTACTCGATCCGCGAACGCCAGCGCTCGAACAGGGATGGCGACGGCTCAGGAGCGACCTCGCTCGGGGGAGTCAGACTGGTTTCGCTCATGGTTAGCCCTCCTGCTTGACCTGGCTGGTTTGCCGGCCGATGGCCAGCGGCTTGCCGCTCGAGGTGCGGCCGTAGGCCCGTGGGCGCCAGTAGCGGTCGATCAGCGGACTGAGTGCATTCATGAACAGCACGGCGAAGGCCACCGCCTCGGGGAAGCTGCCCCAGGTGCGGATCACGTAGATCAGCACGCCGCAGCCGGCGCCGAAGATCAGCCGGCCGCTGCGGCTGACCGGCGAGGTGACCGGATCGGTGGCGATGAACAGCGCACCGAGCAGCAGGCCGCCGCTGGCCAGGTGGTAGAGCCCGCCGGGATAGCGCCCGGGATTGATCTGGTGGGCGATGGCCGCCAGCAGCACCACGGCGAGCAGCATGCTCAGGGGGATTTCCCAGTGGATGATGCGCCGCGCCAGCAGCCAGGCGCCGCCGAGCAGGAGCAGCAGTTCGGAGGTTTCGCCCAGGCTGCCGGCGCTGTTGCCGAGCAGGGCCGCCAGCAGGCTGAAGTCGCCGGCGAGGATCGCCTCGGCGCTGTGGCCCAGGGTCAGCTCGGTCTTCAGGTGGCCCAGCGCGGTGGCGCCGCTCATGCCGTCGGCCAGCGGAGCGCCGGCGAAGGTGATCGCCAGACCCTCGACGAAGCCCGGCGCGCCGGCCGAACCCAGCGGCTGCGGCAGCGCCCAGGTGGTCATCTGCAGCGGGAAGGCGATCAGCAGGGCGACCCGCGCCAGCATCGCCGGGTTGAACAGGTTCTGGCCGATGCCGCCGTACAGCTGCTTGCCGATGCCGATGGCGAACACGCTGCCGCCGACGGCGATCCACCAGGGCGCCCACGGCGGCAGCGACAGGGCCAGCAGCCAGCCGGTGAGCAGCGCCGAACCGTCGAACAGGCGCGCCTGCGGCTGGCCGAGCCAGCGCAGGCACACGGCCTCGGTGGCCAGCGCGCTGGCGCAGGTCAGCAGCCACAGGTTGATCGCCGGCCAGCCGAACAGGTAGAGGCCGAACAGGGTGGCCGGCGCCAGCGCCAGGCAGACGTGGAGCATGATGCGGTTGACCGAGGAACGGTCGTGGGCGAAAGGCCCGGAGGCGATGCCGATGCTGCTCATGACTGCACCTCGCTGGTCGGCTTGTCCGCCGGCTTGCGCTTGGCGGCCTTGGCCGCCTCCTTGGCCGCGGCCTCCTGGGCCTGGCGCTCGGCGCGGGCCTCGGTCAGGCGCTTGATGTGTTCGGTCTTGCGCTCGGCGCTGCGCCGCTCGTCCTGCTTGCCCATGGCGTACTGGAAGTACTGCACCAGCGGGATGTGCGAGGGGCAGACGTAGGAGCAGCAGCCGCAGAGGATGCAGTCGCGCAGGCCGTAGTCGCTGGCGCCGTCGAGGTCGTCGACCCGTGCGCGGGCGGCCATTTCCAGCGGCAGCAGGCCCATCGGGCAGGCGTCCACGCAGCTGGCGCAGCGGATGCACGGCGAGGCCTGGTCGTTGCGCAGTTCGTGCGGGGCCAGGGCCAGCAGGCCGGTGGCGCCCTTGATCACCGGCACCTGCAGCGACGGCAAGGCGACGCCCATCATCGGCCCGCCGAGTAGCAGCCGCTGCGGCTCGCGAGACAGGCCGCCGCAGGCATCGAGCAGCGCCTGGGCCGGGGTGCCGATCAGCACCTCGAGGTTGCGCGGGTTGTTCACGCAGCTGCCGGCCACGCTGACCACCCGCGAGATCAGCGGACGGCCGTGGCGCAGCGCCTGCTGGATGGCGTAGACGGTGCCGACGTTGTGCACCAGCGCACCGACCGAGGTGCTGCGCGCCTCGGCCGGCACCTCGCGGCCGGTGACCGACTGGATCAGCTGCTTGGCCGAGCCCATCGGGTACAGCGCCGGCACCGCCTCGACCTCGATGGCGCCGAACGGCTCGCTGGCCGCGCGCATGGCGGCCAGCGCCTCGGGCTTGTTGTCCTCGATGGCGATGACCACCCGGTAGGCGCGCAGGATGTGCTGGATCAGCCGCGCGCCGTCGACGATGGCCTCGGCGCGCTCGCGCATCAGGCGGTCGTCGCAGGTCAGGTAGGGCTCGCACTCGCTGCCGTTGACCAGCACGGTCTTGATCTCGTGGCGGGTGCCCTGCTTGAGCTTGACCGCCGCCGGGAAGATCGCCCCGCCCATGCCGACGATGCCGGCCTGGGCGACGCGCTCGGCCAAGACCAGCGGGCTCTCGTCGAAGGGATTGGCCGGCACGTCCAGCTCGATCCAGCGCTCCTCGCCGTCGCACTCGAGGACCATGCCGTTGACCTGCAACCCCGAGGGATGCGGGGCGAGGATCGGACCGATCTCGATAATCTGCCCGGAGCTGGGTGCGTGGATCGGCGCCGACATTTCCGACGGCGAGCCAGCCAGCAGCTGGCCCTTGAGGACCCGGTCGCCGACCTTGACCAGCGGCAGCGCCTCGGCGCCCGCATGCTGGCGCAGCGGCAGATAGAGGCGCGGCGGCAGCGGCAGGCCGCCGATCGGCAGCGCTCCCGAGCGGTCCTTGTGGGCGGCCGGGTGGATGCCACCGCGGATGCGAGCGAGATTGAACATGGGGATGCTCCGTGATCGATTCAGACGGCCTGGGGCTTGCTCCAGCGCCAGGTGTCCAGGGTCGGCGCCTGCGCGACGAGGGCCACGCAATCCTCCGGGCAGGCTTCCTGACATCTGGCGCAGCCGGTGCAGGCCTCCTGCAGCACGATGTGGATCTGGCCGCTGGCGCCGACGATGGCGTCGGTCGGGCAGGCGCGGTAGCAGCGGGTACAGCCGGTGCACTGCGCCGCGTCGATGCGCGCCAGCAGCGGCGCGCTCATCTGTCCGGCGTCCAGGGTCACGCCGAGCAGTTCGGCGAGCTTCTCGGCCAGGGCCACGCCGCCGGGCGGGCAGCAGGTGACGGCGGCCTGGCCTTCGACCAGCGCGCTGGCGGCCGGGCCGCAACCGGGGAAGCCGCACTGGCCGCACTGGCTGCCCGGCATCAGCCCTTCGATTTCCTTGAGCAGCGGGTTGTCGTCGCTGACCGCGAACTTGCGCGCCGCCAGGCCCAGGCCGCTACCCAGCAGCAGGCCCATCACCGCCAGGGCCAGGGTTGCCATCAGCATCTCGCTCTCCTCGCCGGCAACTGCCGGCCATCGCAGTTGCAGGTCAGATCAGGCCGCCGAAGCCCATGAACGCCATGGCCAGCAGGCCGGCGGTGACGAAGGCGATCGGCGCGCCGGCGAAAGCCGCCGGCACGCTGGCCAGGGCCAGGCGCTCGCGCAGGCCGGCGAAGATCACCATGACCAGGGAGAAGGCCAGCGCCGAGCCGAAGCCGAACAGGCCGGCCTGCAGCAGGCCGTGGTTGTCGCGCACGCTGATCAGCGGCACGCCGAGCACCGCGCAGTTGGTGGTGATCAGCGGCAGGTAGATGCCCAGCGCGCGGTACAGCTCCGGGCTGGCCTTGCGGATGATCATCTCGATCAGCTGCACCATCGCGGCGATCACCACGATGTAGGCGAGGATGCGCAGGAAGCCGATGCCCAGCGGCAGCAGCACGTAGTGCTCGAGCAGCCAGCTGCTGATGCCGCCGAGGGTCATCACCAGGGTGGTGGCCACGCCCATGCCGATCGACGGATCGAGCTTGCCGGACACGCCCATGAACGGGCACAGGCCGAGAAAGCGCGCCAGCACCACGTTATTGACCAGCACGGTGCCGATCAGAAACAACAGATAGTCCATTGCCCCACCCCACTCGGTTGACTCTGGTGTGCCCCCTTGTCGGGCACTCACCTTTGCAGGGTGTTTCTGCAGCAAGCGTGCCATGGCCCCGCACAGCGGCGATCCGGCCGCCCAGGCCCCGAAAAGCTTGATCCAGATCAACGGCTCTGCAGACAAATCGGCGCTGGCCGGCCCTCTGCCGTGGACCTTTGTCGGCTTTGCGACAGACAACCGCGGCGATTGCCGGGCCCCGCGTGGGTTTTCACACAGAAAATACCGGCCAACCGCGGCAAAACCGCTCTGCCAAGCCGGTTTGCCGCGCCGGAGTGGCTTCAAGAGCGGCTTTTTTCGGCGGCACAGTGTTTGCACAAGTCCCTACACCTGCTGTGCCTTTGTCGCTGCCGTGACCTGAGCGTGCCGCAGGTGAGATTCGCGTTCACCGGTTCTCCGTGGATTGAAGAGGCAAAGCGCATGACCCAGGGCATTCCGACCCGCAGCAATGAAACGCCAGTGGCCAGAGCCGCGAGCGAGGAGCTGTTACCCGAGGCATTCCGGCAGATGGCGGAACACGCGCCCATCGCCATTTCCATCACCGACCTCAAGGCCAACATCCTGTATGCCAACCGGGCCTTCAGCAGCACCACCGGCTACAGTCGCGAGGAAGTGATCGGCAAGAACGAGTCGCTGCTGTCCAACGGCACCACGCCGCGGCTGGTCTACCAGGCGCTGTGGAGCCGGCTGGCACAGAAGAAGCCGTGGTCCGGCGTGCTGGTCAACCGGCGCAAGGACGGCAGCCTGTACCTGGCCGAGCTGACCGTGGCGCCGGTGTTCGACGAATGCGGGCAGACCCACTACTACCTGGGCATGCACCGCGACAGCAGCGACCTGCACGAGCTGGAGCAGCGGGTCAGCAACCAGCGCCTGATGATCGAGGCGGTGGTCAGCGCCGCCCCGGCGGCGATGGTGGTGCTCGATCGCGAACAGCGCATCGAACTGTCCAACCCGAGCTTCGCCCGTCTGGCGCGCGAGCTGACCAGCGACGGCAGCGGCGAAAGCCTTGTGGCGCTGCTGCGGGAAAACCTCGCCATGCCCTTCTCGGCCCTGGAGGAACACGGCCGCGCCTTCTCCGGCAAGGAAATCCCCTTCGACCTTGGTGGCCACGCGCCGCGCTGGCTGTCCTGCCACGGCATGGCCATCCATATCGAGGACGAGCGTGCCCAGGTGTTCTTCTCGCCCGGCGAGGAGCGCTACCTGCTGCTGACCATCAACGACATCTCCGAGCTGCGCCAGAAGCAGCAGGACTCGCGGCTCAATGCGCTCAAGGCGCTGATGGCCGAGGAGGAACTGCTCGACGGCATGCGCGAAACCTTCAACGGCGCCATCCATCGCCTGCAGGGGCCGGTCAACCTGATCAGCGCGGCGCTGCGCATGCTCGAGCGGCGCCTTGGCGCGCAGGCCGAGAACGACCCGGTGGTGGCGGCCATGCGCGAGGCCAGCACGGCCGGCCTGGAGGCGCTGGACAGCCTCGGCGGCGCCATGCCGGTGCGCCTGGCCGAGGCCAAGATGCCGGTCAACCTCAACCAGCTGATCCGCGAAGTGGTCACCCTGTGCACCGACAGCCTGCTGGCCCAGGGCATCGTCGTCGACTGGCAGCCGGCGCTGCGCCTGCCCTGGGTGATGGGCGCGGAAAGCCGCCTGCGCAGCATGATCAAGCAGCTGCTGATGAACGCCATCGAGGCGATCGACCACAGCCAGGTCAGCCGCCGCGAACTGTTCATCAGTACCCGGGTGGAGAACCAGCAGGTGGTACGCATGGAAATCACCGACAGCGGTCCCGGGATTGCGCCCGATCTGGTGCTCAAGGTGTTCGAGCCGTTCTTCAGCACCAAGCCGCCGCATAGCGCCGGCCACGGCATGGGCCTGGCCATGGTCCAGGAGATCGTCAGCGAACATGCCGGCACCGTGCACATCGACACCAGCTACCAGCAGGGTTGCCGGGTGGTGGTCGAACTTCCCTTCACCGCCAGTTGACCCATGGAGCGCAAGCCGATGAATACCCAGCTCGCTCAGCGCCCCGCGCCGACGTCGCGCCCCGATCTCTACGACAGTCAGCTGCAGGCCCTGGCCCGCATTTCCCGCACCCTCAGCCGGGTGCAGCAGATCGAGGACATCCTCGCCCAGATCCTCGCCGTACTGCACAACGATCTCGGTCTGCTGCACGGTCTGGTGTCGATTTCCGACTCCGGGCACAGCGCCCTGCAGGTCGGCGCCATCCACAGCGACTCCGAAGCGGTGGTCAGCGCCTGCGAGTCAGTACGCTACCGGATCGGCGAGGGCGTGATCGGCAACATCTTCAAGCACGGCAACAGCGTGGTGCTCGGTCGCATCTCGTCGGAACCGCGCTTTCTCGACCGCCTGGCGCTCTACGACCTGGAGCTGCCGTTCATCGCCGTGCCGATCAAGACCCACGAAGGCAACATCATCGGCGTGCTGGCCGCCCAGCCGGGCAGCCGCGCCGACGAGCTGCTGCCCGACCGCGCGCGCTTCATGGAGATCGTCGCCAACCTGCTGGCGCAGACCGTGCGCCTGGTGGTGAACATCGAGGACAGCCGCGAGGTGGCCAACGAGCGCGACGAGCTGCGCCGTGAGGTGCGCGGCAAGTACGGCTTCGAGAACATGGTGGTCGGCCACACGCCGTCGATGCGCCGGGTGTTCGACCAGGTGCGCCGGGTCGGCAAGTGGGACAGCACGGTGCTGGTGCTCGGCGAGTCCGGCACCGGCAAGGAGCTGATCGCCAGCGCCATCCACTACAACTCGCCGCGCGCCCACCAGCCGTTCGTGCGCCTGAACTGCGCGGCGCTGCCGGAAACCCTGCTCGAGTCGGAACTGTTCGGCCACGAGAAGGGCGCCTTCACCGGCGCGGTCAAGCAGCGCAAGGGGCGCTTCGAGCAGGCCGACGGCGGCACCCTGTTCCTCGACGAGATCGGCGAGATCTCGCCGATGTTCCAGGCCAAGCTGCTGCGCGTGCTGCAGGAGGGCGAGTTCGAGCGGGTCGGCGGCAACCAGACGGTGCGGGTCAACGTGCGCATCGTCGCCGCCACCAACCGCGACCTGGAAAGCGAGGTGGAAAAGGGCAAGTTCCGCGAGGACCTCTACTACCGCCTCAACGTCATGGCCATCCGCATTCCGGCGCTGCGCGAGCGCAGCGCCGACATTCCCGAGCTGGCGGAATTCCTCCTCGCCAAGATCGCCCGCCAGCAGGGCCGCCCGCTGTCGATCACCGACAGCGCCATCCGCCTGCTGATGAGCCACCGCTGGCCGGGCAACGTGCGCGAGCTGGAGAACTGCCTGGAGCGCTCGGCGATCATGAGCGAGGACGGCAGCATCAGCCGCGACGTGGTGTCGCTGAGCGGCCTCGACCACGACAGCCTGCCGCTCGCCCCGCTGCCGGAGGTCGACCTGGCCGACGAGGCGCTGGACGACCGCGAACGGGTGGTCGCCGCGCTGGAACAGGCCGGCTGGGTGCAGGCCAAGGCCGCGCGCCTGCTGGGCATGACCCCGCGGCAGATCGCCTACCGCATCCAGACCCTGAACATCCACATGCGCAAGATCTGACCCCGCGCGGCGGCACCCAGCCGCCGCCGACACCCCTCCTCCCGCCTCCCCCGACCATCGACCGGCCACCGCCTCGCGCGGCGGCTGGTTGCTGCCCAGCGATGGCGCAACGCTTTGTCGCATGTCCGACACGCTCCCGCCGCCCGAACGCCGCGGGTTGTCGGCTGCCCGACAAACAGCATCCGACAGGAACCAGCAAACCCTTTGAAAACAACAGCTTGATGAGTGGGCACGGGGATTGCTCAGTCTCTCGGGACTTTCTCTTTCCCGGAGACCGACCATGGAACTGAGCGTACTTGGGCAAAACGATGCGGAGCAGCACAGTGCTGGCGGTTGCTCCTCTGGATCCTGCGGCAGCACGGACGATCAGCTTACCCAGCTGCCGGAACATATCCGCGAGAAGGTGCACAACCACCCCTGCTACTCGGAAGAAGCCCACCACTACTTCGCCCGCATGCACGTGGCGGTGGCGCCGGCCTGCAACATCCAGTGCCACTACTGCAACCGCAAGTACGACTGCGCCAACGAGTCGCGCCCCGGTGTGGTTTCCGAGGTGCTCGACCCGATCCAGGCGGTGAAAAAGGTCAAGGCGGTGGCGGCGACCATCCCGCAGATGACCGTACTCGGCATCGCCGGTCCCGGCGATCCGCTGGCCAACCCGCAGCGCACCTTCGAGACCTTCCGCATGCTCAGCGAGGAGGCGCCGGACATCAAGCTGTGCGTTTCCACCAATGGCCTGGCGCTGCCGGACTGCGTGGACGAGCTGGCCAAGCACAACATCGACCACGTGACCATCACCATCAACTGCGTGGATCCGGAAATCGGCGCCAAGATCTACCCGTGGATCTACTGGAACAACAAGCGCATCCGCGGCGTCAAGGCGGCGAAGATCCTCATCGAGCGCCAGCAGAAAGGCCTGGAGATGCTGATCGAGCGCGGCATCCTGGTGAAGGTCAACTCGGTGCTGATCCCCGGGGTCAACGACGAGCACCTCAAGGAAGTCAGCAAGATCGTCAAGTCCAAGGGCGCCTTCCTGCACAACGTCATGCCGCTGATCGCCGAAGCCGAGCATGGCACCTTCTACGGCGTGATGGGCCAGCGCAGCCCCGAGCCGGAGGAGCTGCAGGACCTGCAGGACGCCTGTGCCGGCGACATGAACATGATGCGCCACTGCCGCCAGTGCCGTGCCGATGCGGTCGGCCTGCTCGGCGAGGACCGCGGCGACGAGTTCACCATCGACAAGATCGAGGAAATGGACATCGACTACGCGGCGGCCATGGTCAAGCGCGCCGCCATCCACGCGGCGATCAAGGAAGAACTCGACGAGAAGGCGGCGAAGAAGGCGCGCCTGGCCAGCCTGGCGGTGCCCAGGTTCGACGCACCGGCCGGCAAGGCGCAGCGCCCGGTGCTGATGGCGGTGGCCACCAGCGGCGGCGGCCTGATCAACCAGCACTACGGCCATGCCACCGAGTTCCTCGTCTACGAAGCCTCGGCCAACGGGGTGCGCTTCATCGGCCACCGCAAGGTCGACCAGTACTGCGTCGGCAACGACAGCTGCGGCGAGAAGGAAAGCGCGCTGGCCGGCAGCATCCGCGCCCTCAAGGGCTGCGAGGCGGTGCTCTGCTCGAAGATCGGTTTCGAGCCGTGGGGGCTGCTGGAGGAAGCCGGCATCCAGCCCAACGGCGAGCACGCCATGGAGCCCATCGAGGAAGCGGTGCTGGCGGTCTATCAGGAAATGCTCCTGGCCGGGCGCCTGGAGCAGGACGAAACGCCGCTGCGGGCCAAGGCCTGAGCGGTGCCCGGGACAGTTCAAGCGATTCGTGGAGGTACAAGATGGCGCTGAAGATAGTGGAATCCTGTGTCAACTGCTGGGCCTGCGTCGACGTCTGCCCGAGCGAGGCGATCTCCCCGGGAGGTGCGTACTTCAAGATCAGTGCGCACAAGTGCACCGAGTGCGACGGCGACTACACCGAGCAGCAGTGCGCGAGCATCTGTCCGATCGAGGGCGCCATCCTGCTCGCCGACGGCAGCCCGGCCAACCCGGCCGGCTCGCTGACCGGCATCCCGCCGGAGCGCCTCGCCGAGGCCATGCGCGAAATCCAGGCACGCTGAGGGCCGCACCATGACTGCCGTCGTCTTCTACGAGAAACCCGGCTGCGCCACCAACAACCGGCAGAAGCAGCTGCTGCGCGCGGCGGGCATCGACCTGCAGGTGCGCAGCCTGCTCGACGAGCCGTGGAGCGCCGAGCGTTTGCAGCCGTTCTTCGCCGGGCGGCCGGTGGTCGAGTGGTTCAACCGTGCGGCGCCGGCGGTCAAGTCCGGCGCGGTGGACCCGCAGCAACTGAGCGGCGAGCAGGCCATGGCGCTGCTGCTGGCCGATCCGTTGCTGATCCGCCGCCCGCTG
>RCUJ01002080.1_pt1 | contig 10038 bp, 4 predicted proteins | sample 2166321 | NCBI WGS metagenome assembly RCUJ01 (sample SAMN09932808, study PRJNA488358) | compost metagenome | feature: garden; material: soil; isolation source: compost soil in an enriched community after 118 h of incubation | place: Germany: Experimental Botanical Garden Goettingen | collected... | reverse complement strand
TCCAGGATGTGTTCAACGAGTACGGCGTGCAGATCATGTCGCCGCACTACCTGGGCGATCCGCAACAAGAGAAATGGGTGCCCAGGGACAAGTGGTACCCGGCCCCGGCAGAAGAACCGAAGGAACCGTGATTTTTCGCCTGACAGGGAGTACGCACCATGACGAATCACAGGTCCTGCCTTTAAAAACCACTTTCCCTCATCAACACCGCCATCAAATGCGTCGCACCATTAGCCAGCAAGCTGCGCCGTTCCCCTTCGATTTTCAGATGCCCCCGGGTTTCCCGCAGGCTCTGCAAGGGGGCGTCGAGTTGAATCAGCACCTGGAACAATGCCGCGCTGGGGATCAGCGCGTGTTCCGCCGAGGTGGTCGGCACCGGGCCGCCGAAGCGTGAGGACAGCATGCGGTGCGACAGTTGGCTGGCGCGGGTGCTGCCGATCACCAGGACGCGGCCAGTGATCGGGGCGGTCTGGCCGTCCGGGTAAAAGCGCACGCGGTCGCCGGTGGCCATGCGGTGCACCTGGTCCTGGGCGACATAGGCGTCCACCTGCCAGCTGCGCGGGTCGATCAACATGCCAAGTGATTCCTGGCGACCCACCCACTGGCCGGCCTTCCAGTCCGGATTGACGTCCAGCCAAAGCCCGGCGAAGGGTGTTTGCAGGTTCAACCGGGCGATCTCCGAACGTGCGGCCCGGGCCTCTTCGAATTGCACGTTCAGGCGTTGGCGGGTGACGGCGTCTTCCTGCAGTCCGCCGGGGTCGGCCAACAGTCCTGAGAGGCGCGCCTCATAGCTGCGGGCATTGGCTTCGCTGCTTTGCACGCGCGAGGCAATGTCGGGTTCGTCGAGCACGATCAGGGTTTCGCCGGCATTGACGGAGCCTTCGGCATGAATCGATTGCAGGCGCGCCGGGTAGGGCGCATAGACGCGCAACTGGTGTTCGGCACGGGCCACGCCGACCGCATCGATCTGGCTGTGCCAGGGGATCGCCAGCCCGGCCACAACCAGCGCCAGTACACTGTAGAACATCAACTTGCGGCGGCTTGGGATGCCGGCGCGGTGTTGCCACCAATGATTCAATTCGCGCACCACCGGCATGGCGATGAACCAGGACAATTCGACCATGAACAGGATGATCCCCAGCAGTTTGAAGAAGAACAGGTAGACCGCCAGGGCGATCCCCAGAAACAGTACCAGCCGATACAGCCATGTGAAGATCGCGAACGTCACCAGCAGCCGGCGTTGCCCGGTCGGGAAGGCTTCCGGCCAGTCTTCCTGCAAGCCCAGCAGATTACGCCGCAGGGTGACCCGCGCCAGGGCCGAGGCGCGTTCGTGCAGGTTGGGAAAGTCCAGCAGGTCGGAGAGGATGAAGTAGCCGTCAAAACGCATGAACGGGCTGGCATTGAGCGCCAGTGACAGCAGCCAGCTGGTGGTCGCCAGGTACAGCAGGGCGTTGCGCAGCGGGCCCGGATCACACAGGGCCCAGCCCAGGGTCGACAATCCGGCCAGGGACAACTCGGTGACGATACCGGCCGAGGCGATCGCCAGGCGCTGGCGCGAGCGACTGAGTTTCCAGCTCTCGCCGGTATCGGTGTAGAGCATCGGCCACAACACCACGAAGGCGATGCCCATGTGCCCGACCCGCAGGCCCAGGCGTGTCGCCACCAGTGCATGCCCCAGTTCATGCAGGGTCTTGGCGACGATCAGCGCCAGGGCGAAACTGAACAGGCCTTCGGTGGAAAACGACTCGACCACCGCGTGGGTAAAGACATCCCACTGTTGCAGCACCAGAATCACCCCCCACAGGCTCAGGGCAAACACCAGCAGGCCGGTGAGCGGGTGAAACAGCCAGCCCAGCGCGCGGGCCAGGTGTTGCAGGGGCTGTTGCGGACGCAGCAAAGGGATGCGAAAGAACAGGTAGTGGTGCAACCACCAGCGCCAGCTCAGCCAGCTGCCGGCCTCGTCCTTGGCCTTGAGCCGTTCAAGCGCGGCCGGGCCTGCGCGCAACAGTTGGTGCTGTTCAAGGAACTGGCGGAATTCGAGGACTTGCTCGACATCCGGTTTGAGCGCCGTGCCTTCGCCAATTTGCTCGCTGATCTGCCGGGGCGACTGGCCCCAGCGCAGCAGGCATTCGAACTCCAGCCAGCCGATGCGGTAAAAGCGGTTGATCACCGTGTCCTGGATCACCCAGGCCGGTTCGCCGTTGCTGCCGTTGGCGGCTTCGCTCAGGCGCAGGTCTTCGCGCAATGGCGGCACGGGCAAGTCAGCGGGATCAAGCATTACCAGCCACTCCACGCCCGCAGTGTCGCCAGCGGCCGACGCAGCAGGTAGTAACCGAGCATCACCCGGCCACCGTAGAGTTTGGCGGTGCCGTGCAGGCCCAGGCGTGCATGCTCCGGCGCGCCCTCGATGCTGGCCAGCAGACGGTAGGCGACCACGCCTTCATCGCTGGGGCGGGCCTGGTAGCTGGTTTCGAGGATCTGGCCCTTGAGCGGGGTCAGTGGGTACGCCGTGAGAAACAGCGTGACTTCAGCCCCGGGTTCCAGGGCGATGGCATCGGCCACCGCCAGCTGGATCAGCATGGCCGGTTGGCTCGGGTCGGCCACTTGCATGATTCGTTCGCCGGTGACCACCGGTTTGCCCAGCCAGTCGTTGGGGTCGCTGAACACCGCCACGCCACCGCGGGGTGAAAGGACCTTGGTGCGTTTGAGTTGGGCTTGCACCGCCGCCAGTTCGGCCCGGCGTTGCTGGGCGCGGCCCTGAAGCAGGGTCAGCTCGCTTTTGCTTTGTGGGTTATCGAACGCCCGCTGGCTGGCCGCCTGCAACTCGGCATCGGCCACCGCCACTTCCTTGCCCAACACTTCGGCGCGGCTGCGCAAGGTGGTTTCGTCCAGGGAGAACAATGGCGTACCGGTGTCTACCGGTTGGTTGGGGCGCACCTGGATCTGCTCGATCACGCCATCGATGGGGGAACTGATGATTTGCGCCTGGCGCGATACGATCTCCGTCGGGGCCAGTGCGGTTTGCCTTACCGGCAGCAGCAACAAGGCCCCGAGTACGATCAGGCCCAATAGCAGTTGCTTGCGGTTGGGGCGCCAGCGGCCGAGGCGCCGATGCCGGGTCAGCGCGGCCCAGCAGTAGCCCCAGGTGTTGACCAGGCCTTTGAGGTGCTGCCACAACACGGCCGGCGGCTTCTGCTCCAGCAGCAACACCAACAGGCCCAGGCGTTGCCCTTCACGGTCCTGGACCGGAATGCACCAGAGGCCCGACGGCCACCACTCGCTCCAGCCTTCGACGACGTCCGGCGGTGGGGTGGTGGTGTCCGGTGTCAGCCACACCGGTTCGGCACCGGTCACCTGAGTGGCGATCCAGCGACTGGCGCGGCGCAGCCAGACCAGGTACGGCGAGTCTTCGCTGGGGCGCGACAGCCCGGAAACGTTCAGCAGTTCCAGCGACGATTCCCGTTGGGCAAAGACCAGCGCCTGATGAAACGGCAGCAGCGGGTACAGATCGTTGGCCATGCTGAACGCCAAAGCGTTCAGCGAGTCGGCGGCGATTGCCTTGTCCCGCAGGGCGTCGAGTTCCAGCAGCAGGTGAGGGTGGGGCAGCGGCTCGTTCATGGTCATGGCTGGGCACTGTTTTGTGCATCGATTTGCAGCGCAGTGTCCTGATTGAAATGCGCCGTGCCGCTCATGCCCGCCATCAGGTCGGGGTATTTCTGGTCGAGCCGGGCTTCGAGCTCGACCGTCTGGGCCACCGCATCGACCCGCGAGTTGATGGCGCTGACATGGGCTGGGTAGTTCTTGCCGGTTTCATGAATGCTCACTTGCAGCGCGAGGCCGGGCTTGAGGGTCTTGAGCAGGTTGGAAGGTACGTTGAGCCGGACTTTCAAGGCGCCGTCGCTGACCAGATCGAACAGGGGGGTACCGGCCGTGACGGTCTGGAACGGTTTGACATAGACCTTGGCGATACGTCCGGAAAACGGCGCCAGCACCTGGCAGTAGCCACTCTGGGCCACGCCCATGGCGCGCGCGCCGTCGGCTTTTTGCACCTCGGTGTTGGCCATGGAGACTTCGATGTCGCCCACCGCATTGAGTTGGCGCAGTTGTTTTTTAGCTTCCAGGTTCTGCCTGGCCATGGCCAGTTCGGCGGCCGCCACTTTACTGCGGGCCTCGGCTTCGTTGCAGTTGAAGCGGGCGAGCACTTCGGCTTTGGCGACATGCTCGCCGAAACCGGTTTTCATCTCGCCCAGGGTGCCGCTCATCTGGCTCGACAGGGTGGTTTCCAGTTCAGCGGCCAGCAACACGCGAATGGCACTGGCGCTATCGAGGGTGGTGGCCGACGGTGTGTCATCGGCGTTGACGGGCAGGATCAGGCAGGCCAACAACAGGGCCCCTATACGGGACTCAAGGGCGGTTTTGCACATTCGGCGTTCCTTGCTGGGTGATGAGCAGACGTTGCTGTTCCTGTTCGTTCAAGGTGCGCTGGATTTCCCGGGCCAGAGTCTTGACGTCGTGCTTGGAGATTTCATCCGGCAGGACGTCCAGCCCCACGGAGTTGTACAAGCGACCCCACGCCGCCTGGGCACTGGAGAACGCGGCTTCACGCTGGTAGCGCGACAGCAGGTAGCGACCTTCGGAGCGGATCACCTCAAGCTCGGAACCCAGCGCGCCGTTTTTCGCCGCCTGGGCGTAGTCGAGCAAGCTGCGGTCGACCCGCAGGCTGTCTTCGGTGAATTCCACTTCCTGGCGCGCCAGTTGATAGCGCAGGGTGCCGACCCGCACCTGGGTCAGGATCGCCATGGACAGCGCCACCCGGCGGGAGTCGTCGGTTTCGCTCTGGGACTTTTGCGCGGCATTGAGCGACGGCAATTGCAGCAGGCGCAGCAGGTTCATCGAGACTTGCAGTCCGGTGGCGTTCCAGTCGCTGTTATAGAGGTATTTGTTGGTGTCGTACCGGTAGCCGAAATCCGCGGTGACGTTAGGCCACAACTGCGCCTTGGCAATGTCCAGGTCTTTCTGGTTGACCCGCTTGCGATACCACTCTTCCATGATTTCAGGGCGGTGCTCCAGAGACAGCTGCTCCAGCTGCGCCATGCTCTGATGCACTTGCGGCAGCGGTGGATCCGGCATGTCGGCCAGGATCATTTTCGAGCCCGGCGGCAATGACATCAGCGCGGCGAGCTCGGCCTGGGCGAATTCCAGGTCCTGGCGACGCACGGTCAGCAGGTAGATGGAGTCGAGCAGGGCGCGTTGGTAGGCGAGGATCTCCTGGCGTGGCAACAGACCACGTGTTTCGGCTTCCCGGGCGGAGGTCAGCGCGGTGTGGGTGCGCATCAGCAGCTTGTCTACTTCGGGCATCAGCCGTTGCGCGCCGAGGGCGCGCCAGTAGGCGTTGCGCACGTCCTGCAAGACGTTCTGCGCGACTTTGCGCCGACGTTCCTCGGCCATGAGGATCTGATCGGACTTCTGCTGGGTGCGGTAATAGGCCACGCCGAAATCCAGCAGGCTCCAGCTCAGGCCCAGGCCATAGAGTTCGCGATAGCGCTCCTCGGAGGTCGACGGACGCAAGCTGACCTGGCGGTCTTCGATACCGATGGAGGTACCGCCCGAATCGTTGTTTCGCCCGGCATAACCGGCCGAGGCCACCAGCTTGGGTAACATCTCATGGCTGGACACATCGCGCAGGTCCGACGCCAGGGCGCTTTCCATGAGTTTGAGGCGGTAGTCGAGGTTGTATTTCAACGCCCGGGCGGCCGCTTCATAAAAGGTGATGGGCGCGGTGACCGGTTCCTGGCCGGAATACATGCGCGCCTGATCGGCGAGAATGCGTTGACGGTTCTCTTCGTCGGTGGCGGGCTTGGGGTCCAGTGACGAACAGGCACTGAGCAGCAGTGCGGACGCGAGAGCGGAGCTGATAAACCTCGTCGCATGTTTCGGCATGTTCAATCCTTTGTGCTCTTTGAATTTATTTTGTTCGGTCACTTCAATGGCGCCGATGGGTCGGATGCAGACGCTGGGCGGCATTGCGTACTTGCGCACTGAACCCCCGGGCCGGGCGTGGCTCCTGGGCTTTTTCCGGTTTTTCCACCTGTGCCGGTCCGCGGGTTAATTCAGCGGGGTCGATGGCGAACAACGACGGGTCGCTCAACAGGCCATCGGCACTCAGGCCGACGCGGCCATGTCGTCCGAGAATCCAGGCCATTTCCAGTTCACTGTCCAGCCGGCTGTCGCGCACAGCATCGGCGACGAATTGACCGGGCACCAACCCGAGTCCATTGCCCACCGAATCGCTGGTGAACTCGCCACTGGAACTGATGCGCAAGTTGCTGCCATCGGCGTTCCAGCTGGAGAGCTCATTCAACCGGGCGTTGCGTTCGACCACCGGTGTCACGAAGATCGCCGGCACCGGATCGGGGATAAGCAGGCTGCTGCTCTGGCGACCGAGGTCATGATCGAAGCGATTGCCTTCCGGTGCCGGGATGAAGGGTGTGGCAATGTCCAGAATGATCACCAGTTCCGCCTGGTCGCTGGCACCGCTCAGATCATTGATGGTGTAGGTAAAGACATCACGAAGCACCTGCCCAAGACCGGCGGCTGCCAGCACTTGTGGATTGCTCTGGTCGATGGTGTAGGTGTAGCTGCCATCGGCGTTGAGCACGAGGGTGCCGTACAGGCCGAGGATCGGCTGACCGATCACGCCCGCCGTGCCTGTGCCTGTTTCGGCACCGGTGCGTATCGCCACCACTTGCAGGTGGTCGTTGCCATCCACGTCGCTGTCGTTGGGCAACACATTGCCGCTCACTTGCGGTGCGGGCGTTTCGTCGCTGGCAACCGCACTGTCGTTTTGCGCCACCGGGTTGTCGTCGGCTCCCTGGATGACCACGGTGAGGCGCGCATCCGAGGTGACCCCGGCGGTGTCGGTCATGCGGTAGGTGAAGGTTTCGCTGAGGGTTTCGCTCGCTGTGCGCAGCGCTTGCACCAGCGGGTTGTTGTTGTCGATCAGGTAGGTGTAGCTGCCGTCGGCGTTGATGATCATTTGCCCGTAGCGTCCGCTCAGCACTTGCCCTGCGCTGGCGGACTGGCCGTTTTCGCCGGTGAGGCTCAGCACCTGTCTGCTTTCGCCGTTGACCACGCCGTCGACATCGCTGTCGTTGGCCAGCACGTTGCCCGTGGCGTTGCTGCCCGGGGTGCCATTGGCCACGCCGCCCGCTTCGACGGCTATCGAGTTGTCGTCCCGGGCAATAGGGGTGTCATTGCGGCCATCGACGGTGATGCGCAATTCGGCCTGGCTGCTGGCGCCGAAGACGTCGGAGAGGGTGTAGCTGAAGACGTCCGTCAGGGTCTGGCCGCTTTGGCGCAGGGCCTGGACTATCGCGAGGCTGTTGTCGACGGTGTAGGTGTAGCTGCCGTCGGCATTGATCACCAGATCACCATAAAGCCCGCGCAGCGCTGTGCCTACGGTGCCGCCGCAGCCGGTGTCGGCAAGCTCGCCCGTCCGGATCGCCGATACGTTGAGGGCGTCGCTTTCCAGGTCGGTATCATTGCCGAGCACATTGCCCGTGGGGTTGATGCCGTTCTGGCTGTTGTCGAGACCACCGGCTTCGACAGCCGTCGCCGCATCGCCGTTGGCCACCGGTGCCGAGTTGATTCCGCGGATGATGATGTGAATTTCCGCCAGATCGCTTTGCCCGCCAAGGTCGGTGACCTGATAGGTGAAGTGTTCATCGAGAAATTGCAGCGGCCCCAGCGCCAGTACCGTGGGGTTGCTGTTATCGACGATGTAGGTGTAATTGCCATCGGCACCGATGATCAGTTGCCCGTAGAGTCCGTTGATCAAGGTGCCGTTGGTGTTGTCGGTGCCTGGATCGACGGCGTCCAGAGTGCCGCCCGCCGCTTCAGTGCCGAAGCGGATGCCGCTGACCTGCAGGCTGTCGCCCTGATCGACATCGGTGTCATTGGGCAACACGTTACGGGTCGGGCTGACGCTATTGCCATTGCCGTCATCGGCGACGGCGAGGGCCACGTCGTTGGTCGCCACGGGGGCATCCCAGGCACCGTCGATGCGAATGTTCAGTTGGGCGACATCGGTGGCGCCGGCGATGTCGCGCATCCGGTAGGTGAAGGTTTCCACCAGCGAATCACCGACCTTCAGTGACTGGACAGCGGCCAGGTTGTTGTTGATCACATAGCTGTAGGTGCCATCGGCGTTGATGGTCAGGGTGCCATAGAGACCGTCGAGGGTCTGCGTGGTGCCGACTGTGGTGAACGTGCCTGTGGCGGTTTTGTCGCCACCCCGGACATCGGTGATGGTCTTGCTGTCGTTGGCATCAACATCACGGTCGTTGGCCAGCACATTGCCTGTGGGGTTCAGGCCCGGGGTGCCGTTGGCGGTGCCGCCAGCCTCGACGGCCACTGTGTTGTCGTCCGCCGCCAGCGGGTTGTCGTTGGCGCCGCGGATGATGATGGTCAGCGTGGACGTATTGCTGGCACCAAAGAGATCGCGGACCTGATAGGTGAAGGTTTCCGTCAGCACGTCAAAAGGCGTGCGCAGGGCCTGGACCCGCAGGTTGTTGTTGTCGACCACGTAACTGAAAGAACCGTCGGTGTTCAACGTCAGGGTGCCGAAGGTACCGATCAGGCCGGTGCCGAGAACGCCGACGGATGTCCCCTCGTTGAATCCCGTCACGCTGAGGGCTTCGGCATTGCCGTCTACATCGGTGTCGTTGACCAGCACGTTGCCGAAAGGATTGGTCCCCGTGGTGCCATTGTTCACCCCGCCGGCCTCGAACGCGATGCTGATGTCGTTATGCGGAACCGGCGTGTCATCACGGCCGCGAATGTCGATGTTCAAGGTCGCGCGATCTTCGGCGCCGCTGGCATCGATAACGGTGTAACTGAAGGCATCCACCAGCCTTTCGCCGAACCGCAACGCCTGGACTTCGGCCATGTCGTTGTCGAGCCGATAGCTGTAGCTGCCGTCGGCATTGAGGGTCAGCCAGCCATAGGTGCCGCGCAGTTCGCTGCCCAGGGTGCCGGCTGTACCGGTGGCGGTTTCGATGCCGGTGCGCACCGAGGACACGGCGCGGGTCTCGCCATAGTCGTGGGCGGGCAGGTCGGCAGGGACCTCGCCACCGTCGACGTCGGTGTCGTTGTCCAGCACATTGCCGATCGGGTCCAGGCCGGGCTGATTGTTATTGGTGCCACCGGATTCAATGGCAATGGAGGTGTCATCGGCGGCGACGGGGTTGTCGTTCTGGCCACGGATCAGCACGATGATTTCCGCCGAATCGGTTTCCGGAGCAGGGCCGACGTTGTCGCTGACGGTGTAGGTGAAACGCTCAAGCAGCAGATCGCTGCCACGGCGCAATGCCTGGACATCCACGTTGTCATTGTCGAGCGCGTAGCTGTAGCTGCCGTTTGGAAAGATCGTCAGCGTTCCGTACTGGCCAACAATCACCGTGCCACCGGCATTGACAGCGATTGGCGTGCCTGCACCAGTCTCTTCACCGGGCTTGATCAAAATCACGGTCAACGGGTCGCCGTCAGGGTCGAAGTCATTGGTCGTGGCGTCGCCGGACGGATCGCGGCCAGCGGTACCGTTGGCCAGGCCGCCTTGTTCAGTGGCAATGGCAATCACGTTTTGCGACACAGGTGGGTCGTTGACGCCGTGCACGGTGATGACCAGTTGTGCGGTGTCGGTCAACCCATTGGTATCGGTGATCCGGTAGGTGAAGAACTCGGTCAGGGTCTGTCCCGCTGCGAGCGCCTGGACGGCGGTATTGGTACTGTCCACATCGTAGAAGTACGAGCCATCGGCGCCGATGCGCAAGGTGCCGAACAGGCCGGTCACCACCGTACCGTCGGCTGAGGTAGTGCCCGTGGCGACGCCACTCAGGACATCGACCGCCGGGTTGTAAGTCGCTTCGTTTTTATTGATCACCCCGTTGACCTGCAACTGGCTGCTGGGTTGGTCCACCGCGTCGACGTCATGATCGATACCATTGTCGACAAGTCCGGGACGGCTCGGGAACTGGATGA
>RCUJ01002074.1_pt1 | contig 10070 bp, 5 predicted proteins | sample 2166321 | NCBI WGS metagenome assembly RCUJ01 (sample SAMN09932808, study PRJNA488358) | compost metagenome | feature: garden; material: soil; isolation source: compost soil in an enriched community after 118 h of incubation | place: Germany: Experimental Botanical Garden Goettingen | collected... | reverse complement strand
TCAGCAGCCACGAGCCGATCAGGCCGTACTTGGCCAGCGGCACCGTGACGTGGCGCGTGACCTGGCCCCGGCGCGCGCCGGCGCTGCGGGCCGCTTCTTCCAGTTCCGGCCCCACTTGCAGCAGGGTCGACGAGATCAGGCGCAGGCCATATGCCATCCACACCACGGTGTAGGCCAGCCACACGCTGAAGATGGTGCTGCGCATGGCGCGCAGCCATTCGATGAAGTGCTCGCGCAGCCATTCGGCGAACGGCAGCGCGGACAGCCAGCCGTTCTGGTCCACGTCCAGCGCGTTGTCCAGCCACATCGGCACAAACAGGAACACCCACAGGAAAGCCAGGCCGGCCAGCAGGCCCGGCACGGCGCGCGGCACCAGCACGCTGTAGTCCATGAAGCGCGTCACGTTGTCGGGCTTGCGGTGCATGGCCAGGCCCACGAACATGTAGCACATCACCGCCAGCGCGCCGCCAAACACCCCGATGGCCACCGAGTTCACAATGGCGCGGATCAGGTTGGGCTGCGCGAAGACCGTGCGAAACGCCTCCAGCGACAGCACGTCGAAGAGCGACACGCCCATGCCCCAGTTGGACACGAAGGCGCGCAGCAGCACACCCATGAGCGGCACCACGATGGTGACCAGCAGCCAGAACGCCACCACGGCGCCCGCCAACCAGCGCCACTTGCCCAGCGGCAGCGGACGCGCGCGCGAGGCCTTGCCCTTGACGGTGACAAAGCGGTTCGCCGTGCGCATCAGGCGGCGTTGCAGCATCACCAGCGGGATCGTCATGCAGATCAGGACCACGGCCACGGCCGCCATCAGGTGATACGACGGAATGCCCAGCTTGTTGGTCAGCTTGTACAGGTAGGTGGCCAGCACCAGGTTGCCTTCCGGATCGCCCAGCACGAGCACCAGGCCGAACACTTCCAGGCCCAGGAAGAACAGCAGCACCGTGGCGTACAGCATGGCCGGGCGCACCATCGGCAGGCTCACGGACACCATCACGCGCAGCGGCGATGCGCCGGCGACGCGGGCGGCCTCTTCCACGTCGGATCCCATGCTGCGCAGCGCGGACGAGATGTACAGATAGGCGTGCGGCACGTGCGTCAGGCCGGCGATGATGACGATGCTGGTCAGCGAATAGACGTTCCAGGGTACGAAGCCCAGGATGTTCTGCGCCCAGATCGAGAAGAAGCCCACGGGGCCGGCGGCCACGACGTAGCCAAAGCCCAGCACCATGGGCGACACGAACACCGGCACCAGGATCAGCGGCTCGATCCAGCGGCGGCCGGGCAGGTCGGTGCGGATCATCAGGAAGGCCAGCATGCCGCCCAGCGGGATGGCGATGATGGCCAGCCCGAACGCCAGGATGAAGCCGCTTTTCAGCGCCTTGTAGAAATCGGGGTCCGCGAAGATGAAGCGGAACGCATCCAGGCTGAAGACCTTGGACGGGGCAAAGAAAGGCGCGGATAGAAAGCTCTGGATGATGATGAACGACAGCGGCACGTAGATGGCCAATGCCGTGATCAACACCACCACGCCGCGCGGCAGGGACTGCCATTTTCTGCGCAATGACTGCATGGGGAGATCCTGTTATGGAAGGGGCGCGGCGATTGCGCCGCGCCCCGGAACCGCGCGGCCTTTACTTGCCGGCCGCGGCGCGCCAGTCCTTGATGAACTGCAGACGCTTGGTCTGTTCCAGGTAGTCCAGCAGCGTTTCGTTGACCGGAATCGGCTTGAGCGATGCGCCCAGCTTCTTGGTCATGCCGTCCACGTCGTTGTCGCCGTCAATGTCGTCGCGCACCGACGCCAGGTCAGCCTGGTTGGCCATGATTTCCTGGCCCTTTTGCGACAGCAGGTAGTCCATCCACAGCTTGGCGGCGTTGCGGTGCTTGGCCTTCTTGCTGATGAACGCCACGCGCGACAGCACCAGCGCGTAGTCGGTGGGGTAGGCCACGCCCAGCGACGGGTCGGCCTTGGCGCGCGTTTCGGCGTAGGAGCCCAGGATGTTGTAGCCGATCAGGTTCTCGCCCGACGACACGCGCTCCATCATCGTGCCCGTGGACGACTGCACCACCAGGCCGCCCTTGGCGATGTCTTTCAGCGTATCGAAATACTTGGGGTCGTTGGCCTTGTCCTGCACGGCCAGCATGAAGCCCACGGCCGACTTCTCGATGTCGTAGGTGGTGACCTTGTTCTTGAACTTGTCCGGCTGGCTGGCAATCAGCTTGGCCAGCGCGCCGTGCGTGGTCGGCACTTCGTTGGCGGCGATCAGGCGCTTGTTGTAGATGAACACGGCCGGTTCGTAGGTTGTGCCGTAGGCCGAATCCTTCCACACGGCCCAGGCCGGCAGCTTGCCGGCTTCGGGCGACTTGTATTGCAGCGCGTAGTCGCTGGCCAGCTTCAAGGCGGAATCCATGGACGAACTCCAGACGACGTCGCCGCTGCTGCCGCCCGCCGCCTGTTCGCTGATGTAGCGGTTGTAGAGCTCGGTGCTGTTCATGTCGTTGTATTCGACCTTGACGTCCGGATACAGCGCTTCGAAGCCCTTGATGATGGGGCCGGCGGCCTTGGTGTCGGTGGTCGAATAGATGACGACCTTGCCTTCCTTCTTGGCGCCGTCCAGGATTTTTTGATAGTCGGCCGGGTAACCCGCCGGCGCGGCCTGCGCGAAGGCGCTGCCGGTGGCGATGGCGAATGCAGCGGCGCAGGCGGCCGCCAGTTGGGACTTGGCAAGCATGAGTTCGTCTCCGATTGGAATTGGTCTACAGCGGGATCTGGGTCCCGCCTGCGGCCATCTTAGGAGGCGGCGTCTGTCACCGTCCTGTCAGGGCGGCGGTCGGCGGCTAGGGGTAATCCCCCAGCCGCTTCGGCGTATCGGTCACCAGGCGCACCCAGTTCTGCACGAAGCGGGAATGCCGTCGTTGGTCCAGGCCCACCAGCAGCGCGGGGCTCAGCACCACGGGCTGCACAATGCCTTGCGAGCGCGCCAGCACGGCCTCGGACGTCCAGCGCCCGGGCGTGTCTTCCATGATGGACCCCAGCGCGGCGTGGCTGGACGCGACCTGTTGGCCGGCCGGCGACAGCAGCCAGTCCACCAGCGCGCGCGCCAGGTCGGGGCTGGGCGCGCGCCGCGATATCAGCACCGAGCGCGCCAGCACCAACACGTAGTCCTGCGGAAAGACCACGCCAATCTTGCTGCCCGCGGCCTGGCGCGACAGCGCGTACGAACCCAGCACGTTGTAGGCCAGGTCCAGTTCGTCGTGCTCGATGGCGTCCAGGATCTGGGCGCTGGTGGGCGACAGGCGCACGCCCACCTGGCCCATCGCATTGGCCAGGCCCCAGAAGTTGGACGACACCAGTTCGTCCTGTTCGGCCAGCAGGTAACCCAGGCTGCTGGTGGCGATGTCGTAGGTGCCGACGCGGCCTTGCAGGCTGGCCTGCTCGCGTTCCAACAGGCGCAGGATGTCCTGGCGCGAGCGCGGTACCGTGGCGTCGGTAAAGCGCTTGGGGTTGTAGACGATCACCGCGGGTTCGAACGTGAAGCCGTAGACCTCGTGGCGCCAGACTGCCCAGGAAGGCAGCTTGGAAGCGTAGGGCGAGGCGTAGCTTTGCGCGTAGCCATCGTTGGCCAGGCGTATTTGCAGGTCGGATGCCGAACTCATCAGCACATCCACCTGCGTCAGGCGGCCGTCGACGGTGGCTTCGTACAGATCACGACTGCTGATTTCGCGATACACGACGGTGACGTCGGGCCGCTGCGACTGAAACCCCTGGATCAGCGGCGCGACAACCGGCGTGTCGGTCGGACCGGCAATCACCAGTGTGCGCGACGTGGGCTGCGGCGCGGGGTAGCGGGTGACGACTTCGTGCAGGTCCGCCGCCTGCGCGCCGTCGGGCGCGCCGGCCAGCAACAGCAAGGCGGTGCACGCGGCGCCCAGCCAGGTCATCAGGCCACGGCCGGTGGGTTGGGGCAGCAGCGGCAGGATGACGCGGGCCGACAGTCCGCCGCCCGGCCGATCTTGCAGCCAGAGCGAACCGCCATGCGCCGTGGCGACCGACCGCACAATGGCCAGTCCCAAGCCGGAACCCGTTTGCGATTCGCCCGCGCGGCCCCGGGTAAAGCGCTGCTGCACGGCTTCTTTTTCGTCGTCGGAAATGCCCGGCCCTCGGTCGGACACCGTCAGCGCCACGCGGAACCCCGCGACCGGTGTGGCCTGGATGTCCACCGTGCCGTCCGGCGCATAGCGCAGGGCGTTGTCGACCAGGTTGCGCAGCATTTCGCGCAGCGCCACGCGGTCCCCTGACACACGCGCGCGCCGCACCTCGGGGGCGATGTCGATGCGCAGGCGCTGGGCTTCAAGTGGCCCGATGCGGCGGCGCGTTTCGTTGATGGTTTCCGCGACGCCCACCGGCTCGGGGGGGCCTTTGCCCAGCCGATGCGTGATGGTGGCGTCCATCAGCAGTTGGTTGATCAGTTGGCTGGCGTGCGTGGCGTTCAGGTGGATGCGTGTGATGCGCTCGCGCAGCCGCTTGGGGTCGGTTTCGTCCAGAGCAACTTCGGCCTGCGCGCGCAGCGACGCCAGCGGCGTGCGCACTTGGTGCGTGGCGTCGGCCACCAGCGTGTTCAAGGTGTCCATGATGACGGACAGGCGTTGCATGAAGGCGTTCAGCGCCTCGACCAGCCGCCGCACTTCGCGCGGCACCGGCGTGGTGACGGGGGTGAGGTCTTCGGGCGCGCGCGTGCGCAGTTCGCGTTCCAGCACGGCCAGCGGGGCAAAGGCGCGCTGCACGCCGAACCACAGCAGGCCCAGCGCCACCAAGGACATGATCAGCAGCGGCAGCACGCCGCGCCCCAGGATTTCGTTCGCCAAGGCTTCGCGCGAACCCAGCGTTTCCGCCACGCGCACCGTTACCCAGCCGGCGTGCTGGCTGGCCGACACCAGGCGCCCCACGGTGGCCACGCGCACGGGTTCGTCGTGATACGTCACATAGGCGAAGACCGGCGTGGCCGCCAGGGCCAGCGGCAGGTTGGGGGCCAGGTCGCCGTAGCCCGTGATCAGCCGGCCATTCGAGGTGCGGGCTTCGTAGAAGACGCGCTCGCCGCTGGACAGCATGGCCAGTGACGACACGGGCGGCTCCACCGTCACGCCTCCGTCGTCGATCTGTACCGAGCCCGCGATCGTCAGCGCGGATGCGGCCAGCAAACGGTCGAACGCCTGCTCGGCCGCGCGTTGCGCATAGCCCCGCAAGAAAAACACCAGGCCGATCAGCGCGCAGGCCAACAGGGCGGCGCCCAGCGTGAAGACGCGGCGCCGGATCGAAGCGCTTTCAGGAATGCTCATGGCTGCGGGCCTGGTAGCCAACGCCGCGTACGGTAACGATGTCGATCGACGCGCCCGCCAGCTTCTTGCGCAGCCGCGAAATCAACAGTTCCAGCGCGTTGAGCGAGCCATCGTCCAGGTCGAACAGTTGGTTCATCAGCCGTTCCTTGGCCACGGTCTGGCCAATGCGGCCAAGCAGAATCTCAAGCAAGCGGAATTCGCGCCGGCCCAGTTCCAGCGGCGCGCCGGCCAGCGTGACGCTGCGCCCGGCCAGATCCAGGCTCAGGTTGCCGTAGGACGTGGTGCTGCTGGTCTGCCCGGCGGGCCGCCGCATGAGTGCGCGCAGTCGGGCTTCGAGTTCGCGCAGGTCGAAGGGCTTGACCAGGTAGTCGTCGGCGCCCAGGTCCAGCATGTCGATCTTGTCTTCGATTTCCGCGCGCGCGGTCATGACCAGCACGGGGGCCTCGACCCCGGCGGCACGCAGTTCCCGGATGACCAGGAACCCGTCCTTGCCAGGCAGGTTGATGTCCAGCACCAGCGCGTCCCAGGTCTCGTCCAGGCCCCAGCGCAAGGCGGCCACGCCGTCGCGAACCCATTGCACGCTATGGCCGGCGGACCGCAACTTGCTTTCCACGGCATCGCCCAGATCGAGGTTGTCCTCGACCAGCAGAATGCGCATGTTTTGTCTCCGTTGTTTTTTGGGGTTTTTTTTCTTTTGTTTTGGTGGTGGTGTTGCTGCTTGGCTGGGGAGTGGGCTGGTGGAGGTTGCTTGATGGGTTGCGCGCGTTGGGCGGTGGCGTTCTTGTGTTGGCCCTTGCGCGCTTCACCCATCCTACGGGCTAGTGGGGGGGAGTTCGCCTACGTAGCGGCAGTCTAGCTCCAGGCCTAGTTCGTCCATGCCGAGGATGTCGATTTCCACGGCGGTGCCACGTTCCAATTCTGGCATGCCGCCCACGCGGGTCACCAGCGGCGCGTTGGCGAAGCGGACCAGGTCGTCGCGCAGCACGTGCGCTACGGTGCGGGTCACGCCGTGCTGCTTGAGCCAACGCAGGCACCAGTAGCGTTCCATGGCGCTTTGGAATTCGGCCCACGCAGCGTACTGCGCGTCGAAGGCGCCAATGATGGCGAACAGGTCCGCGTCGCGCGGCTTGAACGGGGCCACCAGGCGCGCCGACACGCCGTGTTCCACCGCGGCGATCAACTGCCATTGGTTGACCAGGTCGACATAGCGGCGCAGCGGCGACGTGCTCCACGCATATTGCGGCACGCCGATCGCTTCGTGCGGCAGCGCCTGCGTGCTCATGCGCACGCGGCCCGCCTGCTGCGAACGGTAGATGCCCGGCACGCCATGCTGGTGCAGCAGGCCGCCCCACAGGTTGTTGGCCAGGATCATGTATTCGGCCACCATGCGGTCCAGCGGCGCGTTGCGCTGGCGCGGCACCAGGCGTACCGGCGTGTCCGGATCGTCGGGGTTGCCGTCCAGATAGAAGCTGTATTCCACGCGGGAATTGTTTTCGGGCTTGCCGCGCACGTTTTCGCGTTGCGCCGACAGCGCCTGCGCCAGCTTCCACAGCGGACGCAGCCAGTGGCCGTAAGGAATATCGACCGACGGGTCGGCCAGGCTGGCCTCGGTGACCTGCGCGTCCAGCATGTTGTGGCGCAGGTTTTCGCGCACCACTACGCGCTCCAGGCGCGTGTCCGACTCGATGATCTCGCCCGTTTCAGGGTCGGCCACCACGTACAGCGACAGCACGGGCACTTCGCGGCCCGCGTCCAGCGAGAACGCCTTGATGACGTTGTCGGGCTGCATCGGGATTTTGTCGCCCGGCATGTAGACGGTGGACAGGCGCGCGCGCGCCAGCTTGTCGAATTCGCTGTCGCGGGTCACCGACAGGCCGGGAGCGGCCACGTGTATGCCCACGCGCAGGCGACCGTCGGGTAGCGTGGTGACAGACAGCGCGTCGTCGATCTCGGTGGTGGTGACGTCGTCGACCGAATAGATTTCGGCGTCCGACAGCGGCAGCTCACGGTCGATGGGCGGCAGTTCCAGCTCGGGGAATTCCAGCCCGCGCGGGAAGTTCACCGCCAGGAAGCGACGCTTGTGCAGCGCCAGCGCATGCGGCCAGGCGCCCAGTTCCAGCAGCAGGCGGTCGGGGCTTTTGCCCAGCTTGGCGCAGGCGGCGTCCAGCGCCTTCCATTGCTGCGAATTCTTGTCCGGACGGATCAACAGGGTTTCGGCTACCTGGGCAATGGGCTCGGGCAGGCGGCCCGCGGCCATCTCGTCGACCCATTCCTGTTGCTGTTCGGCCTGGCGCTGCTTCTTTTCCAGCGCAGCCAGCGCGGCGGCCAGGATGTCGGGCGGGGCAGGGCGGTAGCGGCCCTTGCCACGGCGGTGGAAGTACGCGGGCGCGCTGTGCAGGCGCATCAGCAGCGCGGCGTGCTCCACGGGCGTGGGGGCGTGGCCGAAGTAGTCGGCGGCAAGCGCCGGCGTGTCGAATTCTTCCTGGGGTGCGCATTCCCAAAGGAATTGCAGGTCCAGCTCATCGGCGGCCGCGGCGGCCTGGCTCATCAGCGCCGCCGGTTCGGGCGACGCGAAATTGAACAGGGTGTTGGCGCGCTTGATTTTGCTGCGCTTGCCCGATTCCGACTCCACCTGCAGGCTGGCGTCGGTTTCGGACAGGATGTTGCCGGCCTTGAAGCTGCCGTCATCTTCGTAAAACACATACATGGTGGGGATCTTCCTGGGCGACGCGCACGCGCCGCCTTGCGCAGCTATATAGATAGAGTGTTGATGTCTGGTACTGATTATTGAGGGCGAACCTGCTTGCCGCCAAGGGCGAATTCAAGCACCTCGGGCATCCAACGTTCAAAATCGGACAAACCGTGGTCGCTGCCTTCGACGATACGCTGTTGGCAACCCAGGTAGCGATCGCGCATTTCACGCCAGTCCAGCACCTCGTCGCCGGTTGCCGCCAGCAGGAAGTACCGGTCGGGCTGGGTGATGCGAGGAACGTGGATGGCCGCCAATTCGTCCACATATTCGGGCAGAAAGACGAACGGCGCGTTGGAATGATACATGTGGTGCTCGCCAACCTGGGTGGCCAGGTCGCGCGCCGCCTCGACGGCGGGGTTCAGCAGCACGGCCTTGCAACCCAGTTGCTCGGCCAGCCAGGTGGCGTAGAAGCCGCCCAGCGATGAGCCGATCACGGTCAGCGCGCGGGGGCTGTCCGCGCCCTGCAATTGGCGCTGGGCAATGTCCATGCACAGCGTAATGGCTTGCCGGGGGCTGGCGGGAAGCTGCGGGCAGGCCCATTGCGCGGCCAGCCCGCGTTGTTCCATGGCGTCGGCCATCTGCCGGGCCTTGGTGGAGCTTGGCGAGGAACGAAAACCGTGCAGGTAGAGAATCATTTCGTGCTCGTCCAACGTGGGGATTCAGCCGCGCGCCCGCAGCGCGTCCAGCAGCTTGCCGTGGACGCCGCCAAAGCCGCCGTTGCTCATGACCAGTACCTGGTCGCCGGGGCGGGCGGCGGCAGTCACGGCCGCGACCAGCGCGTCGATGTCATCGTAACTGGAAGCCCGGTCGCCCAGCGGCGCCAGCACCTCGGCCGGGTTCCAGCCCAAGGCATGCTTGCCGCTGTGCGCGCCGAAGCAGAACACCAGGTCGGCGTCGGCCAAGGCATCGGGCAGGCGGGCGGCCATGGTGCCCAGCTTCATCGTGTTGGAACGCGGCTCCAGCACCGCCAGGATGCGGGCCGAACCGACCTGCCGGCGCAGCCCTTCCAGCGTGGTGGCGATGGCGGTGGGGTGATGCGCGAAATCGTCGAACACCTTCACGCCGTTGACCGTGCCGCGCAATTCCATGCGGCGCTTCACGCCGGCAAAGCGGGTCAAGGCGGCGATGCCGTCGGCGGCCGATACCCCCGCGTGTTCGGCGGCGGCCAGCGCGGCCAGGGCATTCATGCGGTTGTGTTCGCCGGTCAGGTTCCAGCGCACGGTGCCGGCTTCAACGCCGTTACGCAGCACGGTGAACGCGCCGTCGTCATCGGGCGGCGATGCTTGCCAAGCGCCATCGGGGCCGAACGTGACGGTTTCAGACCAGCATCCGCGCGCAATCACGCGGTCCAGCGCGTCGCAATGGGCGGGGCGCACGATGCGGCCGGACGCGGGGATGGTGCGCACCAGGTGGTGAAATTGGGTTTCGATGGCCGCCAGATCGGGGAAGATGTCGGCGTGGTCGTATTCCAGGTTATTCAGGATGGCGGTGCGCGGGCGGTAATGGACAAACTTCGAACGCTTGTCGAAGAAGGCTGTGTCGTATTCGTCCGCCTCGATCACGAAGGGACGGCGCGCGGGGTCGTAGCGGGCCGACACGTGCAGGTCCGCCGCCACGCCGCCGATCAGGAAGTTGGGCGCCAGGCCCGCGGCTTCCAGTATCCAGGCCAGCATCGAGCTGGTGGTGGTCTTGCCATGCGTGCCCGCCACCGCCAGCACGTGCGCGCCCGGCAGGATGTTGTCGCCCAGCCATTGCGGGCCGGACACGTAGCGCGCGCCGGATTCCAGAATGGCTTCCATCAGCGGGTTGCCGCGGCTGACCACGTTGCCGATCACGTACAGGTCGGGCGCAAGCGCCATCTGTTCGGGGCCAAAGCCTTCGATCAGCTCGATGCCTTGTTCGGATAACTGGGTGCTCATGGGCGGGTACACGCCCGCATCGCAACCCGTGACCTTGTGGCCGGCGGCCCGCGCAA
>RCUJ01002071.1_pt1 | contig 10075 bp, 8 predicted proteins | sample 2166321 | NCBI WGS metagenome assembly RCUJ01 (sample SAMN09932808, study PRJNA488358) | compost metagenome | feature: garden; material: soil; isolation source: compost soil in an enriched community after 118 h of incubation | place: Germany: Experimental Botanical Garden Goettingen | collected... | reverse complement strand
GAAAGTGTGTATACAGGAAACTGTATCGAGAGTTCGAATCTCTCCTTCACCGCCACATTTATACGAAAAAGCCCTGATTATTCAGGGCTTTTTCGTTTCTGCGTTTCTGAAAAAACTCCAGCCCGGCAAATCATTCCATCAGGGATGAAATGGATTGTCGCCCCGTGCCCAATATTTGCCTCACATCCTGGTCGCGATCCGCGAGAATGTTTACCCTGGCATTGCCCAGGATTGCAGCGCGTAGCCCCCCTGGCTCAACTCGGCGCGTACCTCTTCCAGCAGGTTTTCCAGCTGCGCCGGGTCGGAATAGGTACTGCTTGGAATCTGTTTGCGACAAATACGAGTGGCTGCCCGGTCGATGACGGTCAGGCTCAGTTCGCCATTACCGTCTTGCGCGGCCCAGGCGACGCATTGAAAAGGTTCGAATGCGTGCCCGGCAATCAAAAGTGCTTCGTTGATGCGCAACGCGGTGCTCATGGGGCCTCTTTCCTTGTACCGAAACAAATGATCCGCAGTTGACCTGCTGCATGAAGTCATGCAGCAGGGCATTTCAGTCTTTCATTGCTTTACATAACTGCCTGGCGCCGGCTCCAGAGGCGGGAATTTGTCATTCCCTATGTGCGCAACCGCTGGTTGGCGCTCGCCGGAGTGTCCCGCCAGCCAGTTGAACCAATCATTCCACCAGCTACCGGGTTGCTGCTCAGCATTCTTGAACCAGGTCTCCGGGTTTTTCGTGACCCGATTATTGGTCCAGTAATGGCGCTTCTGCTTGGCCGGTGGATTGATGACGCCGGCGATATGCCCTGAAGCTCCTAATACAAAACGCTTGGCCCCGGAGAGCAGGTTGGTGCTGGCGTAGGCGCTTTTCCAGGGCACGATGTGATCGTCATGGGTGGCGAGGATGTAAGCGGGAGCGTCAATTGCACGCAAATCAAGCTTGACCCCACAGCACTCCAGCTCGCCTGATTTCAAATCGTTCTGCAGATAGGTGTGGCGCAGATACCAGCAGTACATCGGCCCCGGAAGGTTGGTGCTGTCGTTGTTCCAGAACAGCAGATCAAGCGGGATCGGCTTCTGCCCCTTGAGGTATTTGTCGACGTTGTAGTTCCACCACAGCTCGTTGGGGCGCAGTAGGGAAAAGGTATTGCCCATGTCCTCACCACGAAACAGACCGATGGGACCATTCATGCCGCCGATGGTGCGTTCTCGATAGGCCACCAGTTCTTCGTCGACGAATATGTCGATGGGACCGGTATCCAGGTAGTCAAGGAACGTGGTGAACAGGCTCACGCTGGCGATTTCCCTGTCGCCGCGTGCAGCAAGTACTGCCAGCGCCGTGCTCAGCAGGGTGCCGCCGATGCAGAAGCCCACGCAATTGAGTCGTTGCTCGCCACTGATATTGCGGGTCACCTGCAGGGCGTCGATTACCCCGTGCTCAATCAGGTCATCCCAGGTGGTGCCAGCGTGTTCCTCGTCAAAGTTGCGCCAGGACATCAGGAATACGGGATGTCCCTGTTCCAGCAGGTGGCGGACCATCGAGTTGTCCGGGCGCAGATCAAGGATGTAGTACTTGTTGATCGACGGAGGTACGACGAATACCGGGTGTCGGTACTGGGTTTCGCTTTGCGGGTAGTACTGAATTAGCTGGAAGAGGTGATTCTCAAAGACCACTTCGCCGGGGGTGTTGGCCAGGTCGACGCCAACCTTGAAGGCACCGCTATCGCACTGGCGCATTTTGCCTTCGTTCATGTCGCTGGCCATATGCGCCAAACCTGTCATCAGGCTGGCACCTTGAGTCTCAACCGCACGCTGGAGCGCATCAGGGTTGCTGACCAGGAAATTGCTTGGCGCACTGGCGGCAATGGCTTGCTCCACCAGATAGCGCAGGCGTTGGCGCGGTTTTTTTTCGTCGATCAGCAGCTTGTCGAGCAGTTTCAGGAGAAAGCTTGCGTTGAGCAGGTAAAACGCAGCGAGGGAGCCGAACAGTGGCTCGCTCCAGTTGCCGCTGGAGAAGCGTCGATCATCGAAGCTGAAGGGTTGGCCGGTCAGCAGTTTTTGGCCGAGTTGGCCCCATTGAACCTGGTAGTCCGCTTGTAGACTGTCCAGGGTTTCGCGAGGCAACTCGAACCAGGCGCCGTGCTCATGCCCGGAAAACCACGGATTAGTGCTGACCCATAGACGTAATTGTTGCACTGCAAAGGAAGCGATGAACGGAACCTGGCCTGACCAATAGGTTTTGAATGTATGCGCGTTGTTGTCCATAAAGTTCCTTGCCCATACAGATGAGCCGGGCAGAAAAAAAGCCGCGCTTTGCCGGACTCCGGCGTAGCGACGGCAGGAATGCGGGCAGCGTTGTCTGACGCCAACCTGGCGCCAATCTGATGCGCGGAACAAGGGTCCCAAGTCCGCGCATGGGCTACTCAGATGCTGTTGGTTAGCGCTCGATAGCCAGGCCGACGCCTTGTCCGCCACCGATGCACAAAGTGGCCAGTCCCTTCTTGCCGTCGCGACGGATCAGTTCGTGCACCAGCGACACCAAAATCCGTGCCCCTGACGCGCCGATCGGATGGCCAAGGGCGATCGCGCCGCCGTTGACGTTGACTTTGCTGGTGTCCCAACCCAACTCTTTGCCAACCGCCAGCGCCTGGGCGGCGAAGGCTTCGTTGGCTTCGATCAGGTCCAGGTCCTCGACGCTCCAGCCGGCCTTTTGCAGGGTCAGGCGTGTAGCCGGGACAGGGCCGATGCCCATGATCGACGGGTCTACACCGGCGCTGGCATAGGCTTTGATCCGTGCCAGAACCGGGAGGCCCAGCGCTTGTGCTTTAGCGGCGCTGGCCAGCAACAGTACGGCCGCACCATCGTTGAGGGTCGAAGCGTTACCGGCGGTCACGCTGCCGTCTTTCTGGAATGCCGGTTTGAGTTTCGCCAAGGCTTGGGCAGTACTGTCGACACGCGGCTGTTCGTCGGTGTCGAAGACCAGCGGTTCGCCCTTGCGCTGAGGAATCAGGATCGGGGTGATTTCGCTCTGGAAACGCCCGCCCTCAATGGCTGCGGCGGCCTTCTGTTGCGAGGCGGCAGCGAAGGTATCCTGTGCTTCACGAGAGATCTCGTACTTCTGCGCCAGATTCTCAGCTGTGATACCCATGTGATAGTCGTTGAAGGCGTCCCACAGGCCATCCTGGATCATGCTGTCTTGCAGTTGCGCATGGCCCATACGCAAGCCGGTGCGTGCCTTGGGCAGAACATAGGGGGCCAGACTCATATTTTCCTGACCGCCAGCGATTACCAGTTCCGCGTCGCCGCAACGGATTGCCTGGACGGCAAGATGGACCGCCTTGAGACCAGAGCCGCAGACCTTGTTCAAGGTCAGGGCAGGGGTGGTGTGTGGCAAGCCAGCCTTGATCGCTGTCTGGCGTGCCGGGTTCTGCCCAGCGCCGGCAGTGAGCACCTGGCCGAGGATCACTTCATCAATTTGAGCAGCATCGATACCCGTCTGCTCCAGCAAGCGGCGAATCACTGCGGCACCCAGTTCGGTCGCGGGAATTGCAGACAAAGCACCCTGGAAACTGCCAATGGCGGTACGAGTAGCGGCAACGATTACGACTTCGTTCATGCGTGACCTCATGGAAAAGACAAAATTCGTCGAGCAAACCAGGGCATTCATGCCCTGGTCAGGGTTACTGCATGTTCATGCCGCCGTTTACCGAGAAGTCCGCTCCGGTGCTGTAGGCAGACTCATCGGAAGCCAGCCAGGCCACGATTGAGGCGATCTCTTCGGGTTGGCCAAGGCGACCAACCGGAGTTGCCGCGATCATGCCTTCGAGAATGTCCGGGCGAATTGCCGCGGTCATGGAGGTCTGGATGTAGCCTGGGGATACGGTATTGACGGTCACGCCCTTGCCGGAGACTTCCCGGGCCAGTGCCATGGTGAAACCATGGATGCCAGCCTTGGCGGCGGAGTAGTTGGTCTGGCCGAACTGGCCACGCTGACCGTTGATCGAGGAGATATTGATGATCCGCCCCCAGCCTTTGGACAACATGCCTTCAATGACCTGCTTGGTGGTGTTGAACAAGCCCGTCAGGTTGGTCCCGATCACGCTGTTCCAGTCTTCCGGGGTGAGCTTGCGAAAAGACGCGTCGCGGGTGATGCCGGCGTTGTTGACCAGCACATCGATCGGGCCGAATTGTTCACGAGCCATCTCGAAAGCCTTGCGGGTTGACTCCCAATCGGTGACGTCGCCATAGATGAATTCGAACTCATAACCCGCCTCCAGTTGGCTGGCGCGCCAGTCGTTCTTGCGGCTGGAATCGGAGCTGCAGCCTACGATTACCTTGAATCCTTCCTTGTATAGACGTTGGCTGATTGCCGTACCGATACCGCCCATACCACCCGTTACCAAAGCAATGCGACTACGCGATTCCATACATCTACTCCATTTTTTTGCGCTGCAGGAGAGAAGATTGTTCGATATCGACGGGCCGTGCGGAAGTGTTTGAAGGTGACGTTCTCCTGTCCATCGGTGCCACGCGGGTGTTTTGGCCTGCTGGCAAAAAAATGAGAAGTACCCATACTTGGATCAACTCTTAAAACTCAATGGATAGTTAATATTCCTGAAACACTGTTGAAATATGTTCAGTGCATGTCAGTATCGGCTCCGGACAGGACGTTCGGTTCCATCGGTCATTGAGGACGCCATGTATAGAATGAGTTCGGGTTATGCCAGCATGCTGGCGAATACGTTTTTGGCCCAAGGACTGGATCTTGCTGTTCTGTGCCGCGAGGCGGGACTGGATGTCGGGTTCGTGAGTAAACCAGGAGCATTCTGCGAGCGAAGCATTATCTATCGTCTTTGGGACTTGGCTGCTCAGGCTTCGGATGATCTGAATATCGGTTTGAAAGCCTACGGGGAATTCCATCCCAGTAGTTTTCAGATCGTGGGCTACACGATGATGTCCAGTTCGAATCTGAAAAGAGCGCTTGAACGTCTGGTTCGTTTCAGCCCGTTGATTGGTACCGGATTCAGCCTTTTCCTTGTCAAGGAGCAGCAGCATTACCGATTGGCCAGTCTCGATCATCAGCAACCTGGCTCGGTCAAACCCCGGCAATACACGGATGCAGCCTTGGCTTCGCTGCTGGGTTTCTGCCATTGGCTGGCAGGTGGCAAGTCACCGCAACCATTGAGTGTGGAGTTCACTTATCCCGAACCTGAAGACACGTCGGAGCATCAGCGGCTTTTTGGCTGTCCGCTGAGTTTCGGGGCGGCATATGACAGCATCTTGTTCGATGGCCAGGAGCTTCTGAGTCCGTTGAGCATGGCCAACGAGGCGTTGGCCACACTCCATGACAGTTTTGCCGAGGCTCAATTGGACCTGTTGTCCGGTTACTCTATGGTTGGCAGGATTCGCGCGCTGATTACCGAGCGCTTGAGCCAGGGGCAAGGCCAAGGGCAATGTGATATGGAATCGATTGCGGCGGCACTGAATATCAGCAAGCGAACGCTTCAACGCGGCCTTGAGAAGGATGGCACGCAATTCAAGGACGTCCTGAACGATGTGCGTCGGCAGATGGCTGACTTCTATTTGCGGCATTCTCATTTCAACATGAAGCATGTGACTTACCTGCTCGGCTTTCATGATCACAGCAGCTTCCATAAGGCATGCACCCGTTGGTTCGGTATGACCCCCGGTCAGTATCGAACCGACGAGTTGTCGCCTGTGGTCGAAAAAGTCGCGCGGGTCCGATCCATGAACCTCATCGGTCTGTCCAGAGATCATAAGGTCGCAGGCTTCGCCGAACGGATTCACCGCTAATCCCTTGTGAAGTGTCATTGAGGCTTGGGGCCTGTTGTCCCTTTACTCGCTTTGCGCTTCGGGGCTTTAACTACGATGGCGGGAGCGGGCAGTGGTGTGATCTGCGGCGACGGAGATGGCTGCGAAGGGGTCTCCTGCGGGATGACAACTGTTTCACTGGGTGGTTGGGTCAGGTTGAAGCCCGGCAGGGGGACTTCGAGCAGCGCGTGCAGTTCGCGCCAGAATTCGCCTTCAGCTCCAACGGTCGCCAGCAGTTCAGGCATCAATTGCCCAACGGCTGTCAGGACCTGTTGGCGTTCCTTTGCCTCAGGTAGCAACAAGGGCAGGCTGCGCAAGCTTTCTTGCGGGTGGGCGAAAACCAGCAGGTTCTGCAATCGGATGGCTTCGCGCAGGGCAGTGGGCTCATTGCTGTAGTCCTGGACCAGCAGGTGCACCTGCTGGATCAGCTTCTCGATGCTTTCCTTGCCCGCCTTGTCGCTGTCGCGGCCCAGCAAAAACAGAATCCGCACCAATGCTTCCAGGGGGCCGCCATGAGGCAGCGCATCCTGCAGGCGTTCGATCAGGGCCTGGTCCAGCTGGTCGGCATGTGCCTGGAGATTTCGCACAGGCTTGTTGCTGCTGAGGGCACTCAGTGCGCCGTAAATACCGTAAAAACACAGCTCCTGAGTGGCGTCACGCACATCGCGATAAGCATTCAGGGCGTCTTGCATCTGGTTGGAAAACAACGCTTGCCAGGCCAGCAACGGGTTGTCTTTGCGTGCAGGATGGCGATCACTGCTCACTTGGGAGGCGGTCCCGGCTAACCACCACAGCGCCGGATTCAGGCTGCTCCATAGCACTTGCTGCTGATGGAAGGGGTGCGCCCTGCGCAACAGTTCGGCAATTGGCTCGTTGACGATCTGACGCAGCCACGGACGTATGAACCCGTCGTAAAACGCGCTGTTGATTTCAGAGGCGCGCTCCACCAGAGAGAATTCGCGATCGTCATCACGGGCCGGCTCGACGTCATCATGGATATCGGCGATTCGCCTTGATTCGAAACGCACTCGGTATTGCATGTCATCGCTGCCTGAGGAGGTTGGCAGATCGTCAATCAGCATTTCATACAGTCCCGCCGGCAGCGCCTTGATGGTTTCGACCGCGCCGAGCATCCCACGGTGTTCGCGCCGCGCCACTTTGCCGGAAACAAAAATACCTAAATGGCCGATGCTGGCGTGCCGCAGGTAGACGATGGTACGTCCTGCGTCATGCAAAGCGAGATCGCTGGGATAAACATCGGCGATCCAGTTCAATGCCTGCTGGGGAGGGGTGATGTTGTCTCCGTAGGAACAGAACACCACCACCGGTACTTCGATCCGTTTCAGGTCAATGCCACTGTTCTTGCGGCCGAGACCGCCGGACAATTGGTTGCCGATGAAAAGGTCATCGACAATCCTCTCAATCTCTTCGCCATTGAGCAGGGTCGGGCTGCCCCACCAGCGTTCGAAGTCGAGGAAGCGCGTAGCCTCGCTGTCGACCTGGCTGAACAACTGGTAGTACTTGGCCCAATAGGTGTTGGCCGGGTCCAGGTTTTCGAAATTGCTGACCAGCCAGGTACCGTCAAAGCGGCCATTGCCCAAGTCGCTGCCCAGGCGAGCCATCCAGCCGCCACCCAGCAGGCCTCCGGTATAGCGCATCGGATTGCGTCCATTGACACCGGCCCAGTACGACAAGGGGGCACCATTGATAATGATCAATCCCGGCAGTTCCGGTCGTGTTGCAGCCAGTCCCATCAACGCCCAGCCCGCCTGGCAGTTACCGATGATGATCGGCTCGCTGTTGGTCGGGTGAAGGGCGCTGATGACTTCGATGAACCGGGCCTGGGCTTCGACGATATCGGCCAGGGTTTGCCCAGGCTGTGGCGAGTGACTGAAAGAGATGAAATAGGTGGGGTGGCCGGCTCTGAGGCTTTCACCTAATACCGAATCCTGTTTGAAGCCGCCGATTCCCGAGCCGTGGCCGCCGCGTGGGTCAATGATGATCACCGGCTGGCCATTGCTGTCGATTCTTTGCTCTGGTCCGGGGAGGATTCGCAACAGTGAATAGTTGACCGGGCGTGGGAGATCGGAGCCTGCGACCAGGGTTTCATGATCGAACTTGAGCAGCAGAGGATACCCGGCGCGTTCATGGGCCAGCGTATTGTCGCCGCGCTGGCGCAGGGTGTCCCAGAACAGCAGGCTGCGTTGGCCGAGGTCGGTGAAGTATTCCTGCCAGTCAGTGGGCGTGGGTTGTCTGAGTTGACCCCGCTTCAGGGGCGCGAGGGTTTTTTCCTGGCGCTGGCGCAAAGCATCAAGGACGTTCAGGGTGTTGAGGTGCTGCAGATGACTCAGGTGTTCGAACAGGCCGCGTTGAGAGGAGGTTTTGTCATATTGCGATGCAATAATATCTTCCTGGCCCATGGTGATCTCCTGGCGTTGTGCATGAGAAGCAGCTGCCTGCGCCTCTTTAATAAAGAGGGCTTGGCTGGCTGTTCGACGTTAGGAGTCTATAGCGAATAGGGGCAGGAGAAGAAATATTTTTGTGCGCTGCACAAAAAATCATTGCTAAACGGTTTTGTGCGCTGCAATATTAAGGCTAACGCGATGACTGGCAGGATCGCTATCGCGTCCTCAGGCCCATGTCGGCTTTTCAGAATCAGGAGATTCAAGCATGTCTTTTTTCAACTCGGAAAAATTGCAAGACGCTCAGAAAGCCAACCTCGACCTCCTGCAGCAAATCAGTGGCAAAGTCTTCGCCAGCGTTGAACAGCTCACCCAATTGCAGTTCAAGACTCTGCAGGCCTCCACCGAGGAGCAGTTCGACGGCTTTCGCAAGCTGTTGGCAGTCCGTGATCCACAAGGGTTCGCTGAGCTCCAGGCTTCTTTCACCCAGCCAAATGTGCAAGCCGAACGCCTGGCTGAGTTCAATCGCCAAGTGCAAGCGTTGATTGTCGGCACTCACTCGGAAATCGCCAAACTGGCCTCGCGTCAGGTCGAGGTGGGCACCCAGCAGGTGCAAGAGTTCGTTGAAGTGATCAGCAAGAATGCACCGGCTGGCTCCGAGCCTGTTGTGGCTGCGTTCAAGTCGTCGCTGGCGAATGCCGGTACCGTTTTTGAAAGCGCACAGAACGCCGTAAAACAGGCTGCTGACGTTGCCCAGAGCGGTTTTGACGCAGCGACCGCCGCAGCCGGCAAAACCGCTCCTGGTGCCAAGGCTACAAGCGGTAACAAGTAAGTCATATTAGAGCGGTTACGCTGATGGCGATGGGTTTACTCCCCATCGCCATTTTTTTTCGGCCCGCCACCGGCACCTGGCTTGCCTGGTGGCATGCCGCCGAACAGGCCGAAGAGGTTCTGAGTGTTCAGGTAGAGGTTTTTTGACTGGTCGACATACTGGCGCATCAAATCCTGCATGACCGGTGCTTGCTGGTGCATGAACTTGCTCCAGGCTTCAGAGGACTGAGCGCCGGTCTGGGACTGGATGTCGATGACCGTCTGGATGCTTTTATCCAGGTAGCTGCCGAGGACGCTCTGGTAGGGACCGTAGAACTGGATAATCCCCATGAGCATCTCGCTGGAGAATATCGGCTCACCGCCACTTTCGGCTTCCAGAATGACCTGCAGCAAAATACTTCGGGTCAGATCCTCGCCAGTCTTGGCGTCGACCACCTCGAACGGAATTTTATCGACGACCAATTGGCGTATATCCGCAAGGGTCAAATGACTGCTGGTGTGCGTGTCATACAGACGGCGATTCGGGTACTTCTTGATCAGACGGGTGGTGTTCCGACTGTTATCTGTCATGCGGGGCTACTCACAGCAAATCTGATTTGCAGGCATCTTATCTTACTCTGACCACTGCCACTCCAATGCGTCGCCTCACGCGGCACGCGCTGGGTGGTCAGCGTAAGAGCTTTCTTCATCTTTTGAGTGCTGAGCTTGCGAGGCTGGCCACTTCGAGGCAGGGTCGTTCAATCCCTCAAGACCCGCCTCCGGATAGCGCTTTCGCCATTTGAACACCACAGGTTCTGAGATCTGGGCTGATTGCTGACGTCTCTGGGTGTTAATCCAGCACCCTGTGCACCTGTTCCTGCGTTGGCGAAGCAAAACTGAGCAAACAGGGCGCGCTTCTGTGATCGCCACATAGGTGAGCGTGAGGGGAGGGACCAGCTAAAAACGCAGCAAGCGTAACGCTTTACGCAACTCTCGGAAATTGCCTACAACCCCGGCGAGAGTCACCCCGATAT
>RCUJ01002070.1_pt1 | contig 10078 bp, 14 predicted proteins | sample 2166321 | NCBI WGS metagenome assembly RCUJ01 (sample SAMN09932808, study PRJNA488358) | compost metagenome | feature: garden; material: soil; isolation source: compost soil in an enriched community after 118 h of incubation | place: Germany: Experimental Botanical Garden Goettingen | collected... | reverse complement strand
AGTTACGCACTAAATATCGCTTCAATAATATTTAGTACAAGAAGGAAATATAATTCTATGGCAAAAAAAGTAATCGGTAATCTAAAACTCCGTATCCCAGCCGGTCGTGCGACTGCAGGTCCTCCAGTAGGTTCAACTCTTGGTCAATGGGGTCTTAACATGATGGATTTCATTAATCCATTTAACGACGCTACAAAAGCTGACATGGGCAAGGACGTTATCGTTCACCTTCAGGTATTCGAAGATCGTACATTTGCGTGGAAGTCACTTGGTCAGCCAGTTGATGACATGATCCGTGACGCTATCGGTATCAAAAAGGGTAGCGGCAAGCCACACGCTGAAAAAGTCGGTACAATTACTCGCGCTCAGCTTGAAACTATCGCTGAAGCGAAGAAGGACTTCCTTAACGCGAACGATCTTGACGCTCGTGTGAAGATTATCGCTGGCTCAGCACGCTCAATGGGTGTTGAAGTAGCAGAATAAGCATTCGCTTATACCAAAAAGACCGCGATTAGTTCGCGGTCTTTTTTTATTTTTTGACTTTCACTAAGCCAATATCACAAACATTGACAGCTCTAGCTATCTACTTTATCCTTACCTCAACAGTAATATGAATAGTACGTCATGAAAAATCCGTTCACTCGATTATCGTCCTCGCTCATGGATAAACTTATGAGCCGGAACAGACCCGCTTCAATAAATTTCAGCCAGATACCTATTCCTTACATAGAACGTGGCAGGCTACAAAGTGGCGTTCGTCGCTTTGGCGGTCCATCGGCCGAGTACACACTATGGCGACCTAATATGTGCAGTATCTGCTGCGTGAAAGCAGTCGGCGATGCAACTAATACGACTCGGCAGCTTAGCCTTTTTGATCTTATAAAGCTATCCCTAGACGAAGGAGTATTCCAGGTACGTAAAGACGGCAGCATAAACGGAGCGTTTCATTATCCTCTCAAAAATCTTCTCCATAAATTAGGCATCCCTGCTCGAGTTGAGTCAAGTTTAACAACGCAAAAGATTAAGAATAATCTGCAGGCAGGCAAGGTTATATTTCTCTCCGTCAATCTAGCAAAATCTCGACACATCACTTCTGAAGAAAGTCATATGGTAACCGTGTACCGCTATAACGCAGAACATGATAACTATTCTGTTCACGACTCCTCGTCTGTCATTTCAGAAAATGGCAATGCGACCAGAATTCACAGCAGCTACCTGGACGAACTCTCCAATAGCAGAGGCTTAGTTATAGGATAGGTATAATACACTACCGATATGCCATAAGGCTGCAGTTACTACCCCTAGGAAATTGCTTAAATTCATGGTACAATAGAGTACGAATCAATCAATGTTGGGAGGCGAAAGCCGCTACTACCACAGAAAGGGTTTATACCTATCATGGCAAAGAAAGCCGATTTGCTCGCTCAAGCTGCAGAACTAAAGCTTGAAGTGACAGACAAGAACACAATTGCAGAAATCGAAGCTGCAATTGCAGGTGCTGCAACAGCAGAAGTAGAAGCACCGAAAGAAGAGAAGAAAACAGCTAAGGCTGGTAAGCGAAGCGATAAAGCGCTTGCTGAAGCTGAAGAAAAAGCTGAAAAAGAAGCTCGCAAAGAAGCTGGTGACACAACTCCACAGTCAGAAGAAGCAGAAGCTCGTACGACTAAGGGTCCGAAGCCAGTTACTCGCCCACGCCTAGAGCGCCGCGGCAAGAAGTACCAAGATGTTGCAAAGCACGTTGAAGCTGGTAAAGTTTACCCACTTGCTGAAGCACTTGAAATCATCACTAAGACAAACCCTGCGAAATTTGACGCATCTGTTGAAGTTCACGTTCGTCTAGGTGTTGACCCACGTCAGGCTGACCAGAATATCCGTACAACTGTTTCACTTCCAAACGGAACAGGTAAGACAATCCGCGTAGCCGTATTTGCTCCTGAAGCAGATCACGCTGCAGCGAAAAAAGCTGGTGCAGATATCGTTGGTGACGAAGAATTCATTAAGCAACTTGAAAAAGAAGAGCTTAACTTTGACGTTCTTATCGCGACTCCACAGTACATGCCTAAGCTTGGTAAGTTTGCACGCCAACTTGGTCCACGCGGTCTTATGCCAAACCCTAAGAGTGGTACAGTTGCAACTGACGTTGCTAAGGCTGTTACCGAAGCTAAGGCTGGTAAAGTAGAGTACCGTGTCGACAAGCAGGCGATCGTTCACCTTTCAATCGGTAAGGTATCATTCGGCGCTGAGAAGCTTGCTGTTAATGCAAAAGCATTCTTCGACAGCCTCCAGAGCCAGAAGCCACAGAGCCTAAAGGGTGGTTACGTGAAGTCTACTTCAATGAGCACAACTCAAGGTCCTGGCATCAAAGTCGAAAACGTCGTTAGCTAATAACATTCATCGACAACAAAAAATCGCTTCGTTATGAAGCGATTTTTTGTTGGTCGTCGTAGGCGATCCGGACGCCGCTGATACGCGCGACTTTTTTGCCGAATTTCAAAACAACACCAGCTAACGGCCTAAGTTCATCTTTTAAGGTATGCGCCTCATATGCCGGCTCTGGCTCATAAATATCTAGATCAAGATCATCCGCTGTCTCCGGCTCCTCGATGTCGGCTTCAGCAGCTTCATGAATAAACGCTGCCATATACGCATCGTCGATCACTTCAATCGGCTGGGCGTCACGGGCAGCCCGATCGAGCACGGCAGGGGATGGCTCAATTAGCTGATACATAATTCCAAGTTCGATATTTGTAAGTGTGCGGCCATCAAGACGAATCGACACATCACCTTCTTCCGAGATAGAACGGCTCAGTCCTCGAGGGCTCTCTTCGCTAAACTCGGTCAGTTCCGATGATGCGTACTGTAAAATTGTCCGACGAGCAGCCACGTCGTGCTCGTCACGTGCAGCTGTAGCAATTACATAGTCGGCACTTAGCTGACGGAGCTGTTGCGCGTCATCTTCAGACAGCTCAGCATCTGCAAGCATATCCTCGCACTCGGGGGCATAGGTGCCAAAATAATGCCGAAGTTTAATCTCTTCAGTATGATAATACGCCGCATCAGACTCAACGACAGAAGTAGGAGTTGATAAGGTTTCAATACTCATATAGCATGCCTTTGCTTATGGTTTTTATTGGATGGGCTGTTTGTTTGGAACGGCTCTTATGCAAATAATACCACATGCGGTATAAAAAAACTGGCATTTTCATACTTTTTACTGTCTTTTGTCCATAAAGACATCGAATAGCCATTTAGGGCCACGGCACATAATGATTATTGATAATCATTCGGCAGTGTGCAATACTAGCAGTACAAACAGGCAAAAACAAACATAACATTCAAAACCTGGGGAGGTGTAAGATGTATAGTGCAACTATTCTAGCTGATAGTGTGTCCAAAAATGGCCACCGTTTAACAACGATGGAAATTGTATTCCCGCGCATTGCGCTGGCTGACTTTAATACGCATCGCGTATTTAGTCGAAACTCGTCAAGTAGTCGAGCGATTCCAGTTGAAAAACTACTCGAAAAAGTACGAACTAATCCGTTTGTACCAGATTATCTTGGCGCCAACCAACCGGGCATGTCAGCCGACAACGAGCTCACAGGCGACGCCCGCCAAGCAGCCATCGATGAATGGCTCAAAGCACGCGACGACGCCGTCGCCCACGCTGAAAAGCTCGTCGAAATCGGACTTCATAAACAACTGACTAACCGCCTCATTGAAGCCTTCACATGGCACACTGTTATCGTGACCGCATCGGAGTGGGAGAACTTCTTTGCTCTTCGTGCTAACCCCGACGCACAACCAGAACTGCGTCGCGTCGCAGAACTTATGAAAGATGCATACCGAACATCTATCCCGACACCACTTAAAGACGGCCAGTGGCACCTGCCACTTTTGCAGGACGACGAACAAGACTGGGCGACAGAAAATATCGAAGATGCCATTAAAGTCTGCTGCGGCCGATCTGCCCGTGTCAGCTATCTAACACATGACGGCAAGCGCGATCACGCCAAAGATATCGAACTATACGACCGCCTCACTGAAGGTGGCCATATGTCACCACTCGAGCACGTTGCACGTCCGATGACGAGTGAGGAACTTGAGACAGGTGAATGGAGCGGCAACTTCCGCGGCTGGCACCAGCACCGCAAAGACGTCATTCACGAAGATAACTTTGCCGAAGTAGGCAAGAACTAATATGGCACACATCCACTCAAACGATCAGTTCGATTTCACGGTTAGTGCTGTCATTATTCATGACGACAAAGCACTGATGTTGTTTCATCACAAGCTGCAGCTCTGGCTCTCACCAGCTGGCCACATTGAACTCGATGAGACACCTATTGATGCGCTCTACCGAGAAATAGAAGAAGAAACAGGTCTTAAGAAGGGCAACCTTACACTCGTTACGCCGCATGATGACAACCAGACGTTCGACCGCGACAGCGTTAACCGCGGCGAACCGCTTCCATTTGACATCGAGTCACATCCTGTTGGCCCTGATGGCCATCGCCATATCGATCTTGCCTATATTTTACTTAGTGACACGGCTGATATCCGCGTCGAGCCAGACGCAGCCGAAGCACTCACCTGGGTAACACTTGAGGAACTAGGCCAATTATCGCCAATGCCAAAAGTAATGTACAGCCGGGCGAGTTACGCATTAAAGAAAGTTCAGGAGCTACAATAATGAGCGTTTATAGTAATACCGAAATCAAAGCAGCCATCAAGGACGGAACAATTGTCTCTGTTCCGTACAATGAAGCGCACGTTTCCGAAGCCAGTCTCGACTTTACGCTTGGTCATTATTTCTACAAACAAGAATTCGACGAAAACGCTAAGGTCTATAATCCATTCGACAAAGACGACGTTGATCGCTATTTCAAGGGTCCGCTCGAAGCGATGCCTCATAAAGACTGGTGTGAGAAATACGGTTTTACACTGTTTGATAATATCCCGGAAGATCATCCAATTATCGTTCTTCGTCCCGGTGAACGCATCTTGGCACACACCCACGAGTTCGTTGGCATCCGCGCCCATGGTGGCGCCAGCGAAGTCCGCTCGCGCAGCAGCTGGGGACGAAACGGCGTAGCGATCTGCTTTGACGCTGGCTGGATTGACCCGGGCTACATCAACCGTATTACACTCGAAATCTACAATCTTAACATGCACGAATCAGTCGTTTTGCCAGTCGGCGAACGAGTTGGCCAGCTCATCTTCCATAAAACCGGACCAGTTGAAGGCGACTATAGCGATGGTCGCAATGGCATGAGCGGCAAATACCAGCATACCGATAACCTGAGCGAACTTATCGCCACCTGGTCACCTGAACAAATGCTGCCACGCGCCTATAAAGACACCCGAAAAGCACCGCCGGTTATCGAAGGTCTTCCAGACGGTCTTAAGTAATGGCGCGCGGAAAATACATTGTCATCGAGGGAGGGGATGGTACTGGTAAGACCACTCAGGCCGACATCCTCCAGCAACACCTGCAATCTGAAGGTAAAACCGTCCTCCATATCAAAGAACCGGGCGGCACACCGGTCGCTGAAGCGATTCGTTCCGTAATCCTTAACGGTACGCTCGAGCGCACCCCAATGACAAATATACTGCTATTCACTGCCAACAGGCATGAACTCTGGCATTCGACGATTAAGCCAGCACTCGATAGCGGCACCTGGGTTATATCGACACGCAACTACTGGTCAACACTTGCTTACCAAGGATACGGGGAAGGGATGAGCGCATCGGTCATTGAAGCCATCACCGCAACCTTCACCGACAAAGAATACATGCAACCCGACTACGGCCTCATTCTTACGATTGATGACCTTGAGGTATCAAAGCGCCGCGTTCAAGAGCGTGGTGATCTTGATGCACCAGACACGTTTGAATCTCGCGAGATCGAGTTTCAGCAGCGCGTCAGTGACGGCTATTTGAAAGTTGCAGCTCAATATAACCTGCCAATAGTATCAGCTTCTCAGTCAATTGAAGCAGTTGCCAGCGACGTCAGGCTTCTGGTTGACCAACGGGCCTCAACTTCGTCAAGATCGTGACGAATAAGCCGATCGGTCGCTTTATTAAAGCCATAGATCGTCTCATTTCGCGCTAACACGAGTGGGTCAAGCATATCCCGGCTAATAAGCTCTTGGATCATCATCTCCACTTCACTCAATTTACCGTAATTAGCCGTATAAAGCGAAGGTGGCGCAACGAGCTTATTGCGACGCATGTCAACTTCGCGCAGTAGCAAGTCTTCGTCACTTTTCGCGGTCAACTTCAAGTAGGCACGAGCTAGTTTTGCGTTTTGTTTAGACTTACGCTCTTTCTCATACTCTCCGAAGATAGCCTGAGTGATCGCCTGGTCGACGCCAGCGCCTTTACTAAGGTTAATAATAGCCATCGTTCGCTGCTTCACTTCCGTCCCGTTATCAAGCTCACCTAGGTAGCGTTTAATCTTAACACGCATAGCTCCAAGGTGATTATTCTTCCTGCCGTCTGGTTCTCGGTCAAAGCCGATCACTTCTATACGATACGGCTCAACGTCTGTAATATCTCTATTTAGTAGTTCGCTGGCTTCATTGAACATGTCCGGGATATGTTCAGCGCGCTTATTGCCAATAACTGTAATATTGCCGTACTCCGCCGACGCCATGCCAAGTACTTCACGAGCTGCTTCACTTTGCGTCATAAGAGCCGTACCGGCCTTGGCGGCACGACAGGCCTCGATAATTTCATTCTCTACTGTACCTTCAAGCTCGCCTGGTACCGTATCGTGAAGTCGCGAGGAATAGCTAGCGCCGTTAGAGCCATCGCGCTGAATCATTCGAGTCAAAATACTGTGACGAAGAAACCGAAGAACTGAATCTGAAACACGTCCGGCGTATTCGTGATCGATCAAATCACTCATCATGCGACGAACGTCGTCCTGGTGGACGTCAAGTACTTCGTCGGATAGGTCAAGCGGTGTCGACTCGTACGGACGGTATACCGTCTCGCGACCTGCTATCGGCTCATAGATAGACGTGCCGAGAATAAGGCCCTGGCGGTTTCTAAGTTCTTCAATTGAATTTCTACGACTCGTCAGCAGACTGTCGCTATTGCGATCGATCATTATGCGCATATTATATCATTAAAAATATTAAATGTCCATATCGGTATCAAGGATAACAATAAGGCATCTGAAAAGTTAATGAGGCGAGCCGACAGATGTCAGCCCGCCTCGATGGGAAGAACCGGACTAGGCTAGTGCCTAATCAACGTAATCTTCTTCGCCGTCACCGATCTTGTAGGTTGGATCCTTCAGGACACTCGGCTGCTTTTGCCAAACTAACGAGCGCTCGGCTCGTCCGGTGCCTTGTGCACGTGTCGAGGTGTCGGTGGATGACGAATTCTTGCTAGGTGTTGCGTTAGCCATGCTACGCTCCTTTGCGTTTTTTGTCTACAGACTCTCCGTAGACATCTAGCTATATTAACATAATTACAATGTATTGGCAATTCTAAGGGGTTTTCACGCTGTAATATTGACATTTTCACGCCTGGTCTGCTATAATCGCTCCAGACATTACCAGAGACAGTAGCAGTGAGAAATCACTTAATTCGCTACCGAGGATGCAACAAACATTTTCATATAGTCTTTGGTAATGCGAGAATCAAAGACTTTTTTAATACTCTTAATTAGGTCTTTGGAACTTTCATTACCAGTACATTAACAACTCGGTTGAATAAAACATCAATCAAAGAAAGGAATTTTTATGGCAATTACTCGCGATAAAAAGAACACTTTGGTTGCAGAGATGAGCGACGTTCTAGCGGATGCCAAGATGACTGTGTTCGCACAGTATCAAGGTCTCAGCGTAGCTGACGTACAAGAACTTCGTCGCGCTGCTCGTGAAGCAGGAGTGACAATCAAAGTCATCAAGAACCGACTTGTCCGTGTTGCACTAGCGTCTCACGACGTCTACAAAGACACTGACACTTCAGCTCTTACTGGCCAGTTGCTCTACGCGATTAGCGATAACGACGAAGTTGCACCAGCACAAGTACTTGATAAGTTTGCAAAAACTCATCCTGCACTTGTCTTTGTTGGCGCGTTTTCTGGCGAAGGCGCAACCCTTAGCGCTGATGAAGTTAAAGCTCTTGCTGGTCTTCCAAGCAAGAACGAACTTATCGGCCAAGTGGTGGCACAATTGCTTTCACCAGTTCACGATATTACAAACGCACTATCTGGCAACTTGCACGCCCTCCTCGATGGCGTCAGTGCTAAAGCAACCAATTAATAATCAATTCGAATATATAAGGAGTCTATAATGGCTGACATTAAAAAACTTGCAGAAGAGCTTGTAAAGCTTACTGTACTAGAGGTTAACGACCTTAAAACTATCCTAAAGGATGAATACGGCATTGAGCCAGCTGCTGCAGCTGTTGCTGTTGCTGGTCCTGCTGCTGAAGCAGGTGCTGCTGAAGACGAAAAATCTGAATACACAGTGACTCTTACAGACGCTGGTGCTCAGAAAGTAGCTGTTATCAAGGCAGTTAAAGAAATCACAGGACTTGGTCTTGGTGAAGCAAAGGCTATCGTTGACGGTGCCCCAGCTCCAGTTAAAGAAAAGATCTCTAAAGACGACGCAGAAGCTGCCAAGAAAACTCTTGAAGCTGCCGGCGCATCTGTAGAACTTAGCTAATTTCATTCGCCTCCGCTAACGAGGCGAACAAAACTTATTCAACCGGTGTTAATGAAACAAAGAATATACCGTCCTTTACAGGACGGTATATTTTTATGCAATAACAAAATTAACAACGCTTTTGCCTCTACCCCTAGTAATGATGTGGAAAACAGATACAATTTATTTTCAGGCCAGGTTCTTGCTATACTAAGATCATGAAAGTAAGCACAAGAGGTTTTACGATCGTTGAACTCCTGATCGTGATTGTTATTATTGGTATCCTGGCGGCGATCACTATTGTTGCTTATAACGGGATACAGACACGCTCAACGAACAGTAAGATAGACTCCGATATGCGCAACCTCATTGTTGCAATCGACCTTGCGCGGCAGAAAGACGGCGTTGCCATGCGTTATGTCACAAGCAGTACCGCAACAGGTGGTCCGTGCTGGGGCAAGGTGAACGATACCGATTTGGCAACGCTTAATAAGTCCACAGACGGCTGCTGGACTCAATATACCGGCGCGCTTGATGCAATTAGTATTGCGAGCGGTATGAATGTGCGCGGTCTCGTCGATCCTTGGGGACGGCCCTACTATATTGACGAGAACGAAGGGGAGGGGGCTGTACCAGCCACCTCTTGTGCCGATGATGCCATCGGCTACTACTCTCGTCCATTTACAACAGGACAGACAATGACGAAGCATACCTTTATTAAAAATATCCAACCGGCCTGTATCTAATGAAGCAACGACAACTTACTTCAACTGGCTTTACAATTGTCGAACTCCTGATCGTCATAGTTATTATTGGTATCCTGGCGGCGATTACGATCGTTGCGTACAACGGCATCCAAAACCGCGCCAATGACACTTCTATCCAGGCAGACCTTGCTAATGTCGCAAAGAAGCTTGAAGTATACAGAATAACAAGCACCTCCGACACCTATCCTTATGGCAATCCCGGTCTCGCTGTTGCAATTAAGGATTTTAAAGCGAATAAAGCAGCTTACATCACGAGTCCCGATGCCACCTATAATCTACTCATCTGCTATCCAACGACAGCAAACTCAACAGATCATGTCGTGTTATCTCTCAGTAAATCCGGCAAGCGATTCTATACAGAACCGGGAGGTAAGATTAGCGAATACACTGGGGCAGTCAGCTGGGCTGGCGGCGCAGCAAATACATTATGCAATAGCGTGAGAACTGGATGGGTAGCTGCCGGCTCTGGATATAACTCAACCGATACAACGACAGGCCCATGGCGCGACTGGGCAGGGGGCAACTAATCATGAATGCACCCCTTCGCAGTACTCGTGGTTTCACGATCGTCGAACTTTTGATAGTTATTGTTATTATCGGTATTCTAGCAGCGATTACGATCGTTGCGTATAACGGTATTCAAGA
>RCUJ01002069.1_pt1 | contig 10083 bp, 11 predicted proteins | sample 2166321 | NCBI WGS metagenome assembly RCUJ01 (sample SAMN09932808, study PRJNA488358) | compost metagenome | feature: garden; material: soil; isolation source: compost soil in an enriched community after 118 h of incubation | place: Germany: Experimental Botanical Garden Goettingen | collected... | reverse complement strand
GCTGGGCGTGGGCGTGATCGGCGGCATGCTGACCGCCACCTTGTTGGGCGTGATTTTCGTGCCCATCTTCTTTGTCTGGGTGCTGTCGCTACTGCCCAAGAATCGCGGCAAGCCGGCCCCCGATGCCTTGCCTGCCACGCGCACGGCCGAGGAATGACCGTCATGATGCAAACTTCTTTTTCGCGCACCCTGGGCGCCCTGATGGTGACGGCGGCGCTGGCCGGCTGCTCGATGGCGCCCGTCTATCAACGGCCCGATGCCCCCATCCCCACGCAGTTCGGCCAACCGGAAGCATCGGCGCCGTCGGCGGCCGGCACGCTGGACTGGCAGGCCTTCGTCACCGACGAGCCCTTGCGCCAACTGGTGGCGCTGGCGCTGGACAATAACCGCGACCTGCGCCAGGCCGTGCTGAATATCGAGGCGGCCCGCGCGCAGTACCGCATTGAGCGCGCCGACCGCCTGCCGGGCATCAACGCGCAAGGCACGGGCACGCGGCAGCGGGTGCCGGGTGACCTGAACAGCACGGGCAGTTCGGCCGTGCAAAGCAGCTACCAGGCCGGTATTGGGCTGACCTCGTTCGAGATCGACCTGTTTGGCCGCGTGCGCAGCCTGTCGGACGCCGCGCTGCAAAGCTATCTGGCTACCGAAGAAACCGCGCACAGCACCCGCATCAGCTTGGTGGCTGAAGTGATCCAGGCGTATCTCACGCGCGACAGCGCGATGCGCCGCCTGCAAGTCACCGAGCAGACGCTGGCTAGCCGCGAGGCCTCGCTGCACCTGACCGCCCAGCGGCGGCAGGCCGGCGCGGCCACGGCGCTGGACTACCAAGAGGCCTTGGGCCTGACCGAACAGGCACGCGCCGAGCGCGAGCGCATCGACCGACAGGTCCGCCAGGCCGGCAACGCGCTGGCGTTGTTGGTGGGCGTGAACGATCTGCGTCCGTACCTTCCCACGCAGTTGCCCACGTCGCCCGTGCTGGTGCAGGAGATTGCGGCGGGCGCGCCGTCGGAGTTGCTGGAACGTCGGCCCGACATCCTGGCCGCCGAACATGAACTGCAAGCGCGCAACGCCAGCATCGGCGCGGCGCGGGCGGCGTTCTTTCCCAGCATTACGCTGACGGGCCTGTTCGGTTCGTCCAGCGCGGACCTGTCCGACCTGTTCGGCGGTGGCCAGCGGGCCTGGTCGTTCACGCCGCAGATCACGCTGCCCATTTTCTCGGGCGGGCGCAATGTGGCCAACCTGGACCTGGCGACGGTGCGCAAGGACATCGCCGTGGCGCAGTACGAGCTGGCGATCCAGACCGCGTTCAAAGAGGTGTCGGACGCGCTGGCCGCCACGGATACCCTGCGGCGTGAAGAGGCCTCGCGGCGGGCGTTGGCCGAGTCCAGCCAGGAAGCGATGCGCCTGTCGGAAGCGCGCTATCGCGGGGGCGTGGACAGCCATCTGCGTTATCTGGACGCGCAGCGCAGCGCGTTCACGGATCAGTTGACCTATATCGAGGTCAGCACGCAGCGCCAGATTGCGCTGGCGACCTTGTTCAAGGCGCTGGGCGGCGGCTGGACCGGTGTCCAGCCGCCCGTGGCGCAGGCCAACTGAGCGGCCACGCTCAGGCCTTGCGCAAACCCGCGCGGGGCAGGGGCGCCGAAGACTGCGCGACCGGGTCTTCGGCGGGCTTGCCGCGCCCGATCAGCCATGCGCACCACGCGGATACCGCGCCGGCAAACAGTACGTACAGGCAGATCAACCACGGCTGCCCGCCGCCCGTCTTCAGCAGCGCGGTGGCGATGATGGGCGTGATGCCCGAGGCGAAGATGCCCGAGAACTGGTACACGAACGAGATCCCCGTGTAGCGCACCTTGGCGTCGAACAGCTCGCAAAACAGCGCGGCTTCAGGGCCGTAGATGGCGGCGTAGAAGATGCCGAACGGGATGATGATAGCCAGCCAGATCAGCATCACGCTGCCCTGGCTGTTCAGCATCAGCCAGAAGCCGGGAAACGACGCCAGCGCCGTGATCAACGAGCCCCAGAAGTAGACGCGCGTGCGGCCGATGCGGTCAGACAGGCGCCCGAAGAAGGGAATGAAGAAGCACATGACCAGCGCTGCCGCCATCACGCCCGTCAGCGCCTCGGTGCGCGTGATCTGCACGGTCTGCGTCAGGTACGAGATGGAGAACACGCCGAATACGTTGAAGAACACGCCGTCGATATACCGCGCGCCCATGCCCTTGAAGACGTTGCCCGGGTAGCGCTTGAGCATGTCGAAAAACGGAATGCGGCTTTCGGCGTTGTTGGCCTTGACCGCCGTGAACTCCGGCGTTTCCTTGATGTTCAGCCGGATGTACATGCCCACCAGCACCATGGCGGCGGACGCCAGGAAGGCGATGCGCCAGCCCCAGGCCATGAACTGCTCATCGGTCAGCAAGGTGGACAGCAGCGCGACCGTGCCGGAAGCCAGGCACAGGCCGATCGCCAGCCCGATCTGCGGCAGCGACGCATAAAAGCCCTTCTTGCCCGGCGGCGCGTACTCGTAGGCCATCAACACCGCGCCACCCCATTCACCGCCCAGGCCGATGCCCTGGAACACGCGCAGCAGCAGCAACAGGATGGGCGCCCACACGCCGATGCTGTCGTAGGTGGGCACCAGGCCGATCAGGAAGGTGGACACGCCCATGATCATCAGCGTCATCACCAGCATGCTCTTGCGTCCGATGCGGTCGCCGAAGTGGCCGAAGATCAGCCCGCCCAATGGCCGCGTGATGAAGCCCACCGCGAAGGTGGTGTAGGCCAGCATGGTGGAGACCAGCGGGTCGCCAGTGGGGAAGTACAGCTTGTTGAATACGATGCCGGCCACCACACCGTATAGAAAGAAGTCGTACCACTCGATGGTGGCGCCGATCAGCGATGCGGTGACGACCTTGCGTACCGCGGCTTCGTTTTGCTTGGGCATTGCAGTCTCCTTTGATGGGGCGGGGCGCTCTGCGGCGCCGTGCGCGGGTCTGGCTTGAGCTTCGTTCGGGACATCCTTCTTGTCGATGGGGGCGATCAGGCGGCGACAAGATCCGCCCGGCGCCGGGACAGCTTGAAATCTTCCAGCATGAAATCGGCCGCGCGCTCGGCCAGCATCACCACGGGCGCATTGGTGTTGCCCGAGACCAGCGTGGGCATGATGGAACAGTCCACCACTCGCAGTCCGGCCACGCCATGCACGCGCAGGCGTTCGTCCACCACCGCCAGCGGATCGCTGCGCGGCCCCATCTTGGCCGTGCCCGACGGGTGGAAGATGGTGGCTCCATGTTCGCGGCAGAAGTGCAGGATGTCGTCGTCCGAGCGCACGTCGGGGCCGGGCCGGAACTCGCGCTTCATCAGCCCGGCCAGCGGCTCGGTCGCGGCCAGCCGCCGCGCATGCTTGACCGCCGCGACCGTCATGCGGCGATCCAACTCGGTGGACAGGTAGTTGGCCTGCATGGACGGCGGCTCGAAGGGATCCGCGCTGCGCAGCCGCACCTGGCCGCGTGACGTCGGGCGCAACTGGCAGACGGAATACGTGCAACCCGAAAACGGATGCACCTTGCCGCCAGCCATGTCGGCCGACAGCGTGGCGAAGTGGTACTGGGTGTCGGGCGTTTGGCTGGCCGGATCCACCCGGCAGAACAGGCCGCCCTGGTTGATGCCGACCGCCAGCGGGCCGCCCCGGAACAGCAGCCATTGCAAGCCCATGCGCACGCGCCCGTGCAGGCTGCGCAACTGGTCGTTGGTGGTGATGGGCCGAGTGGTTTCGTAGATCAGCCGGATCTGCAGGTGGTCTTGCAGGTTTTCGCCAACGCCGGGCAGGTCGCGCACCACGCGGATACCGAACTGGCGCAGCAGCGCGGCCGGCCCCACGCCCGAGAGTTGCAGCAATTGCGGCGATTGCAGCGCGCCCGCGCACAGCACCACCTCGCGCCGCGCGCGTAGTGTTCGCACCTGGCCGCCTTGCCGGTAGCGCACGCCGCAGGCGCGTCCGCCTTCGAACAGAATCGCCATGGCGTGGGCATCGGTTTCCACGCGCAGGTTGGGGCGGTCTTCGGCGGGCCGCAAGTAGGCCACGGCGGTGGAGCAGCGGCGGCCGTTGCGTGTGGTCAGTTGGTAGTAGCCCACGCCTTCCTGGTCACCCGTATTGAAGTCCCGCACCGCCGGCACGCCCAGCGTTCCGGCGGCGGCTATCATCGCTTCCACCAACGGGTGGGGCGTCTTGATGGACGTGGCGTTCAAGGGTCCGTTCACGCCCCGGGTGGGTCCTTCCCCCAGGTCGTTGTTTTCCAGTTTGCGAAAGTACGGCAGGCAGTCGTCCCAGCCCCAGCCGGGGTTGCCCGCGCGTGCCCAGGCGTCGTAGTCGGCGCGCTGGCCGCGTATGTAGATAAGGCCGTTGATGGCGCTGGAGCCGCCCAAGGTGCGCCCGCGCGGCCAGTAGATGCGGCGGCCCAGCATGTTGGGGTCGGGGTCGGTGTAGTAGCCCCAGTTCACTACCTTGTGGAACATGGTCTTGCCGTAGCCGATGGGAATGTGGATCCAGGGGTAGGTGTCCCTGGGGCCGGCTTCCAGCAGGCAGACGGCGTGCGCGCCATCGGCGCTAAGCCGATTGGCCATCACGCATCCGGCCGAGCCGGCGCCCACCACGATGACATCCACGGTATCGGACATATCGCCTTGTCTCCCTGTTGTCGTGCCGCCTTCGCCCACGCAGCCCGCACCGCGCCATGACGGCGCGTTTTCCCTGCTTGTTGCGGCGGGGCGCACTTATATACTGGTTCGATCCCATCCGGTGTTGATGCGGGAACCGGCTGGACATCTGTGGCGATTCTAGAAAGCAGGCGCGTAGAACAAAGCACAACGCGCGTGGGGGCGGACAAATGGAACGGAACATGCAACTTCGGTTTCAAAATCGCAGTGCAGCATCGGCGTCCAAGCCGGAGGCGGGGGTGCAGTCAAGTGACGGCGACACGCCCGAACAGCAACAAGAGGCCGCGCGTTCGCTGCGTGCCCTGGTGGTGCTGGAACACCTGGCGCGCGCCCAGCACCCCCCCACCTTGGCGCAGCTTGCGCAGCGGCTGAACATGCCCAAGACCACGCTGATGCGGCTGCTGGCCGCGATGCAGCGCGCCGGCTTCGTGGCGTCCACGCCCACCGAACATGGCTTTGTGCCGGGGCCGCAAGCCACTTCGCTGGCGTTGGCCACCTTGCACGCCTCGGCGTTTACGCGGGCCTGCCGCGCGGTGCTGGCGCAACTGGTGGGCACCTTGGGCGAAACCTGCAACCTGACCGCGCCCGACGGCGACCGCGTGGTCTATATGGAGCGCGTGGAAACGTCGGAGCCCTTGCGGCTGTTCTTCGCGGTGGGCAGCCACGTGCCGATGCACTGCACGGCCAGCGGCAAGCTGTTCCTGGCGTCAATGAACCGGCTGGAACGCGGCCGCGTGCTGGCCCGCTTGCCGCTGACGCGCAACACGCCGCGCACCTTGACCGCCCCCGCGCAATTGGAAGAAGAACTGGAACGCCTGGCGGCGCGCGGCATTGGTATCGACAACGAAGAATTCGTGCGCGGCATGAGCGCGGTGGCGGTGCCCGTGAAAGACGCCGAGGACCGGGTGGTGGCGGCGGTGGCCTGCCACGCGCCCACGGCCCGCGTCATGCTGGACGACCTGCTGCGCGCCGTGCCGGTGCTGCAACGCGCGGCGCAATCGCTGCACGATGTGCTGGCGCTGCATCGGCCGGGCGCTTGAGGCGCCCAGGGCGCGGCGGGCAATCCCGTGCAACGCCACACGCACCTTAGTGCGTGATCCTGCCGCCGCTGACCATCCACCGCGTCCCAAAGCGGTCCAGCAACGCCCCATACGCTTCCGCCCAGAATGTTTTCTGTAGCGGCATCGTCACGTTGCCGCCTTCGGCCAGTTGGTCGAATACGCGCTGGGCGTCGGATACCGTGGGGTACACCAGGGCCAGGGCAATGCCCTGCTTGCCGGGATACGGGTGGCCGGTGGTGGCGTCGCTGCCCAGCAGCGTCTGCTCGTCCAGCACCAGGCGGGCCACCATGACGCGATCCGCGTCCTCGGGCGACAGGGCGGGCATGGCCGCATCCGACGGCGCGTCGGCGTAGCGGATCAGGGTTTCAAGGCGGCCACCCAGCACGCGCTCATAGAAGCGCATGGCGTCCGCGCAGTTGCCGTCAAAACTGAGATAGGCGGATAGCTGGGGCATGATGTTTCCTTTTTTTGGGGGGCGGGTGCGCGCTGCGCTGCCGCACTATGATGGAAAACCCGGCCCACGGTACCCGAAGGAGCCGGCAAAGTACGCACTGTAGCCGCTTGACGGTAAATTCCGCCTGACAGAGGTCTTCGCAAAGGAAAAAATGCATGAGCACGGTCAAACTGCTATCGGATGACGAGGTCCGCAACAGCCCCCAGGCCTGGGCGGTGTTCGAAGACATCCGCGCGACGCGCAAGTCGGATTTCGTGAATAATTTCTGGCGTGCGCTGGCGAACGATCCCCCGCAGTTGCAGCGCGTGTGGGCGCAGTTGAAGCAAGTCATGATGGCCGACGGCGAACTGTCGCCGCTGGTGCGCGAGATGATCTATATCGCCGTATCCACCGCCAATGGTTGTTCGTACTGCGTGCACTCGCACACGGCGGCGGCCAAGGCCCGGGGCATGACCGACGGCCAGCATGCCGAACTGTTGTCGGTGATCGGCATGGCGGCGCAGACCAACGCAATGGTGACGGCCATGCAGGTGCCGGTGGACGCCGCCTTCGACATCAAATAAGGAGCCGGCCATGGCGCTGATTCCGCTGTTTCCCTTATCCAACGCGCTGTTTCCCGCTGGCGTGCTGCATCTGCGCATCTTCGAGGTGCGCTATCTGGATATGATTCGCCGCTGCATCGCGGATGGCAGCGAGTTCGGCGTGGTGGGCTTGCTGGCGGGCAACGAAGTGCGGTCGCCCGAGGGCGTCGAGACGCTTGCGCCGCTGGGCACCATGGCGCGCATCGCCTCCTGGGACGCGCCCATGCCCGCCTTGCTGCAAGTGCGCTGTATTGGCGGCAGCCGGTTCCGGCTGCTTTCCAGCGAAGTGGCAAAATACGGCCTTTGGATGGGCCAGGCCGAGCCCATTGCCGACGATCCGCCCACGCCCGTACCAGCCTCCATGCAGCCCAGCGCCGACGCGCTGGGGCGCCTGGTGGCGCAATGGCAGCAAGAGGGCGTGCCTGCCGACAAGATGCCGATTGCGCCGCCATTCCGGCTGGACGACAGCGGTTGGGTGGCGGACCGCTGGTGCGAACTGCTGCCCCTGCCGCCCGACGACAAGACCCGTCTGCTGGGCCTGACGGACCCGGTGGCACGGCTGGCGGCGGTTCAGGATTTTCTGCGCGGCCAGGGGCTGACGTAGCGTCGGCCCGACAAGATCAACGAATTGGACACCATGGAAATCAGGATAGACGAGGGCCTGCGCGCCTATATAGACCCATTGACCGAAGACGAGCACGAGGCGCTTGAGCGCAGCCTGCTGGCCGAAGGCTGCCGCGATGCGCTGGTGCTGTGGGGCGATCTGCTGGTGGATGGGCACAACCGCTACGCCTTGTGCAAGAAGCACGGTATTGAATTCCAGACGCGCCAGAACACCACGTTCAAGTCGATGGAAGACGTGCATCTGTGGATGATTGAAAACCATCTGGGACGCCGCAGCGTGTCGGACTTCCAGCGCGGCGTGCTGGCGTTGCGCAAGAAGGAAATCCTGCTGGCGCGCACGCCGCCCGAGGCCGCGCCCGCGCCCGACGCGCAGCAGGCGGATGGATCGCCGCCCTGGGATGAGGACGACGGCGCGCCCGCCGCCGATGGCGCCCCGCGCCTGCCGCCCAACATGTCATGGACGCCGCCCGTGCCCAGCCGCCAGGCGCTGGCGCGCGCCGCGCGCATCAGCAGCAATACCCTGGGGCAGATCGAAAAAATCCAGAAAGCCGCCGCGCCGGAACTGGTGCGCGCCGTGAAAGAGGGCGCCATTTCCATCAATGCGGCAGCGGCGGTGGCGTCGTTACCGCCCGAGCGTCAGGCCGCGGCCGTGGCGGGCGGCAAGAAAGAACTGCAACAAGCCGCGCGCGAAGTGCGCCTGGCCAAGGCGCCACCGCCCCGCGAAGCCCCGCCCGAAGTGCCCATCGAACACATCGCCGACCTGCCGGCGGAAGTGGCGCGCTTGCGCGGGGTGCTGGCGCGCGTCACGGAAGAGCGCGATCAGCTGAAAAAGAAGGTGGTGCACCTGACTATCGCGCTGTCGGAAGCGCGGGGTGCTAATAGCGGAGGGGACGATTAAGGGGCAGTTCTGCCCCTGCGCCCACCTGCCGCGCGGCATGGCGGCAAAGGCCGGCGAGCGCCGGCCTCAAAGAAGGATCATCCAAGCGGATCAACCAGGCTGATTAACTGGACAAATCAGCCAGACGGATCAGCCAGACGGATCAACCAGACAAATCGGCCAGACGGATCAGCCGCAGCGGATCGCGGTCATGACGTCTTTGTCATCCACGATCAGGTTCAGGCGGGTGGCGTTGTATTCCATGGTGACGAGTTGGCCAGGGCGCAGGATGCGGGCCGTGCTGCTGCCGCTGCGGGTACGCAGGTCTTCCATCGAGGACGTGGTGGCCTTCTGGCCAATCTGCGATTGCAGCGCGGCCGCGTCGCAGGTCTTGGTGCCGTAGCCCGGCATGGCCGAACCCGACCCGCCATAGGAAGCGCCGCCCGACGCGCTGGCGCCGGACGAGGACGATGAACTGGAGGAGCTGGAGGCTGCCGGTGCGCTGGACGAGGACGTTCCAGTGTTGGCGCATGCGGTCAGGCTGGCAACCAGAATGAAAGGGATCAGCTTGCGGATCATGTATAGCTCCTTACAACACCACTACGAAAAAAGCCATGATAGACCAGCCTAGGCGCGCTGTAATCTGGCGTTGCGGCGGCGCGCCAAAAAGTGAAAAGCCCGCGTTGAAATGAGATCAAGGCGGGCTGCGATGGTGTAGCAGGGGAGGCTGAATCAGCTTGGGTCGGGCAAGGTGGGATAAACGCGGCGTGCGGTGGTCGGCTGACGGGCGTAGGCTTCCAGTCTGGCCCAGGCTTCCTCGGTGACCAGCGGGATGCCCTTCATGGATATCTTGAACACATGCCCCGGCTTCGTGCGGTGCACGGGTGTGGCGATGCGTTTCGACGTGGTTTGATCAGCCATCGAGACCTCCTCCCGACATAACTTTTGTACCGAAGCAGGGTACTAGTTTTCCCCATGAAGCGCTATGGGGCGCCAAGTCGAAAACCATTGGCCTTTGCGTCCCTTTCCTGATCCACCACGCTTCGTCCACGGCCAGCACGTCCTGCACTGTCGCGCATTCCGATAACCGCGCTTCGCCTGACGTTTCTTCTGGAAGCAGGCGCGCATCGAAGCCCAGTCTGGGCCAGATTTGATAGCCGATATAGCGGTCGTGGTAACCGATACCGCCCGCTGCGATCAGTGAAATTTTAGACAGCCCCCATAAATAGGCTGTGATGGCGCAGAGCGCAAAGGCGATTCGCCCCAGGTAGCGTGGTGCCAAGCTGGCGTTCAAATAGTAGTGGTCGATGTGGAGTGCGTAGCCCGCCGCCTGGTGCGGTCGGCTTTTCTCCGTGTACAGCCCGATCTTGTTTTTGTAGGGCGCCTGGATAAGACGATTGTTGATAACGGTGAAGTACAGCCCGGCCGGCGCGTCATCCAGCCCTGTTTTTCGTTCCGGCTGTTGATGCACACGGCTGCCGTTGAAAATGGAAAGCAAGTGGGTCAATTCCAGAACGGAGATATCGCCAAAGGGCATGGAAAACACGTTATCCGACAGCAGGCGGATACCGTCAAACCGGATCTGCTGCCCGCGTAGATGTTGGTGCACGACGGGATGCAGGATCAGTTGCTGATGGAGTTCGGCCAGGCGCTCCCGATAAAAGCGCGATCGCGGCGGTGACATGCTGAGTCCTCGGGGGGCGTTGATAGAGGCGCAGAGCATAGGCCGCCCAAGCATGGTGGGGCAGGCGGATAGTGATCCAAATG
>RCUJ01002068.1_pt1 | contig 10087 bp, 5 predicted proteins | sample 2166321 | NCBI WGS metagenome assembly RCUJ01 (sample SAMN09932808, study PRJNA488358) | compost metagenome | feature: garden; material: soil; isolation source: compost soil in an enriched community after 118 h of incubation | place: Germany: Experimental Botanical Garden Goettingen | collected... | reverse complement strand
GTTTATCTCATCTTCAACAAACAATTTTTTAGCATAAAAACTAACTAACCTAACCTTAAAATTAAAGAAATGAAAAAAAATGTATTTTTATTTTTTCTCGCCCTTTTTGCCATCCTTATTACCGGATGTCAAAATAACGAATCTGGTTATCCTTCTTCTGATGATCCTACAGTTGTAGTGACAACAAAGGAAATTTACGGGGCACCAAACAGAAAATTCGAAATTAAAGCTGCACTTACTGACGATTTAGGACTGAAAAGTGTGAGAATTCAAATTCCTGAATTATCCTTAGATAAAATGATCACGTTTGCAAGTGACCCATTACTTGAATCCTACGATTTAAGCTATTTTTTTGAAGTGCCTTCGGACAGGGGAACTTCAGAATCTTTCAAAATTAAATTAACAATCACAGATGTTTCAGGGAATGCCATAGATGAAGATATCAATTTACGTCTGGATGGAGAATTTGCTGCACCGGCAATAACAATGGTTGCGCCAAAAGAGGGAGCTGTTATTTTATTATCTACCAGCAAAGAAATGCCTGTGAATTTTGTTGTTAATGACGATTCAGGTATTGACTATATTCAGATACAATGTGCTGCTTTAGGTATTAATGAAACGGTTCAGTTAACGGGTTCACCTCAATCTTATACTTTCAATAAAACGTATACTTTGCCTGTAACTGCAGCAAATTATGTATTGACAATTACAGCTAAAGATAAATTTGCGATTCCAAATACTGGAACTTTAAATATCAATATTGTAGCAACAAACGAATATCCGGCAATATACTTATGCGATCAGCCAAGAGGTACAAGTCTTACGACTGATGCTGTTGGGGTTCCGATGTATTTCCACGAGAAAAACGGACAGGATTTCGAATTTAAATATTATGCTGACAAAGACAATAAAGAAGTATATTTCTTAGGTCAGGAATCTGATTTTGGTCCACATTGTTTTGGTTTAAATGCAAGTGGAGGATTAGTAGACGATGTGGCTTCAACTCCAATCATTTTGCCAACAAAAGGATATTACAAAATAAAAGTAAATCCAAATACATTGGTTTATACTGCAACAAAATATACACCTTCAAGCAAAGTTTGGGCTAATATAGCCAACGGTTTATGGCATGATGATGAAGCCCAAAGAAGACCTTTTGTGAGTGTTTGCGGAGGCGGTATTCAAGGGGCTGACTGGGACACATGGACGGCTTGGTCACAAACCGGACTGCATTTGGCAAATAATCCAAACAATCCATATCAATTACTTGGAGAATATACGCTGACAGGACAAATGGAAGCAACTTTTACAGGTCAATGGTGGAGTCCGTCATGGAGATTAATCAAAAATGGTATTGCTACAATGTCACCTGGTGAAAATGGAAATGCAAAATATCCAGCTGCTCCGGGAGTATACAAAGTTGTACTGGATACGGAATTGGAAAGAGTCTTTATCACAAAAAAATAGTTTGTTAGAACTTAAGTTTTAGCATTAATAAAAAAATATATTAATATGAAATATAAATTTATATGGTTATTTTTCACCATGTTGTGCACTGTTGCAACATTTGGGCAAATAACAGTAAAAGGAACTGTTAAGGATAAAGGCAATGTGCCAATTCCCGGAGTTAATCTGACAGTAAAAGGGACATCAGCAACAACATCAACAGATTTTGATGGAAAATACTCTATCAGCGTACCCAATAGTAGTGCTCAAATCGAATTCTCATTTGTTGGTTTTTCTAACAAAACAATTCAGGTTGGCGATAAAACAACTTTTGACGTTGTTCTGGATGAATCAAGCCAGGCACTAGATGAGATTGTAGTTGTAGGTTACGCCGCGGTAAAAAAGAGCACTGTAACAAGTTCTATTTCTTCCATAAAAGGAAAAGAACTACAAACCATGACAGTTGGTAACGTTACCGAATCATTACAAGGGAAAGTTTCCGGCGTTCAGGTGACAGGACAAGGGGGACCTGGTGCTCAGCCAAGAGTTTTGATTCGTGGTATTTCTACGCTAAATTTAAGTACCGATCCGCTTTATGTAGTGGATGGGATTCCGATGGGAACCAGTATTAACTTTTTGAGCACAAATGAAATTGAATCTATGGAGGTTTTAAAAGATGCTTCTGCAAGTGCCATTTATGGTTCTCGTGCTTCTAATGGAGTTATTTTGATTACCACTAAAAAGGGAAAAGTTGGAAAAACAAGATTCAACTTTGATACAAGTTCGGGTATGCAAATCATGAACAATCCTTATAATATGGCAGACGGTGAAACCTATGCCAGAATTATGAATACGGCTAATAATAATTCAGGTTACGCTGATTATTTGCCTAATCCTTCGCAATACAGAGGAAAAACGACAGACTGGTGGAATGCCGGAATTAAAAAAGGTGCACCTGTTACAAATGCTTCTTTAGGAGTGAGCGGAGGCTCTGAAAAACACACGTTTGCCATTAGTTTGAACTACTATGACGCGGAGTCTATCTATGAAGTAGGAGGATGGGAAAGAATTACAATGAGAATTGCAAATGATTTTAAATTCACAGATAAATTCTCTGCAGGAATCACTTTAAACCCTCGTTATGAAACATGGGGAGGTCCAAATAACTGGGCTGATTTTGATAGAATTGATCCAATTACTCCAATTTATAAACCAGCTAATCAATTAACCGGATTAGAAAATGAATATAGTATTTATGCACGTTCTCCTTCTTATGTCTGGAACCCAATTGCAGCTGTAAAAAGATATGATGATTTTACAGACCAGTATAATTTAAATACGAACGGTTATTTACAATATGAGCCAATTAAAGGTTTGATAATTCGTACACAAGGATCTATTGAGGTTGGAGATAAAACACAAAGTATTTTTAAACCTGATTTTGAGATTGATGCAGCGCATGAAAAAGCAGAAATCAATAGTGTGGAAAGAAGAAACAATACAAATGTGGACTGGACATGGCAAAATACTATTACCTATACTAAAACATTTGCTGAAAAACACAACGCGTCTTTCATGATTGGTAATACAATGGAAGAGTACAATCGTAACGAGGTATGGGGTTACGGAGAAGGTATTCCTAACAACTCTGATTTAATGCGAGAATTAAAAGCAGCAACCAAAAACCGTAAAAGTGATGGTAACAGCTGGTCAAACTCTTTGATGTCTTACATATCTCGTCTTTCATATAATTACGATGGTAAATACTATTTCACAGGTACTTTTAGACGTGATGGTTCTTCAAAATTCATGGAAAACAATAAATGGGCAAACTTTCCATCTGCATCTGTTTCCTGGAGAATTTTAAATGAAGGTTTTATGGAATCTACTAAAGATGTTCTTAGTGATTTAAGATTTAGAGCAGGTTGGGGTAAAGTGGGGAACCAAAACTTACCAGACGCTGTTTATCAATCAAATATCAAGCAAGGTTTTTATCCTATTGGAGATAATATTGCAGATACATCGTATCCGGATACCATGGCTAATAAAGATATTAAATGGGAAACTGTTGAAGATTTAAGTTTTGGAATTGATTTTGGATTATGGAAAAACAAACTTTCAGGATCTTTAGAATATTATAAAAAGAAAACGGAAGATATGTTATTCTTAAAACAGTTTCCTACTTATAGCGGGTTCCCTGCATATTCTACAATGTGGACAAATGTTGGTTCAATGGAATCAAGTGGTATTGATTTACTGGTTTCTTACAAAGATAAAAAAGGAGACTTTACTTATGGAGTAGATGTAACTTTTACAACGGTTAATGTCGACATGCTTAATTTATCAGCTGATGGTGAAAAATTATACGGATCAAGTAACAGAACATTAACTGTTCAGGGAGATGAGCCTGGGTATTTCTACGGGTATGTTGCTGATGGTTTATTCCAAAACCAAACGGAGTTAAATTCACATACTGATGAACACGGAACTAAATTACAGCCGTATGCAAAAGCCGGAGATATTCGTTTTAAAGATGTGAACGGAGACGGAAAATTAGATGATAAAGACAGAACAAAAATTGGTTCTCCGTGGGCTGATTACAATGTTGGTCTAAACTTGAATTTTGGTTACAAAAATTTCGATTTAATTGCAAATTTCTATTCAAGTATTGGAAACGATATCGTAAATACAAACATTTCAGATCTGTATAATGGAGTTAGCTTATCAAATAAAGTAGGCAATTTAGAGCAAATGGCATGGCATGGTGAAGGAACTTCAAATACTGTTCCTCGTTTATCTAAAGATGATAACAACGAAAATTACACAAAATTCTCTTCTTTATATGTCGAAGACGGTTCGTTTGTTCGTATGAAAAACCTTCAGTTAGGATATTCATTTTACAACAAATTCGGATTAGATAAATTGAGATTATCATTATCAGGCCAAAACTTGTGGACATGGACAAACTATTCAGGAGTTGATCCTGAAGTTGCAGGAGGAGATCCGGATAAAGGTGACAGAGTTAAAGGAGCTGGTTTTGGAGGATGGAACTATCCGGTTCAGCCAACAATTTTGATGGGTCTTAATGTAGCATTTTAATATAAACGAACATGAAAAAAATCATATTATCAATACTAGCTTTTTCTCTTATTGCAGTTTCCTGCGATGATTTTATCGAAAAAGAACAAAGAGGAACTCAAACTTTAGAGAACTACTTTCAAACGGCACAAGAATGCGAGAATTATGTAAATGAACTAACGCATAGAATATTATTGTCAAATGATTGGTATACTTTGCTGGCTCCAAGGTTAGCGAATGAATCGGCTACTGATGATGCCTGGATGGGTAATACAGGACAGGACAGCGGGGCTTTCAAACCTGCTGCACAATACCTTATTACGCCAGAAAACATGGGATCAATGAATAGTATTTATACAGCTCATTATTATACGATTCAATCTGCAAATATAGGTTTAGAGAAAATGGCCTTAGCGCCAATTTCTGATTCTCAGAAAAATCAATATATGGGAGAATCATTATTTATTCGCGCGTATTGCTACTATGAGTTGGTAAATCTTTATGGAGATGTTCCATTATATACAAATTCGCTTGGAACCGCTGATTTGAAATTACAGCGTAGTCCGGCTGCTGAAGTGTATGCACAAATTGAAGCTGACCTTAAAGAATCGGCAGCAAAATTAGAAAGCATTCCGGTAAACAGAAGCGGTAGAGTGAATAAATGGGCAGCTTATGCCTTATTAGCTCGTGTATCTTTATTTCAGGAAAAATGGGCTGATGCCAAATTATACTCTAACAAAGTCATTACCGAAGGACCTTTCACTCTTGAAGCAGATTTTCTGAATATCTGGAATGTAAACAATCATAATGGGGTAGAGTCAATTCTTGAGGCGCAGTCTTCATCTGTACAAGATAAAAGTTTAGGTTCTATGCTTCCTACTTTCTCGGGAGCAAGGGGTGAAGACAAGAAAAATTTTCCAAGTAATGACGCAGCAGATGTTATTGACGGTTGGGGTTGGTGTATGCCAACCAGCGATTTAGAGAACGCCTATCTTTCTGAAAATGATGTTATCCGTCGTAGAAGTACCATTACCAAGTGGGGAGAAGCAGCTTATGGAGATGAGGTTTTAAATCCAACACATAAATTCAGCTTAAATGACAATAAATCGGGGCGTATTTGTCGTAAATACTATATTCCAATTGCAACACGTCGTGCTTTAGATCAAAAAGACGGTAAATTGCCATTAAATGTACCATTGATTCGTTTGGCTGAAATGTATTTAACAAGAGCAGAAGCAAGTTATCATACAACAGGAGATGCTTTAGGGGATATTAACATTATCAGAGCACGTGTAAAATTAGATCCAAAAACAGGTTTATCTGGTCCGACGCTGCTAAAACAAATTTACAAAGAGCGCCGTTTAGAATTGGCTTTTGAAGGTTTGCGTTTATTTGACATTCGCCGTGAAAAAGACCCAACTACAGGCAAACGAGTAATTGAAGGTTTAATGGGAGCAAATGGAACATTTGTTCAATATAATTTGAATTCTACAGATCCTTATGAAACAACCAATTTAAGAGAAGCGCAGGATAAGGGAATCAATTTTAACCCTGCTAAAAACTTATTATGGCCAATTCCACAATTAGAAATTGATTTAAGCGGTGGATTAATCAAACAAAACCCTGGTTACTAATGAGATTTATAAATAACAAAAAAGTAAGTCTGCTATGTGCAGGCTTACTTTTCGCTAACTTTTTGTTAGTTAGTTGCGACTCTGAAAAATCGGATGATTCAGGTTCTGAAAATGCTATTGCAGAACTAAGTGTAAATCTGGATATGAATCTCCAAACAATGGAAAGTTTTGGAGCTTCTGATGCATGGCAATGTAATTTCATTGGAAAAAACTGGCCTTCTGATAAAAGAAATAAAATGGCCGATTTGCTTTTCAGCAGAGAATTGGATGCTGACGGAAATCCAAAAGGAATTGGACTATCATTATGGCGTTTTAATCTTGGAGCCGGAAGTATAGAACAAGGAGATGCCAGCGATATTTCAGATGAATGGAGACGTACAGAATGTTTTACAACAAACGGAGTTAGCTACAACATGAGCAAACAAGCCGGTCAGGTTTGGTTTATGAAAGCAGCAAAAGAACGTGGTGTTGACAAATTATTGGCTTTTACCAACAGTGCACCAGTTTATTTGACTCAAAATGGAAAAGCACACGCCAGCATCAAAGAATTTTATAATTTGAAAGATGGAAAAATGCCAGAATTGGCTGATTTCTGGGTGAATTCATTAGATAAATTAAAAACAGAACACGGTTTAACAATAGATTATGTGAGCCCATTTAATGAACCACAATATGAGTGGGACGGTTCAGGACAGGAAGGTTCTCCGGCTACCAATGCTAATATTTACAGTTTTGTAAATGTATTATCTCCAAAATTACAGTCAAAAGGGCTTACTGCTCAAATCGTTGTTGGAGAAGCTGGAGCTTATGATGCTTTATATAAAACAGTTTCAGGAAAAGAAAGCAGATCTAATCAGATTGATTATTTCTTTGGAGCAAATTCTACTAAAAAAATAACAGGATTATCTAATGTAAAGAAAACTATTTCCGGACACAGTTATTGGCAGGCATGGCCTTTGAGCGAATTGGTTTCGTCAAGACAACAAGCGGCTTCAAGAATTCAGGGAGTTGGCGCAGTTAGTTTATGGTCTTCAGAATATTGTGTTTTAGAAAACCCGGGAACATCAGAATTACAAGGTGGTGGCGGTGCAGGAAGAGATTTAGGAATTCAGCTGGCACTTTGGACAGCCCGTATTATCAGTACAGATATTGCAGTTGGAGGCGTTACGTCATGGCAATGGTGGACTGCGATAAGCCGTGGCGATTACAAAGACGGATTAATTCATGTGGATGATAATGCGAGTAAAGGTGCAGGAGATGCGAATTATTGCAAAAACGACGGATACATTAGAGATTCCAAAACACTTTGGGCTTTAGGAAACTTCTCCTTCTTCGTAAAACCGGGAATGGTTAGAGTTCAGATTCCGAGTGTGGATAATGTCACTTCCGTGAATGATGTAATGGTAACGGCATACAAAGATGCGGCAACAAAGAAATTGGTTGTTGTTGCGGTTAACATTAGCAAATCAGCGAAAGCTTACAAATTAAATCTTGCAGGAGGAGCTTTAACCGACAATAAATTTACGCCGTACACGACTTCTGAAACTTTAAGTCTGAAAAAAGGTACCGCTGTTGATGCTTCTAATTTTGAAATTCCGGCGAAGTCAATTGTGACTTATGTTGGGACGTATAAATAATAAGGTTCAGAGGAGTAAAGAAGCAAAGGTTCAGAGGTTTTGAATCAAGTCGAAAATCTTGTCAAAGTTTAAAACTTTGACAAAGATGAACCACTATAGTGCGTGAATAAAAATTACAAAGAATATAAAAATGAGAAAAACCTACATCTCGCTTTTATTGGTAATGAGTTCGCTGTCTTATGGACAGCGAACCATAACCATTAGCACAGATAATGTCGTACAAACCATGGATGGTTTTGGAGGTTCTGATGCCTGGAGATGTCAATTTGTGGGTAAATGGCCGGAACAGAAAAAAAATGCCATTGCCGATTTACTTTTTAGCAAAGAAATCGATGCACAGGGAAACCCAAAAGGAATTGGACTTTCGATCTGGAGATTTAATTTGGGCGCGGGAAGTACAGAACAAGGCGAAAAGAGTAAAGTTTCGGACGAATGGAGAAGAAGCGAATCTTTTTTGCAAGCAGATGGAACTTATGATTTCTCTAAACAAGAAGGTCAAAGATGGTTTTTGCAGGCTGCTAAAAAACGAGGTGTTGAAAAATTCCTGATTTTTACCAATAGCCCGCCAGTTTATATGACCAATAACGGATTATCTTTTGCTTCTCAAAAGAATAAAATGAATCTAAAAGATGGTGCAATTCCAAAATTTGCCGATTTCTTAGTTCAAAGTATTCAGGGATTAGAGAAAAAAGAAGGAATAAAATTCGATTATATAAGTCCAATAAACGAACCGCAGTGGGAGTGGATGCCAAAACGTGGCGATACCAACAGCCAGGAAGGAACACCGGCAACCAATCAGGAAATTTATGATTTGACCAAATCACTTTCAGAAAAACTCAAAGCTCAAAAAATGAGCACCGAAATTGTAATTGCTGAAGCCGCACAAATCAATTATTTATATGAAAATGTAAATGGCGAAAACAGAGACAATCAGATTGACTATTTCTTCGGAAAAACAAAAACAAACATTGCTAAACTTCCAAATGTTAAAAATGTAATTTTAGGTCACAGTTATTTTACAACCTGGCCAATAGAAAAACAAGTTTTAAGCCGTAAATTGATCGCTGCCAATGTGAAACAAAATCCGGGATTAAAGTATTGGCAGTCTGAATATTGTATTTTAGAAAATCCGGGTGAAGCTGAAATTCCGGGTGGTTCAGGCGGAGGCAGAGATTTAGGAATGCAGACCGCATTATTCGTAGCACGTCTGATTCATAACGATATTGCGGTTGCCAATGCTGCTTCATGGCAATGGTGGACTTCTATAACCCGTGTTGACTATAAAGACGGACTGATTTATCTGGATGATGGAAAAAGCAATGGCGGAACAGCACCAGATTATGTCAGAAACGATGGAGAATTTCACGATTCAAAACTGCTTTGGGCTTTAGGAAATTACTCTTTGTTTGTGCGTCTGGGAATGTTGAGAATTGATGTTCCAAATCAAAATGAACTCGATGCAGCAAACGATGTAATGCTAACAGCATACAAAGATACAGCAAACAAAAAATTGATTGTTGTCGGCGTAAATTGCGGAAAATCAGCTCAGAAATACAAGTTTGATTTATCTAAAGGTACAATCAAAAACAATGAAGTTATGCCCTATGTAACTTCTGAAAATTCAAATTTAAAAAGAACCAATATTCAGAAAATTGATAATCTGGAAATCCCGGCAAAATCAGTTGTAACGTTTGTGGGAGAATTAGAATATTAAGGAAGTTTCAAGTTTCAGGTTTCAAGTTATGTGCGAGACCCGAAACTTGAAACCAAAACCTGAAAAAAAAGAAAATTAATTAAAAAGCTTAGAACCTCAGAATCTTAGCAACTTAGCAACTTAGAAAAAAATGTTTACAAAAAAGAGCTTATTACCTGTTTTACTCTTTTCGTGCGTCTCGGCATTCAGCCAGATTTCGTTTGGAGATTCGAATAAAATTAATGACAACTGGAAGTTTAATCTTCAGGATATTTCAGATGCAAAAAATACCACTTTTGACGACAGTAAATGGCAGTCTGTAAATGTGCCTCACGACTGGAGCGTAAAAGGGCAGTTAAGTCCAACGCTGGCAAGCTGTACAGGTTATTTGCCGGGTGGAATTGCCTGGTACAGAAAATCAATCAATATTCCGCAGAGCAAAGCAGGAGAAAAAGTGTATTTGTATTTTGAAGGCGTTTACAACAGAAGCGAAGTTTTCATCAACGGACATTCTTTAGGAAAACGTCCAAACGGATATATTTCTTTTGCTTATGATGCCACTCAGTTTGTAAAATACGGAGGAGAAAACACAATTTCAG
>RCUJ01002066.1_pt1 | contig 10092 bp, 6 predicted proteins | sample 2166321 | NCBI WGS metagenome assembly RCUJ01 (sample SAMN09932808, study PRJNA488358) | compost metagenome | feature: garden; material: soil; isolation source: compost soil in an enriched community after 118 h of incubation | place: Germany: Experimental Botanical Garden Goettingen | collected... | reverse complement strand
TCTGACTCGATTCTTTTTTGAGCAAATTTCTTAGCTACAGCCGAAGTAATAGACGAATCTAAACCTCCAGAAAGTAAAACTCCATAAGGAACGTCACTCATTAATTGTCTGTGAACCGCAGCTTCCAATGCTTTTCTGATTTCTGGAATACTAGTTTCGTTATCTTTTACCGCATCATACTCAGTCCAGTCTCTTTTGTACCATTGTACAAACTCTCCGTCTTTACTTGATAAATAATGTCCTGGAGGAAATAACTCAATTTTTGTGCAATATCCTTCTAAAGCTTTTAGCTCAGAAGCCACATAGAAAGTTCCGTGCTGATCCCATCCAATATATAATGGAATAATTCCCATGTGGTCACGAGCCACAAAATACTCATCTTTATCAACATCATAAATTGCGAAGCCGAAAATTCCGTTTAATTCATCAACGAAACTTACTCCTTTTTCTTTATATAAAGCTAAAATAACCTCACAGTCACTTTCAGTTTGAAAGTTATATTTTCCTTCAAATTGTTTACGCAAATCTCTGTGGTTGTAAATTTCACCATTTGCAGCCAAAACTAATTTTTTGTCTTCTGTAAATAAAGGCTGTTTTCCTGAAGCTGGATCTACAATTGCCAAACGCTCGTGAGAAAGAATCGCTTTATCATTGCTGTAAATTCCGCTCCAGTCTGGTCCACGGTGACGAATGATTTTTGACATTTCTAATACTTGAGGTCTTAACGCTTCGGCTTTTTGTTTAAGATCAAAGGCACATACAATTCCACACATAATTTTATATTTTAATTCTTTAAATTTTAATTTGATAGGGCAAAGATGTGATATTAGTTACAATTGAAAAACACAAACATCTATTTCAATTACAATTTATAACCATAAATTTATTTTTACATATAAAATGTAAAATTTAGAAGTAAAAATAAGCTCAAAACTTGAAAATTTTAATTTCGAACTAAAAAAGGCTTTAAAATTGAAAGTTTAATTCAATTTTTTGAATTAATTTTTGAGTTATTCCGTTACAAATGAAAGATTCGTAAAGAAGAGATAGAAAGTTGTTTTGGAATTATAATTTGCACAATATAATTATATCTCCCCAAAAATATTAGCGACAATTAAACGTACTGTTTGTCATTTCGAGGAACGAGAAATCTCCGCGAGAAGCTCTACAAAGATTGGCGATTTACGTTACGGAGTTACTTGTGAAGATTTCTCGTTCCTCGAAATGACAAACTGTGTGGAGTTACTTTATATCTAATCTTTAGAGAACTTTGTCAAAGTTTAAAACTTTGACAAAGTTGTTTCGCAAACCAATAGATTACTCAACACTTTGAATCGTATAATGTGTTTTATTAATCTCAAACTGAAACCCTACTTTATTTCCCATTAAATGATTTCCCAAAGGAGATTGCGGAGAAAGTGCAATAACATTAATTCCGTCAATTGTTATTTTCGGAAGTGCAACACTAACATATAAATAGATTCCGTTTGCTTTTACCAAACTTCCTAAAACAATATTTTCTGTCGTTTTAAGCGGATCTATTTTATCTAAAATTGCTTTTTGCTCTAGTGCTTCCTTTAATTTATTGGTGAGTTTTTCCTGTTCGATATGCATCATCGATAATGCGGTTTCGTGTTTATCACCAGCAGAACCTTTGGCGTCATTTTTTGAATCTTCGGTCAAGCCTGAAATCATGTCTTTAAAAACATCAATTCGATCTTGAACCATTTGTGTGTAGTGAGAATATATTTTTTCTTTGAAAGTCATTTTTTTTTTAAGGTACTAAGGTTCTGAGATGCAAAGATGCTAAGGTTTTTTCTTTATTTAAATTTTTATTCGAAAAAAGCTTTTGGGTAAACCACTTCTCCATTTATACCTTTTAAACCGTCTTCTGTTAATGCAATAACCATACAGTTTTCAGCAGGAACATCAAATGGCATTTTGATATTGTATTTTTCGCAAAGCTCATATCCAAATCTTGGATAATAATCCTGATGGCCTAATAAAATAACCGATCTATATCCTAAACTTTTTGCAACTTCATGTCCATGTAAAATCAACTTTGAACCGATTCCTTTTCCTTGAAATTCTGGTAAAACCGAAACTGGAGCAAGTGCTAATGACGGAAAGATTTGAGATTCATTTTTTATCTGCAGTTTGGTAAATAAAACATGACCGACAATTTCATCCTCAATTTCGGCAACAATGGACAGTTCTGGAATAAAAGCATCAGATTTCCTAAGTTTTTCCACCAAAAATTGTTCTTTATGATCGCTGTATTCTTCCTTTTCAAAAGCTTTTTCTATCAATTGAAAAACACTTTCAAAATCATTTTTATCTTCTTGACGTAATGTAATTTCCATATTATAAAATTAAAAAAAACAGCCACGAATTCACGAATCTACTCCAAAAAATTCATGAGCTCATGGCTGAAAAAAAAGGCACATTCATTTAAAATGTTTTTGTGCCTAAGTATCTTTATGGCAAAGATCTCTTAAAAATCAAATTTATAGTTTGCGCCTCCTAAAACCTGAAATCCTTGTACAGGATAATTCAGCCATTTTTCGTAAGCCTGATTTCCAATATTATTCAGTTTTAAGAAAAATGTTAATCTTTCGTTGAATTTGTACCCAACATGCGCATTCGCATCAAAATAACTCTTTAAAGTAATTGGCGTAGCATCAATTCCTAAAGACGTATTTGTCTGCATATCTTTTCTTTCTCCAACATAAAACACATTCAATCCTGCGTACCACTGCTTTGTAATATTAACGTCTAAAGTCGAACTTAATTTCATTGTTGGTAAATTCCAAGCTTCAACCAAATTGTCTGTATTATAACTATTAAAAGTTCCATTGATTCCAAAAGTTACATTTTGAGAGAAATCGGCTTTTAATTCTCCGTAAAAACGAAACGTTCTAATGTCTTCATAAACTACTCCAAACGAGTTTCCGAAAGCGTAATCTTCGTTTGTAATTACTTCTGTATAATCATTTGCTTTAAACAGCGCTTTATCTTTTTCATTTAAATAAGAAGCGGTCAAGTTATAATTTACATTGTTCGCCAATTTTCCTTTTAATCCAGCAAAAACATTGTATTGTGTGCTCGACGGACGCATGTTTAAAGTCGGAGACAAAAACGGATTTTCATTCACAAAATCTGTATAAGAATTCTGATTTAAACCTCCATTTACTCCAGTATAAAAAATCATTAAATCGCCAACCAGTCTGTAAGACGCATTTACTTTTGGATAGAAATAGAATTTATTGCCGCTGTTTTCAGAATCTGCACTATAATAAATTCCAGCTCCTAATTCTAACGTCCATTCATTTTCAGTAATTACAAAACTTGGTTCGATTCCAACATTTGTAAAACTATATTTTAAAGCCTCTGTATTATCTTGGAAATAATTGTTTTTAAAAGAACCGCTTACGTGATCTACAATAACATTGGTTTTAATTTCCTGATCCATTACATCAACAGTAAAAGTCGGTTTTACAAAAAATCTATTTTCTGATGAAGAATAACTATCTGAAAAGTGAGTGAATTTCGTAGAAAGTTTACTAAAAATACTTTCTGTAAATTCTGCATTTCCGCCAACCCAGATTGTATTATATGAATGATCCGGATTAATGCTGTTTACTAAATCATAACGCTGATCTGGAATTGTCGAGCCAAAATCTGAAGGAAGTCCGTACCAATTGTAAATTTGATTTTGATATCCTAAATCGACACCCCAAGTTACATCTCTGTTGTTTTGACCGTAACCAACATTGATTGATGTATCATAAAATTCATCATTCAATTCTACATCTTTAATTCCGCCTTGAGAAGAATGATGACGGAACATTCCTGCCACATAATCATTATTACCTAAATCCTGATTTACGAATAATTCGCCATTCAAAGTACTATAATTTCCAAGCCCTATAGTTGCGTAATTATTGAACAGTCTTTCTTTTTTAGCTTTCTCCACACCTTCCGCTTTTCCTTTAGAAGGCGTAAAAGTCGATGCTACAGGAACAGACAAAATGCTATATTTAATAATTTCTTTCGGCTGATTCCCGCTATCGTCAAGCGAAGGCGTTTCTTTTACTTTAAAAGCATCTGATATAGTAGGCGAATAAGGTTTTACTACATTTACGGTTTCAGTCCCGATCGTTTCATTTTTCTTTTGCGCAATCGAAAACTGAGCAGTAAATAACACTAACAAAATGATTATTTTATGTCGGCAGTTTAATTTCATATTTCTTCTTTTTAAGAGTATAGAGAAAAGAGTATAGAAAATAGACTTATACTATTTCTTAATTCTTACGCTAAAAACTCTTTGTTCTCTTTCTATATTCTAAAATCTTTGTTCTATTTTCTATATTCTATTTTCTTGTTTAAGCTTCCCATTCTCCTTTGGCCACAAACTGAGCTTTCCCTCCTATTCTAATATCAAACAGATCTCCATTTAGTTTTCCGCTAAAATAAATTTCAGATGGACGGCCAATGTAATCTCCCTGATGATTTGTCAATTCAAATTCAGGTTTATGATATTTTAATAAAAAAGCCTGTAAACATGTACTTGCACTTCCTGTTGCAGCATCTTCTACCAACTGATTATGCTCAACACACAACATTCGGCTAAACAGTTTTTCTCCTTCTAAATAATAAAAGTATAAACCTCTATGATCTGTTTTGCAGTGCTGTTTCATCCATTCATCCGCTTTATCTTTGTCTAAAACCAAATTTTCTAAAGCTCTTTTACTGCTCAATCCAACCATTACAAAAGCGCTTCCGGTTGTAACTTCCTGAATTGGAAACTGATTTTCGAAATCACTTACTTTCAGATTACTGAAAAAAGTAAAGTCTATTTTTGAAAAAGTATCCCAAAACTTTGGCTGAGCCGCTTTTAACCAAATCAAATCATCTGATTTATTGATTGCGATTGGTCCAATTGGGACTTCTAATTTTATTTCATTAGGCGAATTTTCAAAGATCTTATTCATCAGAACCCAAGAAGTTCCAATGATCGGATGACCTGCAAACTGCATTTCCTGCGCAGGAGTAAATATTCTAATTTCTGCTTTATTATTGGTTTTATCCAGTTTGGTTACAAATGTGCTTTCCGCAAAATTAATTTCACGAGCCATTTGCTGCATTTGTTCTGTGCTTAGATTTTCTGCATCCATAAAAACCGCCAGCTGATTTCCAGCATATTTTTTATTGGCAAAAACATCAACTATATAAAAAGGTAAACTCATTTTTTTCTTTTTTTTTTAGAAAACAGAACATAGAATATAGAGAATAGACTTTCCAATCTTTGCTTTAATATCTATACTCTTTATTCTTTTCTCTATATTCTGTTATCTTTTTTCTTATCTATTAATCGACGAATTTGTTTTAGACTCTTCTACTTTTATAGCTCCTAATTCTTTTTTAGCTTCTTCAACAACATCCGGATAATCGGTAAAGTTGTTGATTACGTTATCTAAAATATAAGTCGCCTGGTAACTGTCTTTTAATCCGTAGAAATTTCTCGCCATCAAGACCAAACCTTTTGCGCCGTAATATTTATAAGCTGAATAACTTTTTGCTAATTTTTGAACTGCGCTATTCGAAGCGTCATATTTTCCTTCTTTTGTTTTAAAGTATGCATCATAATACAAAGCTTCTGCAGCTAATTCTCCTTTTGAAGTAGTCAATAATTTAGCGTAAGCTGTCTTCGCTTTATCTTCATTTCCAGTTTGAATCGCCGCTCTTGCTACAATGATTTGAGCATCGGCTTTTACTCCAGCATCAGATTTTGCATTTTCTAAAACTTTTTCAGCTGCAATAACTGAGTTATCATAATCTTTTTTGTCATAATAACATTTCATCAAGTTTGCTTGCGCGAAAGTTTTGTTCTGCGGATAATCTGCTTCGTTTTCTAAACGTTTTAAAACCGGAATAGCTTTGTCACAATCTTTAGCTTTCAGATAGATCTGAGCCAATCTGTTTAAAGCCTGCTCTGTAAATTCATTTCTAGGCTGATCGATTACATATTGATAATTCGATGTCGATTTTGTTTCAGAACCTTCGGCGTAATAAAGTTGCGCTAGATAGAAATTAGCTTCTAAAGCGTGTAATCCTGCTGGGAATTTATTCACATAACCACCAAAACTTGTAATCGCAGCTTTGCTATTGTTTTGACTGTATTGTTTAAAGGCAGCATCGTAAGTATCATTGTCTAATTCAGCATCCGAAACCTCAACAAAATCTAAAGTACGAACCCAAGTTGCATATTCGTCAACTTTTCCAGAATCAACATAAATTAATCTTGCTGTCGCCACTGCCTCTAAAGCTTCTGGTGTTTTTGGGAATTCAGCAGCAACTTTCTTGAATTTCGTCAAAGCCTGTTGATCACGATCTGAATTATAATAAATCAAACCTTGTTTTAAGATTGCTTTTGAAGTAAAAGACCCGTTTTGAAATTCTGAAATCAGTTGATCATAAGTTTTGATTGCCTGATCATTTTTCTTTTCTGCAACGTAAGTATTTCCTAATTCGAACAAAGCATCATCTCTGTAAGATGATTTTTTGTACATCTGAAGGAAATTATTCAATTCATCAACTTTCTTCGCATTATTTGACATAAATCCGTAAGAAAGCGCTTTTTGAAACTGCGCATAATCTGCGTCTACGCCTTTTGCTGCAATTGCTTTTGCATAAGCCTCATTTGCCGCGCTATATTTTGAAGTTACAAAACGACAGTCTCCCAAACGCAAATAAGAATCATTTAAACGAACTTTATCTGAAGGCGAATTATCAATCTGAGCTTGAAAAGAATTTGCTGCTTGATCATATTCTTTCAATTTAAAATAAGTGTAACCAATATTATAATTGATATTTTTATATTCATCTGTAGATTTTGCGGCAGCCATTCCTGCAAACTGTTTGTAAGTTAGAAGAGCGTTTTGCATATCATCATTCAAATACTCTGTTTCTGCTTTCCAGAATGTAGCGCGAGCTGTAAATTCAGGCGTTTTTTGTTCGCTGATGGCACTTTTGAACATTTTGCCTGCTTCTTGGTAATTAGATTCGTTATACAATTCTAATCCGCGGTAAAAAAGTACTTTTTGGTAAGCCGCTTTATTTTCAGCAGTTCTGTTTTTTTCTAATAAAACTAAAGCCTCTTTGTAGTTTTTAGAAGAAATATAAGAATCAACCAATAGTTTTTCTACTTCTGCACGGCTTGAATTGTTTGGATATTTTTTAAGGAAATCTAATAAAATACCTGGAACAGCCTGATATGCATTTCCGATATCATAACTTAATTTAGCATAATTTAAAGCAGCATCTTCCTGAATCTGTGCATTAAAATCCATTTCCGAAGCATTTTTAAAAGCATTTAAAGCTTCTTGCTTTTTACCTGTATTTAAATAGCTTAAACCTAAATGATAGTAGGCGTTCTGAGCAACAAAATCTTTTCCTTCAATAATTTTATTGAACTGAGAAATTGCTTTATCGTACTCTTTCTGCTCATAATACGCGTAACCTAACTGATAAAAATCGGTATTGTTCCATTTTCCTTTTTTACCTGCATATTTCTCCAAATACGGAATTGCTTTTCCATATTGTTTTAAGTTGAAATAACTTTCTCCAATAATTTTATTCAGTTCCGATTTTTCAATATCGTTCGATTTGTTCATGGCTACCAATCCTAAATCAATCGCTTTTTGGAAATTTCCTAACTTGAAATTCATATCAGCCTGATAGTACGACAGCTTTTCTTTGTATTTTTCTTCGCCAGAAACCTCATCAAAATATTTTGTAGCTTCTTTATAATCGTCGCCTTCATACGCCATAAAACCTAAGTAATATTTGGCCTGAGAACCATATTCTTTAGAATTGACTACTTTATTAAAATAATTGGTAGCTTCTTTTTTCTTTTTAGCATTAAAATAGCTGTAGCCTTTCATGAAGTTAAACTTATCCGATTCCGTTTTACTCATGTAGCTTTCGTCTACTTTATCAAACCATTGCAATGCCTTTGGATAATTTCCCTGTTCGAAGAAAAACTGGGCAGCTTCGATATAAGCCTGATTTTGTTTGGTGCTCGTTGGATAATCATTCACAAATTGTTCTACCAAAGCGTCGGCATTTGCCTTGTTGGTTCTTATGGCACAATTAGCAATGTAAAAAGCACAATCAGATTGAACTTCTTCATTTGCGGCATTGTATTTTACTTTTTCAAAAATCAATTGAGCCGAAGCATATTGTTTGTCATTATATAAAGCCAGTGCTTTGTCAAAATCCTTTAATTCGTAAGTATAAATAGCCGATTTTTGTGCCGAAGCTATAGTCGAAGCAAGGATAATTTGGAATAAAAAGAACCTGGAAAGTTTACGCATTGTAATAATATTTAGTATTCAAATGTATCATTTTATAAGGGTTATAACGAAACGTTTTGAGGTTTTATTATGAACAAATATTCGACAATAAACATTTATAGACATTCTAAAAATTGAATCTGAACCACAATAAGCACTATAAGTTATTATAAGCTAGTAACTTTTGACAGATTAACTAAAATGAACTTAGATTGCTTACTTGGTTTAAATTTTCCTTCCTTTTTCTAGAATTTTTCTTAAGAAATGATTGAAATTTATTTTGAATACAAGCGTTATCTTATTACTTTTACCATTCAAACCAATTTTATTATGTCACAAACCGTACTGTCTCTTAAAGAAGTCACTATATATCAAGAAGGAAGAAAAATTATATCTCACATTAATCTGGATGTTAACCATGGTGAGTTTATCTACATTATCGGGAAAACCGGTTCTGGAAAAAGTAGTTTCCTAAAAACTTTATATGCTGATTTACCGTTAATTGAAGGTGAAGGACATATTGTTGAATTTGATTTGGCTACTTTAAAAGAAAAAGATATTCCGTACTTGAGACGTAAAATCGGAATTGTATTTCAGGATTTCAAACTGCTTCCAGACCGTTCTATAAAAGACAATATGCTTTTTGTGCTTAAAGCAACCGGTTGGACAGAAAAAGAAGCAATGCAACACAAAATTGATGAAGTTTTGGATAAAGTAGGCATGAAAGATTTTATGAACAAAATGCCTCACCAGCTTTCTGGCGGAGAACAGCAGCGTGTTGCGATTGCAAGAGCATTGCTTAACGATCCAGAATTTATCTTAGCCGACGAACCAACAGGAAACCTAGATCCACAAACTAGTTCTGAAGTTTTAGAAGTTTTAAAAGCAATCAACGCCGCAGGTAAAACTGTTATTATGGCGACTCATGATTATGCACTATTAATGAAATTTCCATCTAAAACCTTAAAATGCGAAGATGAAAGAATCTTCGAAGTGGTGCAAAGAAGCGTATAATGCTTTCCATTCTAATTCCGGTTTATAATTACAATGTTCTACCGCTTGCAAGCGAGCTCATAAAACAATGCAGTTCTTGCGGAATTACTTTTGAGATCCTTTTTTTAGACGATGCTTCTCAAGAGTTTACAATTGAAAACGAAAGAATTAATCTATTCGAAAATGCTTCTTATTCTATTTTAGAAAAAAATATAGGACGAAGCGCCATTAGAAATTTACTGGCAAACAAAGCTGTTTACGAAAATTTGCTGTTTTTGGATGCCGATACAATGCCTGTTTACGATAATTTTATTGCAAAGTATATTGCAACCATAAAAAATAGCATCGTTTTTGGCGGGCTTTTATATGAAAAGAAAAAACCTTCTCGAGAACAGCTTTTACGCTGGATTTATGGAAAAGAAAGAGAAGCATTAAGTTTATCTGAAAGAAATAAAAACCCATCAAATACTGCATTGGTTTCTAATTTATTGATAAAGAAAGAAATTCTTCTTCGCTTTCCTTTCGATGAAAATCTAACAAAATATGGCTATGAAGATTTGCTTTTTTTTGCCGTTTTAAAATCAAATGAAATTGAGATTAAACATATCCAAAATCCCGTTTTTCATCTTAATTTAGAAAATTCAAATCTATTTTTAAGTAAAACCAAAACAGCTTTAGAAAACCTGTTTTTCTTATCTTCTTCCAATAAAGTATCTAAAAATGAAAGTAAGATCATTGATTC
>RCUJ01002065.1_pt1 | contig 10096 bp, 8 predicted proteins | sample 2166321 | NCBI WGS metagenome assembly RCUJ01 (sample SAMN09932808, study PRJNA488358) | compost metagenome | feature: garden; material: soil; isolation source: compost soil in an enriched community after 118 h of incubation | place: Germany: Experimental Botanical Garden Goettingen | collected... | reverse complement strand
GGCCGCGCCGTGGCGGCGCTCTGCGCCCGCGCGCGGGAAAAATGCCTGTTCCTCGCCGGCCGCCTGCGCCAGGCCGAACAAGCCGGCAACCGTGACGACATGGCCGAGATCCGCCGCCAGCTCTCCGCCCTTTGGGCGCGCCTGCCGGAAGTGGAAGCAGCGCTGAACAGCCGGATCGCCGCGCCGGACCGCCTGCATGGCCTGCTGGTGGGCATGGCCGGTGCCTGGTGCGCCCTGGACCCGGTGGCCGGGGTGCCGGCCTTCGCACCGCTGGACTACCTCGACCTCAAGCGCGGCTACGACGACGTGCTCGATTGGCTGGAAAGCGCCCTGACGCGGGTGCGCGTCGGCTATCGCTGCCTGGTCTTCGAGCAGGTGGAGCAGGGCTTCGCCATCCAGCTGCCTGACGCGCAGGCGCATCGCCAGCGCCTGGTGATCGGCCTGCGCATGCCGGCCGGTGCCGGCGAGCAGGCGGCCTTCTACTGGCTGGGGCAGGCCATCATCGCCTCCCAGGGCCATGTGCCCACCCTGGCCCGGCAGCGCATGAGCGGCCTGGCCCACCAGTCCATGAGCCGCGCCGAACAGGTCGCCTACAGTGTGGGTGAGGACACCCGGCTGTTCGTGGTCCAGGCCGCCGGCGAGTGGTTCGATCCCGAGCAGAAGCTGTGCCTCGTGGTACCCGGCCAGGCGGCGTTGGTGGGCCCCTGGCAAGTAGTGCTGTTCGTCGCCAACGCACACGAATTCGCCTGATCAGCCAAGGAAGCGCAGATGCCCGAAAGGAGTGTGGCCCTGTATCCACCGGAGTTCGGTGAGGCGCCCCTGAGCCTGGCGTTCCGCCAGGCCTGGCTGGAGTGGCGGGATGCCTGGGACGAACTGGAGGACGCCGACGACAGCGACGGGCAACTGGTGGAACGTACTGCCGAAACCTCCACTCGCATCGTCCGCCGCCTCTGGCGCAGTGCCTTCGCCAGCGTCGGCGAGCCGGCTGCCGCGCAGGTCAAGGCGATGGTCTATGCCTTTGTCGCCCTGGTGGACGAGAGCCTGCTGTTCGGCACCTGGGCCGGGCAACTGGCCTGGCAGGAGCGGCCGCTGGAGGCGCGCCTCTATGGTTCGCGCAACGCCGGCGAGCGACTGCCCATGGCCATTCGCGGGCTGCTCAGGGAGCGCGCGCCGGCCACCCGCGACCTCGCCAACGTCTACCTGCAATGCCTGGTACTCGGCTTCCACGGCCAGTTGCGCGGCGAGCGGGGCCAGGCCATGCACGAGCGCTGGCGGCAGGCGCTGTTCACCTTCGCCTGGCAACGCGAACCGGCGGCCACCGGCGCCCTGCAGAGCCTGGAGCGGCCGGCGCGTGCCGCGCCGCTGCGCCTGCCCCTGAGGCGGGCCTTGCCGGATGGTTTGCGCCTGGGCCTGGCCATCGTCGGCCTGGCGCTGTTGCTGACCGCCGTGGGACACGGCTTCTGGCGTGACATCCAGTCCGAACTCGAGCCCGTGCTGCACCTGGCGGCAACCCAGGACGACGGGGAGTCCGTGGAATGAGCGGCTTCGCCATCGCCCTGATCGTCCTCGCCATCCTCCTGGTCCTGTCGGCCCTGGCCGCGTTGTTCTGGTGGCTGCGCACCCAATCCGGCGCGGCCATCCGCAGCTTCTACACCGCCGTGCGCAAGATGGAGCACGATCAGGGCATCCAGGACCGCTATCAGACGCCCTGGCTGTTGTTGCTGGGCGACCCGCGCGAAGGCAGCCAGCTCTGCCAGGACTGGCAGCTGGCGCCGGTCGGCCGCGCGGCCTGGTTCGGACACTGGTGGGCCGACCAGGACGGCGCGCTGCTGGTGGTGCCCCAGGCCCTGTTCCTGCCGGAGGAAGGCAGCAGCGCCCCGGCGTTCGCCTGGCGGCGGCTGCTCGGGATGCTGTTGCGGTTGCGGGGGCAGCGGCCGCTGGACGGGGTGATCTGGACCATTCCCGTGACGCGCTTGCTGGACGATGCGCAATTGGCCGCCGACGTCATTTCGGTACGCCGACGCTTCGGCGAATTGCTGCAGCGCCTGGGCCTGAGCCTGCCGGTGCACGTGTTGGTCACCGGCCTGGAAGAACTACCCGGTTTCCAGGAACTGGTGGGAGCGCTCCCGGAAGACGGGCGCGAACGGGCACTGGGCTGGTCCTCTCCTTTCGCCCTGGAGGCCGGTTGGCAGGGCTACTGGCTGGACGATGCGCTGGACGAAGTCATCCAGGGGGTGCAGGCGGCGATCCTGGAACTCGGTGCGCTGAAGGGCGAGATGGGGGAAGACCTCTATCGTCTGCCCGGCCAGCTGGATGGGCTGCGCGGCAACCTGCGCGCGCTGCTGGAGCCGGTGTTCCAGGGCAATGCCCAGGGCGAGGCGCCGCGCTTGCGCGGCCTCTACCTCAGCTCGGCACAAGGCGTCGCGGTGGACGCTGAATCTTGGGAACTGTCCGCTCGCGACCTGCCGCCGGCGCGCGGAGTGTTCTCCCAGCCACTCTGGCGCCAGCGTTTCCTTGCCGAGCAGGGCCTCGCCCAGGCGGTACCGCGCATCCTGCGCCTGCGCCAGCGCTGGCAGCGGGTGGTGGCCGGTTCGGCGATGGTGGTCGGCGTATTCTGGCTGCTGGCGATGCTCTGGGTCTGGCATGACGCCCAGCGCGACGCGCGGGAGTTGACGCGCGTGCTGCAGCTCACCCAGAACGCCCACGTGGCACTCAAGGACCCGGCGCGCGCCGAGGAGCAGGCGCGGCGCAATCTCCAGGGTTTCTGGAACCTGCTGCAGGCGGCGCCGCGCTGGCACTTCGTGTCGCTGGCCTATCCCAGTTCCTGGTTCTCGCCCCTGAACGGCCAGATGGACGATGTCCTGCGCAGCGTGGCGCGCAGCGAGGCCCTGCAGCCCCTGGCCGAACTGCAGAAGGTGGAGCTGGACAGGTTGCTCGTCATTCGCGCCAGCGACCGGCGCACCAATGTCGAAGGCGAGCTCCCCGATGAATGGCCGAACTACGTCAAGGCGCGCAACCTTGCCTATGGCGCGGCCAGCCTGGAACAGCAGAACCGCTGGCTCGCCGATGCCCTCTCGGGGGACAAGGGCGTGCTGGAACCCTTGGTGCAGTTCGGCAACAGCGCCCTCGGCCTGGAGCTGAGCACCGCCAACCTGCGCCGCCGCGCCTACTACGACCGGGCCCTGCATGGCCTGGCGGCGCCCGGCCTGACGCCCCTGGACCTGCGCGCCCAGCGCCGGCCGCTCACCGAGCACTTCCAACTGCTGATGAAACTCTGGCTGACCCAGTATTTTCTCGCCGACAACTTCGTGCGTCCGGCGGGCTACCTCAAGCTGCATCTCGGCAACCTGCAGGCCGGACAGGGCAACTCCCTGGTGGAGCTGGAGGAGATCAACAGCCTGGTCGACAACCTGGAAGACCTGATCGCCCTGACCAACTCCGCCTGGAGCCACAGCAATGCCGAGGAGCTGGTGCCGGGGTACCGCCACCTGATGGAGAGCGTGCGCCAGAGCAGCCTGTTGGGGCCGACGGTGGAGCAGAACCTGAATGACGAGGCGGGCCGCCTGCGCAAGGGCTTCCACAGCCAGTGGATCGCCAACCCCGGTAGCAGCGCCAACCTGCTGCAACGCCAGGCCGGCGGGACCCTGACGCTGCAGGAGCACGTCGGGGCGCTGGCCAAGGCGATCAAGGGCCTGCTCAAACGCGACTTCGTGGTGGTGGCGCTGCGCCGCGACGCCAGCGAACCCGACTCCCGCGCCCTGCGCAACGTGGATGCGCGTGCGCTGGCCCAGGCGCTGGGCTTCGCCGATAGCTACCAGGCATTCGTCGGCCAGGAACTGGCGCAGATTCCGCCGGACTATCGCGAGGGCATGCTCAAGGCTGCCGGAGAAGCCGCCGCGCGGGCGATCTGGGCCAGCCTGATGGCGTCCGACGTGCGCTCCGCAGGCGCCACCGGCAAGGCCTTCGACCTTCCCGTCGACCAGGCCGGCCAGGTGCTGAACGCGCTGGCGAAGCTGAACCGCACCGACCTGGCGGCAGTGCTCCAGGCGCGGCTCACGCGGATGGCGATGCTGGATATCAACGCGGCACTGGCCGGCATCGACGCCTTGCCGGTCTTCACCCAGCGCTTCGACATTTCCCAATGGGACGGCGGACGCAACCTTGGCCTGCAGCTGTTCCGCTCCAGCGACGTGCAGGACCTCAAGACCAGCCTCGGCCAGCAATTCACCGTCATCCTCGAAACCTGCGAAGGCGCGGCTCCGGCCCTGGCGTGGTTGCGTGAACAGCGCAATCTTTCCGCCGCCGAACACGACCGGGTGATCCGCCTGGCCGCCCTGAGCGACGAGATGGCCAAGTACAAGGCGCAGAACCCCACCAGTTCACCGGCGCTGTTCGAGCAGTTGGTCAGCCGCGACTTCATCGAGATGGACCTGGGTTCCTGCACCCAGGTGTTGGCCACCGCCACGCTGTCCAGCGGCGCCGGCGACCTGGCGCGACGCACCCAGACGCTGCGTGAGCAGGCTTCGCGGCGCTGCAGCCAGCTTCAGCAGCAGCGTGCCGCCCTGGCCTGGAACGATCTGGCGGACTACTTCAACCAGTACCTGGCGGGCCGTTTCCCCTTCGCCTACAGCCTCGGGGCCGACGATGCCGACCCGGCGCGGGTGCAGCATCTGGTGGAGCTGATCGACAGCCGCCTGGCGCAGGCCGAGGAAGGCCTGAAATGGAGCCGTCCGGGCGACCGCCCGGCGGCGGAAGACTTCCTCGCGCGCCTGAAACAGGCGCGTACCTGGCTCGGCCCGCTGTTCCTGCGCGACCCGTCCGGCGCCCTCGGTGTGGAGATGGATGTGCGCTGGCGTACCGACCGGGATGACGAGCGTGGCGCCGATCAGGTAATCGCCTGGGGCCTGCATGCCGGCGACAAGCGGATCGGCTTTCCGGGCGAGGCGCAGCGGTTGCGCTGGAATGTCGGTGACCCGGTGCAGCTGCTGCTGCGCTGGGCCAAGGACGGCAGCCAGCGGCCGAGCATCGACCCCTTGCAGCCGAGCATGGCGGTGGCCGACCTGGAGGCGGGCTGGGAATATCGCGGCCCCTGGGCATTGTTGCGGCTGATGCGTTCCCATGTGGTGCTGCAGCGCCAGCCGAGCATGGACTACACCGACTTCCCCCTGACCCTGCAGGTGCCGGTGCGCGGCGCTGCGGATGGCAATGCGCAGGCGCTGATGTTCATGCGCCTGTCGCTGATGACCCAGGGCGGCAAGCTGCCCCTTTCGATCCAGCCCTTGCCGGTGAAGGCACCGCGCTCGCCATTCGCCGATGGCCACGCCGGGGCCCTGGTCAGCACCGAGGTGACGCCATGACCCTGCCGATGACTGATACCCCGGCCAGCGAACTGTTGGAGCCCATCCCCGGTGATTCTCCCTGTGGCCCGAGCCTGCGCTACGACCCCGACTGGGACAGGCTCCGCGAATTGCGCCGGGAAGATGATTCCAGCCTGCCCGCCGGGGTCTGGCAGGCGGACCTCAAGCGCGGCGACTGGGCCGCCGTGGAGCGCCTGGCCGGCGAGCTGCTGCGCGAGCGCAGCAAGGATCTGATGCTGGCCGCCTGGCTCGGCGAAGCCTGGTTGCTGCGCAGCGGCCTCGATGGCCTGGCGCCGGCCCTGGGCCTGCTCGTCGGGCTTTGCGAGCGCTACCCGGATGAGCTTCACCCGCAGCCGGAGGAGGGCGACCGCTCCTGGCGCGTGGCGCCCCTGGAATGGATGGTGCGTCGTTATGGCGAAATCATCCTCACCCGTGCGCCGTTGTTCGGCGCCGACCAGGCCGATCTCGCCCACCTCACCCTGCACGGCTGGCAGCAACTGCAGCAACGCCAGGTGCAGGCCAGCGACAGCAAGGCCGACAAGGTATCGGCCGAGGCCGCGCGGCTGGAACAGCGCAAGCTCGACGAGGCGTTGAGGCAATTGCCGCCTGCGAGTTTCCTGCGCGTTCGCCAGAGCATGGAGGCCAGCCTGGCCGCACTGGGCCGCCTGGATGCCTGGTGCGATGGCTGGCTCGGCGATCTTGCCCCCAGCTTCGCGTCCTTGCAGAAAACCCTGAATGCGATCCGCACGCTCATGCAGGAGTTCGTTCCGATGCAACCCCAGACTCCGCCAGTTGCGGCGCCTATTCCCGAGACCGTGACCGAAGCGGCGCCTGCCGAGGCAGAGGCCCCGGCCTTCAGCGGACTTCCTGCCAGCCGCGAGGATGCCTACCGCCAACTGGCGCTGATCGCCGACTACCTGGCCCGCACCGAGCCGCACAGCCCGGTGCCCTACGTGATCCGCCGCGCGGTGGAGTGGGGCAACCAGCCGCTCAGCAACCTGCTGGACGAGTTGATCAGTGCCGACGGCGAGGCCCGGCGGTTGTGGAAGCTGCTGGGGGTATTGAAGTAGGGGCGGTGTCGAGGCTCTTTTTGTAGGAGCGAATTCATTCGCGAAGGGCAGCGAAGCTGTCCCCGGTGAGGCTGACGGGCAGGTCTTCGACCTGCATTCGCGATTGAAATCGCTCCTACAAGGGAAGGTGCCACGGCCGCAACTCAAGCGCTGACGATCACCTCGAACCCGCCATAGATCATCCGCTGGCCATCGAAGGGCATGGTGCTCGGGTCGGGCTTCAGGCGGGGGTCTTCCATTGCCTTCTTCATGCCTTCGTCGCGAGCCTGCTTCGAGGGCCAGGTGATCCACGAGAAGACCACGGTTTCCTCTTCCTTCAGCTTCACCGACATCGGGAAGGAGGTCACCTTGCCCTCGGGTACGTCATCGCCCCAGCACTCGACGACGCTCAACGCGCCGCATTCCTTGAAGATCCCCGCGGCCATCTCGGCCACCTTGCGGTAGGCTTCGCGGTTGGTGGTGGGGACGGGCACTACGAAGCCATCTACATAGGTCATGATCGATCTCCTGTCTGGATTGTGTGGAGCGGTGCTGCCGGTCTCGTGTCGATCGGCACCCCGTCTTTTCCATTCCGATATGCCTATGAGTCGATGCACGTAGGGCCAGTTCGACAGTTCGGCCAAAGGTGGCATGGCTGGCCCGACAGGCGGTTTACTGCGAGTGGTCCCTTGCGATAGTCCCGCCATGGGACTAGTATCCGCTCCCATGAGAATCATCGCGATCAGCCAACTGAAGGCTTTCTGGGAGCAGTACCCGGACGCGGAGCAGCCCCTCCTGGCGTGGATAGACGAGGCCAGGAAGGCCCAGTGGTCCAGCCCGGCCGACATCAAGGATCAGTACCGCAGCGCGAGCATCCTCAAGAGCCGCCGGGTCGTGTTCAACATCAAGGGCAATGACTCTCGGCTGGTGGTAGCGGTCGCCTATCGCTTCGGCGCGCTCTATATCAAGTTCGTCGGCACCCACCAGCAGTACGATGCGGTCGATGCCGACACCGTGGAGATGGAGTAAGGCTCATGAACATTCACCCGATACGCACTGACGAGGACTACCGTGCGGCCCTCAAGCAAGTGTCCACGCTGTTCGACAATGAGCCGGAACCCAATACGCCTGAAGGTGACTTTTTCGAGGTGATGCTCACCCTGATCGAGGCCTACGAGGCTCGCCACTTTCCGGTCGACCTGCCCAACCCGGTGGATGCGATCAAGTTTCGCATGGAGCAGTCCGGCCTGACCGTGGCGGACCTGGTCCCGGCCATCGGCCGTCCCAACCGCGTCTATGAAGTGCTCAATGGCAAGCGCTCCCTGACCTTGCCGATGATCTGGAAGCTGCATGAGATGTTCGGCATTCCGGCTGAAAGCCTGATCAAGCCGAGCTGATCAGCCCGATCCGACAAGCGGTTAGGCTCTTCCGGGAGGAGCAGCCGTTGCCCTGGAGCATGTGCGCTGGCCATCATGCCCGTCCTTTCATCACTAAGCCTGACAAGGAGGTATTGGCCATGAAGTTCGGTTACACCATCGCCTATGTCCCGGACGTTCCGGGTTCCCTGAAATTCTTCGAGGTCGCATTCGGCTTGCCGACCCGCTTCCTGCTTGAGTCCGGCGACTATGGCGAGCTGGAAACGGGGGCGACGGCCCTGGCGTTCGCATCCCACGAACTGGGCGAGAACCTGGCGGGTGGCCATGTCCGTGCCAGCGATTCGTCGCAGCCGTTGGGCATGGAGATCGCCCTGGTCACGGCCGATGTGCAGGCCGCTCACCAGCGGGCCCTGGCGGCCGGGGCGGATGAGTTGGCGGCGCCACAGACAAGGCCCTGGGGCCAGGTGGTGTCCTATCTGCGCTGCCCTGACGGGTTGCTGGTGGAACTCTGTTCGCCGATGGGGGCGGAGTGATGGAGTCCGGCTGACCTGGAGCTTTCAAGGGGGCAACTACGTTGCCCTTTGCGATTGAAATCGCCCCCACAAGAAAAGCGGGTCACCAGCCTCGGAAAGTGCTCATGCGGGACACGAAATCTGTGGGAGGCCGCCGCCCCAATGCAAAAGCCCCGTTTGAACGGGGCTCTTTGCAAGGCGCGGGTCTTACTTGTTGCGATTGTCGTAGACGTGGCAGGCCTTGCCCTCGGAGCGCTTCAGCGAGTAGCAGGGGCGCAGGACGATGCGCGAGCTGATGCCGATGTAGGTCTTGATGTACTTGCCCAGCTCGTTGCACAGCGCCTGCTGCTGGCTTTCGCCCAGGCCTTCGTGCTCGTGCTTGAGCTCGACGTGGACCTCGATGCTGTCCAGGTTGCCGCTGCGGGACAGGTGGATCTCGTAGTTCTCCGACAGCTGGCGGACCTTCAGCACCTGCTCCTCGATCTGCGTCGGGAAGACGTTGACGCCTCGGATGATCAGCATGTCGTCGCTGCGGCCGGTGATCTTGTCCATGCGCCGCATCGGCCGCGCGGTGCCCGGCAGCAGGCGGGTCAGGTCGCGGGTGCGGTAGCGGATCATCGGCAGGGCTTCCTTGGACAGCGAGGTGAACACCAGCTCGCCCAACTGGCCATCCGGCAGCACTTCGCCGGTCACCGGGTCGATGATCTCGGGGTAGAAGTGGTCTTCCCAGATGGTCGGGCCATCCTTGGTCTCGGCGCATTCCATGGCGACCCCGGGCCCCATGATTTCCGACAGGCCGTAGATGTCCAGGGCGGTGATGCCCATGCGCTCTTCGATGGCGCGGCGCAGTTCGGCGGTCCAGGGTTCGGCGCCGAAGATGCCGAGGCGCAGGGCCAGCTTGTGCGGGTCGATGCCCTGGCGCTCGATCTCGTCGGCCAGGTTGAGCATGTAGGAGGGGGTGACCATGATGATGTCCGGCTGGAAGTCGCGGATCAGCTGGACCTGCTTCTCGGTCTGGCCGCCGGACATCGGGATCACGGTGCAGCCCAGGCGCTCGGCGCCGTAGTGGGCGCCCAGGCCGCCGGTGAACAGGCCATAGCCGTAGGAAATGTGCACCTTGTCGCCCTTGCGGCCGCCGGCGGCGCGGATCGAGCGCGCCACCACGTTGGCCCAGGTGTCGATGTCGTTCTGGGTGTAGCCGACCACGGTCGGTTTGCCGGTGGTGCCGCTGGACGCGTGCAGGCGCACGATGTCGTGCATCGGCACGGCAAACATGCCGTAGGGGTAGTTGTCCCGCAGGTCGGACTTGGTGGTGAAAGGGAATTTCGCCAGGTCGTCGAGGGACTTGATGTCGTCCGGGTGCACGCCCAGCGCATCGAAGCGCTGACGGTACAGCGGCACGTTGTTGTAGGCGTGGTTCAGGCTCCAGCGCAGGCGCTCCAGCTGATGCTGGCGCAGCTCGTCGATGCTGGCGGTTTCCAGCGGGTCCAGCACAGGGTTCAGCACGGCTTGGGCAATTGGCATGTTCATGTGTTCACTCGAATTGTTTTTGTGTTCCAGCCCTTTTGCACAAGGGCTTTGAGTGCATGCCCCAAGGATACCTCTCGGCTCCTTGGGAATCGCGATTCTTTAGTGGGATAGACGCTCGATGATCAGCGCGATCCCCTGGCCGACGCCGATGCACATGGTGCACAGGGCGTAGCGGCCGTTACGTTCCTCAAGCTCATGCAGGGCGGTGGTCACCAGTCGCGCGCCGCTCATGCCCAGCGGGTGGCCGAGGGCGATGGCGCCGCCGTTGGGGT
>RCUJ01002063.1_pt1 | contig 10099 bp, 10 predicted proteins | sample 2166321 | NCBI WGS metagenome assembly RCUJ01 (sample SAMN09932808, study PRJNA488358) | compost metagenome | feature: garden; material: soil; isolation source: compost soil in an enriched community after 118 h of incubation | place: Germany: Experimental Botanical Garden Goettingen | collected... | reverse complement strand
GGCACAGCGATACCATCGCCAACCTGTTCTCCTGCACCAAGACCTTTACCGCCGTGACGGCCCTGCAACTGGTTGCCGAAGGCAAGTTGCAGCTCGATGCGCCGGTTGCCCGGTACTGGCCCGAGTTCGCCGCGGCGGGCAAGGAGGCAGTTACCTTGCGCCAGTTGCTCTGCCATCGGGCCGGCTTGCCGGCACTGCGTGAGTTGCTGGCCCCCGAAGCGCTGTACGACTGGCAAACCATGGTCGATGCACTGGCTGCCGAGGCGCCTTGGTGGACGCCGGGTGAGGGGCATGGTTATGCCGCGATTACCTATGGCTGGCTGGTGGGGGAGTTGCTGCGCCGTGCCGACGGCCGGGGTCCGGGCGAATCGATCGTGGCGCGTATTGCCCGTCCATTGGCGCTGGATTTCCACGTCGGCCTGGCCGATGAAGAGTTTCATCGCGTGGCGCACATCGCACGCGGCAAAGGTAACGTGGGTGATGCTGCCGCACAGCGTCTGCTGCAGGTGACCATGCGTGAGCCAACGGCCATGACCACGCGAGCCTTCACCAATCCACCGTCGATCATGACCAGCACCAACAAGCCGGAATGGCGCCGGATGCAGCAGCCGGCGGCCAATGGCCACGGCAATGCGCGTAGCCTGGCCGGGTTCTACAGTGGTCTGCTCGATGGCAGTTTGCTCGAAAGCGACATGCTCCAGGAACTGACCCGCGAGCACAGCTTGGGTGAAGACAAGACGTTACTGACCCGGACCCGTTTTGGCCTGGGTTGCATGCTCGATCAACCGGACGTTCCCAACGCCACCTTCGGCCTCGGACCTCGGGCGTTTGGCCATCCCGGGGCGGGTGGTTCCGTCGGATTTGCCGACCCGGAACACGATGTAGCCTTCGGTTTTGTCACCAATACCCTGGGGCCTTACGTCTTGATGGACCCGCGTGCGCAGAAGCTGGTGCGGGTTTTGTCTGAATGCCTGTAAATAGAGTTGCTGAAGGCGCTTTTTCGATAAAAAATGCTTGGTAACTTTCCGTGTTACAAAGCGTCTGTTGTATACGGGTCACAGCGACCCACAGCTATTTATCTCATTTTGTGGATATCCCATGTCACCGAACAAATCTCTAGCCTTGGCACTGTGTCTCAGCATCACTGGTTGCGCACAGACCCCACAAAATGACGCAGACGGTGGCCACTGGTGGTCATTGGGTTCCGGTCCCGACAAGGTCGCGGACAAAGGCACTGCCAAGCAGGACGTCAAAGCGGATCCCAAGGCAGCCAGTGCGCCGGCTCCTGCCAGCACTGCAGCCAGTACTGCCAGCAAGGCCAAGCCTGGTGTAAGCGCTGCAGCGCCCGCGGCGGCTCCTGCGCCAACCCCGACGCCGGTCGCCAAGGCCCAGGACACTGGCAGCAGCTGGTGGCCGTTCGCCTCCTCGGCGTCCGCCGACAAGGCACCCGCCTCGGAAATCAAGGTACTGGCGCCAATCCCTGCCAGCACGTCCGCCGCAGCGGCGGCCAAGGCCGATTCCGAGAGCAAATGGTGGTGGCCATTCAACGACCAGCCAAAAGCGGTGACCAAGGCAGACATCAAGGACGTTCCGATGCCTGATCCGAAAATCACCCAGGCCTGGCTGGACGACTACGAGCCACGCCTGCGCAGTGCCATTCAGGACAAGCGTTTGCAGGTAGAGCGTCGCGAAAACGTGCTGGTGGTGATCGTGCCGGTAGACGAAACCTTCAACCCGAAACGGCCGACCATGCTGCTGCCATCGACGCTGGGTCCGTTCTCCCGGATCGCCAAGCTGGTGGAAGGCGATACCAAGACCTCCGTCCTGGTCCTCGGCCATGGCGACTCCTCAAGCGCAGCCTCGTCGGCACAAGCGTTGAGCAAGGATCGTGCGACCTCCGTGGCGTCGATCTTCAGCCTCGGCGGCTTGAAGCGTGATCGCCTGATGTTGCGTGGCATGGGTGACCTGATGCCGCGTGCCGCCAATGACAGTGCTCAGGGTCGTGCCTTGAACCGTCGCGTGGAAATCGTGCTGACCCAACGCACCACCATGTTGGCGTTGCTGAGCAAGTACAGCCAGCCGACCCCGCCAGCCGCTGAAATGGTTGCGACACAGAGCGCGAAGCCTGCGACCGCAGCGGTAACTGAGAAGAAAGCCGCACCCGTGAAGAAAACCGCTGCGACTAAAAAGGCTCCGGCCAAAAAAGCCGCACCTGCCAAGAAGCAGCCGGCCAAGACCACCACTGCGGCGAAAAAGCCGGTGACGCCGACGGCTGATGCAACGGCAAAGAAAGCCAGCGGCCAGTAATCAGGCCAGGAACTGATTGATCAAGCACAAGGAAAATGCGATGACCCGGGCTCTGGCGGATATGCGCCGCGACTACACCCGCGATGGTTTGACCGAGGCTCAGGCCCCGACCGAACCCTTCGCGTTGTTTCATCAGTGGTTTGCCGAGGCGGTGAAGACCGAGCAACCTCCGGTCGAGGCCAACGCCATGACCCTGGCCACTGTTGATGCGCAAGGTCGCCCGCATTGCCGGATCCTGCTGCTCAAGGGGCTTGATGATCAGGGTTTTACCTTTTTCACCAACTACGACAGTGCCAAGGGTCAACAACTGGCGGTCAACCCGTTTGCCGCCATGACCTTCTTCTGGCCGACCCTGGAGCGCCAGGTACGGATTGAAGGGCGTGTGGTGAAGGTGACGCCTCAGGAGTCTGATGCCTATTATCAGGTGCGGCCAATGGGCAGTCGCCTGGGCGCCTGGGCATCTCCTCAGAGCGAGGTGATCGCTGATCGCGCCGAACTGGAAGAGCTGCTCAAGGTTACCGAGCAGCGCTTCACTGATACTCAACCGCATTGTCCGGAACACTGGGGCGGCTATCGTTTGCTGCCTGAGCGTATCGAGTTCTGGCAGGGCCGGCCGAGCCGTCTGCACGACCGTTTGAACTACCGACTGCAAGACGGCGGCTGGGGCCGTGAGCGTCTGGCCCCCTGAATCCTCTACCGGGCTGGGTAGGTGGCTGCGGCCGCCTCCAGCCACTTCGGCAGGTCCCTGCGTTTGATCTTCTGTTGCCGGGCGTTGTCCAATTGCTGCAGCATGAAGACTTTTTTCTGTTCGTCGTTGCCCGCCAGCGCCAGTGCCAGGTCGCGGTCCATCCAGCGTTTGATCCGCACATACAGCCACCCGTGGAAGTACAGGCCGGCAACGGTGGTGACGACAATGATGAAGTAGTCCATGAAAGTCCTTGGGTATTGCGGCGCAGGTTCTGAAAATGACCGCTACTGTATGAGGCGTTCTCGGGTGCGGCTGTACGGGGCCTGAATGAAACCACTTTTATCCGGGCTGCGTCGTGACAGGCGTCAAGCTGCGGAGTTTAATGAATACTGATCCTTTGGAGTTGATGCTATGCGTAAGTCTGTTCTGTTGGTTGCTTCCTTTTCCACGATGGCGATGTTGCTCACGGGCTGCCAGTCCAGCCTGACGGGTGATTCCTATTCCCGTGACGAGGCGCGTCGGGTGCAGACAATCCGCATGGGCACCATCGAAGCCCTGCGTCCGGTGAAAATCGAAGGCACCAAGACCCCAATCGGCAGCCTTGCCGGTGCGGCCGTTGGTGGCGTCGGCGCCAGTTCCATTGGTCAGGGCAATGGCAGCATTGTGGCCGGAATCATCGGCGCGGTCGCAGGCGGCTTGATCGGTTCGGCGACCGAAGAAGGCCTGACCCGTACCCAGGGCGTGGAAATCACCGTGCGTGAAGACGACGGCAGCATGCGCGCCTATGTACAGCAGGTTCAGGAGAACGAAGTGTTCCGTGTCGGCGAACGCGTACGTATTGCCAGTGTTGATGGCACCAGCCGCGTATCGCACTGAGTTCCTGGCGTTCAAAACAAAACCCCGATCAGGTGACTGGTCGGGGTTTTGTGTTTTCAGTTACTTGCAACGCTAGCGGTTTACGAGGAAATCGCCGGGCTCTTGCGACTGGCCATGGCTGTTACCGTGTAACCGATCAGTGCGGCGAGGATCGAGCCGGTCAGGATGCCCATGCGGTCCATGCCAGCGTATTCGCTGCTGCCCGGTACGAAGGCCAGGGAGCCGACGAACAGGCTCATGGTGAAGCCGATACCGCAGAGAATTGCGACGCCCAGTACCTGACCCCAGTTGGCGCCGGCTGGCAGGGCGGCGATGCCGGTTTTCACGGCCAGCCAGGTCAGGCCGAACACACCGACGGTCTTGCCCAGCAGCAAGCCGATGGCGATACCCATTGGCACGAAGTGGGTGAAGCTTTCAACCGTGACGCCCGCCAGCGGCAGGCCGGCGTTGGCGAATGCGAATAGCGGCAGGATGCCATACGCGACCCATGGGTGCAGCGCGTGCTCCAGGCCCAACAGCGGTGATGGCTCGGCATTCCTGGTGCGCAACGGTATGCAGAAAGCCAGGGTCACGCCGGCCAGCGTGGCGTGGACACCACTCTTGAGCACGCAGACCCACAGGATCAGGCCTATGATCATGTACGGCCCCAGCTTGACCACCCCGAGGCGGTTCATCGCCACCAGCGCGGCAATACAGGCGGCGGCCAGCATCAACGACAGTGTCGAGAGGGCGCCTGAGTAGAAGATCGCAATGATGATGATTGCACCCAGGTCATCGATAATCGCCAGGGTCATCAGGAACAGCTTCAGCGATACCGGTACACGTTTGCCCAGCAGGGCGAGTACGCCCAAGGCGAAGGCGATATCGGTGGCGGTTGGAATCGCCCAGCCATCGAGAGCCGGAGGATTGTCCTTGTTGAGGAACCAGTAGATCAGTGCGGGTACGAGCATGCCACCAACGGCGGCGGCTCCCGGCAGTACGATCTGCGAGGGCTTGGACAAATGCCCTTCAAGGACTTCGCGCTTGACCTCAAGGCCGATCAGCAGGAAGAACAGCGCCATCAGCCCGTCGTTGATCCATAACAACAGGGGCTTGGCGATTTTCAAGGCGCCGATCTGGGCGACCACGGGGGTCTCCAGCAGGCCGTTGTAGAGCCAGGACAGGGGTGAGTTGTTGATGATCAAGGCAAGAACTGCAGCGGCAATCAATAACAGACCGCTGGCAGCTTCCAACTGAAAGAAACGCGTGAAAGTGCTACGCAGAGGCAAGGTCGCTCTCCATCTGTGAATTCAAAAGGTGTTACACCCTAACAAGTACCGTTAGTTGTTAAAACAAAAGTTATATTCTTTTTTGTTATATACCGTTACAGAGTGATCCCTCGGCACCGACCTGAGCCTAGCAGTTGCCGGGCGTATTGGATTTCATCTGTACCTGTGCTGGATGCAGGATTTTTCCTAAGCTTGTTGGCTGAGCCTTGTCAAAAGGCCGACTCCTGCCCGATACAACGAGAAAACCATCATGAGCGACAACCGACAGTGGTCCCGCGAAGCGATCCGGATCATCGAAGCCGATTTCCAGCGCAGCGCCGACACCCACTTGATCCCCTTGCCGCTGCCGGGTTTTCCAGGCATCGAGTTGTATTTCAAGGATGAGTCCAGCCACCCCACGGGCAGCCTCAAGCACCGTCTGGCCCGTTCGCTGTTCCTGTATGCGCTGTGTAACGGCTGGCTCAAGCCCGGTGCGCCGGTGATTGAGGCATCCAGCGGTTCGACGGCGATTTCCGAAGCGTACTTCGCGCGCATGCTGGGCTTGCCGTTCATTGCTGTGATGCCAGCGACCACGTCCAAGGAAAAGATTGCGCAGATCGCCTTCTACGGTGGCCAAAGCCATCTGGTGGACGATCCGACCCAGATCTACGCCGAGTCCGAGCGCCTGGCTCGTGAACACGACGGGCACTTCATCGACCAGTTCACCTACGCCGAGCGCGCCACTGACTGGCGAGCGAACAACAACATTGCCGAGTCGATCTTTCAGCAGATGCGCTTCGAGCGTTATCCGGAGCCGAGCTGGCTGATTTCCAGTCCCGGTACGGGCGGCACCACGGCAACCCTGGGGCGTTATGTGCGTTATCGCCAGCACCGCACCCGTGTGTTGTGTGCCGATGCCGAGCGCTCAGTGTTCTTCGATTACTACCAGAGCGGCGATGCGAGCTTGCGCCTGGATTGCGGTTCGCGCATCGAAGGTATTGGCCGGCCACGGGTGGAAGCCTCGTTCATGCCGAAGGTGATCGATGCGATGGTCAAGGTGCCGGATGCCTTGTCGCTGGCGGCCATGCATTACCTGGCGCAGCGCCTGGGGCGGCATGTGGGCGGCTCCAGCGGGACCAACCTGATTGGTGCCCTGATGGCAGCGCAGCAGATGACGGAGGCAGGGGAGAGTGGTTCGATCGTGGCGATTCTGTGTGACAGCGGTGAACGCTATGCCACCACCTACTACGATCAGGACTGGTTGAAAGCGCAGGGGTACGAGTTGAGCGGTTTGATCGCGGCCGTTGCGGCCAGTGTCGAACGTGGCGAGCCGTTACCGACGACGGTGTTGCGTGCCAACATCTGAGCCCCTGGTCATTCCCAGCGCCGCATTCCTTTGCAGCGCGTGGGAGCGATCGGTTAAGCCTCGAGGCCGAGAATATCCCGAGCCACCGCTTCGGCGATGCGAATCCCGTCCACGCCCGCGGACAGAATCCCGCCGGCGTAACCAGCGCCTTCACCGGCCGGGAACAGGCCTTTGACGTTCAGGCTCTGCATCGTTTCGTTGCGGGTGATGCGCAGCGGTGACGAGGTGCGGGTTTCGATCCCGGTCAGCACGGCATCGTGCAGCGAGTAGCCGCGAATCTGCTTCTCGAACGCTGGCAAGGCTTCACGAATGGCTTCGATGGCAAAGGCTGGCAACGCCAGTGCCAGATCACCCAGCGCCACGCCGGGCTTGTAGGACGGCTCGACACTGCCCAGTGCCGTCGAAGGCTTGCCCGCAATGAAATCGCCGACCAGTTGGGCCGGTGCTTCGTAGTTGCTGCCGCCGAGCACAAACGCGTGGGACTCCAGGCGTTCCTGCAATTCGATCCCGGCCAGCGGGCCGCCCGGATAATCGACTTCCGGGGTGATGCCCACCACGATCCCGGAGTTCGCATTGCGTTCGTTACGCGAATACTGGCTCATGCCGTTGGTGACCACACGGTTCGGTTCCGACGTTGCCGCCACCACCGTACCACCCGGGCACATGCAGAAACTGTAGACAGAGCGACCGTTCCTGGCGTGGTGCACCAGTTTGTAGTCGGCGGCACCGAGCTTCGGGTGGCCGGCGTACTTACCCAGGCGCGCGCTGTCGATCAGCGATTGCGGGTGCTCGATACGGAAACCCACCGAAAAGGGTTTGGCTTCCATGAACACGCCACGGCCGTGGAGCATGCGGAACGTGTCGCGGGCGCTGTGGCCGAGAGCCAGGACCACGTGCCGGGAGCGGATCTGTTCGCCACCGGCCAGCTCGATGCCGGTCAGTTGGCCGTCTTCGATCAGGACGTCGGTGACCTTCTGCTGGAAGCGCACTTCGCCACCCAGTGCACGAATCTGCTCGCGCATGTTTTCGACCACACCGGTCAGGCGGAACGTACCAATGTGCGGCTTGCTGACGTAGAGGATTTCTTCCGGCGCGCCGGCCTTGACGAATTCGTGCAGGACTTTACGGCCGTGGTGCTTGGGATCCTTGATCTGGCTGTACAGCTTGCCGTCGGAGAACGTCCCCGCGCCGCCTTCACCGAACTGCACGTTGGATTCCGGGTTGAGCACGCTTTTGCGCCACAGGCCCCAGGTATCCTTGGTGCGCTGGCGTACTTCAGTGCCACGCTCGAGAATGATCGGCTTGAAGCCCATCTGTGCCAGCACCAGTCCGGCAAAAATCCCGCACGGGCCGAAACCGACCACCACCGGCCGCTCGTTCAGGTCCTCAGGGGCCTGACCGACCACCTTGTAGCTGACATCCGGCGCGGTGTTGACGTTACGGTCATCGGCAAACTTGAGCAGCACCTTCGCTTCGTCGCGCACGCTGAGGTCGATGGTGTAGATGAAGCACAGTTCGGAGGACTTTTTACGCGCATCGTAGCTGCGCTTGAACAAGGTGAAATCGAGCAGGTCATCGCTGGCAAGCCCTAAGCGCTGCACGATGGCAGGGCGCAGGTCTTCTTCGGGATGGTCGATCGGCAACTTGAGTTCGGTGATTCGTAACATGACAGGATCCGGTTCGCGGGCGCACCAATGCGCCAAGGCGTTTCACAAACCGTCGATTATAAGCCCCAATGGCCGGTTCCAGTGAGGCTTAAACAGCAGCTCGTCGAATCAGTCGCTGCGGGCACCGCCGAAATACGCACAACCACGCTGAACCTGGCCATTGACCCGCAATTCTGCGCTCATGGACTGGACGCTGGGCAGGGTCGGGTCGACGCAGCGCTGTGGGGCGATCCAGAGTTCGACGTGCTGATTGTTGGCTTCGCTGCTGAGGTTGAAGCGGCCGTCACCGACTTGTTCTTCCAGGTAGGGCAAGGCCAGTGCCGGCTGCCCCGCGCGTTGGATGACCATGCCCTTGCCCGTCACGTTGACGCTCCAGTCGGGGGTATTGCCGCTGGCCCGCAGGATCAGGCGCTGGAAGTCGGGGTTGTCACAGGACGCACCCAGGCGCTGCAGGCGATACAGTTGCTGGACATCGAGTTGTGCCTGGTTGCCGGAGACGGTGGCTGACGGCACCCGACCGCGCAGGTCGGCGAACACTTTGTGCTGGGTGCCGGCCAGCGTTGCCGCTTCCTGCAGGACGCTGGTGGCGCCCGCGTCATTGACGAGGTACTGGCGGTTTTCCTGGCACGGCGCAAACACCAGCTTGCCGTTGGCCATGCTGAGTTCGCCCTGCATGCGGGTCAGGCCGGCCGTGGAGGGCGCCTGCGGCGAACTCTGGAGCAACTGGCAACCGCCGAACAAGGGCAGCAGGGCGACAAACATCAGGGAACGGGCAGCACGCATTGATGGCTCTCCAGGCAAGTGCCGCCACGTTACGCAGCCGCGCCGGCAATCACAAGGCCGGTGTGACTCGGGGCGAGTTTGAGGACGGTCTGCTGCAACATTCTGTGCATTGTTCGTGCATGGGGAAGACCGGGTGTGTCGGCTACCCTGTGATCAGTCTTTTCAATGTCTGCAGGGGTGGGAATGCGCTACAAGGTTTGGTTGTTATTGCTGACGATGGCGGTGACCACGTCCAGTCAGGCGGTCGAGATTGATCTCTCATCGGCTAGGGACTTCATCAGGATGGAATTGCTGTTAAAGGATATCGACAGATCCAACCCCGACCTGGTGAGTTTGACTGTCACACTCTCTCCCCAAGCGGCGGAACGTATGGAGAAAGTCTCTCGTGAGTCGATAGGCCAGCCATTGACCCTGCTGATCAATGGCCGGGCGATAACCACGGCGACCGTGCATTCAGCTATTGGTGCGCAGCTTCAGGTCGCGATGTCGCGCGCCATTGCCAAGGATCTGTTACCCACGCTCCTGGACTGACGCAAGAGGGTCTCAGTTGACGTGAAAGGTCTGGCCGGTCTGCAAACCTTCCACGCTCTTGGCGTAGGCCAGCCCGACATCGGCCCCCGATACCGGCTTGTAACCCCGGAAATACGGGGCGTAGCTGCCCATGGCCTCTACCAGCACGGTGGGGCTGACCGAGTTGACGCGCAGGCCACGGGGCAACTCGATGGCGGCGGCACGTACGAAACTGTCCAGTGCCCCGTTGACCAGGGCGGCCGATGCGCCGCTGCGGATCGGGTCATGGCTGAGGATGCCGCTGGTGAAGGTGAACGACGCGCCATCGTTAGCGTATTCGCGGCCGATCAACAGCAGGTTGACCTGGCCCATGAGCTTGTTTTGCAGGCCCAGGGCAAAGCTTTGTTCGCTCATTTCGTCCAGCGGAGCGAAGGTGACGCTGCCGGCCGCGCAGACCAGCGCGTCGAACTTCCCGGTTTTTGCAAACAGGGCACGGATCGATGCGCTGTCACTGATATCGACCTGGAAGTCGCCGCCGTTGCGACCGATGCGGATGATTTCGTGGCGCTGTGACAGTTCTTTGTCGACTGCCGAACCCACGGTGCCGCTGGCGCCAATCAAGAGAATTTTCATCGTGCTGTTTCCTCGGGTAAGT
>RCUJ01002058.1_pt1 | contig 10106 bp, 7 predicted proteins | sample 2166321 | NCBI WGS metagenome assembly RCUJ01 (sample SAMN09932808, study PRJNA488358) | compost metagenome | feature: garden; material: soil; isolation source: compost soil in an enriched community after 118 h of incubation | place: Germany: Experimental Botanical Garden Goettingen | collected... | reverse complement strand
TGCAGCATTCATACAATCACTCCCGTTAATTGTCTTTGTATCGGGTAGCGGCAGATCTTACGCAACTTGCAGGCTCAAGCCTGCGCTACAAACAGCAAAAAACGGCATGCCCCGTAGGGCGGCCTCGGAGCGAAGCGACAGCCCGCCAGGCCTGCGCCTCACCCTCGACGGTTTCGCGGGCATGGAACTGGGCGTCGCCGCCGCTCCTACATGGAATCGCGGGTGGGCCCGCTTAGGTGATACCCCATCAATCGCGACGATGGGTTGTCACCAACGCGGCCCGAGCCATCCTACGGTTACTGGTGCACTGCCTTCGGCGAGTGACACCCTACGGACTTGCATATGGCCCCTAGCCCTTCACCCCGCCCGCGGTCAGGCCGCCGACTATCCACTTCTGGCAGTAGAGGAACACCGCGGTGATCGGCAGGCCGGAGAGCACCGCGGCGGCGGCGAAGTCGCCCCACAGGTAGTTCTGCTCGTAGAGGTACTGCTGGGCGCCGACCGACAGGGTGAGCTTGTCGACGTCCATCAGCAGCACCGAGGCGATCGGGTATTCGGTGATGCTGGTGATGAAGGCGAGGATAAACACCACCGCCAGGATCGGCACGCTCATCGGCAGGAGGATGTGCACGAAGGCCTGCCAGGTGGTCGCACCGTCGACGATGGCGGCCTCCTCCAATGAGGCGTCGATGCTCTCGAAGTAGCCCTTGATGGTCCAGATATGCAGGGCCATGCCGCCCAGGGAGGCAACGATCACCGCGCCATGGCTGTTCACCCCGAGCCAGCCGGCGTGCTTGCCCAGTTGGTCGAACAGCGCATAGATGGCCACCAGCGACAGCACCGGCGGGAACATCTGGAAGATCAGCATGCCCTTGAGGATCGGCCCCTTGCCGGCGAAGCGCATACGCGCGAAGGCGTAGGCGCTGGTGGTCGACAGCATGAGGATCAGCAGCGAGCTGATCAGGGCGATCTTCAGCGAGTTCCACAGCCAGGTCAGCACCGGGAACGGCGGGTTGAGCACCGTGCCGTTGTCCAGGGTGTAGGGAATGCCCAGGGCCAGCGACCAGTGTTCCAGGGTCGGCTGGTCCGGCAGCAGGCTGCCGGTGGCGAAGTTGCCCTCGCGGAAACTGATCGACACCACCATCAGCAGCGGAAACACGATCAGGCCGATAAACCCGAGCAGCCCGGCGTGGGTCAGCCACAGGCGGTATTTCACGGATTTGGGTTGCACCATGGCCATCAGCAGCCTCCTCAGACTTTGACTTTCGAGAGTTTCAGGTTGAGCCAGGCCATGCCGCCGACCACCAGGAAGATCAGGGTGGCGATGGCCGCCGCCAGGGCGAAGTTCTGCCCGGAATCCTGGAAGGCGATACGGTAGGTGTAGCTCACCAGCAGGTCGGTGGTGCCGGCCGGCGTGGTCGCACCGATGATGTCCGGGCCGCCGCGGGTGAGCAGGGTAATCAGCACGAAATTGTTGAAGTTGAAGGCGAAGCTGGCGATCAGCAGCGGCGCCAGCGGCTTGATCAGCAGCGGCAGGGTGATCTTCAGCAGGTTGTCCAGCGGCGTCGCGCCGTCCATCGCCGAGGCTTCGTAGAGGTCGCGCGGAATCGCCTGCAGCAGGCCCATGCTCAGCAGCAGCATGTAGGGATAACCGAGCCAGGTGTTGACGATCAGGATCATGCTGCGCGCCAGGGTCGGGTCGCTGAACCAGTCCGGGCGCACGCCGAACAGGCTGTCGAGCAGCAGGTTGATCTCGCCGAAGTTCTGGTTGAACAGGCCGCGGAACACCAGGATCGAGATAAAGGCCGGCACCGCATAGGGCAGGATCAGCATGACCCGGTAGAACGCCTTGCCGCGCACCAGGTCCCACTGCAGCAGGCTGGCCAACACCAGGCCAATAGCCAGGGTGAAGACTACGGTGAGGCCGGCAAAGGCCAGGGTCCAGACGAAGATCTCGAGGAAGGGATCGCGAATGCTCGGCTCGCTCAGCACCCGGGCGAAGTTGCTCCAGCCGGCGTACACGGTAAAGCCCGGCGCCACCTTGCTGCCGTGGCTGTCGACATAGAAGCCGCTGCCCTGATCGGCCTCCAGCCGCTCATTGCTGCGGGTGTTGAGCAGGTCGCCGTTGTCCAGCAAGCGGTACAGCGGCTTGACCGCCGCCACCTCGCGCAGGCCATAGAGGCGCAGCAACTCGCCCTCGGTGCCGCGCAACACCCATTGTTCCAGTTCGGCGCGGCGCTGGATCACCTCGCGCAGCGGCAAGGCCTCGGCCAGGCTCACGGCGCTTTCCGGCAGCAGTTCCAGCGGCTCACTGAGGAGCGGATCGCCCTGCAGCGGCGGCGAGACGAACACGCCCTGCTCGCCCTGGTCCACGCGCAGGCGCAGTGCGCCGGCGTCATCCGGGTGCAGGCTGAAGGCGAAGCGCTCGCCGGCCAGGTAGGTCTGATTGAGGTGATAACGCTGCACCTGCTCGAAACTCAGCAGATTGGTCGCGCTGTAGTTGGTGAAGCCGATGCCCACGGTGTACAGCAGCGGAAAGATCACGAACACCAGCATCCCCGCCAGCGCCGGGTAGATGTAGCGATGGGCGTAGGTTTTTTTGCTGATGAAGATGAAGCTGGCGAGGCCGGTCACTACCAGCCCGAGCAAGGCGAAGGCGATCTGCTGCTGGGAGTAGAGCGCCACCACCAGATACAGGGCCAGGGCGTTGAACAGGCCCCAGACGGCCCAGTGCAGGGTCTTGCGCAGCACCGGCAGGGAGAAAGACTTGGGCATGGCAGGGCTGGCCAGTTCGGCAGGAACATTCATGGTGGTCATCTAGTTATAGCCTCGCGGCGCGCCGCCGGTGGCGATCAGCCAACGGCGGCGCAGTCGTTACTTGACGATGCGCTTGGCAGCGTCATCCAGTGCGGCGTCCACGGTCTGGCGACCGGAGGTGATGTTGGTCAGGGCCGGCGCCATGGCCGACCAGAAGGCGCCCATCTCCGGGACGTTGGGCATCGGCCGGCCCATGGCGGCGTTGTCGAAGGTGGCCTTGATCAACGGATCGCTGGCCAGCTCGGCCATATAGGCCTTGTTCGGCACCGCGCCGAGCGGCACATCGGCGTTGACCGTCTTCAGCCCCTCGACCTGCAGCAGGTAGTTCTCGAGGAACTCCACGGCCAGGGCCTGATTGGGGCTGGCGGCATTCAGGGTCGCGGCCATCACCCCGGTGAACGGCCGGCTGACCGCCTCGCCCACCGCAGGGATCGGCGCGACGCCGAAGTCGATGCCGCTCTTCTGGATATTCGACCAGGCCCAGGGCCCGCTGATGAACATCGCCGACTCGCCCTTGTTGAAGGCCGCCTCGGCCGCACTGTAATCCGCGCCCTTGGGCATCACCCCGGCATCGATCAGCGCCTTGAGTACGACCGCTCCCTGCTTGGCCCCGGCGCTGTTGACCCCGGTCTGGCTGACGTCGTAACCGCCATCCACTTCGGCGAAGGCATAACCGCCGTTGGCCGCCAGCAGCGGCCAGGTGAAGTAGGTGTTGTTGTAGTCCCAGAGGATCGCGCGCTTGCCGGCCTTGGCCAGCTCGGCATTCAGCGCCAGCACCTCGTCGAAGGTCTTCGGCGGGGTCGGCACCAGCGCCTTGTTGTAGATCAGGCCGGTGGCTTCCACCGCCATCGGGTAGCCCCACAATTTGCCCTGGTAGGTCACCGCGTCCCAGGCGAAGTCCTCGATGGCCTCCTTGCTCTTGACGCTCGGGTTGATCGGCGCGATCAACCCACTCTGCGCCCATTCGCCGAGGCGGTCGTGGGCCCAGATAAAGATGTCCGGACCGTTACCGGTGGCGGCGGCCTGCTGAAACTTGTCGGTGGCGCTGTCGGGGTGCGCCACCTCGACCTCGATCCCGGTATCGGCGGTGAACTTCTCGCCGACCTGAGCCAGGCCCTTGTAGCCCTTGTCGCCATTGATCCAGATGACCAGCTTGCCTTCCTCGATGGCCGCCTGAGTCGGCAGCGGCAGGCTCAGGGTGGCGGCCAGGCCGATGGCGGCAGCACTAAACAGCTTTTTGTTCATGAGTATTGTCCTCGTGGCTTCTTATTGTTGATCCACAACCACTGCATGCCGGTGGATGGTCGCGCAGCCCTTGCATCCTCGGGCAGAACCACACGCGCCACATCCTCCCCCGGCGCAGCTCGCGAGGGCGTAGAGACGGGGGCGTAGTCTGCCAGCCGCCGGCGAAAAAAAGTATGCGGCCCGGCCCTTTCCCCGCCTGCCGCAGGCGGCGGCGACTGGCTTAAATAGCGGCTCAACCGTTACGGGAGAAGTCCATGCGCCGCTCGTCACCGCTGCTCGCCAGCCTGCTGATCGCCCTGCTCAGCCCTCTCGCCCTGGCTGCCCCGCAGCTGCAGGCCTGGCTCGACCAACAGCCCCTGCAACTGCGCTGGCACAGCGAAGCCGGGCAGCGTTACAGCAGCGAACTGGAGCTGCAGCCCGGCCTGCTGGCCCTGCGCGGCCCCGCCAGCGCGGAGCCGGCGCAAACCCTGGCGCTCTACCAGCGTCAGGCCTGGCAGGCCGAGAGCCACCTGAGCCTGCAGGTGCCGGCGACCGGGCGCTATCGTTTGCTGTTTCAGGACGGCGACGACGCACACCTGCGCCTGCTGCCGGTCAAAGCGGCAGCCTCCAGCCAGGCCACCTTTACAGCTTGGCAGGGCCAGACCCTCAGCGTCGATGTCAGCCGGGTATTCGCCGACGGCCAGCAGTTGCGCGATGCCTATAGCGGGCAGCTGGCGACGGTAGAACAGGGCCATGTGCGGTTGACCCCGGCGCCCCACAGCGGCGGCCTGCTGTTGCTCGAAGCCGCCGAGGTGCAGATGCAGCCGGTCCATGACTGGCGCAACGCCACGGTGTATTTCGCCCTCACCGACCGCTTCGCCAATGGCGACCCGAGCAACGACCACAGCTACGGTCGCCAGCCGGATGGCGAGCAGGAGATCGGCACCTTCCATGGCGGCGACCTCAGAGGCCTGACCGGCCAGCTCGACTACCTGCAGCAACTGGGCGTCAACGCCCTGTGGATCAGCGCGCCCGTTGAGCAGATCCACGGCTGGGTCGGCGGCGGCGACCAGGGCGACTTCCGCCATTACGGTTACCACGGCTACTACGCCCTCGACTTCACCCGCCTGGACGCCAATATGGGCAGCGAGGCGGACCTGCGCGAGCTGATCGCCCGGGCCCACGCCCGCGGCATCCGCGTGCTGTTCGATGTGGTGCTCAACCACCCCGGCTACTCGACCCTGACCGACATGCAGGAACTCGGCTTCGGTGCCCTGCGGGGCGGCATGGCTCAGTACCTGCCGCAGCGCTGGAGCGGGTGGCAACCGGAGAGCTACGAGAACCTGCACGCCTACCACAACCTGCTCGACTACCAGCATCCGGCCTGGGACCAGTGGTGGGGCAAGGACTGGCTGCGGGCCGGCATCGCCGACTACGATCAGCCGCCGAGCGTGCTGGTCGATCCGCTCAAGGGCTCGCTGGCGTTTCTTCCCGACTTCAAGACCGAGAGCCAGCAGCCCGTGGCGCTGCCGCCCTTTCTGCTGCGCAAGGCCGACACCCGCGCGGTGCCGCGCGAGGGTTACCGGGTGCGCGACTACCTGGTGGAATGGCTGACGTTCTGGGTCCGCGAATTCGGCGTCGACGGCTTTCGCGCCGACACCGTCAGGCATGTCGAGCTGGACACCTGGGCGGCGCTGCGCCGGGCCGCCGACCAGGCCCGCGCCGACTGGTCGGCCGCCAACCCCCTTGATCCCATGAGCGGCAGCCCGTTCTGGATGGTCGGCGAAGTGTTTGGCCACGGCCCGCAGGCCAACGTCTACCAGCGCAACGGCTTCGACGCCCTGATCAACTTCGCCTACCAGGGCGAGCTGGCGGCCAAGGCCAGCGACTGCCTGAGCCAGGCGGAGAGCGGCTACGACGAATACGCCGAGCTGCTGCAGAACAGCCCCGGGCACAACTTCATGAGCTACGCCTCGTCCCACGACACCTCGCTGTTCTTCGCCGAACAGAACAACGACTTGGCGCGCCAACAGGGTCTGGCCGCGGCCCTGCTGCTCAGCCCCGGCGCGGTGCAGATCTACTACGGCGACGAAAGCGCGCGGGCGCTCGGCCCCAGCGGCTCCGACCCGCAGCAGGGCACGCGCTCGCCGATGAACTGGGACGCGCACCAGCAGCCGCCCATCGCCGCCCTGCTCGAACACTGGCGCACCCTCGGCCAGTTCCGCGCGCGCCACCCGGCGATCGGTGCCGGCAGCCATCAACAACTGTCCAGCCAGCCCTACGCCTTCGCCCGCCGCCTCGGCGACGACAAGGTGGTGATCGTTCAAGGCCCGTGATACGCCACAACAACCTCCGCCAACGCGAACCCGTAGGGTGCGCCGTGCGCACCACTTTCTACTCGGTATTACCATGACCCCGGAACAACAACGCCAACAAGCCCAACTGGCCTTCGCCGCCAGCGGCGCGGATATCCAGGTCGGCCAGGCCGCCGACTGTCCGCTGCCCATTGAGCAACTGCTGCTGACCACGGCTGCCAGCCCCTGGGTGCGCCGCCACTTCGCCAGCGGCCTGACCGCCGAGGTCTACCAGGTCGAGGCCGGCGGCAGGCTCTGGACGCTCAAGCGCGCGCGGGCCCAATGCAAGGTGCAGAACCTCAACGGCCAGACTTCCTTTCTCAACGAAGTGCAGCGCCGCGCCGAGCTGCAGGCCTTGAAACAGCAGCCGGCCTGGACTGCGGCCCTGAGCGGGATAGTCGCCACCCAGTACGCCAGCTACCGCCAGGGCCTGCTGCTGTCGCCCTGGATCGCCGGCGAGGCCGTACAGGAGTGGGACGAACGCCGCCTGCTGCAGCTGTTCGCCAGCCTCTCGGCGCTGCTGCAACTGGGCTTCTTCGACTGGGACCTGTGCCCGGGCAACCTGCTCGACGACGGCCAGGTGCGTCTGTTCGACTTCGGCTATATGTACCGCTTCGACCCCTTGCGCGCCTGCAACAGCAACGGCCTGCTGACCCCGCAGTGCCACGCCGCCGAACGCTTCGAAACCCGCAGCTACTACGCCTACCTGCTCGACCTGGAACAACGCCGGGGCAGCGCCGCCGCCCTCAGCGCCCTTGAGCTGGAAAAACGCATCGCCCTGGAGTGCTACCAGCACCTGCGCCAGACCCTGGCCCGGCGCGGAGCGAGCCAGGACGTCTTGACCTGGCTGGATGAGATTATCGGCGACTGGCAGCAGGCCCTGCGCCACGACCTCGCCCGCCTCTACCTGCGCGAAGCCTGGCGCTCGCACTGGAGCGACCTGGACGACGACCTGCAGGGCCAGACCTGCACGCCCCTGACCCTGCAACGCCTGGATTGGCTGACGGATTGCCTGGACGCTCGGACTACGGAGTTGCAACGCCTGGACTTGTTGCAAGACAGGCCCGTGGAGAGCTGGCGACAACAACTTGAACAGGCACGGGAACAGGCGCTGGCCTGGCAGGTCGGTGGTTAACCTACGAAAGTGCCCCCAGCAGCGCACGCCGTAGGGTGCGCCGTGCGCACCGCGACTTACGCAGGTATTCGCCATATGCATCTCCACCCAACGACAACCGCTTGACCGGTCGTTGACCTGACAGATCGGCGTTTAACCCCGGTGCGCGCGGCGCACCCTACAGAAGCCATTCCCCCGGTGCCGCACCGCAAGACCTCGCATTTCGTAGGGTGCGCCGTGCGCACCGCGACTTGCGCGGTCACTCGCCGAACGCGCCCTCCGCGTTCCCGGCTCCGCCCCAATCCGCTGGGTATACGCCCTCGTGCACCAGACGGTGATAGCTCGACCAGGGCCAGTCGGCCACCCGTTCGACCAGCCCATGGCGCACCGGATTCCAATGCAGATAATCCAGGTGCCGGCGGTAATCCTCGTCATTGCGGATGTGGTGTTCCCAGAAGCGCCGCTGCCACAGCCCGGACTCGCGGCGCAGACAGCGGCTCAAGCTGATCACCCCCGGCGCACGGGGTAGCGCCTGGCTGGTAAGGCGTTTGATCAGCGACCAACGCAGGCCGAAGTCGGCATCGCCCGCGGGCAGCTGCCACAGGCAATGCAGATGATCGGGCAGCAGCACCCAGCCGCAAATGTTGAACGGGTAACGCTGGCGCACCTGGACGATGGCCAGGCGCAGGGCTTCACGCAACCTCGGCTTGGTTAGCACGGGCTGGCGCTGGTGGGTCACCAGGGTGAAGAAATAGCAGGCACCCACATCCTGGGCGCGGCGGTAGTCAGACATTCCCTGTCTCCTCAATGCGGCTCGCCTGCTCAGGATAGCTGCTGGTGCGCGCGACGCAGCCTATGGGTTAGCTGTTGCCGAGCGCAGGGCGCGCCACGCGCACCAATGACCGTGCAGTAGAGCCGCCGCCATCCCCGCCATCCCCCGCAGGCCGCACTACGCCCCGCCACTCATCCTCGAAAAAAAACCGGCGGGAGGATGTGGCAGCTGCCGCCTTCCCCGACTCTTGCCCACAGCCGTCAGCGCACCCTGCTGCCCAAGGTCCACTGACGCAGCCTGCCCCGACAGTGCAGTCACCCAGCCAGCGGCAACATCCAACAACAAAAAAGGTCCCACGATGAACAAGATCCAACCTGCACAATTGTTCCGCCCCAGCGCCCTGCTCGCCGCCATGCTGCTGGCGACCCCGGCCCTGGCCGTGGACTTCCACGGCTACCTGCGTTCCGGCATCGGCGCCACCGCCGGCGGTGGCGACCAGGCCTGTTTCCAGGCCGCAGGCGCCCCAGCCAAGTACCGCCTGGGCAACGAGTGCGAGACCTACGCGGAGATCGGCCTGGGCCAGGAAGTCTGGAAGGAAGGCGAGCAGAGCTTCTACGTCGACAGCATGATCGCCTACGTCTCCGGCCAGGAGAACGACTGGGAGGCCACCGATAGCGAAGACAATCCGTTCGGCGACGGCACCAGCTCGATCCGCCAGTTCAACGTGCAGGGCAAGAACGTCCTGAGCATGCTGCCCGGCTCGACCCTGTGGGCCGGCAAGCGCTACTACCAGCGCCATGACGTGCACATCAACGACTACTACTACTGGGATGTCTCCGGCCCCGGCGCCGGTATCGAGAACATCGACCTGGGCTTTGCCAAGGCGCATGTCGCCTGGATGCGCAACACCGATGGCGACTGGGTCTACGATGGCGCCGGCGCCGGCACCAACGTGGCCAACGACACCTTCGACTTGCGTCTCAACGACATCGCCTTCAACACCGACGGCAAGCTGGAGTTCGGCTACGACTTCGGCAAGGCCAACCTGACCGACGAGCAGGAGAAAGACCCGGGTTTCAACGACAACAAGGGCCACATGGTCACCGTGGAGCATGTCCAGGGCAACTGGTTCGGCGGTTTCAACAAGCTCGCTCTGCAGTACGGCACCGACGGCATCATCGGCTCCAGCGGGCGCAACACTACCGGCAACAGCGACGGCGACATGCAGCGCCTGGTCAACCAGGGCGTGGTGGCGCTCGGCGACAACATCGAAATGATGTATGTGCAGATTTACGAGAACAAGGATTTCGACAACGACTCCGGCCAGGAGTGGTTGTCCTTCGGCGTACGCCCGGTCTACAAGTGGGACAACGTGATGAGCACCGCCCTGGAGTTCGGCTACGACCAGATCGATCCGCAAGCCGATAGCGCCGACACCGTCGACCTGAAGAAGATCACCCTGGCCCAGCAGTGGTCGGCCGGCAGCAGCTTCTGGGCGCGCCCGCAGATCCGCGTGTTCGCCACCTACGCCATGTGGGACGGCGACAAGTACAACGCCGCCAGCGAGTCGGTCGAGGTCGGCGACGACAATGGCCTGACCTTTGGCGTGCAAGCCGAAGCCTGGTGGTAACGCAATCCTGACCGTCTCGTAGGGTGCGCTATGCGCACCAGGTGCCCGCAGGCCAAGGGCCTATAGCCAATGGTGCGCACGGCGCCCCCTACCTCCCGTTGCATCCGGGGGCTTTAGCCGGTCAATGCTTCACCCACGCTGCTCCAGTAGTTTTTGCCCCGGACCTGCAACAGGCCGGGGCTCTTTTTCAAAGAG
>RCUJ01002057.1_pt1 | contig 10109 bp, 9 predicted proteins | sample 2166321 | NCBI WGS metagenome assembly RCUJ01 (sample SAMN09932808, study PRJNA488358) | compost metagenome | feature: garden; material: soil; isolation source: compost soil in an enriched community after 118 h of incubation | place: Germany: Experimental Botanical Garden Goettingen | collected... | reverse complement strand
CTATGCGCTGTCATAGGGTTCCACCTTGACGTACTTGCTGAGCAGGCCCAGCTCAGGCTCGCTGCCGCGATAGAGCCGGGTCGAATGGGTCGGCGCCGGTGCCTCGCCGTATATCTCGCGGGTCGAGGCGCGGATCCGCCGTAGCGCCGGGTCGGCGGCGAAGGCTTCCAGGGCGAAGACTTCCGCCGCGCTGGCGCCGCCGATGCGCCAGGACTGCTCCAGCACGCCGGAGCGCTGCTTGCCCTGGGCGTCCAGGCCGCGCGCCACGTCGTAGTTGCGCCGTGAGGCGAAGAAGCCGGGGTAGGCGGCGAAAGCCGCCTGTTCGTAGAGCCGCGCCTGCTCCACCGCCAGGCGCGCCGGTGCGGGCATGTCCAGTTGCACCAGGGCGTCGTAGTCGCCGCGCACCAGCACCAGGTCCGAGCCGCCGTAGACGGAGGAGCCGGCGCTGTCCTGGGTCAGGCCCTGGGTGCCGTAGTAGCTGGCGGTGATGCCGGCTATCTGGACCTGGCCGACGCTGTAGGTCTCGGGCTGCTCGAGGTCCTCTTCCAGCACCAGGCCCCAGGTGCCGACTTCCTCGGCGTCCTGCTGCGCCAGGGCATTAGTCAGCTCGCCCAGGTTCCCGATCACCAACTGGCCACGGCCGGCCTTGCCGCGCACCGGCTTCAGGCGTGCCGGACCGCGCTGCAGCAGGGCCTCGCCTGCACGCTGGGCATCGTCCAGGTCGAACACCGTGTAGCCATGCAGGATGGCCTTGTCCGCCTGTTCGGCAAACCCTGTGGACCAGCCCGGCGGCACCCGTGAGGGCCGCTTGAACAATGGGTGGGTAATGGCCTTGGTGGCCATGAAAGGCTGCGGCACCAGGCCGCCGAAGAAATCCTCCGGTCCGTGGATGTCCAAGCCGTTGGCGCTGCCGATCAGGGTTTCGTCGGGCAGGAAATAGCAGTGCCCGGCCTGGTGGCTGGCCGGATCGAAGCGGCCGAGAAAGGTGCAGCCGAGCATCCCGGCGATCTTCTCGCCGAGGACCTCGTGCACCGCCAGCTCATGGTCGAGGAAGCGCTCGCCGACCTGCAGCAGTACCACGCCCGCCCTGGCCTTCATCATTGTTCCTGCCACGTGCCGCCGCCGTTCTCGCAATCGGTGCGGGCCTGGCCCAGGTTGGCGACGCTGTAGTAGTGGGTGATCACCTTGGCATCGTTGGGCACGCTCGGTCGCGCGGTCGGCTGGTTCTCACCGGTGGACTTGGGATTGGCCAGGGATTCCTGGGTCAGCGCTGCGACGCAGCGGCCGCGGCTGCCGGACTTGCAGCTTTCCACTGGCTGCTTCTGGCTGTTGAGCATTTCCTTGCTCTCGTTGCTGCAGGACCAGCCAATGGCATCGGCGGGCATTCCCTGGAATTCGTAGCAGCTCTCCGTCTCGACTTCCGGCACATCGGCACTGGAGGAGCGGGTGAGCACATGGCACGCCTCGGCCAGGGCGGGGCCGCTGGCCAGGCTGCCGAGCAGGAAGAGCAGGGCGGCGATACGCATGAGTGGTCTCCTTGCCGGTGGCGGCCGTTCACTGGTTCTGAACGGGGCGTTTCCCGGCGAGTTCAGGATTCCTGATGAGCGGTGGGCGGGTAGCGGTCAAAAATATGAACTCATGCAAAAAGCTGCGGACTCAACTTCAAGGAGCATCTGCCAGCGACTGAGGAGAGCACCATGAGGCGGGACTGGGACTTGATCAGGGATCTGCTGTTGGAGATCGAGCAACTGGAACCGGGCCACCACTACGTGGCGCAGCCCATGGGCGAGCACGGCCTGGAATCGGTGAACTACCACATCCACCTGCTCGAGCATGCCGGATTGGTGGAGTGCGTCGAGTACCAGCCCGGGAGCGGCGAGCCCGGCCGCGTCGCCAGCGCGCTGACCCTGATCGGCCATGACTTGCTGGACAGCATCCGCGACGAGGACACCTGGCGGGCGAAGAAGAGCATCCTCCTCGCGCGTCTTGGCGTCATCTCCTACGACGCCCTGCGTAAAAGCGCCTGATCCCCCTGAACCCGAAGAGACTCGGCCATGCCTGAGCAATCGAGCACTGCCGCCGACGCTGTCCAGGCATTCAAGGACAGCATCCTGGCGAAACTCAAGTACGTCGTGGGCAAGGACCCGGGCAATGCGTTCGACCACGACTGGTTCGAGGCCGTGGCCCTGGCCGCTCGCGACCATGTGATCGACCGTTGGGAGGAGGCCTCCGCTCTGGTCGACCGGCAGGATGAAAAGCGCATCTATTACCTGTCGCTGGAATTCCTCATTGGCCGCCTGCTGCTCGATAACCTGTACAACCTCGACCTGTTGGAGGTGGCGCGCCAAGCCCTGGCCGAACTGAACGTGGACCTGGAACGGATCCGTGAAGTGGAGCCCGACGCTCCCCTCGGCAACGGCGGTCTGGGGCGCCTGGCGGCCTGCTTCATGGAGAGCATGGCCACCCTGCGCCTGGCTGCCCACGGCTACGGCATCCGCTACGAGCACGGGCTGTTCCGCCAGGTGATAGTGGATGGCTGGCAGGCCGAGCAGACCGAGACCTGGCTGGATTTCGGCAATCCCTGGGAGTTCGAGCGGCCCGAGGTGGCCTACAGCATCGGCTTCGGCGGCAGCGTCTTCACCCATTCGGAGGACGACGGCACCAGCCGGCAGATCTGGCAACCCCACGAGACCATACGCGCCATCGCCTACGACACCCCGGTGATCGGCTGGCGCCGTTCGGCGGTGAACACCCTGCGCTTGTGGCGCGCCCGCGCCGAGGAAGACCTGCAGCTGGACCGTTTCAACGCCGGCGACCATTTCGGCGCAGTGGCCGATGTGGTGCGCGCCGAAAGCATCTCGCGGGTGCTCTACCCGGCGGATATCACCGAGGCCGGCCAGGAGCTGCGCCTGCGCCAGGAGTTCTTCTTCGTCTCCGCCTCGCTGCAGGACCTGCTGCGCCGGCACATGGAGCAGCACGGCGATATCCAGTGCCTGCCGGACAAGGTGGCGATCCAGCTCAACGACACCCACCCGGCCATCGCCGTGGCCGAGCTGATGCGCCAGCTGGTGGACCTGCACCAGCTGGACTGGAACCGCGCCTGGGAGCTGACCGTGGCGACCCTGGCCTACACCAACCACACCCTGCTGCCGGAGGCCCTGGAGTCCTGGCCGGTATCCCTGATGGAGCGCCTGTTGCCGCGGCACATGCAGATCATCTACCTGATCAATGCCCAGCACATAGACGCCCTGCGCGCCAAGGACATCCACGATTTCGCCCTGCTGCGGGCGGTGTCGCTGATCGAGGAAGACCACGGCCGGCGGGTGCGCATGGGCAACCTGGCGTTTCTCGGCGCCCATAGCATCAATGGCGTGTCGGCGCTGCATACCCGGCTGATGCAGGAAACCGTGTTCCGCGACCTGCACAAGCTCTACCCGCAGCGGGTGAACAACAAGACCAATGGCGTGACCTTCCGCCGCTGGCTGTTCCAGATCAATCCGCAGCTGACCCGCCTGCTGGTGGAGACCCTGGGCGAAGCGGTGCTGGACTCCCCGGAAAGCACCCTGGAAGCACTCGAACCTTTCGCCGAGAAGCAGGGCTTTCGCAAGCAGTTCGCCCTGCGCCGCCAGCACAACAAGCAGGCGCTGGCCCACCTGGTGCGCCAGCGCCTGGGCATCGCCCTGGATACCGAGGCCATCTTCGACGTGCAGGTCAAGCGCATCCACGAGTACAAGCGCCAGCTGCTCAACCTGCTGCAGACCGTGGCGCTGTACCAGGCCATCCGCAACGACCCGGCCACCGACTGGGTGCCACGGGTGAAGATCTTCGCCGGCAAGGCCGCCGCCAGCTACCAGCAGGCCAAGCTGATCATCAAGCTGGCCAACGACATCAGCCGGACCATCAACGACGACCCCACGGTGCGTGGGCTGCTCAAGGTGGTGTTCATTCCCAACTACAACGTCAGCCTGGCTGAAGTGATCATCCCGGCAGCCGATCTGTCGGAGCAGATATCGACCGCCGGGCTGGAAGCCTCGGGCACCAGCAACATGAAGTTCGCCCTCAACGGCGCCCTGACCATAGGCACCCTGGACGGTGCCACTGTGGAGATGTGCGAGCGGGTCGGATCGGAAAACATGTTCATCTTCGGCATGACGGCGCAGCAGGTGGAAGCGAGGCGCCATGCAGGCGAGCTGGGCATGGGCAGCGTGATCGCCGAATCCGAGCGCCTCGGCGCCGCCCTGGAGGCCATCCGCACCGGGGTTTTTTCGCCGGACGACCCCTCACGCTACGCGGCGCTGGTGGAGTCCCTGCTGTACGACGACCGCTTCATGGTCTGCGCCGATTTCGATGCCTACTGGGACGCCCAGCGGCAGGTCGACAAACGCTGGCAGAACAGCTCCAAGTGGTGGCGCTCGGCAGTGCTCAACACCGCCCGCATGGGCTGGTTCTCCTCCGACCGGACCATTCGCGAATATGCCGCGGAGATCTGGCAGGCGCCGGTGAAGCCCTGAGCCGCCATCGGACCTCGGCTTTCGTAGGGTGGACCACGCTTCACCGGTCCACCAAACCCGACTTGCGCCCAGGTTCCAGTCCGTGCCGCGCTTGGTGGAAATCGCTTCGCGGTTTCCACCCTACGGAGTCCGGGATTCCGTGGGGTGGACAATGCTTCACCTGTCCACCGAGCCCGGCTTGCGCCGGGGCTCCAGTCCGTGCCGCCCGTGGTGGAAATCGCTTCGCGGTTTCCACCCTACAGGGAGTCCGGCTTTCGTAGGGTGGACAACGCTTCACCTGTCCACCATCGGAGCTTGGCCGAGCCGCGAATGGTGGACATGAATAGCGATGTCCACCCTCCGGGATCGCTTCCACAGGTAGCCCACGACTGGCCTACGCGGGATCAAACCCCGTCCGCGATCCTCACCCGCTGGCGCAGGTGCAGCCCGAGCATCAACTCGTCCAGCGCCCCGGCGGCGAAGCGGCGCAGGTCTTCCACGGCCTGGGCCTTGTTGCTCTCGGGGAGCTGTACGAAGTCGTCGAATTCCAGCGGCTCGTCGGCCCCGGGCGGGGTTTCCACCAGGGTCCACTTCAGGTCGCTGTGCAGCAGGCGCTGCTGCAGGTACTCGGCGGCGGGCGCCGGGCTGTCGGGCGATTGTTCCAGCCAGAGCAGCCGGTCGATCACCATCAGGCGCTTCACCCCGGCGATGCTCAGCCCGTCGATCAGTGCGCTGAGGGCGCTGAATACCTTGTGGAAGGCCCGATCAGCGCTGTCCGCCGGGCCTGCCGGCAGCCGCGTGCTGGACAGCACGCAGACCACCGCATCCTTGCCCACCACGCTCTGGCTCACGCTGAGGGCATCGAACAGGTTGCCGGTCTTGGCGCGGATGCCGGGACGCGCGGTGACCGAGTTGAGGTCGCTGAGCACCGCGGTGGCTTCGTACTGGCGGTGCAGGGCCTCCACCAGCAAGGCGCTGCCCAGGGCGCCCTGGGCGCCGTAGAGGGCCAGCTTCACCGCCGGGGTCTCGAAATTCTTCATGGCTGCAGGTTGTGGGCCGGGGTGGGGCCGCCCTTTTTCGGGTGGGTGATGCGCGTCACCTGGACGTCGGTGATGGACTCCGGCGATTCGGATGTATGGAGGGAGCCCAGGTAGAAGCGCGCCTGGTCGGGTGTCATGGCCTCGCTGTCGGATGTCACTTCCACGCTGCAAGGCTGGTCATTGAGGATGTAGCTGATCAGGTAGAGGGTCTTCTTTGTCATGGGCTGGCTCTCCGTCTGGCGTCGCTCCTGCGGGTAGACAGGCGGGATGCGGGGCCGGGTTCCATCTTTCCGCCCGATGGTGCCCGCCGGCGAAGACCTGAGCCAAAGGCGCAGGCCCGAGGTCGAAAGAACCATGCACGGCTCTTGCGGATAGCGCGGGAGGCTGTAATGACCTTCATCTGCTTTTTCTCCGGCTGCGCATGGAAGAGCGGCATCCCGGTCCACATGGGCAACGAGGACCTGATCTGGCAATGCTGCAGCCGCTGTGGCAGCAGCCGTTACCTCAGCATCGGGCGCGACGCGTCGATGGGCAGTCGCTCGGCGGAAGGGTGAAACTTTCGCACCACCTGGCAAGTCGGCCAAAGAAGGCACGGCTTGAAGGGTGGACTCCGCAATGGCACGAGCAATCTGGAAAGGCGCGATCAGCTTCGGCCTGGTGCATATCCCCGTGGCGCTGGTCTCCGCCAGCGAATCCAGAGGGGTCGACTTCGACTGGCTGGACAAGCGCAGCATGGACCCGGTGGGCTACAAGCGGGTCAACAAGGTCACCGGCAAGGAGGTCACCAAGGACCACATCGTCAAGGGCGTCGAGTACGGCCAAGGCCACTATGTAGTGCTCAGCGAAGAGGAAATCCGCGCCGCCCATCCCCGCTCGACGCAGACCATCGAGATCTTCGCCTTCGTCGACAGCGCGCAGATTCCCCTGCAGAACATCGATACCCCCTATTACCTCAGCCCCGACAAGCGGGGCGGCAAGGTGTACGCGCTGCTGCGCGAGGCACTGGTCGCGACCGGCAAGGTCGCCCTGGCCCGCGTGGTACTGCGCACCCGACAGCACCTGGCGGCGCTGATGCCCCTGGAGTCGGCACTGGCCCTGGTGATGCTGCGCTGGCCGGAGGAGGTGCGCGACCTGGACATCCTCGACCTCGGCAGCGAGGTGACCAAACCCTCCCTCGCGAAGGGCGAGCTGGATATGGCCAAGCGCCTGATCGAGGACATGAGCACCGACTGGACGCCTGCGGACTACGAGGACAGCTTCACCGCCCAGGTGATGGAGCTGGTGGAGCGCAAGGCCAAGGCCGGCAAGATCGAACGGGTGGAAAGCGCGGTTGCCGAAGAGGAGCGGCGCGGCGCCGACATCATCGACCTCACCGAGCTGCTCAAACGCAGCCTGGGCGGCAAGGCGGCCGCGCCGGCGCGCAAGGCCGCTGCCGCCAAGCCGGCGAAGAAAGCCGCCAGGACCGCACGCAAATAGGTGACCCGGATGGCCAAGTCCCTGGACGAGTACGCGCGCAAGCGCAACTTCGAGCACAGCCGCGAGCCGGCGCCCAGCCGCCCACGCAAACGGCGCGGCAAGGCCGGTGCGCTGCGTTTCGTGGTGCAGAAGCACGACGCGCGACGCCTGCATTACGACTTCCGCCTTGAACTGGATGGCGTGCTGAAGAGCTGGGCCGTGCCCAAGGGGCCCAGCCTGGACCCTGCCGACAAGCGCCTGGCCGTGCATGTGGAAGACCACCCGCTGGACTATGCAGGCTTCGAGGGCAGCATTCCCGAGGGCCACTACGGCGCCGGCGAGGTGATCGTCTGGGACCAGGGCATCTGGCAGCCCCATGGCGACCCGGCGGCGGACTATGCCGCCGGCAAACTGAAGTTCCGCCTGGAAGGAGAGAAGCTGGTCGGCGACTGGGCCCTGGTGCGTACCCGGCTGAAAGGCAGCGGTGACAAGGAGCAGTGGCTGCTGATCAAGGAGCGCGACGACAGCGCCCGGGCCGCTGCGGAGTTCGACGTGCTCGTGGAACAGCCGGAAAGCGTCCTCAGCGGCGCCCTGATCCCGGGCGACAAGCCCCGGCGGCGCAAGGCGAAGAGTGGGGCAAAGCCGCTCCAGGGCATACCCGACAGCCTCGCGCCCCAGTTGGCCACCCTGGTGGATCGGCCGCCGAGCGGCGATTGGCTCTATGAAATCAAGTTCGACGGCTACCGCCTGGTCAGCCGCATTCGCGACGGCGAGGCGCGCCTGTTCACCCGCAACGGCCACGACTGGACCGAGCGCCTGCCGTTGCAGGCCAAGGCCCTGGAGAAGCTGGGGCTCGGCGACAGCTGGCTGGACGGCGAACTGGTGGTGCTCAACGAGCAGGGCCTGCCGGATTTCCAGGCACTGCAGCAGGCCTTCGATATCGGCCGCAGCAAGGACATCCTCTACTTCCTCTTCGACCTGCCGTTCCATGCTGGCCGCGACTTGCGCCACGAGCCCCTGGAACAACGCCGCCACGAGCTGGAGAAGCTCCTGGCCGGGCAACGCAAGGGCCTGCTGCGCTTCTCCAGCGCCTTTGCCGTGAGCCACCGCGATATCGTCCAGCAGGCCTGCGCCATGCAGCTGGAAGGGGTGATCGGCAAGCGCAAGGGCAGCCCCTACGTGTCACGGCGCAGCGCCGACTGGATCAAGCTCAAGTGCCGCCTGCGCCAGGAGTTCGTGATCGTCGGCTACACCAGCCCCCGAGGCAGCCGCAGTGGTTTTGGCGCCTTGCTCCTGGCGGTGAATGACCAGGATGGCCTGCGTTATGCCGGGCGCGTTGGCACCGGGTTCGACGAAGCCTCGCTGAAGAGCCTGCAGGCGCGGATGCACAAGCTGCAACGCAAGGCTCCGCCCCTGGACCAGCCGCCCAAAGGTACCCAGGCCCGCGGGGCGCACTGGATAGCGCCCGAGCTGGTGGGCGAGGTGGAGTTCGCCGAATGGACCCGCGATGGACTGGTGCGCCAGGCGGCCTTCATCGCCCTGCGCACCGACAAACCGGCCAGCGAGATCGTCCGCGAGCGGCCAAGCCCGCCCTCTGCCGGCAAGCCGGCGCGGAGCAAGGCGCGGGAAACGGTGGCCGGGATCGCCATCAGCAATCCGCAGCGGGTGATAGACACCGAGAGCGGCGCGCGCAAGGTGGACCTGGCGCGCTACTACGAATCCATCGCCGACTGGATACTGCCGGAGCTGGATGAGCGTCCGGTGTCTCTGCTGCGCGCCCCCGAGGGCGTGGCCGGCGAACAGTTCTTCCAGAAGCATGCCGAGCGCCTGGCCATCCCCAATATCAAGCACCTCGACCCGAAACTGGACCCTGGCCATGCACGGCTCATGGAGATCGACAGCCTCAAGGCGCTGGTCGGTGCGGTGCAGATGGGCTGTATCGAGCTGCACACCTGGAATGCCACCACCAGCAGGATCGAACTGCCCGACCGCCTGATCCTCGACCTCGACCCCGACCCGGCGCTGCCCTGGCGCAGCATGCTGGAGGCCACCCGGCTGACCCTCTCGGTGCTGGACGAGCTGGGCCTAGACACTTACCTCAAGACCAGCGGCGGCAAGGGCATGCACCTGGTGGTGCCGCTGGCGCGCCGGGCCGACTGGGACAGCGTCAAGGCCTTCGGCAAGGCGCTGGCCGAGTTCATGGCCCGCCAACTGCCCGAGCGCTTCACCGCGACCATGGGGCCGAAGAACCGGGTGGGGAAAATCTTCATCGACTACCTGCGCAACACCCGTGGCGCCAGCACGGTGGCCGCCTACTCGGCGCGGGCGCGCCCCGGGCTGGCGGTGTCGGTGCCGATCCACCGCGATGAGCTGGACGAGCTGCGCAGCGCCCAGCAGTGGAACATCGACAACCTGCGCCTACGCCTGGACCAGCTCCGTGCCAGCCCCTGGCAGGGCTACGCCAACCGCCAGCGCCTGACCCGCGCCATGTGGAACCGCCTAGGCGCTTCGCCGCCTTGAGGGTGCAGGCGTGGGGGGAATCGATTGGCTCTGTCCTTGTAGGAGCCAGCTTGCTGGCGAAGCAGCGGCTCATTTCGCGAGCAAGAACCAGGCTTCCCCTCGCTCCTACGCGAAGCCGTGATTTCATCAGGGCTACGCACTTGTAGGAGCCAGCTTGCTGGCGAAGAGGCGGCTCATGTCGCGAACAGGCTCAGACCCACCTAGGACTTCTCAGGTGCCGGCTTGACCCTGTGCTTGTGGTGGCGGCGAATGGCCTTGGCGCGCTTTTCCAGGATCAGGTAGGCGATCACCGCCACTATCAGCGGCAGCAGGAAGTAGAGCGTGCGGTAGCCCAGCAGCGCGGCCACCAGGCTGCCCTGGCTGAGCTGGTCGTGGAGCAGGGCGAGGAACACCGCTTCCAGCACCCCGAGGCCGGCGGGGATGTGGGTGATGACGCCGGCCACGCAGCTGATCAGCAGGATGCCGAGGATCGATGGGTAATAGGTGCCGTGCCCATGGGGCAGCAGCCAGAAGATCAGCGACGCCATCAGCGCCCAGTTGATGGCGCCGAGCCAGACCTGGATCAGCGCCAGGCGCAGGGAGGGCAGGGTGATCTCGTGGTCGC
>RCUJ01002054.1_pt1 | contig 10118 bp, 7 predicted proteins | sample 2166321 | NCBI WGS metagenome assembly RCUJ01 (sample SAMN09932808, study PRJNA488358) | compost metagenome | feature: garden; material: soil; isolation source: compost soil in an enriched community after 118 h of incubation | place: Germany: Experimental Botanical Garden Goettingen | collected... | reverse complement strand
CACCGGCAGCGGCTTGGCCGAGAGGTCCACGGCAAGCTGTTCCGGCCGCTGGCCGAGGAGGGTGGCGATGCGGTTGCGGGCGCGCGCCTCTTCGGCCTGCAGCTGGGGCAGGCTGGCTTCGGTGGCGGCCAGGCGGCCATCGGCGCGCAGCACGTCGAGCTCGCTGCCGACGCCGGCATCGCGCAGTTGCTCGGTGAGGCCACGGGATTCGCGCTGGTTCTCCAGGTTTTCGCGGGCAATGCGTTCACGCAGCTGGGCGCCGCGCAGGTTGCCGTAGGCGTCCACCAGTTCGGCGATCAGGCTGACCTGCAGCTGTTGCAGGTCGGCCTCGGCGACGCCTATCTCGGCATCGCTGGCCTCTATCTGGCGCTGGATGCGGCCGAACAGGTCGAGCTCCCAGGCCATGTCCAGGCCCAGGTCGTAGCGATCGACATTCACCCGCTGCTCGCTGAAGCCCGGCTGCTGCGCCTTGCCGATCTCGGCGCCGGCGCGGCTGGTGACGGTGGGCAGCTGGTCGTTGGCCGCATCGTCGCGCAGCGCGCGGGCGGCCTTGAAGCGGGCGAAGGCCACGCGCAGCTCGCGGTTGCCCTCCAGCGCCTGCTGCACCAGGCGGCTCAGGGTCGGATCGTCGAACTGCCGCCACCAGGCCGTCTCGAAGCGCGTGCGGTCGTAGCCGGCGGAGGCGCTCGCGGCGAGGCTGGCCGGGGCGGTCTGCGGCGCCTGGTAGTCGGGACCGACGGCGCAGGCGCTCAACATGAAGGCGGGCGCCAGGGCGAGCAGGGCGGGGATCAGGGCTTTCATGCGTGCACCTCGACAGCGATGGAGTGCGCCTTGCGCGCCTGGCGCTTCTCCACGAAAGCGCGGATCAGCACGTAGAACAGCGGGGTCAGCAGCAGGCCGAACAGGGTCACCCCGATCATCCCGGAGAACACCGCCACGCCCATGGCATGGCGCATCTCGGCGCCGGCGCCGGAGGACAGCACCAGCGGCACCACGCCCATGATGAAGGCGATGGAGGTCATCAGGATCGGCCGCAGACGCAGGCGGCAGGCTTCCAGCACCGCGCGGACGCGGTCCAGGCCTGCCTCCTGCTGCTCCTTGGCGAACTCGACGATGAGGATGGCGTTCTTGCACGCCAGGCCCACCAGCACGATCAGGCCGATCTGGGTGAAGATGTTGTTGTCGCCACCGGTGAGGATCACCCCGCTGATCGCCGAGAACAGCACGGTCGGCACGATCAGGATCACCGCCAGCGGCAGGCTCCAGCTCTCGTACTGGGCGGCCAGCACCAGGAAGGCCAGCAGCACGCACAGCGGGAAGACGAAGATCGCGGTGTTGCCGGCGAGGATCTGCTGGTAGGTCAGCTCGGTCCACTCGAAGCTCATGCCGTTGGGCAGCTCCTCGCGCAGCAGCCGCTCCAGCGCCGCCTCGGCCTGGCCGGAGCTGTAGCCGGGCGCCGCGGCGCCGTTGATCTCGGCGGTGAGGAAGCCGTTGTAGTGCATCACCCGGTCGGGGCCGGCGCTATCGCTGACCGTGACGAAGGTGGACAGCGGGATCATCTCGCCGCGGTTGTTGCGCACCTTGAGCTGGCCGATCTGCTCGGGCTCCAGGCGGAACTGCTGGTCGGCCTGGACGTTGACCTGGTAGGTGCGGCCGAAGCGGTTGAAGTCGTTGGCGTACAGCGAGCCGAGGTACACCTGCAGGGTGTCGAAGATGTCGCTGATCGCCACGCCATGGGTCTTGGCCTTCTCGCGGTCGATGTCGGCGTCGACCTGCGGCACGTTGACCTGGTAGCTGGTGAACAGCCCGGCCAGCTCCGGCACCTCGCGGCTCTTGGCGATGACGTTCTGCACCTGGCGGTACAGCTCCTCGTAGCCGAGGTTGCCGCGGTCCTGAATCTGCACGCGGAAGCCGCCGATGGTGCCCAGCCCCTGCACCGGCGGCGGCGGGAAGATGGCGATGTAGGCGTCCTGGATCTCGGCGAACTGGGCGTTGAGCTCGGCGGCGATGGCGCCGGCGGACAGCGCAGGATCGCGGCGCTCGTCGAACGGCTTGAGCGGGGTGAACACGATGCCGCTGTTCGGGCTGTTGGTGAAGCCGTTGATCGACAGGCCGGGGAAGGCCACGGTGTTCTCCACCCCCGGATGGCGGCCGGCGATCTCCGACATCTGCTTGATCACCGCCTCGGTGCGGTCGAGGGTGGCGGCGTCCGGCAGCTGGGCGAAGGCCACCAGGTACTGCTTGTCCTGCGGCGGCACGAAGGCGGTCGGCGTGCTGGAGAAGCCCAGCCAGGTCAGGCCCATCAGCCCGGCGTAGAGCACCAGGGCGATGCCGCTGCCGCGCAGCACGCGGCGCACGGTGCCGACGTAGCCGTGGCTGGCGCGCTCGAACAGGCGGTTGAACGGCGCGAACAGCCAGCCGGCGAACAGGCGGTCGAGCAGCCGCGAGAAGCGGTCACGCGGCGCGTGGTGCTCCTTGAGCAGCACGGCGGCCAGCGCCGGCGACAGGGTCAGCGAGTTGAACGCCGAGATCACCGTGGAGATGGCGATGGTCAGGGCGAACTGCTGGTAGAACTGCCCGGTGAGGCCGGAGATGAACGCGGTCGGCACGAACACCGCGCACAGCACCAGGGCGGTGGCGACGATCGGCCCGGTCACCTCGCGCATCGCCTGGCGGGTGGCGTCCACCGGATTCTTGCCGAGGGCGATGTTGCGCTCGACGTTCTCCACCACGACGATGGCGTCGTCGACCACGATGCCGATGGCCAGCACCAAGCCGAACAGCGACAGCGCGTTGAGCGAAAAGCCGAGCAGGTGCATCACCGCGAAGGTGCCGATCAGCGACACCGGCACGGCGACCAGCGGGATGATCGAAGCGCGCCAGGTCTGCAGGAACAGGATCACCACCAGCACCACCAGGGCGATGGCTTCGAGCAGGGTGTGCACCACCGCCTCGATGGAGCCGCGCACGAAGATGGTCGGGTCGTAGACGATCTCGTAGTCCACGCCCTGCGGGAAGCTCTGCTTCAGCTCGGCCATGCGTGCGCGCACTGAGTCGGAAATCTCGATGGCGTTGGAGCCGGGGCGCTGGAAGATCGGGATGGCCACCGCCGGCTGGTTGTTGAGCAGCGAGCGCAGGGCGTACTGGCTGGAACCCAGTTCGATGCGGGCGATGTCCTTCAGGCGGGTGATTTCGCCGTTGTCGCCGGCGCGCACGATGATGTTCTCGAACTCCTCCTCGCTGACCAGGCGGCCCTGGGTGTTGATCGACAGCTGGAAGCTGTTGTCGGCAGCGGCCGGCGGCGCGCCGAGGGCACCGGCGGCGACCTGGCGGTTCTGCTCGCGGATCGCCTCGACCACATCCGAGGCGGTGAGGCCGCGCGAGGCCACCTGGTGCGGGTCGAGCCACACGCGCAGCGAGTAGTCGCCCATGCCGAACAGCTGCACGTCGCCGACGCCGTCCAGGCGCGCCAGCTCGTCCTTGACGTTGAGCGCGGCGTAGTTGGACAGGTAGAGCATGTCGTAGCGGTTGTCCGGCGAGGTCAGGTGCACCACCAGGGTCAGGTCCGGCGAGGCCTTGTCCACGGTCACGCCGAGGCGCTGCACCTCGGTGGGCAGGGTCGGCTGGGTGCGGGTCACGCGGTTCTGCACCTGCACCTGGGCGTTGTCCAGATCGGTGCCGAGGGCGAAGGTGACGGTCAGGGTCAGCTTGCCGTCGGCGGTGGCCTGCGAGGACATGTACAGCATGCCCTCGACGCCGACGATGGCCTGCTCCAGCGGCGAGGCGACGGTCTCGCCGATCACCTTGGGGTTGGCGCCGGGGAAGTTGGCGCGCACCACCACGGTCGGCGGCACCACTTCCGGGTATTCGCTGATCGGCAGCTGGAACAGCGAGATGGCGCCGGCGATCAGGATCAGCAGGGAGAGCACGGCGGCGAAGATCGGCCGCTTGATGAAGAACTGGGAAAAATTCATGGCGTTCTACCTCAGCCGCGCGGCGCGCTGGCGGGTTGGGCGTTCTGTTCGACCAGGCGCGGCGCAGCGGCGCCGTCGACGGCCCGGCGCAGGCGCGCCAGCTGGGCCAGGGTGGCCTCGTCGGCCATCGGCACGCTCTGCGGCGCGACGGTGGCGCCGGGGCGGGCGCGCTGCAGGCCGTTGACCACCACCTGCTCGCCCTTGGCCAGGCCGCTGCGCACGATGCGCAGGCCCTCCAGCTTCGGCCCCAGCTCGATGGCGCGGTAGGCCACGCTGTTGTCCGCGCCGAGGACCAGGACGAACTTCTTGCCCAGGTCGGTGCCCACCGCGCCGTCCTGGATCAGGGTGGCGGCGTAGCTGCCGCTGCCGACCAGCTTCAGGCGCGCGTACAGGCCCGGGGTGAAGCGGCCCTCGGGGTTGGCGAACACCGCGCGGCCGCGGATGGTGCCGGTGCGCGGGTTGACCTGGTTGTCGAGGAAGTCCAGCCGGCCTTCGTGCGGATGGCCGTCCTCGCCGCTCAGGCCGAGGTACACCGGGCTCCCGGCGCGCACGTCGCCACCGGCCTGGCGGGCCAGTTCGAGGTACTTGAGGTAGGCGCGCTCGTCGGCGTCGAAGTAGGCGTAGACCTTGTCGGTGGAGACCAGGCTGGTGAGCAGGCTCTGCCCGGCGCTGACCAGGTTGCCGGCGGTGACTTCGGCGCGGCTGACGCGGCCGTCGATGGGCGCGGTGATACGGGTAAAACTCAGGTTGAGCCGGGCATTGTCCAGCTCGGCCTGGGTCGCGGCGACCGCGGCCTGGGCCTCGGCGGCGGCGCTGGCGCGGGCGTCGGCCAGCTCGGCGGAGATGGCGTTGCTGGCGCGCAGGCGCTCGCCGCGCCTGGCCTCGCTGGCCAGGCGGGTGTGGCTGGCGCGGGCCTGCTGCAGCTGCGCCTGCAGGCGCTTGACCTCGGCCTCGAAGGGCCGCGGGTCGATCTGGAACAGCAGGTCGCCCTTGTTGACCAGGCTGCCCTCATCGAAGGCCACCCGGTCGATGTAGCCGGCCACCCGCGGACGCACCTCCACCGACTCCGGCGCCTCCAGGCGCCCGGTGAACTCGTCCCACTCGGTGACCGGTTGTTCGATGACCGCGGCGACGCTGACCTGGGCCGGCGCCGCCGCCTGGCGGCTATCCGCAGACTTGCCGCAGGCGCCGAGCGCCAGCAGGGCGACCAGGGCCACAGGCAGGCGCAGGGACAGGGGGATGGAATGGGCCATGGGTGACTCCGCCGCTCGCAATTGTGAATTAGGAGCGAAGTCTGCGGCGCGGCCTCCCCATCGACGAATCGAATGGGGCGAAAGCCACTATCAGCGGCAGTGATGATGACGCCGGGGCGGCGCTCTGCGCCGCGGGTTACAGGCTGTCGGGGTCGCCGCAGAACATCTGGATCCGCGAGCGCAGCCAGCGCTCGGCGGGGTCGTTGTCCTGGGCGCCGCGCCAGGCCATGTGCAACTCGTAGGGGCCGCAGTCGAGCGGCAGCGGCTCGGCGCGCAGGCCGCCGGCGGCGGTCAGCGCGGCGGCGGTGTAGTCCGGCACGCTGGCGACGATGTCGGTGCCGGCAAGCAGCGCGGTGAGGCCGTTGAACTGCGGCACCGCCAGCACCACCCGGCGCTGGCGGCCGAGCTTGGCCAGCTCGTCGTCGATGTAGCCGCCGAGGTCGCCGGCGAAGGACACCAGCGCATGCGGGCGGGCGCAGAACTCGTCGAGGCCGAGGCGCCCCGGCACGCTGTCGGCGCGCAGCAGGCGCGGCCAGGCGCGACGCAGCACCTTGCGCTTGGCGTTGGCCGGCAGCTCCTCGGTGTAGGCAACGCCCACCGAGATCTCGCCGGAGGCCAGGTGGCCGGCTATCTGCAGGTAGTTGGTGCGGCGGATCACCAGCACCACGCCGGGCGCCTCGGCGCGCAGGCGCTTGATCAAGGGCGGCAGCAGGCCGAACTCGACATCGTCGGACAGGCCGATGCGGAACACCGCCGTGCTGGTCGCCGGGTCGAAGTCGGCGGCGCGGCTGACCGCGGTGGAGATGGCGTCCAGCGCCGGGGTGAGCAGGGCGAAGATCTCCAGCGCCCGCGCGGTCGGCTCCATGCTGCGGCCGCTGCGCACGAACAGCGGGTCGTCGAACAGGCTGCGCAGGCGGGCCAGCGAGGCGCTGATCGCCGGCTGGCCGAGGAACATCTTTTCCGCCGCGCGGGTCACGCTGCGTTCGTGCATCAGCGTCTCGAAGACGATCAGCAGGTTGAGATCGACGCGGCGCAGGTCATTGCGGTTCATTGAGGATTCCGTTCGAGTGGAGCACGCATCAGGCCCCGCGAAAAAGCGGCCCTGGCTGAGCTTGGTGGCGTCAAATCGGCGGCAAGTCAACCGTGAGCGGGAGGCCAGTCATCCTCCCGACAAACCGTGCCACTTCGAAACGGGTCAATCGGCGCGCTGGCGGAGATAGTCCATGGCTTCCGTTTGACCCTCGGCAGCGGCACGTTCCAACCACGTGCGCGCTTGGTCGGGATCGGGATCCACCCCGACGCCCTCCCAAAGGGCAACGCCCCAATGATAACGTGCCAGGCTCACGTAGGCGGTGCCGTCAGGCTGCTCGGCCCCACGCTTGATCAGCGCCGCAGCCTTGCCAAGATCCTTCGGCACCCCGCTGCCCGATTCATACATCTGCGCCAACCAGATCATCGAATAGACATCGTTCCAGCGCGCGATGCAATCATTGAAGATCTGCATGGCCGCCGCGTGGTCGCCGGTCTTGGTTGCCGCGTACCCATATAGACACTTGATTCGTTTGTCGCTGTGGACGAAGCCCTGGTAGCTAAGATCGTCCGCACTGGCGGCCAAGCTCACGCAGCTGGCGACGACGGCCAGCACCCCCGACAATACTTTACGGTCCATTCATTCACCATTGATGTCCAAAGTTGAATTTCAAAGATCGATTTTCAACCGCGATTGGAATATTTACAGTTGCACCGCGACGATTAATCATGGCGAGCAGCCAGGCTGGCAATTTTTTATCGCCAACTTATATCCATGGATGGCCTGGCGAGACGATCTAAACAACAAAAATCGTCGCCGGATAAAACAAGAAGTTCAGGATGAAGAGAGCAGCCCACAAACCGATCTCCAAGGTTTCGGTCATCGGCTGAATGCGCTTTAAAGCACCATACACATGCACGACGAACATCAGACCAAACACCACGAACAGGATGTCGAAGGCATAGCAGAAGCTGGTCCCCGTTGTCGCAGAGCGGAGCATGGCGGCTTCCACCACCAGGATGAACGCACCGAGACAACGGCCGAAGTAGATGGCCAAATGTTTCTGCTCCGGAATTTCCCAGAGCATCAACCGGGCCCAGGCGAGGGGGGCAACAAAGATAGGAAGAGCAAAGAATAGGGTCGTCACGACCATCAAGGCCGTGATGTATTCCCTGCTGTACTGAGAGTAATAGCCGAGCATTGTAAGACTCCTGTCTTATCGATCCATGATCAGTCACATTCCTGTGCCTGTCGTATGTGCCTGCTTGGCATGCCTAGAGAGTCTCCGAGAGTAGCGGGCGATGTCAAACCGGTAATAACCCGGCAAAACCAAAGAATTAGCCAGGGCAATGTGGTAGTAATACTTCAGGATGAAGAACATTCCTCAACCGTGATCCGGAGATTGGGTTCTTGGCAAATAGCGCGCTGAAGCAGAGCTATTTCCTACTCCGAGCAATGCTCGTCACTGAATTTCTGGCGGATGCATTGCAAGCTTGCAGGGTTATCGGTGGAGGAACGCCACATCCGCGGGTCTGCTTTCCTTCCGCAGCATCCCGGCCGCAAACGCCTGCAGCCTGACCAGACCTGCCGATATGCCCCGCCCATCAGTGCCAGGCATGGTGACTATCGTCCGCATGCAGGTGGTATCGCCGGGCGAGCCCGGCTAAAGTCCGGGTCACAGAGGTTGCAGGCGAGGTAGGCGATGTCCCGCATCATTCGTTTTCACCAGTTCGGCGCGGCCGAAGTGCTCAGGCTCGAGGAGCGGCCGTGCCCGCAGCCGGCCGCCGGCGAGGTGCTGGTGCGCGTCGAGGCGATCGGCGTCAGCTGGTACGACGTGCTCTGGCGGCAGAACCTGGCCAGCACGCCGGCCCAGCTGCCGGCCGGTCTCGGCCACGAACTGGCCGGCGTGGTGCTGGCGCTGGGCGAGGGCGTCGACGACCTGGCGGTCGGCGACCGGGTCGCCAGTTTCCCCGCACACAGCGCCAACCACTACCCCGGCTACGCCGAGGAGGTGGTGCTGCCGCGCCAGTCGCTGCATCGCTACCCGGCGCAGCTGAGCGCCCTGGAGGCCTGCGGCCACTACCTGCCGGCGCTGACCGGCTGGTTCGGCCTGGTCGAACTGGCAGCCCTGGTGCCGGGCGAGAGCGTGCTGGTCACCGCCGCCAGCCAGTGCTGGGGCCCGACCATCGTGCAACTGGCCAAGGCCCTCGGTGCCCGGGTGATCGCCGCCACCGAGCTGGGCGAAGACCGCGACTACCTGCTCGAGCTGGGCGCCGAGCGGGTGATCCTCACCGAGGAGCAGGACCTGGTCACCCGGGTCAACCAGCTCACCGACGGCCGCGGCGTCGACGTGGTGATGGACGCCCTCGGCGGCCCGCAGATGAGCCTGCTCGGCGACGCCCTGGCGCCGCGCGGGCGCCTGGTGCTGTTCGGCCTGCAGGGCGGCAATGACACCCACTTCCCGGCCTGCGCCGCGTTCCAGAAGAACATCCGCTTCTTCGTCCACTGCATCGGCAACTTCACCGGCAAGGAAGAACTGGGCATCCCCCAGGACCACGCCGCCGTGACCCGCGCCCTGCAGGACATCGACCGGCTGACCGGCGAAGGCCTGCTGCGCCCGCAGATCAACCGGGTGTTCCCCTTCGCGCAGGTCGTCGAAGCCCATCGCTTCATGGAAAGCTGCCCGCCGCGCGGCCGGGTGGTGCTGCAGGTGGGGCAGTAGCGGCGGGCCCGGCGTGACGCCAGGAGGCTGCGCGGTTGCTCGATCACGCCAGGCTCGGCTCACCGAGGTTGCGCTGCGCAGACCCATGGCGGGGCTACGGCCCGGGCAGTGCCCGCCCTTGCCTTGCCGTCGCCCGCCGCATAGAGTGCCGCCCCCTTGATGGACTACAGGGAGCGCCTCAATGAGCAACTCGGCCGCCAAAAAGCTGCTGGCGATGATTTCGCTGGTGATCTCGGCCCTTCTCGCCGTCGTCTTCACCGATATCCAGCCGCCGGCCACCTTCCAGGCGGCCAAGAAGGTCGCCTGGGACATCCACGCCGACAACCCGCGCACCTTCTACTGCGGCTGCCGCTACCAGGGCAATCGCGTCGATCTGGCCAGCTGCGGCTATCAACCGCGCAAGAACCGTCAGCGCGCCAGCCGAGTCGAGTGGGAGCATGTGGTGCCGGCCTGGGTGATCGGCCACCAGCGCCAGTGCTGGAAGAAGGGCGGCCGTGACCACTGCAGCGCCAACGACCCGGTATTCGCCCGTGCCGAGGCCGACCTGCACAACCTGGTGCCGTCGATCGGCGAGGTCAACGGCGACCGCAGCAACTACCCGTTCGCCATGCTGAACGCCAGGCCCCACCAGTACGGCCGGTGCGAGGTGGTGGTCGACTTCGGCAAGCGCCAGGTCATGCCCCGCGAGGAAATCCGCGGCGCCATCGCGCGCACCTACCTGTACATGCACGAGCGCTACCAGCTGCGCATGTCCAAGCAGGACCAGCAGCTGTACGGCGCCTGGAACCGCATGTACCCGGTCACCGAGCAGGAACGCCGGCGCAACCAGGCCGTCGCCTGCCAGATGGGCTGGGGCAATCCCCATGTCGGCGAGGTCAACCTGTGGCAGTGCGGCCTGCTCAGTCGCGTGAGCGACGTGGCCGGCAGCGCCCTCGGCATCGCCAAGGGGCTGCCGCTGGAGGAGTTGGGCAGCGCCGCACTGAGCCTGCTCAAGCACTGAGCCGTGCGCCTGTCGGCAGACGCGCGACTGCTCGAGCGTTTGCGTGGCAAGGGCTTCGCTGCGCAGAAACGGCAGGGGACGGGGCAGGAGTAGCGGGGCGGATGGCGGAGGCCATCCGGATGCTCCCCGCCAGGGCTGG
>RCUJ01002053.1_pt1 | contig 10119 bp, 10 predicted proteins | sample 2166321 | NCBI WGS metagenome assembly RCUJ01 (sample SAMN09932808, study PRJNA488358) | compost metagenome | feature: garden; material: soil; isolation source: compost soil in an enriched community after 118 h of incubation | place: Germany: Experimental Botanical Garden Goettingen | collected... | reverse complement strand
TGAGGATCTGTTTGGACGGGTTGGCATTGGCGGTCGTGGGGTCGGGGTCGGGAACCATCGGCGGACGCACTGCGTTGCGCGGTTGGACATCACGGGTGATAACAATGATGCCGTTGTCAGCTTGTAAAGGGAGGCAAACACTTGAGCCCAGTACGCACCCGATCAGCAGGAGGCTATGGATGCTTTTATCAAATTTCCCCACGGTGGCAATTCCTTCTGTAAGTGAAACGCTGGCCCTTATCAGCGTTGTGGGGAAGAGAGCAGAAGGTGTGCCGGTTTTTGTTTTTCTTTTAAAAACAGTTAGTTGGATTTAATTGTCGAGGTGGTCAAAAAAATCTGTAACGCCACTGAGACAGAGCCACGCAAAAAAAGCGCCGTCCATACTGGCGGCATTGCTCGTTAAGGGCGCTGAAGGCAGGTTGTATCAGTGGCTTGACATTTTTTTGCAGGAGTGTTTCGGCCGCTTTAGCTCGCGGGTTTGCGCAAGGGTGGGTGTTTCAGGAGTGGACATTTGCGGGGCAGGGCGGGGAATCCCTGTCAGGCCTTGAGCAAACGCATCACGGCCTCGAATGCCGCGTCCTTGCGCTGTTTCCAATCACCTTGCAGTACCTGGCAAGGCTGGCGGTGCAGGTCAAGCCATTGGCGGCTGGCCTGGAAAAACGCCTGGCGTTCCGCCAGTTGCGGTTGGCAACGCTGCCCGTCGTCATGCCAGGCCACGGTTTCAGGGCTCAGCAGTAAATGCAGGTCGTAGTGCCGTGCCAGCAATGTTTGCTCGATCCACGTCGGGCACGCGCCAAACAACGTGCGACTCCAAAGGATATTGCTCAACAGGTGCGTATCGAGAATCAACAGTGATGGCTTTTCGGCGCGGGCTTCATCCTCCCAAGTCAGCTGGCCATGTGCTATGGATGTAACATCATCGTAGCAGGTTTCGCGGGCTTCACATTCGATGAAATGCCGAACGTACTCACCGACCAGGATGCCGCCAAAATGGGCGTGAATTTCGCCCGAAAGCCAGCTTTTGCCGCTGGATTCCGGCCCTGCCAGCACCAACACCTTCATGGGCACGGCAGCGGATCGCTGCGCCATGTGCGCCAGCCTTGAATGGCCAGCAGGGTGAACAGGGCGTAGAGGGCAGCAGTCAGGTACAGTCCCTTGTACAGGAACAGCCCGACAAAGATCACATCCACGGCAATCCACAGCGGCCAGCATTGCAGGCGTTTTTGCGCCATCCACAACTGGGCCACCAGGCTGAAGCCGGTCAAGGCGGCATCCAGCCAAGGCTGGGCGGCGTCGGTCAAATTGGCCATCGCGGCACCCAGCAGCAAACTGCCGGCCGCGCCTATGGCCAGGTCGCGTGCCAGGGTGGCGTTGCCCAGGCGGGTGACCTGTCGGCCATGATGCGTGTCGCCGCCCCGGGTCCACTGCCACCAGCCATACAGTTGCAAACCGGCATAGATCACTTGCAGGAGCATGTCCGAGTAGAGTTTGACTTCGAAAAAGATCCAGCTGTAGAGCAGCACCATGACCAGGCCGATCGGCCAGCACCAGGGGTTCTGTTTGACCGTCAGCCAGACGGCAATCACGCCGAGCGCGGCGGCAAACAGTTCAAGCCCGGACATGGCGGTTCCTTGGGGGAAGTCGAAGAGGGCGCTGATTGTACAGCAGCAGGGAAATGTGGCGAGGGGGCTTGCCACCGTTGGACTGCAAAGCAGTCCCCCCTCGCCACAGAGGTTGCTTACACCCGGAACTGCCTGAGTAGGCCATTCAACTGTTCGCTGAGCGCTTTCAAGTGCACGCTCGCGGCACTCGATTGCTCAGCGGCCAACGCGGTGCTATGGGACAATCCGGCCGCCTGGGTAACGTTCTGGTTGATGTCCTCGACCACGTGGGCCTGTTGCAGGGTCGCACTGGCGATAGAGGCGTTCAGGCCGTTGAGGTTGCGCAGTGCCTGGCCGATTGCGTTCAGGCTCTGCCCGGCCAGGCCCGCCTGCTCGATGGTCAACCGGGAGGCGCGGCTGCTGTCACCGATCACCTTGACCGCAGCGTCCGAGTGATTCTGCAAGCGCTCGATCATCGATTGAATTTCTGCCGTGGATTTTTGCGTACGTTGTGCCAGCAAGCGCACTTCATCCGCGACCACGGCAAACCCTCGACCCTGTTCTCCGGCGCGGGCGGCTTCAATGGCAGCATTGAGCGCCAGCAGGTTGGTCTGTTCGGCAATCGAGCGGATCACCTCCAGCACGCTGCCGATCTGCGTGCTCTCTGTGGCCAGGGTACGAATCACGTTGACCGCTTGATCGATGGTCCCCGACAGTTGATCGATCTGCTGCAGGCTGCTATCGATGTTGACCTGGCCCTGTTGGGCCTGGGCTTGGGCGTCACGCATTTCGCTGGCCGCATGTTCGGCATTCCTGGCCACGTCTTGCACGCCGTAGGTCACTTCATTGACCGCCGTCGCCACCAGCTCCATTTGTTGTGACTGTTGCTGACTGCGGGCCTGGGCTTGCGCGGCATTGTCGCCCAGGTCGCTGGAGGCCTGGCCCAGGGCGCTGGCAGAGGTTTGCAGTTGGCTGATCACCAGGCGCAACTTGGCGGTGAAGGCGTTGAAGTGCCGTGCCAGCTCCGTGACTTCATCCCGGCCATGGGTATCGAGGCTGCGCGTCAGGTCACTTTCGCCGCTGGCAATATTGGCCATGGCATCCACTGTTTCGCGCAGTGGGCGAACGATGCTGCGGGAAATCAGCATGACCAGCAGGGCCATCAACACCGCGATGCTCAGGCCCACCAGCGATGCTTCCCAGACCTGGCTACGGAACTCGACCTGCATGTCGTCGATGTACACGCCGGAGCCAATGACCCAACCCCAGGGCTCGAACAGTTTGACGTAGGAAGTTTTTTGCACCGGGGTGCTGGCGCCGGGCTTGGGCCAGCGGTAGTCGACCATGCCGGCGCCCTTGGCCTTGGCGATGGTCACCATCTCGTTGAACAGCGCGAAACCGTCCGGGTCTTTGACCGCGGAGAGGTTCTGGCCATCAAGCTTCGGGTTGGTCGGGTGCATGACCATGACTGGGGTCAGGTCATTGATCCAGAAGTAGTCACTCTGGTCGTAGCGCAAGCCACGTACCACGCTGAGCGCTTGTTTCTGTGCGGCGTCGCGGGTGAGGGTGCCGGCTTTTTCCAGCTCATGGTAGTAGCCGAGGATCCCGCTGGCGGCCTGGACCACGTGCTGGGTCTTCTGGGCCTTGGCCTGATACAGGTCATCGTGAATCTGCTTGAGCATCAGCACACCCAGGGTTAGTAGCATCAGCACCGCCACCACCAGGATGAGCCACAAACGCCGGCTGATCGACATACCGCGCAAGCTATTCATATCGTGTCACTCCAGATTCTTGTTCTTGTCATCACTCATCGAGCGCATTCAGGCACGCTTTGGCACGGGCGCCAATGCGACTGAAGTCCAATAACGGCGCAGCGTTAATCGGGCATGTCTGATAGGATTTCGGCCTCGCGCGGGAAAACCTGAATCCTTGCTGATTTTTCACGGTTTTTTTACGGGGTGGGCTCAATTTTGTGGCCCTCGCCCTTGCGCAACGCTGAGCGCAGCGAACACCAGAAAACTAATGACGGGGCATGCCTCAAGGCATCGCTTCATGGGGGATTGATGGATCTTTGGACCGCCGCACAGGCATTGATTCTTGGGGTTATAGAAGGACTTACCGAGTTTTTGCCCATTTCCAGTACCGGGCACCAGATCATCGTCGCGGATGTGCTCAACTTCGGTGGTGAACGTGCCAAGGCGTTCAACATCATTATCCAGCTCGGTGCGATCCTCGCGGTGGTCTGGGAGTTTCGTGGCAAGATTCTCGAAGTAGTGACAGGCTTGCCCACCCAGCGCACGGCGCAACGGTTCACCGTCAACCTGCTGATCGCCTTCCTGCCCGCCGTGGTGTTGGGCGTGATCTTCGCTGACCTGATCCACCACTATCTGTTCAACCCGATCACGGTCGCAACCGCACTGGTGGTGGGCGGGGTCGTCATGTTGTGGGCCGAGCGCCGTGAACATACCGTGCGCGCAGAGTCCGTCGACGACATGACCTGGAAGGACGCGCTGAAGGTAGGCTGCGCCCAGTGCCTGGCGATGATTCCGGGGACCTCGCGCTCTGGCTCGACCATCATCGGCGGCTTGCTGTTCGGCCTGTCGCGCAAGACCGCCACCGAGTTTTCATTTTTCCTGGCCATGCCGACCATGGTCGGTGCGGCGGTGTACTCCGGCTACAAATACCGTGATCTGTTCCAGGTGGCCGACCTGCCGGTGTTCGCGATCGGCTTCGTCACTGCGTTCATCTTCGCCATGATTGCGGTCAAGGGCCTGCTCAAGTTCATTGCCAGCCACAGCTACGCCGCCTTTGCCTGGTACCGGATCGCGTTCGGCCTGGTGATTCTGGCCACCTGGCAGTTCGGCGTGGTTGACTGGGCAGCGGTCAAGCCGTGATCGAGACACGCAATGGGCGCGCGATCCAGTACCCGCGTCTCAAGGCTCTGGTCTTCCTCGCGCTGTGCGCACTGCCGGTCGTGGGGTCGAGCCTGCTATGGCTGCGCGGGGTCTCGGCGATTCCGCTGGCGGCCTACGGCATCGCCAGCCTGCTGGCGTTCTTCCTGTACTGGAGCGACAAGCGCAAGGCGCGAGCCGATAGCTGGCGCACCCCGGAGAACGTTCTGCATGCGGTCGAACTGGCTGGCGGCTGGCCAGGTGCTTTGATTGCCCAGCAAGTGTTTCGACACAAGACGCGCAAAGTGTCGTTCCAGGCGTTGTTCTGGATCATCGTGTTATTGCATCAGGTGTTCTGGATCGACCAGTTGTTTCTCGACGCCGGGCTGTTCCGGCTGTTCTAGTGGCCTGTACGGTTAGTTCGTTAGCTCAATTTCGGATGCCAGCACCCCAGAGCCAAGGCGCTGTGACGAGTCATAGCCCGCTATGGCGAGGAACAGCAACGCAGGATATGGGCCGCTGGCGCCGAAGTTGACTAACAGAACCAACCACACAGGCCACTAGAGCAAGAGCCCGACCTGGACGCGCTTGGGCAACTTGCTCACCACCAGTTGGTGGGACCTGCGCAGCAACGCTTGCAGTTCAAGGGCGCCCAGCGGGTAGGGCGTGTGCATGATGATCCATTGGGCTCGCGCCAGATACGGCGCCGGCCCGATCCCCGGGCGGTCGACGTGGCCCAGGAACAGGTCCTTGTCGACCTTGAACGCCAGGGACTCGCCGCGCAGGTTCTGCAACGCGAACATCTTGTTGCCGGCCACCGAAAACACCCGCACGCCGCCCCACTTGTAATCTTCCCGTGCCCCGGGCAGGGCCAGGCAGAAACGCGCTACATCATCTTCCGTCATGGCCCTGGCCGTCATAACAAGCGGTCCCCGCAGCTGTTGAATGATTCGCCCAAATGGTCGATCCAGGCGCGCACGGCCGGCAGCACGCCGCGCCGATGAGGGTAGACCGCCTGCAGCCAGCCGCCAGGCAATGACCACTGGGGCAGCAGTTGCACCAGCGAGCCGCTTGCCAGTTCCTGCTCGCAGTACAGCATCGGCAGTATGGTGAAGCCAAGGCCGGAGAGCGTGCAGGCCTTGCGCACGACAAAATCATCGATCCCCAGGCGCGCCTCCAGGCTCAAGTCGCAGCTTTGCCCTTGTTCATCGAGCATGCGCAAATGCACCAGGCGATCGGCTTCCAGCGCCCCCAGCACCGGGACGTTTTTCAGGTCGTCCGGGGTGATGATCTGGCGCTCACGCAGGAACTGTGGGCTGGCGACCATGACGGTTTGTGCCTGGCGCAGGCGTCGGGTGACCAGGAACGGGTCTTCATCCCCCAGTTCGCGGACGCGCAAGGCCACGTCTATGCCTTCGGTCACCAGGTCCACGCGCCGGTTGAGCAGTTGCATGTCCAGTTGCACCTGGGGGAAGCGCTCCAGAAACGAGCTGATGACCGGCGGCAGAAACTCATGGGCCAGTCCCACCGGGCAGGATACGCGCAACCGCCCCCGTGGTTCGCTGGACATGCTGGCCACGGCTTCATCGGCCATCTCGGCCTCCAGCAGCATCGCCTGGCAATGGCGCAAGTAACGCTCGCCCACTGCGGTCAGCTTGAGTTGACGGGTGGTGCGCTGCAACAGGCGGGCTCCCAGACGCTCTTCCAGTTCAGCAATGCGTCGTGACAAGCGCGACTTGGGAATGCCCAGCAAGCGCCCGGCGGCAGCGAAACCGCCGGCTTCAACCACTTTGGCGAAATAGTAGAGGTCATTGAGGTCTTGCATGACGAGGCTCGACTGTCCTATGGGTAGGACGAACTATCGCATTATTACCGACTAATCAGCTATTGGTTTCATCTGTAGGATTGTCTCAACTTGATCGCCCGGTGGCGGTCCTCACTTGGAGATCCCATATGAAACTTCTGCACATCGATTCGAGCATCCTGGGTGACAACTCGGCTTCCCGTCAGCTGAGCAAGGGTGTTGTCCAGGCCTGGACCGCTGCCGAGCCTGATACCGTGGTCACTTACCGCGATCTGTCCAGCGATGCCATCAGCCATTTTTCCGCCGCGACCCTGGTAGCCGCGGGCACCCCGGCCGAACTGCGTGACGCCGCGCAACAGCATGAAGCCGACCTGAGTGCTTCGACCCTGGCCGAGTTCCTGGCAGCGGATGCCGTGGTCATCGCCGCGCCGATGTACAACTTCACCATCCCGACCCAGCTCAAGGCCTGGTTCGACCGTATCGCCGTGGCCGGCCAGACCTTCCGCTACACCGAAGCCGGCCCTGAAGGCCTGTGCGGCAACAAGAAAGTCGTGGTGGTGTCCACCTCTGGCGGCTTGCATGCCGGTCAGGCGACGGGCGTAGGTCATGAAGACTACCTGAAAGTGATGCTGGGCTTCATGGGCATCACCGACGTCGAATTCGTCCGCGCCCAGGGCCTGTCCTATGGTGAGGAGGTTCGCGCCAAAGCCATGAACGACGCCCAGGCCCACATCAGCGACCAATTGTTCGTCGCTGCATAAGGCCGGTTCAACGGCTCGCCCAGCCTTGGGCAAATGCCACTGGACCCCGGGCCTTGATCGTCGTAAAACGATCAAGGCCCGGGGTCTTTTTGCTTCTGTCCTTTGCATCTGACAACCGAGGTGTTGGCCCGAGTGATGCTGGCCCGCAGTAGCGGCTCGGTTGCACGATGGTCTCGAGTTCGGCCAAGGCGCTGAATCCAGGCAAGTGGCACCAATCGGCTCATCCAGTCAGGTCAAACGGTGGGGCATCTCATGTCGCGTCTTTGTGCAGTGTTACTGTTGTGCCTGCTCGGCAGCCTGAATCCGGTGCAGGCGGTGCCTGCGCCGCACCCGCACTGGAGTGTCGGCTATCACCGACTGACTTTTCCTGACCCCCTGGATCTACAGCCCATGGACGCCATTGCGTTCTATCCGTCGACCGGTATCGAGCATTCCAGTCAGGTCGGGGGCTATCGCATCCAGGCCAGCGAGGATGCCAGGGTTGCCATCGGCCGCTTCCCGATGCTGATGCTGTCCCCTGGCAACACCGGGACACCGTTGGCCTTGCACTATCTTGCCACCTCGTTGGCGCGCAAAGGGTTCGTGGTGGTGGCCGTGACTCACCCCGGTGACAACTCCAGGGACCACAGCCGCCTCGGGACCTTGAGCAATCTGTACGGCCGTCCGATCCAGATTTCCGCAGCCATCACCGCCACTCTGGGCGACCCCCTGCTGGCGCCGTTCGTCCATGCCGATCAGGTCGGGGTGATCGGTTACTCCGCCGGTGGCGAAACCGCGCTGATTCTTTCGGGCGCCACCCCGGACCTGGAGCGGCTGCGTCGCTACTGCCAGGAGCGCCCCGATGACCGGGACGCCTGCAACACCCGGGGTGAACTGATCGCCGACCGTGACGACCTGCAACCGGTGGCCGATCCACGGGTTCACGCCTTGATGCTGATGGCGCCCCTGAGCCTCAAATTCGGTCGCCAGACCCTGGCGGGTGTACACATCCCGGTGCTGCTCTACAGCGGCGATGGGGACACCTTGGTGGCGCTGGACAAGAACGCTGCCGCGCTGGCTCGCAAGCTGCCCGTCGCCCCGGATTTCAGGTTACTGACGGGGGCCGGGCACTTCGTGTTCATGGCGCCCTGCAACGAGGAGCAGATCGCGGCGATGCCGGCGCTGTGCACCGACGCCGATGGCGTCAACCGCGAGGACATTCACCGCAACCTGATCGCCGAAGCCGGGCGCTTTTTCACCCAGGCGCTGGGAAAGCCGGACAGGGCAGGGTTGCAGACGGCGGATCAATGAACCAACGTCCTCACGTTGGTGTAGAAGAAAGCAGGCTAACGGGGTGATGCCGATCTGTTAAGAAGCTGAGGTCGCATTTGTAGGAGCAGGACAATGCAGGTGGCGCACGGTGAGGTATTCATTAGGCTAACGGGAGCGCTACCTCTGATCTTTTGGTCTAAGGTACGCCGCGCCTGCGCTAAGATGGCGACCAAACAAAAACAGGGTTCACCACGTTCAATGTCGGAAAAAGACACCATCTCCATCCACCTGGTGCGCGAGGCACTGTTGCAGAGTTGCGCACCGGGTGCCGCCAGCCTTGAGGTGCTGCTCAAGGTCGGAATCGAGCCACGGTTACTGGAGGTGGCCGATGCGCGGGTACCGGCCACGGCCTATGCTCGGCTATGGCGTTTACTGGCGCGGCGCAGGGACGACGAGTTCTTTGGCATGGACCCACGGCAGCTGAAGTCCGGCAGCCTGGCGTTCCTGTGTCGATGCGCGATGGCCCAGCCAACCCTGGCCACCGGCCTGGAGTCCGGGTTGGGCTTTCTGTCGTTGATGCTCGAACACCTGCCGGCCCAACTGGTTCACCAGCAGAGCCTGGCAGAGATCGTCCTGCTCGAGGACGACCTGCCACCGCGCCGCGCCTTCACCTATTTCACCTACTGGATGATTGTTCACGGCGTGGCCTGCTGGTTGGCCGGACGGCGGATTCCGATTCTGGCGATCGAACTGCGCTGCGCCGAGCCGGACTTCTGCGATGACTACAAGGTGATGTTTTCCGAAAACCTGCGCTTTGATCGGCCGCGGACCCGGATGATTTTTTCCGCCGACTGCCTCGAGTTGCCGATCAAGCGCAGCGCGGACGAGCTCAAGCGCTTTCTGGCCCAGGCGCCGGCCAACATCCTGGTCAAGTACCGCGACCCGCAGAGCCTGGCCAGCCGTATCAAGCACGACCTGCGGCAGTTGCCGGCCCAGCACTGGCCGGAAACCGACAGCCTGGCGCAACGGCTGTGCATGTCGGCCTCGACCTTGCGCCGCCGCCTGGCCGAAGAAGGGCAGACCTACCAGGGCCTGAAGGACAGCGTGCGCAAGGAGCTGGCGATCGTCTGGCTGGCGGAGCCCAGCATCAGCTTCGCCGAAATCGCCACGCGCCTGGGGTTTGCCGATACCAGTTCGTTCTACAAGGCGTTTCGCAAATGGTCGGGGTCAAACCCCGGGCATTACCGCAGCCTGATTCTCAACGAAGTTCACTGAGCCGGGCCTTTCACCGGCACGCGCTTGCCCCCTCGCACCGCGTGAGGCTTGGCCAAACCAGTCAAGCAACTTGAAAGCTTTGACCATTGTTCCCTATCGTGCGCAGAGCGAGTATTTCCTGGATTTATACGGTTCCCCCCAACCTAATAAAAATACAGAGGGATTCTGGCAATGCGCGATTACCTGTCTGCAACCACACAGTTCAATTATCAGCACACCGTCGATGCAGCGCTTCTCGGCTCACTGACGGCGCTCAACGCCTGCGTTGAATGCTGCGACCGGCATGCGTTGCCCGGGCGCATTGCCTTGTTCTGGGAAGGCCGTGACGCCAGTTCCGCGACCTATACCTTCAGCGATCTGCAGGACAAGGCCGCGCGCTTTGCCAATTTCCTGCAGGCACAGGGCGTGAAAAAGGGTGACAAGGTCGCCGGCCTGCTGCCGCGCAACGTCGAGTTGCTGATTGCGGTGCTCGCCACCTGGCGTATCGGCGCGGTCTATCAGCCGCTGTTCACCGCCTTCGGCCCTAAGGCCATCGA
>RCUJ01002051.1_pt1 | contig 10124 bp, 6 predicted proteins | sample 2166321 | NCBI WGS metagenome assembly RCUJ01 (sample SAMN09932808, study PRJNA488358) | compost metagenome | feature: garden; material: soil; isolation source: compost soil in an enriched community after 118 h of incubation | place: Germany: Experimental Botanical Garden Goettingen | collected... | reverse complement strand
CCATGTAATCAGGGAAGAAATTGTTGTAGAAGTCTGCCCCGTTGACCAGGTCGATGAAGTCCTGGCGCTGCTTTTCAAAGTCCGAGACGATGGATTGCACCATTTTCCTGAACTCATCCTGGCGCTTGTAGTTTTCCCAGCTGTCCCACACTTCCAGCGCCACCCCCGCAAAGGCCAGCACGCCATTGGCGCCCTTGGCAAAGTTCACGGCCCCCCAGGGCTTGAACTTCAGGTACTTGCCCAGGTCCAGTCCTACGGTTTTGGCAATCGACACTATGCCGTCGCGTGTTGCCAGCACAGTGGAGTTGTTGATCAGATTGCTCTTGAGCATGTGGTTCACGCCCTGCTTGCCCAACGCCTTGACGGTGATGTTGAAGTGGCTCACTTCGCTGTTGAAATTGACATGCATCTTCTGCATCTCAAAGTTGATCGACTGCGTGCGCTGGTTGAATTCCTTTTGCATGCGCGAACCCACGATGATGCCTTCCGAGCCAATCTCGCGTTCGTAGAACTCCGAGAACGTCTCCAGATTGCAACCATTGACCTGAATAATCAGGTCGCTGAAATACTTGGTGGCAAAGTCGCGCAGGCCCGCGCGTGCATCTTCAATATCGCGCGAAGTGCGGGTGAGCTTGGTGGTAAGGTCCACATTCATGATGTGGAGCTTTTCCACCTGCTCAGAAATCTTGCTGTGGTTGCTCTCAGCCTCTGGCACCTGCTTGACCAGAATGTCGCTGATCACGCTGCTTTGCATGTCCTTGGCCAGTGCTAGATAGCCGCCGCACCGCTGGATCTTGTCGCTGGTCGCCTGTTGCAGCTTGTGGATGTGCGAAACCGCCTTGAACTCTTCTAGGTTTTGTAGCCAGTGGTCTACGCCCAAATCGAACGGGTTGGCTGCTACCGCCACAATGCTCAGATCCTTGGCTTCCTCGTCGCTCAGGCCAATCAGGTCGGACAGGCGGCCCTGCACATTGTTTTTTTTGATGTTGAAGTTGTAGTCGTAGTCATCCTCGTCTTCCACGTCTGCAATTTCGTCAAAGCGGCTGAGCACAAACACCGTGCGTGGCAGCAAATTCAAGGTTCGGAACAGCCACTGCAAGTCCTCCTTGTGGCTTTCCTTGATGGGGTTGGTCGAGTTCATCACATATAGCACCAGATGCGCTTCGCTCACGTACTTCTTGGTGATGTCCTTGTACTTCTCGATGGTGTGCGTCTCATCATTGACCTGCTCCTTGAAGCCAAACAGGCCGGGCGTGTCAATAAGCACAAAATCGTCGGCCACGTCGTAGAGCTTGACGGCGTTGGACGATTCCTTGTGGCTGATGTTCATGCTGGATTTATCCAGACGCTCCATCCACGCCGCCGCGATCGAGGTCTTGCCTTCCGAGAAGCCGCCAATCAAGGCAACCTTCAGCTTATCGTCGGACACGCTACTGAGCGCCGCCTGAATCTTGCTTTCCAGCTTCGGGTCCTTGGGCATACCCGCTTGCTCGCCTTGCTGCACTACGGCAGTCAGTTCATTGAGCAGTTGCACCATTTGCGCTTGTTGGTGCTTGAATTGTTCCAAAGTATGGTTCACTGCAGTCCTCCCTGGGACAATATCTGCTTCGAAGTTAATGTGAGCCTGTCGCTCGAGTAGTCGAATATGCGCACCAGCGCCTTCGTTTCGCGGGCGGGCACCTCCAGTGCCTTTTCAATCATCTGCAGCTTCTCCTGCAGTTCAGGCATGGTTTTCTTCAAGCCTTCTTCCAGCGAATCTTCCAGCTTGCTCACGATTTTGCTTAGATTTTGACTAGTGGACTTGCGTTGCTCGGCCTTCTTGAAGTCCGAGTCAAAAAAGCCCCAGATTGATTTGGCAAACGAGAACACCAGCCCCACCAGCCCAATAGCCAGCACCCAGCCTCCTGTGCCCAGTACCGCAAGCACAGCGCCACCCAAAGTTAGCAGCAGGCTGCCAATCTTGACGCCGCTGTCAATATTGATGTTGATGTCAATATCGCTGTGTAACTGGGTCTTGTTGAGCAGTGCGTAAATGTCGGAAAGCTCTTTAGCCTGCTCGGCAAAGCGGTCGACCACGTCCTGTACATCGCTCTTGAAGCGTTCGATCTCCTGGCCCATCACGCTTGGCAGCTTTTCCTGGAGCTTTTGCTGCTGCTGCTCCACATGGCTGCTCAACGCGCTTTTGAAATCGTCGTTGCTGATGTCGTCATCAATTCGGCTATAGACGCGCTGGCGCACCGTGCTCTCAAACTCTTGAATCAGGCTGCTGCCGCCAGTCTGTAGACGCAGCCGCAAAGATTGGCAACTGCTTTGCAGCTGCGACTTGGCATCCACTTCCTGCTTGCTCAGAGCCCGAAATAGCGCCGAGAAATTGCTCTTCAAAGATTGCAACTTGTCCAGCGTGGTTTTGAGCGCCTCGTGCGCCTTGTTGAAGTTGGACCGCTGAATGCGTGCCTTGGCATCTACCACCAGCGAACCGCCCAGTAAATCCACAAAACCGCTCAGGCCCGCGCTTTGCAGCAGATCCTCGGACGTGAAGTCCTCCATCGTCTTCGTGCGGCGCTTAAAGTGTTGCGAATCCGGCAGAAAATGGTCGGTCGACGCATGAAACGCAGGCAATGCGGCCAGTGTTACTGTTTCCCGATAGTGGCGACCCAATTGCTCACGCATGGAAAAATTCAGCCCACTGGCGTCCGGCGCATTGATGGTCTCCAGCTCGCTGTCGGTGGCCACAGGCTTGTTCTTTAACGATTGCCTGGGGTTGGTGATCTTTTTGTTGTAGATCGACCAGACTTCTGTTTGAGCTCCTAGGTGCTCCTTGATCTTCTCCAGCGTTCCCTTGGTGCTGCCATCGCCCTTTTGCGGTGCGGACGGCTTATTGGTCATATAGAACACCGCGTGCGCCTTCTGGATGGCCACCTCAATTTGCGCAATCACCGAGGCCTCTTTGCCCTCAATGCCCGGCACGTCCAGCAAAGCAAAGTCCTGGCCCTGCAGTGAGAAGTTGTACTGCTGCGTGTACTTGGTGGTGTCTGAGTTGCCAACGCCAATGATCTCACCGTCCGCGTGCTGACTCAGTTGTGCAGACAGTTGCGCCTGCTGCTGTACTTGGTTTTGCTGTTCCGACTGCAGCGTCACCAGTTGCTGAACCGTGCGTTTTTCTTCTTGCTCCACCTGCGCACAGGCCTGCTCACAGGCCGCGTGCGTCTGTGCCAGTTGCTTTTCCAGCTCCGCAAGTTCTTGCTGCAACTGTTGCTGCGCCACCTGCGTTTGGGTGCATGAAGTGGCGTGTGCGTCTGCGGCCTCCTGCAGACTCAACTGCGCCTTCAGCAACTCCTGGCGTTCTGGTAGTTTGGTAAACAAACCCTTGAGCTTGCTCCACAGCGAAGCTGTCTTTTTGTAGTGCGCCAGATAGTTCTCCAGCCGCAGCACGGCTTGGCTGGCGTTGTCCAACATCGCCTTGGTGGCGTTCCACTGCGCCTGCAACTGCTCGCGGGCAGCCTGGTAACGCGCATTGGCCGCATCAATCGCCTGCTGTGCAGCCTGCTGCGGTGCCGCAAAACGCTCGCGTGTGGCTTGCAGTTGTTGAGCAAACTGCCTTATCAGATCGTGTGTGGCCTGAATATCGGCATCCAGGGCTGCAATGCGTTGAGCGCTGGCTTCCATCTGCTCGCGCGTCTGCACAAACTGTGCACGCTGTTTGGCCTTGCTGGGCTCGTTGAGCAAAATGCGCAAGGTTTCAATCAACGTTGATTTTCCCGCCCCTGTTTCACCGTAAAAAGCAATGGTGAAGCGGTCCCACTCGGAGTTTTTTTGCAACTCTTGTAGTTGCTTGTTCAGATCCTGCTGGAACTCGCCTAGCGTATTTTGCGCGTTGTTCTTGGCCTCATTGACAGCTTCTTCGCTGGGCAGTTCGTTAATGGAACGAACCACTTTATCCAGTTCGCTTTTAATTTGCTGATAAACCGCATCAGGTTTTAATGAGATATCTTCCATGCATAACCAATAGTAACCAGAAGTAGATTTTGATTTTACACAGCTTGAGCTTGCTCGTGATATCGGGTGCCCCTAGCCCGGTTCTCAGACCGCGTTCTCAGACCGCAGTCTCAGCCCCCCGTCAAACCACATCCTTATCCAGCCGCCGCACCGCCGCGCTCAGCGTCGACAAATCAAACTCCTTCCCCCCCCGGCGCGCCAGGCGCATCAGCACCGTCACCACAACCGGCACGAACGCCGCCAGCAGGAACGATTCCAGCAAGAACGTGGGCTTGTCGCCCGGCGCCGGGAAGAAGAACAGCCCCACCGCCAGGCCCGCCGCCGTTGCCGTGGTGGCCGTCACGCCATCGTGCTTGCGGCTGAACAGGCCGTAGAAAACCGGAAACGCCGCGGCCGAGCACAGCAGGTCGGCCAGCAGGAACAGGTACAGCACGCTATAGCCTTGCGAGGCCACGATCATCACGGGAATCGCCAGCAGCAGCACGGCCCAGCGGGCCAGGCGCTTCATGTCGCGGCCATTGGCGTGCGGCATCAGGCGGCGCATGTCCACCGCCACGATGCTGGACACCGCGCTGATCGCCGTGTCGGCCGTGCTCATGACCAGCGCCAGGCCCAGCGGAATCAAGGCAATCACGAACCAGGCCGGCGCGTGCGGCATGATGACGCTGAACAGCGCGATAGAACTATCGCCCTGCGGCGCCAGGCCCACGAACGCCAGGCCGAAAAGACCCATCAGGAAGATGAACGGCGCGGCCAGGATTCCGCCCAGCAGAAAACCATTGCGCATCGACCGTGCGTCTTTCGCGGCGTAGATGCGCTGCCAGTTGCCCTGGTGGAAAATGCCCGTCAACAGAATCGCCACGAAGAACGTCAGGCCCGCTTTCACGCCCACCGGATCCGTCAGGTCCAGCAATTGGGGCGCGCGGGCTTGCAACGCTTCAATGGTGGGCAGCGCGCCGCCTGCCGCCTGCCAGCCCACCACGCACAGGATCACCAGCAACGGCACGATGACCATCATCTGCACCTGGTCGGTGAAGATCGACGAACGCAGCCCGCCGTAGGTGGTGTAGAGCAGCGTCGTGCCCATCACGATGGCGGCGGTGGTCCACAGCGGTACCGGCGCCAGCATGGTGACCAGTTTGGCAATCGCCGTGACTTCGGCCGACAGGGCAATGAACAGATAGAACAGCATGATGAATAGCGCCAGCCCGTACATCGGGCGGCCATAGCGCGCCATCAGGAATTCGGTCAGGGTATGGCCGTGCGGAATCAGTTCACGCATGCGCCGCCCCAGCGGAATCATCACCAGGCGCGGCGACATAGACCCCAGCGCATAGCCGATCACCGCCGCCAGTCCACCCCAGGTGGCGGCCTGCGCGGGCGAGAACAGGATCCACGCGCCCAGCGTTGACGCCATCAGCGTCAGGATGGTGCCGAACGCGCCCTGGCTGTTGCGGGCCACGATGTAGTCTTCCAGCGTGCCGCGCTTGCGGCGGGTATAGAGCACGCTGGCGACGGCGAAGCCGCCTGAAAACAGCAGCAGCCACAACAAGGCGGTGGTTTGGGTCAGCATGAAAAACAGTCCTCCCTGGCCCGGCCGACAGCCGGACGCGCAACGCGGCGGCCCGTGAGGAACAGGGGCCGCTGATGGATGAAAGTCTAGGGAGGGCGCACGAACCGTGCGATGTCCTTCCCTTCGCCGGCATTACCCGGATCAGGTTCAAAGGGTTACCGCGCGACGCGGAATCTCAGCCCTAACGGGCTCCCCCAGGAATTGCCGCAAGATTAGGGTCGCGGCGAGCCAATGTCAACGCATGGATTCGTGCTAAGTTCGCCCGCTTGCGGCACCTGTTTGCAAGCGTGCCGGTGAACCGAAGAGCCAACCATGTCCATTGCCCATCGCTCCCCTGCCCTGAACGAACAACTGGTTATTGTCACGGGCGGCGCCCGTGGTTTGGGCGCGCACATCACGCGGGCCTTCCTGCGCGAGGGCGCGCGCGTGGTGATCAATTATCTGAACAGCGCTGATGCCGCCCAGGCACTGGCCGCCACCGCGCCCGACCGCGCGTTGGCGGTACAGGCCGACGTGCGCGACGCAGCCGCCGTGGCCGGGATGATCGCGCAGGCGCAAAGCCACTTCGGCGTGCCGGTAACCACGGTGGTCAACAACGCGCTGCCCGCCTTTCAGTTCAACGGAGACGCGCGCCCCCACGCCGACACCCTGACCTGGGACCACCTGAACCAGCAGATCGAAGGCTGCGTGCGCGGCGCGCTGAACACCACGCAGGCCGCGCTGCCCGGCATGCGCCGCGCCGGCGTTGGCCGCATCATCAACATCGGCACCAACCTGGTTCAGAACCCGGTGGTGCCCTATCACGACTACACCGCCGCCAAGGCCGCGTTGCTGTCATTCACGCGCACGCTGTCGCAGGATCTGGGCCCGGATGGCATCACAGTCAACATGGTGTCGGGCGGGCTGCTGCGCACCACCGACGCATCGGCCGCCACGCCCGAAGCGGTGTTCGACATGATCGCCGCCAGCACGCCTTTGCGCGCCGTTACCACACCCGAACAGTTCGCCGATGCGGTGCTGTTCTTCGCCTGCCCCTGGTCGCGCAGCGTCACCGGCCAGAATCTGGTCGTGGACGGCGGCCTCGTCAAGAATTGATCGCCATGCTGCACCTGAACCTGTTCATCTTCGGCTGCGGACACCACCGCGCCGCGTGGCGCCACCCGGATTCCGCCGCCGAACGCCTGGGCGACATCAGCTATTACGAAGCGCTGGCGCAGACGGCCGAACGCGGCAAGCTCGACGCCATTTTCTTTGCCGACGGCCAGTCCACCGACAACATCGGCGACGGGCCGCGCTGGTACCTGGAGCCGCTCACGACCATGGCCGCGATTGCCCGCGCCACCCGTCACATCGGCTTGATCAGTACGGTGTCCAGCACCTTTTTCACGCCCTTTCACGCGGCGCGCATGGTGGCGTCGCTGGACCATATTTCGGGCGGCCGGATGGGCTGGAACGTCGTCACGTCCATGTTCGACGCCGAAGCGCGCAATCACGGCTTCGAAGCCATGCCCGGCCATGATTGGCGTTACGCGCGCGCCGAGGAATTCGTCGACGTGGCCTTGCGCTTGTTCGACTCGTGGCAAGACGACGCCTTGGCCATCGACCGCGATGGCGTCTACGGCGTCCCCGAGCGCATACGGCAGATCCATCATCACGGTGAGCATTTCCTGGTGGACGGCCCCCTGACCGTGCCGCGCCCGCCGCAAGGGCATCCCGTACTGTTCCAGGCCGGCGCATCCGACCAGGGCCGCGACCTGGCCGCCCGGCGCGCCGAAGCCATCTACGCCGTGGCGTACGACCTGCCGGCCGCGCAGGCCTATTACCGCGACATCAAGCAGCGCGTGCGCGCCGCGGGCCGCAGCGCTTTTGTTCCGATCATGCCGGGCCTGGTCACCTATGTGGGCTCGACCGAAGCCGAAGCGCGCGCCAAGCAGCGCGAGCTGGACGTCTTGCTGCCCAGCGATGCCTCGCTGCGCCAGTTGGGCAGCTTCGTGCTGCAAGATTGCGCCGCGTGGGAGTTGGACGCCCCCGTGCCGCCGCTGCCGCCCCTGCATGAGTTCAAGGGTCCGAAGGGGCGTTACGCCACGATTTTGCGGATTATCGAAACCGAGCAGCCCACCGTGCGCCAATTGCTGGGGCGCCTGGCGGCGGGCGGCGGCCACTGCACCATGGTGGGCACGCCGGAGCATATTGCCGACCAGATGGAACACTGGTTCAAGAACGAAGGCGCGGACGGGTTCAACTTGATGCCGCCGTCATTGCCGGGCGGCATCGACGATTTCGTGGATCACGTCATTCCGGTACTGCAACGACGCGGGCTGTTCCGTACGGAATACGAACACAGCACGTTGCGGGGGCATCTGGGACTGCACCGGCCTGGGGCCTGCGGCGCCTGAAGTTAGTTCGTCATCAATCGCGCGGGGTCGACACGCTTGGCGACAGGCGTCGGCACGCGCGGCAAGGCCTTGGCCGCGTACTTGCGCGCGTTGCGCGCGGTTCGATGGGTGGCGAACCAGTCATAAAAAACAACGCCCGGAAGGCGCAACAACACGGCGGCAATGCCGACCACTACAACCACTGCAATAACCAGGGTCAGCCAAGACATCTGACGCCCTCCTTGAAAACATCGCGGTACGAAACCGGCGGAAAAAATCGCGCTAGAAAGGCTCGCAACTAGCGCCTGCGGAACGCAATTTACTCCACAATTGCCCCGAAAAACGCGATATCGGAATGGAAAACACTGTTCCGTAACGCCGAGAAACACGTCATGAAAAAGCGGTAGCCGTCCACCTAGCCGCCCGCATGCTGGCTCACGATTTCCAGCACGCCGTTGATGACGAACTGGACCCCCATGCACACCAGCAAAAAGCCCATCACGCGCGAGATGGCTTCAACGCCGCTCTGCCCGATCACGGCCACGATGCGGCCGGCCGAGCGCAGGCACACCCAGAACAGCACGCCCAGCAAGACGAAGACAATGACGGGAGTGACGGCAATCACCCACTCCGGGTACTGCGATGTAAGGGAGGCGTCCACCGAGGCCGCGCCGCTGATGATCATGGCGATGGTGCCTGGCCCCGCCGTGCCGGGCAGCGCCAGCGGCACGAATGCAATATTGGGCACCTGCCGCGATTGGGCGTCGGCCGCCGCTTCCGCGGCCAGCGTGCGAGGCTCCGCCGGCGGAAACAGCATGCTGAACCCGATGCTGACCACGATCAGCCCGCCCGCGATGCGCAGGCCCGGAATCGAGATGCCGAACGTGTGCATGATCCACGCGCCCGCGTAGTAGGTCACCAGCATGACGCCCACCACATAGAACGCCGCCTGCGTCACCTGGCGTTCGCGCTCTTTATAGGGAATCTGCCCGCCCAGTGACAGCAGCAAGGTCATGGACGTCAGTGGATTGGCCAACGGCAGCATCAGCGCCAGGCCAAGGCTGGTGAGCTTGGCCAGTTCAATCAGGTCATCAATCATGGGACTCCTGAAAAAAAAGTGCGGGCAAAACAAGCGCGGGCCTTGCCGCACGTTGTGTAGCGCACTCTACCTTACCCATTTCCTGGTGTCGCCCCACCCACGCCATCAGCATCAGGCTTGCTGATTATCAACATCCATTAAACTGATGCAATTGCCGTGGCGGATGGCGCTGCCTAGCATAGCTGGATAGCTGGATAGCTGGCACGGCGACGACCGCACGACGCTGTCGTGCCCCGCCCGCAGCGCCTGTCAGCCCCCCACACCGCGCATTCATTTTGTGACCCGGAGTTTTCCCTTGAGCGACCTCTTTCACTTCAGCCGTGGCACCGCCCCGCTGCTGATCTCCGTTCCCCATCTTGGCAGCCAGATTCCCGATGCGCAGCGCGCGCAAATGACGCCCTTGGGCTTGCAGTCCGGCGACACCGACTGGCATCTGGACACGCTGTACCAATTTGCCCAGGCGCTGGGCGCTTCCGTGATCGGCGCGCGCTACTCGCGCTATGTGGTGGATCTGAACCGCCCGCCCAACGATGAAAGCCTGTACCCCGGCCAGACCAAGACGGGCCTGTGCCCCACCCAGACCTTCCGTGGAGAGCCGCTCTACCAGGACGACGCCGTGCTGACCGACGCCGAACGCGCGCAGCGCTTGCAGACCTACTGGCAGCCGTATCACGCGCAACTGCGCGCTGAAATCGACCGTATCAAGGCCGAGCACGGCACCGTGCTGCTGTGGGAAGCGCATTCCATCGCCAGCGTGTTGCCGCGTCTGTTCGACGGCAAGCTGCCCGACCTGAACATCGGCACGTCCGACGGCGCCGCCTGCGCGCCCGACATCCTGGCCGCCGTCCAGGCACAACTGGACCCCTGCACCGACTACACCTGGGCCGTCAATGGCCGCTTCAAGGGCGGCTATATCACGCGCCACTATGGCTCGCCGGCCGACAACGTACACGCCATCCAACTGGAAATGTGCCAGTCCACCTACATGGACGAAACGCATCCCTACGGCTATCGCCCCGACCTGGCCGGCCGCGTCATCCCGGTAGTCCAAGCCATGGTGCGGGCCGCGCTAGAGCAGACC